>JAABUJ010007348.1_pt1 | contig 10330 bp, 14 predicted proteins | sample 5559131 | NCBI WGS metagenome assembly JAABUJ01 (sample SAMN10711875, study PRJNA513366) | rock metagenome | isolation source: Antarctica rocks | place: Antarctica: Victoria Land, Mt New Zealand nord | collected 2016-01-07 | reverse complement strand
AGCGCGCGCTCGCCCTGCTGCGCGCCACCCAGCGCCAGAACCACAACGCCTACCGCTCCCATCGCAAGCGTATCCTCCGTCGCCTCCTCGATTCATCCTGACCACCTAACGTTGTAGTATTAGGACCCGTAGCGAAATAACTTTTACAAGTAGAGCGGCGAGTGGTAGGGTGGAGGCATGGACAAGGACAGCGGCCTGGCCACCAAGTTGGCCACCATCTTGCCCCACTTGAACGAACGACAACGGCGGCTCGTCTTGGCGGCGGAAGCGCGCGCCCTGGGGTGGGGTGGCGTGACTCGTGTCGCCCGTGCCGCAGGCGTGACGCGTCCCACCATTCATGCCGCCCTGCACGAACTCGACCAGCCCGCGCCCCCGCCGACCCGCGTCCGGCGCGCCGGTGGGGGGCGCAAGCGGCAGCGCGACCATGACCCGACGCTGCTGGCAGACCTGGAGGCGCTGATTGATCCGCAGACGCGCGGGGACCCTATGTCTCCCTTGCGCTGGACGTGCAAGAGCACGCGGCAGTTGGCCGCCGCGCTGCAGGCGCAGGGCCATGCGGTCAGCCACCACACGGTCGCCCGGCTCCTGCACGCGCTAGAGTATAGCCTGCAAGCGCCTCGTAAGACGCGCGAGGGCGGCGCGCATCCCGACCGTGATGCCCCGTTCACCTACCTCAATGCGCAGGTGACGGCGGCACTGGCCGAGGGCCGGCCGGTGGTGTCGGTGGATGCCAAGAAGAAGGAGTTGGTGGGTGCCTACAAGAATGGAGGCCAGGAATGGCAGCCGCAGGGGCAGCCCGCACAGGTCAAGGTGTATGACTTCGTCGACAAGCAGGTCGGCAAAGCCATCCCCTACGGCATCTACGACGTGGGGCGCACTACCGGCTGGGTCAACGTCGGCCACGACCATGACACGGCCCCGTTCGCGGTGGAAAGTCTGCGCCGTTGGTGGCAGATGGGGGGGCAGGCGGCTTATCCCCAGGCGGAACGCCTGCTTATTTGTGCCGATGGCGGCGGCAGCAACGGCACGCGAGTGCGGCTCTGGAAGGTCGCGCTGCAAGCCTTCGCCGACGAGACGGGGCTGGCCGTGACGGTCTGTCACCGGCCCCCAGGCACGCGTAAATGGAACAAAATCGAGCAGCGGCTGTTTGCCCATATCAGCCTGAATTGGCGCGGACGACCGCTGATTAGTCATGAGGTCGTCGTGGAGTTGATTGGCGCGACGACGACCCGCGGCGGCTTAACCGTGCAGGCCGTCCGTGATACAGGCCGCTATCCCACCAAGATCAAGGTGTCCGATGCCGCCCTGGCGGCGGTGCAATTGACGCCACACGCCTTCCATGGTGAGTGGAACTACACCATTCACCCCACGGTGGTAGCCACGTATCTGTAAACGTTATTTTGCGACGGGTCCTTAGTCGGTACTTTGTTGATTCCGGCAATGAGCCTACCAGACAGCTCGAAGGCGTCGCCAAACCGGCGGGCGAACACCGTGCTCAGGCGTTTCTCTCGCCCCGACAGACCGCCTGTCAGCAGCGGCGGCTGCCATCTGGGCAAGGAGTTCATGCCCATCTTGGCACGTCTAACACCATCACTTCCGTCATCAACAAAGTACCGACTTAGCTGTCGCCGCGAGAGTATGTCAGAAGAGGGGGGGACCACATGCCGCTGAGACAATGCGCAACGGGCCTCTATCGCATCCGACCCGCACTACGGCGCCTTGTCCTGCGCGCACTCGGGCTGGCGGTCGCGGTGCCAACGGGTACGGCGGCTGCTGTGCTGATGGGCGCCGCATGGCGTCGGCGACGTGGTCAGGCGCAGGGATTTCCGCACTCCACCGTCCCCGCTGTGCACGTTGGTGAGAACACCATTCACCTCTACAGCTATGGCCGCGCCCTGTACGCCGCCATGCTGGACGCGATCGATGCCGCGCAGGAGAGTATTTATCTGGAGACGTTCCTGTGGAAGGACGATGCCATCGGACAGGAGTTCAAGGACAGGCTGGCACGTAAGGCTGCCCAGGGCATCGACGTGTACGTGGCCTTCGACTGGTTCGGCAATCTCGTCGTCCCCGCCGCCTTCAAGGCGTTTCCGTCGGCGATCCATACCCTCGTCTACCGACCCATCCAGGAGCCCTGGCACCTCCTCGATCCGCGCCGCTATGCGTTGGAACACCGGAAGCTGCTCGTCGTCGACGGCCGCCGAGGCTTCCTCGGCGGCTACAATCTGGGGCAGCTCTACGCGACCGCGTGGCGCGACACACATTTTTCCGTCGCGGGGCCGGCCGCGGCCCAACTCGCGCAGATATTCGCCGACTTGTTGGAACGGGCATGTGCGCCCTGCCGACCGCATCACCCGGCACTATCCACGCCGGTTCGAGGCGTCATTCGTGCCACATGACAATGATGCCGCCCGACTGGCCTTCCCCATCCGCGACATGTACATCTCGGCCATCGACCGGGCTGAGCGTCACGTCTACCTCACCACGGCCTACTTCATCCCCGATCGCGCCCTCCTCGCGACGCTCATGGCCGCGGCCCGGCGGGGCGTTGACGTCCAGGTGCTGCTTCCGCTGACGTCGAACCACACGCTCGCGGACTGGATGGCCCGCGGTCGGTTCACCGCGTGCCTGAAGGCGGGCGTCCGCGTCTTCCGGTACAAGGCGATGATCCATGCCAAGACCTGCACGATTGATGGAGCGTGGAGTACAATTGGGACGGCCAACCTCGACCGCTTGAGCGCGTTCGGCAACTTGGAGCTCAATGCCGAGGTCTACAGTTATGACCTAGCCCAGCGCATGGACGACCTCTTCCGGCACGACAAGACCAACGCCACGGAACTCTCGCCGGTGGACTGGGCCGCGCGCCCGTGGATGCACAAAGCGGCCGAGCATATCCTGTCCCCTTTGCGCGTGCTCTTGTAAGGCGAGGCGTGGCGCGGGCGCGCCGCCGACGAGTGGCGGGGCGCACGGCGATGAGTTTTGTTCATGCGGCCCGCGGGGCCGGGTGATACGGTAGAAAGAGGCCGCGCATGACGGTCGTTCAGTCGTATCGTTTCAGGAGGGACACATGACAGCAACACTGGTCCATGGGGGACACATGACAGCAACATCGGTCCATGAGCAAGACATGGTCGTCGGGACCTTCGACACGCAAGACCAGGCGGAGCGGGCGGTGCGCCGCCTCCTCGATGCGGGTACCCCCGCCGCGCAGCTCTCCATCGTGACGCAAGGGTTGGAGGCGCGCAAGGAGGTACAAGGCTACGTGACCGCGGGCGACGTGGCCCTCAAGGGTGCGGGCACGGGCGCCTGGGTTGGTGGGATCTTCGGGCTGTTCGCGGGGGCGGCGTTCGTCTGGGTGCCGGTCATTGGCCCGCTGGTCGTCCTGGGCGCCCTAGCGAGCACCGTGGCTGGCGCGTTGGAAGGGAGTGCCGCAGGCGGGCTGCTGGGCGCGCTCTGGGGGCGGCACATGCAGCAGGATCATGTGCTCAAGTATCAGGAGGCGCTGCAAGGGGGCAAGCTCGTGGTGACCATCCACGGCACGACCCAGGAACTGGAGGCGGCCCGGCGCGTGTTGGGCGAGAGCAGTGGCCAGGACGTACACACGTACACGTACAACGCCTCCTGAGGTATGAACCGTCAGCCCCAGGCCCGGCCCCTGCCACACCGCTCGACACAGGTGGCATCTGACCCTGGGGTGACGGCCTGTGACGAGGCAGACGGTGGGACAGGGCGCGGCCCGCACACGCGTAGACGTGTGGGCATCCCATGACCGCGGCATAGAGAAGCAGGCATGCAGGATCAAGCGTTTGGTGGGTCTCCCCTCAGACCTGCGGCCGGGGGGGCGGGTTCGGTGAACCACCTCACGCGCTCCATACCTTGATACTGATGAGGCTGGACGCGCGGATAAGGGTGCGGCCTGACATCGCTGAACAGAAAGGAGCGGGACCCCATGGGTGAACAAATCCTGGCGCCGCTGGACGAATCAGACCTCGCCGCGCACGCCCTCCCGACCGCCGTGCGCCTCGCGCAGGCGGTCGGCGGCCGCCTCCATCTGGTGCGCGTCATCGACCTGCTGGCCCATGCCACCTGGGCGCCCATCCCCGCCTTCGTGCCTGACGCTATCTACGCGCACGAGGAGCAGGAAACGCGAGCCTATCTGACGGCGCAGCAAGACCGTCTGGCCGCGACCGGCCTCCCGGTGCTGACCGCTACCCTGGTAGGTGATGTCGGAGCAGCGCTCCTGGATTATGAGCGAGAGGCCCAGATCACGCTCGTCGTGATGAGCAGCCATGGCCGTAGCGGCCTGGCCCGCTTTGCTCTGGGCTCGGTCGCGGAGCGCCTGCTGCGCGACGGGACGGCGCCGCTGCTGCTCGTCCGCGCCTATGGCGCACCCCCTGACCCTGGCGCAGGCGGTGGCGCCGCTCGACGGCTCCGCACGCGTGGAGCAGGCATTGGAGGCATTGCAGGGCCTACTCGGCACGGTGGTGCGGCAGGTCACGCTGCTGCGCGTGATCGCGACGCCCAAGGAGGGGCCGGAGGCGGAGCGCTACCTGGCCGCAGTCGCTCCGCGTCTGTCGGAGCACCCCTCGGTCTCCTGCCGTGTGGAGCAGGGCGATCCCGCGGAGCACATCGCCGCCGTCGCGGGGGCGGAGGCATTGGTGGTGATGGCGACACACGGCCGGACGGGGGTGACGCGGTGGGCGCTGGGCTCAGTGGCCGACCGCGTCGCCCATAGCCTGGTCGCGGGGGTGTTCCTTCTGCGCGCTGCTGCAGGAGACGCACGCGCGGACCCACGCGAGGACCAGTGAGCGGCGTCATCCCTTGGATTCCCACACGCCCAGGGGTCAACACGATAGTCACCGAAGAGGATATAACGGATGTCAGCACAACACTTGACCGTGGGCGCCACGGTCTACGATACAGCGGGTGCGACGGTCGGGACGCTCGACCGCTACGATCCACAGGGTGGCTATTTGGTGGCGCGGCGCGGCTTTCTTTTCCCCAGGGATATCTATATTCCGCCGCATGCCTTTAAGGGGACCGACGCGACGGGGAACGTGCGCCTGGACGTGCGCCTGGGGGATCTGTAGGACGACCGCACCGACAACCCGTCGCCGCTGACCCGCTCCCGATGCGCCACCAGGACGAACGAGGGGCCACTGACGCCAACCAGCGGCCGCACGCGGGCGCCGGTCTGGCGCTCACGCTCGGAGAGAAAAGGACGGAATCATGGACCGACACGCGAGAGACAGAGGGCAGATCGGGCAGGGGCAAGACGTCGCGGAGGCGGCCACCACCTTCTTAACCGGCGGTAATCCGCGCGGCGATGCCCCCGATGACAGTGGCGCCGCTCGTGATCTCCCCATCACGGCGACCGCGCTGCACGGGGCTCTGGAACGCCTGGTGGCCCACGATACGCTGACCCGCTGGGGGATTAGCCGCGACGCCCTCTATCCCCGCAGCGCGCCGTTCACCAGCCGTTCGCCGGTGGCACGCCGATAAGGCCACGGCAGAACATAGGCGCGGTTCGGGGCGTGGGGCGGGGGAGTACAGCACCGGGAGCGGTCGGTTACGACGCTCCCATAATCGATGGAGAGTATCTGGATAAAAGGAGGCGTTCCATGGCGACGACGATACTACGGAAGCTGAGCGACACCGGCGAGATGGTGGCACACACGGATGAGGATGTCCGCGGCCGTAAGGTCCTGGATGACGCGGGGGAGGAGATTGGCACGGTCGATGGCCTCATGGTGGACGATGAGCAGAAGAAGGTGCGCTTCCTGCGCGTCGCGTCGGGCGGGTTCCTCGGGCTCGACCGCACGCATGTCGTGATCCCCGTCGAGGCGATCACGCGCGTCATGCCCCACGCCGTCTGTATCGATCGAGCCCGGGAGCATCTGCACGGCGCGCCGCGCTACGACCCGGCGCTCGTCGACGACACGGATCAAGGGTACTGGGGCGGCGTCTATGGCTACTATGGCGTCGCGCCGTACTGGGGTACGGGCGGGATGGGGATGGGGTTGGGATATCTTTGAGCGCAGTCTCCCTCCGGCGACCGCACTGGGGAGGGGAAAGGGTGGCACAGCGGCGCCTCGTACGCCTGGACAGTGTCAATCGACCGGGGATCGCCATCGGCGTCCCGCATAGTTGTAAGAGAGGACGCACACCATGACCACCAGGACCACTAGTAACAGCGACTGGGCCACGGACGAACCGATCACCCAGGCCATTGAGCGCGAGATCCAGGCCCGCATGCAGCCGCATGCACCCCCGATCGATGTGTCGGCCCAGGGCGCGACGGTCACCCTCACCGGTCATGTGGCGAACGAGGCGACCAAGGAGGCGCTCATCGCGTTGGCCCGCGCCACGGAGGGCGTCATCGACGTGACCGACAATCTGGTCATCGGGGGCGGCCATCCGTTCCTGGACTGGTTCTTCCCAGACCGGAATCCGAATCAGGATCTCGACGACGTCAATAGGTAGTAGGTAGGGGGACAGGGAGGGGCGCGGCCGCGCGCTCCTCCCCGTCGGGGCGGACGGGTGGCGCTGGAGGGGTGGTGTGGCCGCGCCGACGCGACACAGGGGAGGGAGGGCGTGCCCCCACGTCCGCGCCTGGACTCCGGCCTGATCGGCGGAGTGGGGCAGGCCGTCACCACGGCACACCAGGCGCGGTCCACATCAGGTGGCCACAGGGATCGCCGGCAGAGGGGCCATATGGTCGTCGTGTAAGCCGGGACGACGGGTGTCGCGTCAGGCAAGGCGCTTGACCACAGGGTAGAACTGAAGGAGAACACGTCGATGATAACCGTGACCGCACGACGCTTCCTCACACGCATGAGCCTGGCGAGCGTGCTCATCCTGACGCTCACGTCGGTGGGTGGCAGTGGCCGTAGCACCGCCGCGGCCATGCCCGCGTCGCGGACAGCCGCCCCTGACCCTGCCGTCTTCGTGTTCGGGCAACAGGGAGATCCCCAGCACCCGTTGACGATCACCATCTATGACTCGGGTGTAGTGGTCGCGACAAGTGGACGGCCGTTGCGCCGTTGGATTCCCCGTGGGCGGCTCTCTCAGGATGTCCTCGCCGGCCTGGTCAAACTGGCCCTGGCCGAGGGCGTCGTCACGATGTCAGGCACGATCCCAACCACCCGGCTGGGCGTGGCGCGCGGCCGCTTTATCAGCCTGGCGACCACCACGGTCACGACGCGGGTTGTGGTGGGAACGATCCGCAATGTCGCCTTTGACCAACTCTACGCCGTCCTGCTGGCGGCGACCGATGTGATGGGCGACGGGCCGACCGGGGACCTCTCTCCCGAGAGCCAATCGCCCGGACGATAAGCGACGCGACATGAGCGGTGTGGAAGGAAGGAACGGATAGGGCTTACCGTGCACCGCCGCCGCGCGACGGTCGCAGCGGCGGCGGCGACCTGACCCAGGGAAGGGCGCAGAGGTGGCCGGGTGATCTGTTCCCCCTCATGGCGTGCCCGACGGTACGGAGCGCATCCCCGCCCTGGCGATGGTGTCCGTGCGCCTCGTCCGACGAGCACCAACCAAGCCGGGGGGGGTGCGCCAATATGATCGTCCACGTTTTTACTTCTGTGGCGTCGTGTGAACGTGCCGTCATCCGCGCGAAAACCGATGCACTCATGCGCGCGTGTGTCCGGGCGCTATACCCCGCCTTTTTAGTGCGCGACAGCTAATAGATCGAAGGAGGTATCCACGATGATGGGGTGGTCTGACGGGTTCGGAGGCATGGGCGTGGTCGGTGGCCTCCTCATGGTCCTCGTCGGGGTCGCGGTGCTGGTCCTGGTCGTCTGGGCCGTGCGGGTGCTGTTCCCCGGCACGCATGGGACGGACTGAACGCGCGGGGCCGCTTGACCTGCTCAAGCGGCGGTACGGGGCCGATGAGATCACATCCGCGGAGGACGAACAGGCCCATCGCGGAGGACGAACAGGCCCGGCGCGCGATCGAGTAGCGCGGGCGAAGGCATATAGAGCATCCAGTGGCTACACGCCACGAAGGGGGAAACGATGAAACGACACAGCACTGGTGGTCAGCGGTCTTGTCGCAGGCGCGGTGGTCCTGGGGGGCGCGGGCAGGGTCCTGGCGGTCATGGCGCCTAGTCTGTCAGGGCACAGTGGAGGGGGGTGTAGCCCCGGATACAGCACGACACGGAACGCGTACGGGTCGCCAGGCATGATGGGTAACGGTGACGCGGGCGGCATGTGGGGCACCTGCTATCCGAGCGGCATGACGGGCGATGCGCATCAGAGCAGCACCCTGTTGACCCTGTCCCAGGCACAGCAGAGGGTGCAGCGCTATGTCACCCCGTTCAACAATCCGCACCTGGCCATCGACGAGGTGATGGAGTTCCAGCAGAACTTCTATGCCATCGTCAAGGACACGGCGACCGGACACGGCGCCTTCGAGGTGCTGGTCAACAAGACAACGGGCGCGGTCTTTCCCGAATACGGTCCCGCGATGATGTGGAACACACAGTACGGGGTGATGCGCGGCATGATGGGCTATCACGCGTCCAGTGGGTCGATGACCATCGCGCCGTCGCAGGCGACACAGATTGCCACGCACTGGCTGCGCCAGAACCAACCGGGCACGACGACGGAGACGCCGGAGCGGTTCCCCGGCTACTACACGGTGCACATCTTGAAGAACAGCCGGGTGACGGGCATGCTCTCGGTCAACGGCTACAGCGGTCAGGTGTGGTATCACACTTGGCACGGCGCCTTGATCCAGATGAAGGACCTGTACGCCTAAGTCCACGAATGGCTCAGACACACCGATGGTGATGACGATTCTGACGTTGCGCAGGGCTCGTTGAGAATAACGACGCACTCCGTCAGCGGAAGGGCTGACAATCGGCGTACCAAGACGCCGAGGCTATCCTCGCGGACGCCTTGGCTCTGCACGAGCACCTGATGGCACCGGATAGGGTGCTGGAAACATGGATGACCTGCACGGTCGGCACACGCTCCCCCACCGGTGGTGCACGTCAGCGTACACTCCTATGGACGTTCAGGTGCGCCTACTAACGATGAAAGGTGTTGCTCATAAGAGCCTTGTTTGAACAGTGACAAGAGGGTTGAACGGCATGCGGCGAGGAGTGGCACTCCCCGCGGAGTGAAGCCCGTTGACAAAGAGCTGAATCTCCGAGCCAGTCCAGGGGAAACGGCGCGAACCCTGTGCCCTATGCTGACGAAAGAAACCTGTGTTTGAAGCGTCGTGACGATAGAATGGCGAAACTGGCTGAGACGCCATGCCCAAAACGGGAAGGTGGTAGCCTCCACGGCTCTGAATATGTGCGAGGACTGTTTCATAACTCCACCCGGCGTATAGCAGGCAGCTACGGGGCGCTATCACATCTGGCAACGGAAGTAGGGAACTCTGCAACCGCAGTACCCGCAAGGGGTGCGAGCATGCCAGCACGCGGGACAGAGGGCCGAGGCGGCGTCGTAGCCAAACGCCGCGCTGTCATGGCGCGGACAGGGTGAAGGTCCGCCAGGGTAAGTCCTTGAAAAGCGGAGCAAACAGACGAAGGGAGGAAAGCAGATGACGGTAGGCTTGTCCTGCTGGTGCGCCTCCCCATGGGTAACCATGAGTCTGCTCTCCGTGCGTACCTGGACCCAACTGGAAAGCGCAGTGCGGTGAAAGTCGCATGCTGCGTGTGCGCCGTGAGGCGCGTTGTCGTATCCCTGGCGCAGCCAGGAGGAACTTGGAGGAGTGTTCTTGGGTCACCCAGCTTACCTAGCGGCGAAAGCCAAAGGGGACCGTAGCATGCTGGGAAAGCGGTGGCTGTCTGAAGACGTTGTCGGGCAGGGGGCCGCAAGACTCGCGTGCCATGGTCAATGCTTGATTGCGTCAAGCCCAATCCCCGCTCGGAGAAAATGCGCTCCCACCGGAAGAACGTTTGATCACCGGTGCTGCGGTATGTCCCGGTCTAAACGTTGAACGGGGACAACCTCCATGCGGCAGGCGATGACCAACGAGGTCATGCAAGGGGATGAGTGGGCGGCCTACCGCACGCTCGGACGTACGACAGCGACGTACCGCGGGATGGCCTACGGGCGGCGACGCCTAGGGTCACGGAGCCCCGACAGTAGTCGTGGGAGTCACGCCCCACCAGGGAGCGGGGGAAAGCCTCGCGCAGGGCGAAGCGGCATCCCGCGAAGGCGGGAGAGAGTCTCCTCCCGTAGACAAGGAGGAGGCAGGGCAGGTGCGCGCGGCATCTGGACGGGAAGGTATGCGAGATGCAGACCGCCGCAACCGGACGGATGTCAGCCGCAGTCAAGAGCGGTAGCCGCGCACTGGAAAGCC
>JAABUJ010007347.1_pt1 | contig 10331 bp, 8 predicted proteins | sample 5559131 | NCBI WGS metagenome assembly JAABUJ01 (sample SAMN10711875, study PRJNA513366) | rock metagenome | isolation source: Antarctica rocks | place: Antarctica: Victoria Land, Mt New Zealand nord | collected 2016-01-07 | reverse complement strand
CACAATCGCCGTAAGCCACTCCGAACAGCGAGGAGCCCAGCATCACCGCCACGCCGACCTGCGCGCGCTGCTGGTCGCTGAGGTCGCCGGCCAGTTGTGGGAGCTCCTCCACCTCCTCGTGCTGCAGGTGGGCTTCGACCGCCAGGCGCAAACCGCCGAAGGCGGACCGGAAGTGGTCCGAGGGGGCGCCGATCGCCTCCAGGTGGGTGATGGCCTTGGACAGCTCGGTCTCCTCCGCGACCCGGGCCCCGGCGTCCGCCTGCACCTCCGGGCGCTGGTGGACGACGACCTGCTCGAGGGCCTCGTGGACGGAGAGCACCCGCTCCAGGCGGGCAAACGACGCCTCGCGACCTGACCCCGTCTCGCCGAGCACGTCCAGCAGTGCCGCGGTGACGACCTGGTGGTGCTCCCTCAGCAGCGTGACCACGTCTCGCAGGCTACGGGGCGGCTCAGCGCTCATGCTCAGGCGATACCCATCCGTTGGCGAACCATTCGCCGGGACGGTGCATGTGGTGGTGTCGGGCACTGATCGACCGCCCCGGCGCCTGCCCGGGTCAGGCGGGGTTGCTCGGCTGTCCCGGATCCAGCGGGGCGTCGTCGAGCCCCGCCGAGGCGAGCGGGACCGGAGCTCCGTCCCGGCGCTCGATCTCCTCGCGGACCGCTCGGACGCGGGGGTCCTCGGTGTGCTGCGCGTCCTCATCCAACGGTCTGGCCGCGACTTCAGCGCGCAGCTCCTCGAAGGTCATCGTCCGGACGGGTCGGGTGCTCATGGAGGCCTCTCTGCCCCGTTCGGCGTCGGCTCAACCGCTCGGGCGTGACCCCAAGCCGGCGCCGGCACGTCGAATGCGGATCTCGTTGAAGCGGCGGGCCGCTCCGGTCCCGAGCGTCGTGAGGCCCTCGACGATCCGGGAGTTGAGCATCCTTCGCGCGTCCTGCCCGTCGATGGTGCGTGCCAAGCCCGGCGGTGCGCTGGGCAGGAGCCGCGCACAGGCGCTCATCACAGCCGTCGTCGTCGCGGGGGCAACCCCGCCGAGGCGCGCCCCCACCTTCGTCAACGGGGTCAGCAGGATCGTGCTCCTCCCCCGCAGGACTCCTTGGACGATCTTGGCGGCTGCCCGCTCGGCGTCCATGGACACGAGGGGGATCGAGGCCGCCGGGGCGAACCACGCGTACTCCTTCTGCTGCGAGCCGGTGAAGGTGGCGCGCAGATGGGAACCCGTCCGCATGAGTCCCGGAACCACGGTCGTGACGGTGATCCCCGAGCCGGCCAGCTCCGCCCGCAGCCCCTGGCTGAAACCCACGGCTGCGAACTTCGCCGTGGAATACGGCAGCAGGTGCGGGACGCTGACCATCCCCCCGATGGACGCGATCGTGGCGATCCGACCCCGGCCCAGCGACCGCATTCCCGGCAGGACAGCCAGAGCCAGGTTGACCGGCCCCCACGCCATGGTGCCGATCGCCTCCTCGAAGTGCTCCCGCCTCAACGACGCCAGCGGCCCGACCTGGATGATGCCAGCGACGTGGACGGCGACCTCGACGACGCCGACGTCCCGGGCGATCCGGGCCACCAGCTCCTCGACAGCCTCGTGGTCCGACACGTCGCACACGTAGCTGTCCGAGTGGTGACCCCAGTGCCGCATCAGCGTCACAGCGCGGTCGAGCTCGTCCCGATGGCGTGCGCACACCACGGTCCGGCATCCCCGGGCAGCCAGCTCACGGGCGATGAGCAGCCCCAGGCCACGGGAGGCGCCCGCGACGAGCGCGACAGGTCGAGCATCGCCGCCCCGGTCGACGACTACCGGCGATCCGTTGTCCGCGGCTGTTGTGTCCACGCGGTGTCCCTACCCGCGCCCACCCCTGTCACACCCGGTCCCGGCATACACCTCGGCCTGCCCCTGGGTCGTCTGCTTGTGGCGCCGGGCGTCGCGGATGGGCGGGGTTGCGCAACCCGCCGCCTAGTCTCGTCAGCGTGCCCACCCTGCCTCGAGGTCTCCCGGCCCTGCTGCGGGCAAGTCATCCGGTGCCGGCAGCCGCCGTCACGGCGATCGCGGCGCTGCTTGCTGCGGGGCTCGGCCATGACCTGCGCTCCGGAGCGGTGGTGACAGCCGCCGTCGGTGCCGGTCAGCTGCTCATCGGGTGGTCGAACGACCTCATCGACGCGGATCGCGACCGCCAGGTCGGTCGCCGCGACAAGCCGCTCGCTCGTGGTGACGTCACGGAGCACCGAGTGCGGGTGGCAGGTGGCGCCGCCCTCGTCGGCTGCGTCGCGCTCTCGCTCGCCAGCGGAGTGCGCGCTGCGGTAGTTCACCTCGGGCTCGTCGTGGCCAGCGGCCTGCTCTACAACCTCGGGCTCAAGAGCACGGCCTGGTCGCCGGCTCCGTATGCCGTGGCGTTCGGCTCGCTGCCTGCCGTGGTCGGTCTGGCGCTTCCCCACCCGCAGCTGCCGCCGGCGTGGATGCTCCTGACGGGCGCCCTGCTCGGCGTCGGCGCCCACCTGCTCAACGCCCTGCCGGACCTCGCCGACGACGCGCTCACCGGGGTCAACGGATGGCCCCACCGCCTCGGCGCGCGCCGGGTGCGAGTGCTTGCCCCCCTCGTCCTGGTGGGGGCGTCGGCCATGACGGTCTTCGGGCCGGGCCCTCCGGTCCCCGCATGGAGCTGGGTGGTCATCGGAAGCTGCGGTGCCCTGGGCCTCGTGGCCGGAATGGGTCGGGGCCGGCTCCCGTTCGTCGCCGCCATGTCCATCGCGGTCCTCGATGTGCTCACTCTGGTGCTGAGGGGCTGAGCATCGCCCGGGATCAGACGTTGGGCCGGCCCCGCTCGGCGTCGCGAAGGACCTGACGGGCGATGGCCGTCAACGTGTTCGAGCGCTTCGCCGCCACTGTGAGCAGGCACTCGTAGGCGGCAGACATGGTCAGCCCTTCCCCAGCTCGGAGACCTGGTCCGAGCGACCGGTCGCCGGCGAACGCGTGTGCCCGCAAGACGGCCAACGCGTCCTCGGCGCTCACTCCCAGCTGGGCAATGACCATCCCGGTCGCCTGGTGCACCGTCGCGCGCGAGGCCCAGGAACTTAGGCCCTCCACGCTGGTCGACGCCTCGTCACGCAACAGGGCGACGCCCACCGAGTCGGACAGGAGCTGTGCCACAACGTCCTCCTCAGCCAGCACCCGGGACGGCGCCGAGTAGAGGGTCAAGCACGCCGATCACCTGGTCAGCCGGAGTCATCGGGAAGGCATACACCGTGGCCGGCCCGAGGACTTCCAGCGCTGCTACGCGGAAGGGGGCGGCGGCCCTCCTGTCACCGGGGTGCGAGTCGACACGATTGGACCTCGTCGGGAATGGGTACGCTCCTTCGCGATCGACCGGCGGTCCGGGTCCCGTCCAACCCCGGACCGCCGTCGGTCACCAGTCTTCGGAGTCCTTTGGCCACCATTCGGGGCCCTCGTCACGGCGCCGCGGCGCGGAGCCGCTCGAGCAGGGGCTCGGCGGCCTCGTCGAGGAACGTGTCGATCGTCCGGTCACCGATCTGGACGAGGGCGATGTCGGTGAAGCCCGCCTCCCAGAAGGGGCGGAGGGCGTCGACGACCGCATCCAGGTCGGGACCACAGGGGATCGACTTCGCCACGTCCTCCGGGCGGACGAACTTCGTTGCGGCACTGAAGCCCGCCGTCGTCGGCAGGTCGGCGTTGACAGCCCATCCCCCACCGAACCACCTGAACTGATCGTGAGCCCGGTCCACCGCCGCATCCACGCTCGTCGGGTCCCAGCTGATGGGGATCTGTCCGACGACACGACGTTCCGAACCGCCGTCGTCGCGGGCCGGCTGGTCCATCCAGGCCGAGACGATCTCCTCGTCGGGCTCCGTGGCGATGAGGTGGTCCGCGAGGGGTCCGAGGACTTCGACCGCCTGAGGTCCCCCCATGGCGACGCCGATGGGCACGCCCTCGTCCGGCAGGTCCCAGATCCGGGCCGAGTCAACCTCGAAGTACTCCCCCCGGTGGGTCACGAGCTCGCCCGTGTGCAGCGACCTGATGATCTCGACCGCCTCGACGAGCATTGCCTGCCGGGTGTCGACGCCGGGCCAGCCGCCGCCGACGACGTGCTCGTTGAGGTTCTCCCCCGCACCGAGGCCGAGGGTGAAGCGACCGTCGGCGAGGAGCTGCAGGGTCGCCGCCTTCTGCGCCATGACGGCCGGGTGGTAGCGCATCGTCGGGCAGGTGACGTAGGTCATCAGCTCCATCGCCGACGTCGCGTGCGCGACGGCCCCGAGCACGCTCCAGGCGTAGGGAGCGTGGCCCTGAGCCGACAGCCACGGGAAGTAGTGGTCGCTGGAGACGGCCAGGTCGAAGCCGGCCCGCTCTGCCGCGACCGCGTGCCGCACCAGGTCCTTGGGTCCGCTCTGCTCCGTCATCAGGGTGTATCCGAATCTCGTCATGGCCGGCACCTACCCCCTGGCCAACGGGGACAAACGACTCCGGGCCCGTCAGCCACCTGCCGCGTCGGCGACCACCTTCGTGACCTCGCCCGGATGCGTGTAGAGGTTGTTGTGCGAGCCGGGGAGCACCACAGTCCGCACCGTCGGGCACAGGACGGCGGCGGCCGCCAAGGTCGCCAGCCAGGGCAACGGCGCGAACGCGTCATGCTCGCCTGCGGTGAGCGTGAGCGGCATACACAACCCGGCGAGCCGTTGCTCGGGGGCATCGCGCATGCCGGAGCGCAGGACCGACAGCACCCCCAGCCGCCCGCGGGCAGCGTCCGGAACCACGACCAGCTCCTGCAGCGTTTCGTTCCGGTATGCCGCTGGGACGGCCGCAACCAGTGCGGGAAGCCGCCGGTGCCGGGGGAGAAAGGTCGGGCCGGCCATCACCAGGGCGAGGTCGCCACGCCCCTCCTGCAGGACGAGAGCGGCTCCCAGCGCGGCCTGCGCACCGGTCGAGTGGCCGACCAGGACCACGGGGTGGCCGGCACCTCGGGCGAGCACCCACGAGGCGGCGACCCTCCCGATCGAGGTGATGTCGGGACGGGGGCTCTGCCGGCCCCGGCTGCCAAAACCGGGCACGTCCAGCACCACACAGGTCGTCCCCTTTCGGGCCAGCGCGTGCGCCACGCCCCTGGTGTAGCTGGGGAGCCCGAGACCGGGGAGCAGCACGACAAGAGGAGCCGTCCCGGTCTCAGGCGTCCACGAGCCGACGACCCAGGCGTGAACCCGGCCCTCGGCGAGGGCGGTCCACGTCTCCTGGACGGGAAACTCTCGGTCATCGGTCACGAAGCACATCATCGCGCAGGTGGGGGAACGCGATTCGCTGGCGAGACGGGTGGGTATTGGACGAGCACACCACACCTCAACCACAGGAGAAGCACCATGGACGACCCCCGGACCGCCCCCAGCCTCGAAGAACCCACTGCTCCGCACGAGCCCTTCCCCCCGAAGCCCGACCAGGCGGCGCCCGAAGTCGTCTCGGCCACCGGCAAGCCCACCGGCGCACCGGACACGTCGCGGAGCCAGTCGGGCATGTTCCTCACGACCGCCCAGGGCCTGAGGCTGCCCGACACCGACCACTCGCTCAAGGCGGGCGAGAGGGGCCCGACCCTCCTGCAGGACCACCACCTGCGCGAGAAGATCACCCACTTCGACCACGAGCGGATCCCCGAACGGGTCGTGCACGCCCGCGGCACGGGCGCTCACGGCGTCTTCCAGGGCTACGGGTCGGCAGCATCCGTGAGCAGAGCCGGCTTCCTTGCCGAAGGAACCGAGACACCGGTGTTCGTCCGCTTCTCGACGGTGCTGGGCTCTCGAGGTTCCGCTGACACCGTCCGGGACACGCGCGGCTTCGCCGTGAAGTTCTACACCGACGAGGGCACCTTCGACCTGGTGGGAAACAACATGCCGGTGTTCTTCATCCAGGACGGCATCAAGTTCCCCGACGTGATCCACGCGGCCAAGCCACACCCGGACCGCGAGATCCCGCAGGCCCAGTCGGCACACGACACCTTCTGGGACTTCGTGTCGTTGCACACCGAGGCGCAGCACCACACGATGTGGAACATGTCGGACCGCGGCATCCAGGCCTCCTTCAGGACGATGGAGGGCTTCGGCGTCCACACCTTCCGACTCGTGGACGCCGAGGGCAGCACCACGCTGGCGAAGTTCCACTGGAAGCCCAGGGCCGGTGTCCACTCGCTCGTCTGGGAGGAAGCACAGCTCGCCGCCGGCGGTGACCCCGACTTCCACCGCCGGGACCTCGCCGACGCGATCGAAGCCGGCTTCCACCCGCAGTGGGAGCTGGGAATCCAGACCTTTCCGGACACGCCCGAGCAGATGTTCGAGGGGATCGACCTGCTCGACCCGACGAAGCTGGTGCCGGAGGAGCTGGCTCCGGTGCAGCCGATCGGCCTGATGACCCTGACCGCAAACCCGACGAACTTCTTCGCCGAGACCGAACAGGTGGCCTTCCACCTCGGGCACCTCGTGCCGGGCATCGACGTGACGAACGACCCTCTGCTCCAGGCGCGGCTGTTCTCCTATCTCGACACCCAGCTGACCCGGCTCGGGGGTCCGAACTTCGACCAGATCCCGGTGAACCGAGCCCACGCCCCGGTGAACGACATGCTGCGCGACGGGTTCCACCAGCATGCCGTGCACTCCGGCGCCGCCCCCTACCGGCCCAACTCCCTCGACGGAGGATGCCCCTTCCAGGCCGGGGCGGACCTGGACGGCTACGTCGAGGTCCCAGCCGTCGTGGAGGAGTCGCAGAAGGTGCGGGCGGTCGCCCGCTCCTTCGACGACCACTACTCCCAGACGCGGCTGTTCTTCCGCTCGATGACGCCGGTGGAGAAGGACCACATCATCGGGGCCTACACCTTCGAGCTCAGCAAGTGCTACGAGCAGGTGATCCGCGAGCGCCAGCTGCAGTGTCTGGCGAACATCGACACGGAGCTGTGCGAGGCGGTGGCCCGAGGACTCGGTATGCCGGTCCCCGCGGCGGCCATCCCCCTCGAGGACGTCAGTCCGAGCCCGGCGCTCTCGCAGGTGGGAACGCCGTTCCCGGTCGACGGACGAAAGCTCGGCATCGTCGTCGACGAGGGCAGTGACATGGACTCCGTCGCAGCCATGGTGGAGGCCGCGAGGAGCTGCAACCTCGTGCCGTTCGTCATTGCCCCCCGTGGCGGGACGATCGGCGACCTCGTGGCCGACCGCACCTACGCCACTGCGCGCTCTTTCGAGTACGACGCGCTCGTCCTCGCGGGTGCTGCGCCCCCGGCCGCCGATGCGGTTCCGAGCCTCGATGCCCGGGGCGGCGATCCCGCTTCGGCCGGCGCTTCGGCCGACCCCCGGATCCCGCTCATCGTCGGAGAGGTCTGGAGGCACTGCAAGGTTCTCGGCGTCCTCGGGGACCCGGCCGCCAGGGTGCTCGCCGGCGCAGGTGTGCCGAGCGACGGTGCAGGGGTGGTCGTCGAGCAGGACCCGGCCGAGATGGTCGCGTCCGTCGTCGCGCTCCTGTCCCTGCACCGGGTGTGGGACCGCTTCGTGCCGCAGAGCGCCTGACGACCCCCGTCACCACCTCGGGTTCAGAGCCGACGCATGGTCTCCGCGTCGTCCTGGCCGGCGAAGTACTGGTCCAGGACGGCGCGGAAGATCCCGCGCACCCCCGGCGCGGTTGCGGCGTGGGCGAACAGCGTCATCGACGAACGCAGCTTCTGGGCATCGACCGGGCCGAGGATGTCGACCGGGTCGTCCTCTTGGCGGGCCGTCAGGGCCCGAGTGCACTCGACCAGCCGGGCACCCAGTACTGGGTGCTCGAGATAGGAGCGGGCCTGTGCCACACCGGAGATCGCGTACCGCTGGGCGGCCGCGCTCCGGCCGAGGCCGGCGAGCTGGGGGAAGACGAACCACATCCAGTGGGTCCGTTTGCGGCCGTCCCGCAGCTCATGAAGAGCCGCCGCATACACGCCGCCCGTGTCCTGGGCGGCGAGGAACCGGTCGGGCTCGAGCGCGTCGCCGCCCAGCGCCGCCGCAATGCGGGCGGCGAGCGGCGAGGTCATGACCTGCTCCAGCGTCACGGGACTGCCGCTCGCGTCGGCGAGCGGCAGGCGCCAGTTCGGGTACTCGTCCTGGGTGCCCGGCTGGTTGATGCTCCGGACATCACCGACGAGGTCGGTCACGGCGACTCCCAGCATGCGGGAGGGCGTCTGGGCGAGAAACCTGTGCAGGACCTCCACGGTCTCCGGCACGTCGGCACCCTCCTTCAGCAGGCCGCGCTCCTGCAGCACCGCTCGCATGTTGGCGACGGCCTGCTCCTCGACGGACTGCTCCTCCTCGACCGACCGGGTCAGCAGACCCAGCCGGTCGCGCAGCTTCACGTGTTCCAGAGTGAGGTATCCGGCCGTCGGCGGCAGGTCGTGGGTCGTCACGGTGGAGAGGCACAGCTCCCGGTAGCTTCCGGGACTCAGGGGCCGGCCGTCCTGGTCCCACTCGAACCACATGATCGACGTACCCAGCACGCCGCGCTCACGCATGTAGCCGCGCACCCAGGGCTGCACCACGCCCAGGTCCTCGCCGATCACCACCGCCCCGGCACGCTGGGCCTCGAGCACCAGGATGCCGAGCAGCGCCTCATGGTCGTAGCCCACGTAGGTGCCCTCGCTGGACGGACGGCCCTGCGGGACCCACCACAGCCGGAACAAGCCGATGATGTGGTCCACCCGGATGCCGCCGGAGTCCCTCAGGACGGCACGGAGCATCTCACGGAACGGGCGGTAGCCCCGCTCCGCCAGTCGGTCCGGGCGCCACGGAGGCTGGTTCCAGTCCTGGCCGAGCTGGTTGAACTGGTCCGGCGGGGCGCCCACCGAGACCCCTTGGGCCATGGTGTCGGCCAGCGCCCAGGCATCCGCCCCGCGAGGGTTCACGCCCACGGCGAGGTCGTGGACGAGCCCGAGGGACATGCCGGCAGCGCAGGCCGCGCGCTGGACCGCCGCGAGCTGCTCGCCGAGCAGCCACTGCAGCCACCGGTGGAAGTCCACGGCCTCACGGTGGGCCTCGCAGAAGCTCGCCACCGCCGCGGACCGAGGGTCCGGCAGATCGGGGGGCCACTGCCTCCACGGCAGGCCGTGCTCCTCGGCGAGCACGCACCACGTGGCGAAGTCCAGGAGAGCCGCACCCTCCTCGTCGCAGAAACGGGAGAAGTCGAGCGCCCGCTGGCCGTGCAGACCCTGGCGGTGGACCAGCCGCAGGGCGGACTCCTTCGCGGCCCAGGCGGTGTCGCGGTCGATGGTGTCCCGGGCGGTCAGGGCGCGCGCCTCGGCGGCCCACGACTCCACCCGGACGCGGTCCCGGGCGTCCAGCGTGGCCAGCTCCGGGATGTCCTCGACGTGCAGGTACACCGGGTTGGCAAAGCGTCGACTGGTCGGCAGGTACGGCGACGGCTCCATCGCCGGGATCGGCTCCGCCGCATGCAGGGGGTTGACCAGGACGAAGTCGGCGCCCAGCTCCTCGCCGGCCCAGGCGGCGAGCCGCGACAGGTCGGCCAGGTCACCGATCCCCCAGGAACGGCTCGACCGCACCTGGTAGACCTGTTCCATCAGCCCCCACACCCGCCGCTCCTGCAACGCGGCGGGAAGCGAAAGGGCCTGGGGCGTAACGACGAGCGTGGCCGCACCAGCCGGTTCGCCGGCGACGTGTGCCCTGGCGGAGTGCCATCCCAGCGGCAGGTCAGCCGGCAGCTCGAACCCAACCTCGTCGACCGGCTCCCCGTCGACGATCCGGGGCTGCGGCGAGCGGTCCACCTGGGCGACCGCTCGGGTGCAGCCGTCCTCGAGACCGAGCTCCAACGTGACCGGCAGGCCGTGGGGCACGTGCGCCGCGACCCGCGCCGCCTCGCCCGCACGGCATACGACCGTTGCCGGGAGCGTGCGTCGCCAGCCGCGGAGGTCGGCGTCCGTGAGCGCTCGCACGGCCTGTTCCTCTGTGGCGGCGCTGACTCCCAGCGCTGCCAGCACCGCCCGCAGCGTTTCGGCACCCACCACGACCTCGCCTCCACGCCAGTCCTCGTACTCCGTCGCGACGCCGTGCACGCGGGCGAGCTCGACCAGGGTCGGTGAGGGGCCAGCGAGATCCATGGGGGTACACTCCGGTTCACGGGGGCGGGCGCCCGCAGTCTGCCATGCCGGATGCCGTCCGCCCAGCAGGCGGCCAGCAGTCAGCAGCCGGCCGTCAGCAGCACCGGCCACCGCGTGCCAACCACTCGGAGGCACCGCAGCAACGCGTATCCGCCCTGCCGTACCAGAAGGTTTGCCGGTCGGGTCGGCGGGTATGGGCTGAACAGATCACTCAT
>JAABUJ010007345.1_pt1 | contig 10332 bp, 5 predicted proteins | sample 5559131 | NCBI WGS metagenome assembly JAABUJ01 (sample SAMN10711875, study PRJNA513366) | rock metagenome | isolation source: Antarctica rocks | place: Antarctica: Victoria Land, Mt New Zealand nord | collected 2016-01-07 | reverse complement strand
AATCCTCCCCTCATCATACCCAACACTAACCCCCACCGCAGAGAGAAAATCGACCCGGAGAAACCGATCTCAGCCGGCTTCTACCGGCTGGAAAAGGGCACGCCGCTCGTGTACACGTACACGTACCACGAGATGAAGATCATCGTCGAGGGCGAGTTCGACATCGAGGACGAGACCGGGCAGAAGGTGCACGCCGTCCCCGGCGACGTCTTCTACTTCCCCAAGGGCGCCAAGATCACCTTCTCCACCGACACGTACGGCTTGGGCTTCTTTGTCGGGCAGCGGGGGGAGGGGACGGCTTAGGTGGGGTGGAGCGAGGGTGGGGGGGCAGGAGGGGGTGGGTGGGCGGATGGATGGATGGATGGATTGATTGTAGCTGTTTCGCGGGGCGAGGAGGATAATATATACCATGTCGCGAACTCCGGAAAGGAGATGTTTGGTCTCCGACTTGCTGTGCTCGAAGTTTTATTGAACCGTCCGAGGCCCACCGCGTCCTCTACCATGCAACTGCCCAGTGATCGGTCTGGTGTCCCGACCCATCACGTCTACCCATTCGAGGAACCAGTACCGACTTCCTCTCCCCACCAAGCCCTAATGTCCCTCGTCAACACCCCCGGCCCGCTTCTCCCCTCATCCCTCCCACCTACAACCACCACCTACCAATCAGCCGATCAAAGCCGCACGGTAACTCATCATGCCCCGTTGCAATCAACCCATCCATCCCATTACTCGCGTCCCGAAGCTCACAAGATGCAAGACAGGCACTCTCGTGCGCCGTCCGGATAGACGCCTCACAACCCTTTCCCCTCCCTGCAATCTTTTCTCTGTCCAAGATAGAGAGAAAACCCAATAGGAGGAAGGGGAAGGAAAGATAGGATAGGGGAGAGGGCAGGGGCGGAAAAGGAGGCGAGGGATGGCGATGCGATGGCGTCGGCTTGTTTGCCTGATGGTATATACATCTATCGTCGGTCGGTCGGAGGCCATCGCCTCCAACCGTGGAGTTCTTTCCTCGACGCTCCTTTCATGTCCGTTTCCGTTCCTATTCCGGTGCCACGACAAGCGGGTGATGATCTCAGAGGGTGGAAAGTCTGGCTCAGCAGACATGTTTGTACGTACACAGCGATATAAGCGCCACAAGCATAGCAAAACCCCTTGTATACCCATTCCCAGATCCTCTCCCGCGACGCCCATCGCGTAGACGCATCTCGGTACCTGTCTGTCTGTCTACTCACTCATCCAGCAATCTATGTATCCATCCGTCGACACCCATCTCCCCCCATAGCCTCAAATCCCTCGAACTAGCCCCCACACTCACCCCGATCCTCCCCCTCCCACCTTCCCCAACCGGCACCACCCAATTCTGCTTCCTCACACTCCAATAGCTCAAATCCTTCCTGCTCAACTCCAACCTGACCTCTTTACTCTCACCCACGCCCAACTCCAACTTCTCGAACGCCCTCAGGACCCTCACCGGGAAATCGATCGCCTCCCCGGTCTCCGGCTCCTTGACGCCGGCCGGGAACTCGACGTACAGCTGCGCGACCTGCTTGCCGGTCCTGGCGCCGGTGTTGGTGAGCGTCAGGGTCGCGACGGCGAGGGTCTCGTAGAGGGCCGGGTTGCCGCCGAGGCCGCCGCCGGCGGGGGAGCGGGGTTGCGGGACGGTGTAGCCGGCGGGGTAGCGGTACGGGCCGCGTTTGATGGCGGTGGGGGAGGCGATGTAGGGGTAGATGTAGTTTTTCAGTTTGCGGAAGTGTGGGGGGAAGAGGGCGGAGGCGGGGTCGGGGACGGTGGGGTCGTAGGAAGGGGGTTGGCTCGTGTCGGCTGGGCGGGGGGATGGGAGCGGGGTGATGGGTTTGGTGAGGGTGACGGAGAGGTTGGAGAAGGCGAAGGAGGTGTAGGAGAGGCCGAAGCCGAACTCGTAGCGGGGGGGAATATTGTGCTTGTCGAAGTGGCGGTAGTCGATGTAGAGGCCCTCGCTGAAGGTTTGCTGCGGCACCACGCCGTTCGGGTAGTAGAGGATTTGGCCGCCAGGCCCGTAGTCGGCGAGACTCTTGCCGACGGTGTAGGGGAGGCGGCCGCTGGCGTCGACGTCGCCGAAGAGGACGTCGACGAGCGCGTTGCCGCTTTCTTCGCCGGGGAGGTTGGCGAGGATGATGGCCTTGACGCCGGGTAGATCGGCCCAGCGTTCGAGGACGACTGGGCCGATGGCATGTAGGACTACGATCGTCTCCCCGCTGCCTCTGCCACAGCCTTTGGCGACGGTCTGGACGAGCTTGTCGCCGTCATTCTGAGCGTAGAGGTCGTTGCGATCTCCGCGGATACCGTCAGAAGCGATGAAGCCTTCCCCGCCTATAGAGTTGATGAATACAATGCAGAGATCTTGGTCTGCTAGGATTGATGGTGAAGTTTCGATGGGTGGGTTGTTAGTCAAGAAATGGGTCATGTACACCGAGTTGAAGTCAAATTTCGCCTCCAACGCCTGCAGTGGTGTGACGAGATAAGGGAAGTCTACGGCACCGCTTCCCCACCCTGAGGCTAAAGTGCCTTGATTGCAACCTCGGTCTGGGCAGACGTTGGGTCCTCTTCCTGGTCCAGCGTCCTCGCCGAATACTCCAACGCGGAACTTCTTGCCTTTGTCAGACCTTGCCACGCCAGACCGACCCTGCGGGGTGAGTGGGAGTAAGTCGTCTTCATTCTTGACCAGAACAGTTCCTTCCGCCGCGATCTGTTGAGCGAGTCGGCCGTGGAAGTCCTTGCCCTGTCCCTGCACGTCAACGAATTTGTTGACCACCGCCATTGTCTTGTCATCGCTACCGGGATGGATCGGCCCAGTTTCGTCGTTTGTGAATGACGAAAAGTTTGGTCCGCCGTCACCCTCAGGAGGTGGTGCAGCCCAAGTGTCTTGACCCAACTGGTACCAAGCCGCCACAATCCGTGTTACCATGTCATTCAGGCGTTCCATGGGAATGGACCCGTTCAAAGCCGCTTCGGTGAGATGCGGACCCCACAATGATTTACCGTCCATCCATCTCAGACCGTCGCCGGGCATTGTCATGTCAAGTCCAGCCAATGCACTTCCAACGCCACTGCGTTGGGCCAACCAGTCCGATTGGACAAATCCCTGAAACCCCAGCTCATCTTTCAGTATACCGTTCAGGAGTTTACTGTTACCACAAGTATAGGAATTGTTGACCATTTGGTAGCTGCACATGACGCTTGCCAAGCCTGCTCTGACGCTCTCCGCAAATGGCCAGACGTAGAGCTCATGCAATGTCCGATCGTCGACGTTCGAGGACATTGCATTCGGCAGACCCCACTCGAAGGACTGTCTAAAATGCTCCTGCTCGTTTACGATCCAATGCTTTGCCGTAGCCATGACTCCCGCGTCCTGGATCCCCTTGATGGTTTCTGCCGCCGCCACAGCCTGAAGCACTGGGTCGGAACCAAAACCTTCCCAGTTCCTTCCGCCGGCGGGCATCCGGCCGAGAGGACCCATACAAGGACCGAGCAGCACGTTGATCCCTTTTAAACGGCCCTCGAGGCCATGCGCATGTCCTCTTCTATACATGAGATCCCGATTCCAAGTCGCCCCAGTCGTAATGCCCGCTGGAAACGCGGTGCTGTGGTCTGCAAAACGGATGCCAAGGGGCCCGTCCTGTAGACAAAGAGATGGGAACCCAACGCTATTCACAGGACCAGTATTGCCAACGCAAAGATTCTGTGACCATCCTGTCCCTGTGGTAATGTTAACTTTCTCGACAAGGCTCATCTTCCTGACCAATGCCTCCGCCTTTTGATAACTGTGTGCCCACGAGTCGATTGTGCCTCCGAGCGGTGATGGGTACCACGGAGGCGATTCCTAGGGCACAACCTGTCAGCGACAGGAGCTTGCTGCAGCTCGGTTGACATACGCCATCTTTTGGAGCACTTTTATACACCCATAAACTTCCCACTGCAAACAACAGGATGAGACCGCCCAGAAGTATCGCAGTGATCACTACACAAGTCCCCCCCGGCCTCTTGCATGTCCGTACTACTCCTAGCCATGACGAATTTCGCGCTGCCTGGTAGCTGTCTACTTTTAAGTAGTCAGGCTCATCGAGCTCCAGCTCGTCCTCACTTGAAGATTGCGAGCCTTCCCCAGGGGAACGCTGATGCTTTCTCGTTCTCCTCTCCAACAAGGCTCTACGGCTCTCCTTGAAAACCTGCTTAAAAGCCATTTAATCTCCCAGTAGGCATATGCGGTTTTGGACGAGAAACGCGACTTACGCGGCATTTGCCAAACGTCTGTTTGTTTGCTGCACATTGCTCCAGAGAACCGTGATGTTATTGCTTAGTCACCCCTAACTGTTTTCTCTTGGTCATCTCTTAGTCATCCATTTCTATCTTCCGTGTCTACAGGACTTTCTATGTCATAGAAGTATCACCTTTACGGCCAAGCGGCATTGCAAGCTGTAGAGTATTGCACTCATGCCAGATGACCAGCGTTGCATTGTCTTGACTGCCTACAACTACATGTGGCTGCTATTGCACACCTCGTCGATGCTGTCCCCATTCAGAGCACTCCATCCCACCGTTCACAGCGCAGGTGAATGCCTTCACCTGGTTCGAACATCTTTTACAGGGGAAAATGAGTCAGTAGAGTTGCCACACCATGATTGTTTGCGAAAGGTGACGCTGTGCTATCTCAGACACTCCACTATGCCGTACCATCATGCTGCAGTTGAGCTTGCACATTCGAGTTCTGCAAGAACATCTCTTATTCCTGTTTGGTGCTGAGTACTTCCTTACACTGTGACCGCCTTGTTTTCGGGAGGGGCCGATCTCTTCTATTGATTATGCAAGCGATCATGGCTAACTTTGGTATCGATTATGGTTTAACGTTCGTCGCCCACATGCTGGTCTCAGCAATGTCGCCACTTGATTCATTCTGGGAGTGTGGTTTCGACTCGGACGCGCTCGTATCGGACTGCAAGACACTGTGACACCACATCCGCAGCGGAGTGGAGCTAATATGAAGAAGGCGAGATGGGGCTGGCTCGCAGGTGCTGACCGCGGAACGATCTGGGGAGGTGTTTGCTTCGCAACTCACCTAGAAGACGCATCGCCAGCGAACGTCTGAGACCGTCGTACCACATCATAGAGGCGCCAGAGGTATGCACAATCCGAAGTGGCAGGCAAGACCGAATTGTTCTGTGATATGACGGTGGCCTGGTCTGCTAGAGTACGTACACGGAGTTCCTACATACATGTAGATTATCTGCAATGCATGAAGCATCGCTTATCTACGGATTGACCCGACTACATATACGATATTACGCCCGTAATAGGGATGGGTGATCTCCTTCGATCCTTGTGAATATCCTGGGAAGCTGACGACTTCAGTCGCATACAGCAGTTCACCAAACGTTGACAAAGATCATCAGCAGTGTTGGTAATGTAGTAAGTGTATACGAGTGGTCTGTTTCGTCTCGTATCGCAAAACCCGTATACGAGTAACTTGTAGGAGGCCTTCGACTTACCAGCCGGTGATTTCTGGTCGGCAGGACAAGAATGGTTCCGCGTCATTGGAAATCTATTCGATATTCCAGGCAGCAAGGCTGTGTTCGATCGAGGCCGCTGGTGTGCAGAGTGGGCATGCGGCCCCGGCAGCCTGGAATCGGGGTTCCAGCGAGCTTCTCGGTAGGAAGAGAGCACATTGTAATGCTCCGGGAGGGAAAGTTGGAAAATAGAGGAGAGGAAGCAGGTTTCAATGCGAGAGTACGGGATGGTCCCTGCTGTAGCATGCATGGAGATGTTCCAACCGTGCGTCGGCTTGATGTCGATTAGTAAGCATAGTCGACCTCCTGCCGGAAGACTCGGCCCTGGAGACAAACGGGACAACCTGACCGGCGATGGGGTCCCTCATTCTAGGTGCACAAGTATCGGGAACTGTACAATGACAATGAAGACTAGCCCGGTAGTTGACTCGGCGCTCGGCCGTGCGTGGTGCTCGACGATAACCTGCAGTTATGTGGCTTGTGTTCCACTCCTTGAGGCCATGTTCTCCGCATCATCGAAGCGCAATCGGTTCCACCTCCGCAGAGCTGTCAAGGCTGAGACCTTACATACGAACGATGTAGGTGGAGCTGGTTCCACCCTCTGCTCTACCGAGTTCCGCCTGCTCGGAAGGTGGATCGACTTTGCAGCCTCAGATAATGCTGTTTAGTGTGGACGGTACTCTCGGATCGAAATCGAAACGGAACACCCCAGGCGGGTAAGAAATAAAACCTTGATAGTGGGTGCTGATAACAAGTTTCAGGGCGATAGGGACTGCGTTCTGCTAACCGGTCAAGGGCCCAACTTCGATTGCCGCTATGTTGCACGGAAGCCTTTGTGGTGGGGTTTCCACATCAATGCTTTGCTCAACAAACACCTCGTCCGTAGGCTGAACTGACTGGACTGATACAACATGCTCCAGAGACTGAAGTATGAGACACGAGGTGCCTCAGGATCCAGTTGAGGTCAAAGTGAAACTAGGAGGCAGTCTTTCATTATCTGGTCTGAGTTTGATTTTCTATCTGTTGGTGACGCTCCTTGTATAGCTACCTAGGTGGTGGCGCTGTAGTGATCATCATGTGAATCAGTCCATAGAAAGTTGTTCCTATTTGTTTACACTATGTAGAGTATATATAGAAAATGATGACTAAGACATAAATAGAGACACTTAATAAGAGATGAGTAAGCAATGATATCACATTCTTCTTTACTGCATAGTCACAACAGTTCACTAATGTGAATGCAGAGATTTACTTAACATTCTGTAAATTTTTTGTCTGTAATTTATATTCACATTATTTTATCTCACTTCACATTGCTATTGTCATTCAGTACAGATAATAACAACTTAAATTAAAAGAAATTTACTTTTAATTGCATTTATAAGATTATTAATCATTTCTATTTTAAAAAAAGCTTATAAAACTCTCTTCTCAATATATTGTTATCTCAATTTTAATTTAAAGACTAATAATACATAAAACTGATTAAGTGTTCTGTTTTTAATATTATTATTTTTTAATTTATAAGAGTCTTTTTCTTAAATCTCTTACATAAATTATATAAGCTTATATTTCTTTTACAGATCATTATCAAATCACTATTAATCATTATTGAAGTTAAGACTTTTTAATCTTTTTTTTAGCTTTATTATTTATTTATTTTAACTTCAACTCATTATGTTATTGTCATAAATCTTTATTAAATCATTTCTAATCATTCAGTTTTTTTTAATATTATATGATGTCAAGACTTTCACTTTCTCTTAGTTATATCTCTTTTCTATTATAAATGTTAAAATCAAATCATTAACATTTCTTCAGCTTTCAATAATCTTCTATAATGTATTCATTACATTACTCATTTCAGTTAAGATCAGTTCAGAAAAAGCAATGCTTTAATGTATTTTTGAAATGTTCTGTAATAAAAATAAAAATGAATTTATTTATTCATAACATTTTTATATTTTATAAATTGTCTTTTAAAAAAGATCTTCTTTCTTCTTTATTAAAAGCTTATATAGTTCTTTCTTTTGTCTGCAATCTCATTCAGCTCAAGATATGATTAAAAATTCTTTATAAAAAGACAATAATGACTCTTTCTGTTTAAGAATCTCATTAACTTCAGAACTTAATTATTGTATAGATAATTTTATTTATTTTAAACTGCTTTGCAGCTCTGAACTAGCTCAAAATTCATTGACATTAAAGATATATGCTTTTATAAATTAATTATTATAAATTAAATTTCATAAAACATGCTCTGTAAACATTTTTAATGTATAAGTCTTTAATAAATGAGTTTTCAATATCTTATAAAACTTAAATCATTTAGCTTTAAACTTCTGAAGCTCTTCATTTTATATAAATACTCAATCTTTTTTCTTTCTAGTACTTAATTACACTGTTTCATTATGAATCATTTTTAATTCAATAATCTTTCATAAAAAAATTTCATTAACAATTGCTTAAACTGTCTATATCTGCTCAATTCATTTTAACTGATTTTTAAAGTCAGTTTCTCTCAGCAGTTAAAGATTATTTAAGTTGTTTAATAATTGTAAATTTATCTTATACAGTAAATAGAATGAACTCTGTTTAATTGTATTATAAGCTTAAATTTAAGTTACAAAAAGTGTTTACAGTAAGTATTTATTTTATAATTGAGTTGATTTATTCATAAAATATTTTATAAACATGAAGCTCAACATTTATTTAGATTTTCTATCTTTTCATTTATGTAAAAATAATAGAAAGTCATTGTTCTATGTTAAGTTTTAAGCTTTTTCAAATAGTAGATCACAACACAGCTAAGAAAGTTTGTATTATTATTGAATAGTAACTTTCTTAATAAATTATAATTTATAAAGATTTTATTACACAGAAAATCTGCAACTATTATTTTCATTACATTCAAAACAGCTTTAGTTATAGATCAGTCTGTAATGTAATTAATTGTTATTATAATTCAGTAGTTTTCTCAGAGCATTTAAGATAATATGTTTATTGTTAAATATAACTTATAATAGCTTTGCTATTAGTGTAATGTCATCTTTTAACAGATTATAAGCTCAGATTAATGAAGTAATTTCTTGTCTAAAATCTCAGAGAGATATGCATCTAGGTTATTTTAGCTGATGATTTAAGTTTATGATGAGAAAGTAAGCTTAAAGATTGCAAATTTAAATTGCTATTTATGTGCACTTTTTATATCTGCAGAACACTGAATATCATGATGTATGTGTGTGCTTTAGAGAATTATGAGTTAAAGAAAGTGTTAAATATAATTTATGATAGCTTTACTATTAGTGTGATGTTATCTTTTAACATTTATTATATTAATTTCTTATCTTTTAAATAATAATAAATTCTTACAAATTAAATACAAATATTCTTTAACCTCTTAATGTTTTCAAAGTCATTGAGCAACTTAACAGTTAAGATAATGCTTTATAAACAATTTAATATTCTACAATAATTTATGTCATTAAGCTCAAAGTCAAATAACTTTTAGCAGTCTCAGCACTTCTAGATGCTTATATTTGATGTATATATGTTTTAAAAAATCTGCACAGTACTGAAATCATAGAAATGACACTTCATCATTATTTTACTTTTAAATTAAATATAAGTCATTCAATTTCAAATCATAACACAGTCAAAATTGATTTGTCACATTATTTTTTACATATATATTTATAAAGCAGTGATTTTTCAGATTTTATATCATCTTTTAAATATAATATCATCACTTTCTTTCATTTCACATCATTTAATTTTTACAGAGCATTTAAGAACACTTTATTTGCTGAGTCTTTCTCTATAAAATTAAATTAATAACTAATCAAATCTAATACAACAGTCTGAGCTTCAAATTAATATTAAATGTTAAGATTGGTTATTGCTGAAATTCATCAATTCATTAAGCTAGCTATTTAAATGAGTGCAGTGTATTCTTTAAATATTATAGATCTTCATAATTCATAATAATAGTTATAGTATAATCATTTTTGATATAATACTGTCAAGTTTAAAGTGCATACTTAATGATCAATAACTTCTTTTTATAAACAGAATAATTAAGCTCTGCATCTTGTAATTTCTAATTATTATAGATAACTAAATAAAGTTTTTCATTCATTTCATTCTACATCAGAGCACAGTCAATTGCTTATTTAAAAGTGTTTATTTTGATAGTAAATGATTTGTGTACAGTTACTTAAATAAGTATTGATTTAAATGTAAGTGCATTCTTAAGCTATTGAAAGACATTGTTACATAATGTATTTTAAACAATGAGTTAATTCTTCTTCATACATAACTTAACATTGTTCTTCTTAAATAAATTTAATAATGATGCTGTGATCTATGCAAATTCTTGTATAAACTATTAATAATACAAAGTCAGTTCAAGAAACTGCTGTATATAATGTGCTGTCTTTAGACTGAGTATGCAGGTTATCTATAGGTCACATGAGTCAGAGTTGAGTTCAGGTATCAGGTTAAGTTAGACTAACTTTTATTCAGCTGAGTCAGGTGTGAGTTAATCTAACCTGACTTACATAGAATTATAGGTTTTTTGCAGGTTATATATAGTCTTAGTAAGCATGTGTATGCACTTAGTAAGCACATACACATGCTTACTAATGTGTGTTTCTAATGTGTACCTTCACAAAAAGTCATGATTTTCATAACTTATTCAGTAATATATCTTGTGACCATGTAATTTATCCCTATATGACTAGTTAAGATGTAATTTATTATAACTAATATATTAATAAGCTTTCACATTTTT
>JAABUJ010007343.1_pt1 | contig 10334 bp, 6 predicted proteins | sample 5559131 | NCBI WGS metagenome assembly JAABUJ01 (sample SAMN10711875, study PRJNA513366) | rock metagenome | isolation source: Antarctica rocks | place: Antarctica: Victoria Land, Mt New Zealand nord | collected 2016-01-07 | reverse complement strand
CGGCGATGCGGCCGGCGGACGTGATCGGCTCCTGGGCCACCACCCAACCACCCGGACGCACCGATGCGGCCATGCGCTCGAGGACGGTCAGGGGCTCGTGGACGTGGAGGAGGACGAAGCGGCAGAAGGCCAGGTCGACCGGCTCGGGCAGGGTCAGCTCCTCGCCGGCCTGGGTCAGGGCGATGACCTGGGCGTCGGCCACCTCGGCTGCCGCGGCCGCCACCTCGTCGCGGCGGGCCGGGTCGGCGTCGACGGCGTAGACCCGGCCGGTGCCCCCGACGACGCGAGCCAGCGCGGCGGTCACGTCGCCGCCGCCCGCACCGACGTCGACGCAGCGCCAACCCTCGCGCAGACCGAGCCGGTCGAGGGCGGTGGCGAGGGGGCGCCGGTAGACGTCGTTGCGCAGGTCGAGCTCGAACATGGCGGCCGCAGAATAACCCTGACCGACGCTGCCTGGCCGACAGCACCCAGTTCGCGGCAGGCTGGATCGATGGGAGCACTGGAAGGCCGGGTGGCCATCGTGACGGGGGCCGGTCGGGGCATCGGCCGGGAGCATGCGCTGCTGATGGCTCGCGAAGGGGCGATGGTGGTGGTCAACGATGTGGGGGGCGGCATGGACGGCCGGGGCCGTGATGGCGAGGGCCCGGACGGCGGTGTCACAGACGGCGGTGTCACAGACGGCGGTGTCACAGACGGCGGTGTCACAGACGGCGGCGACGGGGCGCTGGCCGAACAGGTGGTGGACGAGATCGAGGCCGCCGGCGGGCGGGCGGTGGCCAACGCCGACGACGTAACGAGCTGGAAGGGCGGCCAGGACCTAGTGGCCGCCGCCGTCGACCACTTCGGCCGCCTCGACGTGTTGGTGAACAACGCCGGGATCCTGCGCGACCGGATGCTGGTCAACATGTCGGAGGACGACTGGGACACCGTGGTGGAGGTCCACCTGAAAGGCCACTTCGTGCCCCTGCGCCACGCCGCCGCCTACTGGCGGGAGCGGGCCAAGGCGGGCGAGGAGGTCCGCGCCTCGGTCATCAACACGTCGTCGACGTCGGGCCTCCACGGGAATCCGGGCCAGGCCAACTACGGCGCCGCCAAGGCGGGCATCGGCGCCCTCACCGTCATCGCCGCCGCCGAGCTCGGTCGTTACGGGGTCCGGGTCAACGGGATCGCTCCGGCCGCCCGTACCCGCATGACCGAAGGGACACCGGGGCTGTCCGAGGTGGTCCAGCCCCCGGCGGAACCGGGCCGCTTCGACGAGTGGGACCCGGCCAACGTGGCCCCCCTGGTCGCCTGGCTGGCGACCAGCGGCTGTCGGGTGACCGGTCGGATGTTCTACGTGCTCGGGGGCACCATCCAGCCCATGACCGGCTGGACCAGGGACGAGGGCCTGGCGAGGGACGAGCGCTGGAGCATCGCCGAGCTCGACGAGTCGCTGCCGCCTCTGCTCGACTGACGCAGTGGCCACCCACGAGCGCCCCTTCGGTCGTCATCTGGAGGACTTCGTCGTCGGCGACGTCTACCGGCACTGGCCGGGCAAGACGATCACCGAGGCCGACGATCACCTCTTTTGCATGATCACCATGAACCACCACCCGCTGCACACCGATGCGTGGTTCGCCGAGCACGACTCGGTCCAGGGTCGCAACGTGGTCGTCGGCAACCTCGTCTACAGCGTGGTGCTGGGCATGAGCGTCCCCGACGTGAGCGGGTCCGCCATCGCCAACCTCGAAGTGGAGTCGCTCGTCCACCCCCGCCCCACCTTCCACGGTGACACCATCTACGCCGAGACCCGGGTGCTCGCCGCCCGGGGATCGTCGTCCCGGCCTGACCGGGGCGTGGTGACCGTCGAGACCCGGGGCGTGAACCAGCGGGCCGAGGAGGTCTGCTACTTCCGCCGCAAGGTCATGGTGTGGAAAGGCGACGCCGCCCCCCCACGGACCCGCCCCCACGGTGACGCCGCCTGGTCCTGAGGGCCTGGCCGGTGCCGTCCTCGAATGGTCAGCCCGCCACGGCCGCGACGTGCCGTGGCGGCGGACCCGGGACCCGTGGGCGGTCCTGGTCAGCGAGGCCATGCTCGCCCAGACCCAGGTGGCTCGTCTTCGCCTTCGGACGCGACGTCGGGGTGGTCGACACCAACGCGGCGCGTGTCCTGGCCCGGGCGGTGGCCGGGCGCCGTCTGGGGGCCGCGGAGGCGCAGAGCGTGGCCGACTCCACCGTCCCGCCGGGCCGGGGGTGGGAGTGGAACCAGGCCGTGCTCGATCTCGGCGCGACCGTCTGCGCGGCACGCCGCCCGGCGTGCGACCGGTGCCCGGTTGCGCCCCACTGCAGGTGGAGGCGAGCCGGCGGTCCGGCACCCGACCCGGCGGCCGGCTCCGCGGGGTCGTCGCGTCGCCAGCCCGTCTTCGCCGGCTCGGACCGCCAGGGTCGGGGCCGGCTGGTGGGCGCGATGCTCCGAGGCCCGGTGCCGGCCGGCGAGGTGGCCGAGGCCGCAGGCTGGCCCACCGACCCTCTCCGGGCCGAGCGGGTGGCGGCTCGCCTCGTCGCCGACGGGCTGGCGGTCACCGGGCCTGACGGTGGGCTCCGCCTGCCGTGACGTCGTCGCGTCCCTCGGCGACGGGCGTGTGTATCTACGTCCGTAGCGTCCGCTTCTCGAGGCCGCCCTGGCAGCACGGTGCGCGATCATCGACCTCGAAGCGGGGCGTTGCCGCTTTGAAGCGGGGTGGACCGGCAGCGCACCCGTTGGGCGCGAGCGGCGTGGCCACAGGTGGCGGTCGACGAGCCTGTCCTGGATCGTGCCCGCGCCAGAGTCGCACCGGCCCTGGACGTCTTGGTGGGAACGGCACCGTCGAGGCGGCCAGCCTCCCGCCGACGGCGAGGTCAGAGTACGGCTGCTCGCCTGACTGCGGGCAAGATGGGCGGGTGACCGCGATGCGCGGTTACGAGGCGTGGCACGCGGGTTATGAGGATCCCGACTCGGACCTGTCACGGCGATTGTGGACCGTTCGGCGCCTCATCGACGAGGCACTGGACCGGCATCAGGGCTGGTGCACATCCTGAGCAGCTGCGCGGGAGACGGCAGAGACGTGTTGGGTGTCCTGGCAGATCGAGACGACGCCGATCGGGTCACCGCCACGCTGGTCGAGGTGCATCCCCGGATCGCCGAGCGGGCCCGGGCGGCCGCGGCGGCTCTCGCACACGTCGAGGTGCGAACCGTCGACGCCGGCGACACCGACGCGTACCTCGGGGCGGTGCCGGCCGAGCTGGTCCTCATGGTCGGCATTCACCGAGCTCGACTACGAGACGATCGACACGGGCAGCCGACCGGCAGCGGGGGCGATGCGCTACGCGGGGCCGTTCCGGCCGCTGGTCACCGACAGGCACCTGTTCACGTTCTGGCGCTGATCGCCCGCGGGGGCGAGTGGCGGGTTTTCGTCGCGCCGCGCACCACCCGATTGGGGTGACTTGGTGTCCGCTGCCGACAACAACTCAACCCAATCGCAGTCCGAACGAGACCCTGCACAACGACGTCCTGTCCTGAGCGCGGGATGTGACTGTTGCTTCGCTCAGCGTGGGAACCGGCGAAGTTGCCGCAGGTGGAACCGGAAGTTCCCGTCGATCGGCCCGGGGAAGCGGCGGCGGGGTCGCCCGCAGCGTAGAACTGGCGGTGGTCCCGGCCACGGCAGCGGCGACAAGGGGCACGAGCGAAGGGTGATCACCATGGAGTTGTCCAGCCTCGGCGGGGCGAAGGTTCTGCGGTCAGCGGATGTCAGCGACGCTCGGGAGGCGGCCCGGCAACGCCGTCTCCGCCGCCTCGCGGTCCTCCTTGCCCTGATCGCCGTCGTCGTCGTCGGCCGTACCGTCGTCGGGCTCGTCGACTGGGCTCACGGCGATGGTCGGGCCGCGGCGTCGTTGTTCAGCCTGCGGTTCTGGCCGCACCTGCCGGCCGGTGCGGGGAGCTACGGTCCCGCCCTGGTCCTGATCGGCGTGCTGATCGCGGCCATGGCCGTCCCCATGGTCGCCGCCGGCCGATCTCCCCACGTCCTGTACCGCCCCGACGAGATCGGCACCACCCTGGCCGATGTGGTCGGCGCCGACACGGTGGTCGAGGAGGTCGTCAAGAGCCTCAACCTATTCCTCGCCCACAAGACCTTCCGTGATCGCATGGGGGGCACGCCCCGCCGAGGCATCCTCTTCGAGGGGCCGCCCGGCACGGGCAAGACCTACCTGGCCAAGGCCATGGCCGCAGAGGCCGGCGTGCCGTTCCTGTTCGTGTCGTCGTCGGCGTTCCAGTCGATGTACTACGGCCAGACCAACCGCAAGATCCGCTCCTACTTCAAGGCCCTGCGGGCCCACGCCCGCCGCGAAGGCGGGGCGATCGGCTTCATCGAGGAGATCGACGCCATCGGCGCCTCCCGCTCGGGCACCGGGGGCACCGGGCGCGAAGGGGTGTCCGGGGTGGTCAACGAGCTGCTCATCCAGCTGCAGTCCTTCGACCAGCCGCCCGCCGCCACCCGCGTCGCCGGGGCCGCCGTGGACCTCGTCAACCGCTGGCTGCCCCCCGGCCGCCGGCTGCGCAAGCCGCAGGCGACGCATCGTCGGTGCCACCAACCGGGCCGACGACCTCGACGCCGCGCTCGTGCGGCCCGGTCGTTACGACCGCACCATCACCGTCGACCTGCCGAGCCGGGCCGGTCGCCGCCAGATCCTCGACTACTACCTGGACCGCAAGGCCCACGAGCCCGAGCTCGACGACGACGCCCGGCGCGACACCCTGGCCGCCACCACCTTCGGCTACTCACCGGTGATGCTCGAGCACCTCCTCGACGAGGGCCTGGTGTGGGCGCTGCGCCGGGGTGCCGAGCGCCTCGGGTGGGAGGACGTCAACCGGGCGAAGATGACCGAGGAGCTGGGGCTCGCCCAGCCGGTCGCCTACGCCGAGAACGAGCGCCGCACCATCGCCACCCACGAGTCGGGCCACGCCACCGTCGCCCACCTCCTCGCCCCCGAGCGCAACCTCGAGGTGCTGTCGGTGATCAAGCGCAGGGACGCCCTCGGCCTCCTCGCCCACTCCGAGACCGAGGAGCGCTGGACCCGTACCCGCTCCGAGGTCGAGTCGCTCATCCGCATCGCCATGGGCGGAATGGTGGCCGAGGAGCTGTTCTTCGGCGAGACCAGCACCGGCGTCGCCGGCGACCTCCAAGCGGCGACCGAGGCGGCAGCCAGGATGGTCGGCTCGTTCGGCATGGCCGGCTCGCTCATCTCGCTCGAGGCCGCGGGCGGCCCGGGAGGGGCGAACATCGTCGCCAGGGTCCTCTCCGACGACGACGGGCGCCAGGCGGTGGAACGCATCCTCGACGCCGCTGCCGACGACGTCCGTCGCCTGCTCGCCGGCCACCGTCACCTCGTCGAGGCGTTGCGCGACGCCCTGGTCGAGCGTGACGAGCTCATCGGTCGCCAGATCACCGACGTGCTCGCAGCCGCAGCTCCGCCTGCCGTCGGGTCGGGTGACTGCGGTCCCGGGCTCGACCCCGCTGGGGTCGTCGACCTCCGCGGCGACCGGGTCCGTCCCCGGTGACCCCGGGGGTGGCGCCGTGGCCTACGGCGTCTAGGCGGCACGGCATCTGGGCGGCACGGCATCTAGGCGGTCACGCCGACCGAGGTGAGGACGAAGGCCTGGACGCGGGCCTCGTCCCGCCACGCGTGGTAGCGACCGGAGGGGCCCTGGTGGCCGGCGCCCATCTCGGTCTTGAGGACGAGGGGGAGGTCGTTGCTGCGCCGGTCGCGCAGCTTGGCCACCCACTTGGCCGGTTCCCAGAAGCCCACCCGGGGATCGTTCAGCCCGGCGCTGACGTAGAGCGCGGGGTAGGCCGCAGGCGTGACGTTGTCGTAGGGCGAGTAGGAGCGCATCACCCGGTAGGCCTCGGCGTCGGCCACCGGGTTGCCCCACTCCTCCCACTCGGTGACGGTGAGGGGCAGGCTGTCGTCGGACATGGTTGTCACCACGTCGACGAACGGCACCTCGGCCACCACGGCGCAGAACAGGTCGGGACGAAGGTTGGTCACCGCCCCCATGAGCAGGCCGCCGGCGCTGCCGCCCCGGATCACCAGGCGGTCGGCACTGGTGTAGCCGGCGGAGACCAGGTGCTCGGCGCAGGCGACGAAGTCGGTGAAGGTGTTCGGCTTGTGCTCCAGGCGCCCCTCCTCGTACCACCGCCTCCCCATCTCGCCGCCGCCGCGTACGTGGGCGATGGCGAAGCCCATCCCCCGCTCCAGCAGGTTCAGCCGGGTGGCAGAGAAGGTGGGGTCGATGGTGATCTCGTAGGAGCCGTAGCCGTAGAGCACGAACGGCACGGGGCCACCGCCCTCCTCGTCCCGCCGGCGCACGAGGGAGATGGGGACCCTGCTGCCGTCGACCGCCTGCGCCCAGATCCGCTCGCTGACGTAGTCCTCGCTGCGGTAGCCGCCGAGGACGGGCTGCGACTTGACGACCTCCCGGTGGTGGCTGTCCATGTCGTAGTCGATGCTCGATACGGGCGTGACCAGCGAGGTGTAGCCGAAGCGCAGGGTGGTGGTGTCCCACTCCGCGTTCAGGCCGGCGGTGAGGGTGTAGACGGGCTCGGGCTGTTCGATCAGATGGGTCCCGCCGGCCAGGGCCATCACCCGCAGGCGCTCCAGCCCGTCGGCCCGCTCGGCGACGACGAGATGCCGGCGAAATGCGTCCACCGCCTCGATCTTGACCTCCGGGCGGTGGGCGGTGAGCACCTCCGGTACCGCCGGGGCGACGCCGGTGATCGGCAGCACGTGGACCTCGAAGTTGGTGGCGGGGGTCCCGCCGGAACCCGGCGCGTTGGTGCGCACCAGCCACACGTCGCCCCGGTCGGGGAGCACGGCGTGCTCGACGTCGTACTCCACGCCCTGGCGGCGGGGGAGCACCACGGTCGGGCCGTCCTCGGGCCGCTCGGCGTCGATCCAGCGGGTCTCGGAGGTCATCTTCGACTCGCTGTGGATGATCACGAAGCGCTCCGAGCGGGTCACGCCTACCGAGGTGAAGTAGCGCTCGTCGCTCTCCTCGAAGACCACCACGTCGGCGGCCGCGTCGTCACCGATGCGGTGGCGCCAGATCTGGAAGGGGCGCATGGCCTCGTCCGGGCGCACGTAGAAGAACGTCCGGCTGTCGGCCGCCCACGCCGAGCCGTAGTAGACACCCTCGATGACGTCGGCGAGGAGCTCGCCGCGGCCGAGGTCGCAGAAGCGCAGCGTGTAGGTCTCCGAGCCGTCGAAGTCGGTGGCGAAGGCCATCAGCCGGTGGTCCCTGCTGACGTCGAACACCCCGAGGGCGAAGAAGTCGTGCCCCTCGGCCAGGACGTTCTCGTCGAGGAGGACGTCGCCCTCCCCGGCCCTCGCGGCGGCGACCACCTCGATCGCTCGCCGGGACCGCTCCGGGTCGTGGAGCCGGCAGTAGGTGGCGTACTGCTTCCCCTCGGCGGTGCTGGTCCAGTACCACCACGGGCCGTGCCGGGCCGGGGCGGAGACGTCGTCCTCCTGGACGCGGGCCTTGATCTCGTCGAAGAGGCGCTCCTGCAGGCTCTGGGTGGGGGCGAGGAGGGCGTCGGTGTAGGCGTTCTCCGCCTCCAGGTGGGCGATCACCTCGGGATCGTCCTTGTCCCGCAGCCACCACCAGTCGTCGATGCGCACGTCGCCGTGCGCCTCCATGCGGTGGGGCCGGCGAGCCGGTACCGGGGGTGTGGGCGTCTCGGGTGCCGGCGTCTCGGGTGTCGCAACCATGGGGTGCAGCCTGGCACGGCTGGTGGTCATGTCGTCACAGCGGTCATGTTCGTCACAGGGTCGTGCAAGGGTGGTCATGTCGCGACGCCGGGTTCTCTCCGGGCGCGACGATGGACAGACACCAGATCACCGCTGGGCCGCCGTCGGCACCAGCCAGGGAAACGGGAGGCAGCAGCCGATGGCGTCCGAGCGAGTGGCGGTACCGGGGAGCGACCGAGCGGCCACGGGGCATCCCGTTGTCGGGCCGGTGGACGACGACGAGCCGGCCGCCGTGAGCGTGTACCTGCGCCCGCCGCCCGGAGCCGATGGGCTCTCCTGGGTGGACGACGAGGCGGCCAAGCCTCCCGCGTCGCGCCGGCGGCTCACCCGGGAGGAGTACGCCGCCGCCCACGGTGCCGACGAGGCGGACATCACCGCGGTGCGGGCCTTCGCCGCCGACTACCACCTCCAGGTCACCGAGATCGACCCACCCCAGCGCCGGGTGGTGCTGGCCGGTCGCCTGGCCGACCTGGCGGCGGCCTTCGGCACCGAGCTGGTGGCCCACCAGCACCCGGCGAGGGGCCCCTACCGGGGCCGTACCGGCGGGCTGAGCGTCCCGGCCGGCCTGGGAGCGGTGATCGTCGGGGTTTTCGGGCTCGACCAGCGCCCACAGTCCCGGGCCCAGTTCCGGCCGGCCACGGCGACGGCGGTGTCGTACACCCCACCCCAGGTGGCCGCCCTGTACGACTTCCCGGCCACGGTCACCGGCGCGGGGGAGGTCATCGGCATCGTCGAGCTTGGCGGCGGCTTCACCGAGACCGACATCCGGACCTACTTCGGCGGCCTCGGCCTGCCCGTGCCCACGGTCACGGCCGTCAGCGTGGACGGCGGGACCAACACGCCCACCACCCCGACCGGGGCCGACGGCGAGGTCATGCTCGACATCGAGGTGGCCGGGTCGGTGGCGCCCGGAGCGGCCATCGCCGTGTACTTCGCCCCCAACACCGACCAGGGGTTCATCGACGCCGTGTCGAACGCGGTGCACGACACCACCAACCACCCGTCGGTGGTGTCGATCAGCTGGGGCGAACCGGAGAGCGCCTGGACGGCGCAGGCCATGACCCAGATGGAGCAGGTCTTCACGACCGCCGCCTCGCTCGGGGTGACCGTCACCGCGGCGGCCGGTGACAGCGGCTCCGGCGACGGGGTCAACGACGGGGCCGCCCACGTGGACTTCCCGGCGTCGGCCCCTCACGCCCTGGCCTGCGGCGGTACCACGCTGGAGGGGACGGGCACCTCCATCCGCTCCGAGACGGTGTGGAACGACGGGCCGACCGGGGGGGCGACCGGGGGCGGGGTCAGCGTGCAGTTCCCCCTTCCGAGCTACCAGGCGGGCGCCGGCGTGCCCGTGTCGGCCAATCCCGGTGGCGCCGCCGGCCGGGGTGTCCCCGACGTGGCCGGCGACGCCGACCCCCAGACCGGCTACCAGGTGCTGGTCGATGGTCAATCCTCGGTGATCGGCGGCACCAGCGCCGTGGCCCCCCTCTGGGCGGGGCTGGTCGCCCTCCTCAACGCCGGTCTCGGCGCCCCCGTGGGCTTTCTCCAACCCCTCCTCTACGGGGCGGGCCCGGCGGCCACGCTGCGCGATATCGTCGAGGGGACCAACGGGGCCTATTCGGCCCATCGGGGCTGGGACGCGTGCACCGGCCTGGGCTCGCCCGACGGGGCCCACCTTCTCGCCGCCCTGCGGAGCCCACCTCGGTGAGGGAGCGGTACGCGACGGCTAGCCCGTCCCGGGTTGTTACTATCGACGTAGGAGAAATCTCCGAGGAGCGTGACCTTATGGCAACGACCGAACTTGATCTCGGGCGCTACAAGCTCGGCTGGAGCGATGTCGAGGACTACTACGTCTACAAGCCCAAGAAGGGCGTGTCGGCGGAGATGGTCCAGGAGATGTCGTGGATGAAGGGTGAGCCCGAGTGGATGACCCAGCGCCGCCTCAAGGCCCTGGCCCACTTCGAGCGCCGTCCGATGCCCACCTGGGGCGGCGACATGTCGGGCATCGACTTCAACGACATCTTCTATTACATCAAGCCCATCGACAAGCAGGTCAGCGCCTGGGACCAGCTGCCCGAGTCGGTCAAGGCGACCTACGACAAGCTCGGCATCCCCGAGGCCGAGCGCAAGTACCTGGCCGGCGTGACCGCCCAGTACGAGAGCGAGGTCGTCTACCACAAGAACCGTGAGGACCTCGAGGCCCTGGGCGTGCTGTTCTGCGACATGGACACCGCCCTGCGGGAGTACCCGGAGCTGGTCAAGCAGTACTTCGGGACCGTGATCCCGCTGAACGACAACAAGTTCGCCGCCCTCAACTCGGCGGTGTGGTCGGGTGGCTCGTTCATCTACGTCCCGCCGGGCGTCAAGGTGGATATGCCCCTGCAGGCCTACTTCCGCATCAACGCCGAGAACATGGGCCAGTTCGAGCGCACGCTGATCATCGCCGACGAGGGAGCCCAGGTCCACTACATCGAGGGGTGCTCGGCGCCGGTCTACACCAGCGACTCGCTGCA
>JAABUJ010007341.1_pt1 | contig 10334 bp, 16 predicted proteins | sample 5559131 | NCBI WGS metagenome assembly JAABUJ01 (sample SAMN10711875, study PRJNA513366) | rock metagenome | isolation source: Antarctica rocks | place: Antarctica: Victoria Land, Mt New Zealand nord | collected 2016-01-07 | reverse complement strand
GAGTTTTGTTTTCTGCTTTGTTTTGCTTTGGTGGGGGAGGGGAGGTGAGGAGGTGTGGAGCGGGGAGGAGGGGAGGTGGAGAGGGCTGGAGGGTGGAAGGAATGAAGGAATGATAAGGCTGACTGTTGCGGGACGGGGAAATGCAGTATGGTCAATAATGCCGGCACGGGTGGTACGGAGAGCGCAGGTGTGGTGCATGATATGAGCGAGGAGACGTGGGATTTCGTCATGTGCGGCGCCTCTTTTCCTCTCCTCCCCTCACGCCTCGAACCCCGTTTCCCGCTCCCACTCCATCCCATCCCTACCCCTGCTCACCTAGCATTACCCCTCCCCCTCCCTCGATCCATCCCCCCTCCCAAGCGGACCGTCACCCCCGTCCTGCACAACAAGCCACCCCCAACTAACAAACCCCTCCCCATCCGCCCAACAGGAAAATCAACTCCCGCAGCGTCTTCCTCGGCTGCAAGTACGCGTGCGCGCAGTTCCTGCGGCAGGACCGGCGCGCCGACGGGCATGGGGGCTGGATCGTCAATACGGCGAGCATGCTTGGGTTGGTGGGGCTGCAGCCTGGCGCCGGTGAGATCTGTTCCGTCTGTTTCGGTCGATTGGGTGCTATGTCGGTGGGACGCTGGCGTTGATGGATGGTTCGAGGCGAGGGCTGATGCATTGCGTCGTGGCGCGCTATAGCTGCCTATTGCGCTTCCAAGGGCGCGGTGGTGTTGTTGACGAAACAGGTTGCAGTTGAGTATGCGAAGGATAAGATTCATTGTAATGCGCTGTGTCCTGGTTGTGAGTCCCCCTCACATTCTCTTTGTTGCTCTCTCTTTCTCTTCATCTCTCTCTATCTCTCTGTCTCTGTGTGTCAAAGCTCGAGATGCAGAGCAGTCGTTCCCATACTCACTCGTGGTTCGTCCGTTGCGGGGACAGATCTCAAGACGCCGATGACGCAGCCGATCTTCGACGACGAGAAGACGAGAGAGGGCATCGAAGCCCTGACGCCGTGGGGAGAGTGGGGCAACGTCGAGGATGTGGCCAAATGTGCTGTTTTCCTGGCGAGCGAGGATGCGGCTTATGTCACGGGCGTGGCGCTGCCGATCGATGGCGGGTATACGGCTCAGTAGGTGGGGACAGAGAGCTGACGGAGATGGGGGGCTTGTTTGCGAGATTGGCAGCAGGTTCGGGGGGGAGGTTGCTTTCGGCTTAGGGTCGCGTGAGGCTATTCTCCGAGTGGTATTTGATAGTCGAGACAGTGATATGCAACTTCACAGCTACCAACGCTACTGCGCATCTCCCAACCGGCCGAAAGATGGATGAGCCTTTCCTGCACCAAAGTATTCCGAATACTCCACCGAAGCCATGAGAACCCCCTCACGCAAAACGCCACAGCCGGGACATCGAATCCCATCAAACCATATCCTCGAAACTCCGTAACCTTGCTTGCGAATCTGCCCTACCCATCTGCCCTCTACTCCCCTCATTTTCCATATTTCGACTCCAATCACGCTGCAGCTCACCATCGAGCATCCCCGGCCTGCTCGTGTCGAAATTCTGCAGCGGCAAGAAGAAGGTCGCGTCCGTCAAGGTCGAGCTGGTCGTCAGATGCGAGCGAGGAGGCTGAGACACTTTCGTCGCGTCCGTGGGATGGAGCACGGATGGGACGAGCGTCTTTCGGGAGATACCAGGAACGATCGGTTCGGGGTTGGGGGGTTTCGAGACTTGCATTCGTTTGCGAAGGTGGAGGTAGCCAGGCCGCAGGGTGGGCGCGCTGGCGGCGATGATGCCGGCGCAGACTTCCCAGCTGGTGGAGATCAGTCGCCGTGGGAGGAGTGATGGGGTCTCCTGGGTCGGACTTACGATCGGAAGTACCAGTTGTCGATGCTGATCCCTGATCGATTTGGTCAGCTTTCTCTTCTCCGCTTCGATTCCTTGATGGCTGGGGACGAAGACTTACAGGTCGGATCATCGGTGTTGTTCTGCCAGTTGAGGACAGTCCGTGCTATGCAAAGAGCCCCGGTACTTATGACCGAATATGTTAGCAGCTACCTGCTTGGCAACGCTGATAGCCCTGAGGAACTGTGACTGACATTACTCCCAGACCCATAAGACTGCATATTCCGATTTTCACGCGTAGACTGATCTGAACCCTCCGCAGCATGATCACAGGGAATCCGGCAAGAATGAAATCAGAGGCTATGGATATGACTTTGGCGGTCTTAGTCGGATACCCCCTGGCAAGATCAGGATCGAATATAGAAGGCTTACTAGCTTGAGCGAGGATTATCTGGTTCAATTGATCGAAAGTCAAACAAGTCCCTTGGACTGTCGTGTCCCACGCTTTGGCAAGAGGTATGCATTGAACGATCCAGAGTACAGTCAACACAACGTTACTCAAGACCAAAAACGCGATAAGAGCTTGCAAAGGCCTGACGGAGGCTTTGCTGATAGTGATACGCAAGATTAGCAAACAGATAGACACCTTGGTGAACATGAGAGTTGCAAAGGTCTGCATCCACTCTCCGTAAGAGTATTTCTGGAACTCGCGAAGCTGGTGTTGACTGAGGTAGGATTTGTGCCTCCCGAATCCATAGTGGACTTCTACGATGACCAGGGCCATCCCGATGGTGATACCGAGCTATATGCCGGGTCAACCGCTGGCTAAGGATGTTTTACAGTGGGACTTACAACTGCAGCGACGATGGTCCAATCGTCCCAGCCAATGCTTCCGACTACCCATTTCCTGACCATCATTCGTAGTCCGACGACGAAGTTCGCTAGTACAGCCACTACTATGGTGGTGACGATGATGCCTGGCTGTCTGTTTCCATCCCGCAAAGGAGCAGCAGTAGTCAAATCCATCAGGTTGGGGGGGGGGGGGGGTTTCGACCGACTCAGGTGTGCGAGTATGCAGATGAATGAAGATGCACAATCACCAGCTAAACACCAGTGACTATTCAAGCTGCGTAATGAGTTTGGCTGCTGCAGTTGTAGGAGAGTATCATATGTTGACGCGGACTCGGACAATTATCCAGACGGAGCCTCCAGTCGTCGTAACAGGCTGAATGAGCCCTGCACGCGATCGTAGTGGTGCATCCACCGCAACGAGCTGTGCCGTACTCTGCCATGGAAATGCCTACGTCAGAGGACCACACCGTACTCTCTGGACACGAGTTAGCCGTTCATGCTATTACGGGCGTCTCCTCCGTCCCGGCCGCAACAGCTGCTTCCAGAAGAGAGAGAGTGTGTGTAGGACGAGACGGCACAGCATAAGTCTGACCAAGTTATGAATCGTAGCCAAACCATGAAAACGGAGAGAGAAAGTGACAGCTGAGCGATGTTGGAGCAGACAAGGCAAACGGACCCCACTGGGTGAACCCGAAGGTTGGGGGCACCCTTTCTATTTCTGGGGGCTGATAATGGATTGATAGGCATATGATGCTGGAGAAGGCCATGCTGAGGCAAGACAGGAATATGTGCAGTGTCATGAGCTGAGATCTGCAGTACGGGTAAGGTTGACATTACTGTAAGGTATGTATCCTCATACGTGGAGGGGAGTGAAGCTCTCCGTAACGGTCGGAGGTGGGTACGGTATTTGTATGTATGAGGTAACTTATGTTCCGAAGTCACAGTCGGCATAACGCCGCAACTATCTCATGCGACGATGTCTTGACCCGACAGTTTGTGCAATGAGCCTATGATCAGCATATAAAGAGTGTGGCACTCTCTTCTTCAACACAATCTACACATTGTTGTTGATCCTTTCATGATCTGTATTGAGTGTTACTTCTCTATGTTATTCCCATTGTTTGGCCATAGCTTCCCACAACTCGTCTCATGTCTTGTCTCTACAAGGGTTGTTTGATTTATAGGATATTCAAACCTGGCTCATGTTGCTTTCCCCTTATCTTCAGTGGGATCCAGTCTTCCTACAATCCTTCCTTCCTTGCTCCTAGCACTTGAGCAAGCAGGCTCACACAATATCCCTGTTCTTTCTTGCTCTTCCGACAAACTGGCAATCATCAGTAACTCGGAAATCTGGGTCGCTGCACATCACTATCGCTTCATCCAGCTCCGCTCGAAGCGATTATACCTCTCCTTCCCACAGGCATATTGTTCCCCATTGCTACTCAGCCCTTCGCACTGGGTGTCTTCTGCTTTCGCTTTGCAGCGTGCCTTCCTGTTTGACTCAAGTCAAATGAGATGTATACTTTTGGATAGGAGACAACAAAGACGGCATAGTATCGAGATTTAGGCAGATTCTTTGATCCACCCCTTTGGCCGCAGTGAGAGCCGTCCTGAATGATTAAGCATCGGAGAGGCTCAGGCTTGGCTTGAGATGATCTGATCTCTGTTTTCCATCCCTCAATAATGGAGTATATCACCGACCATGTATATTGCCATCGTGGTACATGTCATCGTCTCAAGACTAGGAGCTCACTTGATCAAGATCCGAGATCGCGCTGCGTTTCGATCGCTGCTCTGATTTAGAGCCATCGGCTTCGGTATCTAGCGTTGCAGAGTGAGGGCGCTTCTTCTTCAAGGGTTCTCTCTGAGAATAAGTCCCCATGTAATGCCTTCCCCAGACCCACTGGCCCGACAAGTACTCGCGAGCTTTAGTGAACCTATAAAGCTAAGTTTCCTGTGGAATTTTCCCGGTCTTGAAGGGAGGGAAAGGCGTTGCGCTCATGAGTGGAACACAGAAATCGGCTTCCCCAAGTATCACAACAGCAGCGCATAGCTGATCATTTCGGTGGGATCTGACAATGTGAGAGAGTTGGCTTTCAGGTGAAGGCATCTTGACTTGAACTTCTTCCTCATAATCGTAATAAACTTGCTCCAGCCATTGGCGATCAATGGCTTTCAATCGTGCACACTCATAATCTGTAAGATCTGATCTACTTTCCTGGCTTTTGATATAACCAATCAGCGAGGCAAGTCCATTGATCCTCGAAGATGACATCGAACAGCTGGTTAGTTGGCGATAATCGACGCGAATACGGACATCTAGATAAGGATACATCTTCACTGACTTGCAGATGTCGAGGGCGGCGGCCACCTGACACGCACATGGAGGACAATATATGTGTAACTTGACCGAGAATTGGCTCTCAAGCCAATTCTCTGGTAGATCAGTTTCTCCTTGCGCGATCGCATGCTCCTGCAAGACACGATAACTTTCGGCGAGTTTTTCTAAGTCGGTAGAGGTGAATACTTAAGGATTAACGTCTTTCGCAATCCAATGACCTGGGGATGAGCGTATACGACCGCTCACCTCGGAGATGAAGGAATGCTTATACTGAAAGGACATCAAGCCAAGGTTTGTTTGATCGCAAGGTGAGTCAGTTCCTTCAGCACGACATTGTTCTGTCAATACGAAGAAAATTTGTGATTTTATACCAAGATAGACTAGAATGATCAGCTTGGGTGTACAATCAACTTTCTTGAATTATACCTTTATCATCCCCGAAATATATTGGGAGTTGACGAGTATGTATGGCATCCCCTAGAGCACCTTCATCATCTTCGGCTTGATACTGCTCAAGTCGATGGTTGACTAAATGGCCATCTGTTGTCCCGAGTTCTGACGCGTCGATTGCAGTTCTCGCTGTAGCAGACCACGTAGGGTAGACATCTCCGCAGGCTTCGGAAAACAAGCGAAGACTTGAAATGTCATCGATCATAGACGCGATGTCGTCCTGAATCCTCTCATCATGTGTGTCCTGCGGCACAGAGGCGTCTCTCATCAATCCATCTATCATATCGCGAAGGTGTCCTATGAGCTTCTGAAACTTGGCAGCGTCGTGAATTGCCCATCTCGTCTGATCTAACACGCCTATTTTATTGGGAGACCGGCCAAGTCGGACGCGGAAACGTTTCAAGGCATTTGAGGTTATGCTCTGACGACTAGCAGACCTAGCGGTAGCTGCAGCGGGCTGCACACCATATGTAGACTTGAGGCCTTCTGCATCTTCTAAGAGGCTCTTGATGGCGGCTAGGCATCTCCGCGCAAGATCTTGACGCTTACTTTCGCCCTTAAACGTCAAGTCTTCGCTCCAATCCTTGCTGCCAATGCCTATCACCTCGCCCAATATCAGCAGCCGTTCTTCCTCGAGTTCAGGTGTCAAGAGCAAAATGCCGAAATCTTTCCGCAAGGTCGTTGCAGCCTTGAAGTATTCGAAGCATTGAATGCATGTTGTGAAAAGCGCAGCTATGCCAATGCTCAAGCTGATGGGCTCTACTGGAATCATTTTGATCCTCGGATCGGGGCCGCCACAACAGAGCTTCCAGAGCCGCTCAGCACGGCAAGATCGAGTAGATATCTTTATCCTGAGCGAGTATCAACAACACCGAGGATTTTGGCAGCTTTAAGTCTTAGATTGGTTCGTAGTTTGATGGAGTAGTCAAGTGGTTTGCTCAACGACCTGTCTGGAACATAAGGTACAAATTTCTCACTGGAGTAGGGAATCTTGAAGTTATTCTCTACCTCATAGCTACCGGTATCTGTAGTAGGTAACCTTAGGCAGCAGTTCAGGACTTGACTAAGCCACGCTTTTGTGGCCATGCAGTGGCGTGAATAAGCAGCCATCACAAGTCGTATTTGAGATTCATCTGGTAAGTTACCGATCATCAATACAAATAAATATGATAATGACGATGATAAATGATAAATGATAATAGCGTACCATATTGATATTGAGGTGAGGTATGTACGAATTATGCTTCGTCTTCGTCGAAGATGAGTTATTTGTACTGTACAGTATGGTAGCGTCGCCCCAGTAACCGTCACACCAGGTAATGTATTTTGTACCTTATTGTAACAATACATGTACGAAACTACTTCGTAAGTTATCAGGTGAGGGGTGCGTAATTTAACATGTGATGAATGTCCCTCCCCTACCCCTCAGGCGCTGGCGGCATCTGGCCCCCACCCCATTGCTCTGCAAATCACAAGCAACTCAGTGATGAGCGACAGGACGGCACCTCTCAATAGATCAATTTCATTACTGGCGATATAGGAATCCTCTGCATGATTCTGCGGCCCAGATGGCAGGGGTTTGGTGATCGAGTACCGCTGACCTCACAGCTTCATCAAGGCTGGCGAGATACTGTCTTACATCGACTTCTCTCTATTTCATTCTCAGCGTCAATACTATGAACAAAAGACTGGATTCTTCTGGACTACTGGAGTGAAGATCTCAGTACGACATCATGGCAACTGCTGTGATCGAATTGCGCTCATCAAATCGCATGCTGCCTGGCTCTCACGCCGTTACGCAAGTGCAATTCCCCAGACCCATCGGTGCTCCGTCAGCCGGGTTAGAACCTGAAGCCGTCGTCAGCGAGTGGGTGCATCTGTTCAACAGTCATGCCCATCCTGAAGGTCCTAGTCTTTCCAGATTGTTCTTGAAAGACTCCTACTGGAGAGACCTACTTTGTTTGACCTGGAACTTCCACACTCTCGAAGGCCCCAACAAGATTGCTGCTCTCCTCGAGACACAGCCGGCAGGATGGCGAATCAAATCTCTTGCTATTGACAGTTCTAGTGATGTAGGGAAGCCAAAGGTCGCACCACTTGACTTCGACGGCAACTTGAAGTGTATACAGTCCTTTCTGACCGTTGAAACTGACGTTGGAAGAGGGAGAGGGGTGGTAAGACTGCTGCAGGACTCCGAAGACAACGGAAGATGGAAAGCTTTCACCTTGTTTACGGCACTACAAGAACTGAAGGGACACGAGGAACTCAACCGTGAACGGAGGCCCACCGGGACTGAGCATGGCTCACACTCGGAGCGGAAGAATTGGAAAGAGAGGAGAATTGCCGAGGAGAACTTTGAAGGCCAGCTTGAACCTGCCGTTCTTGTTGTTGGTAAGCCTGCTATGGCTCACTGGGCTAGCTCTAAGCATGCTGATCAAGTTCAAACTGAAGGCTCGGGTCAGGGAGGTTTGACTGCAGCTGTGCGATTAAAGCAACTCGGCGTCAGAACTCTGATTGTCGATCGTAACCCTCGCATTGGAGACAATTGGCGAAACCGGTATCATCAGTTGGTACTCCATGACTCTGTATGGTAAGTTCAGGGGACTGATGCCGTTTTACTCACGGAACCGAGTGAGGCTAACCGGTATTACAGGTATGATCATATGCCGTATCTTAGCTTTCCGCCAGATTGGCCGGTACAATCGAACACTGAACCTCTCCTTCACATCGAAGAGGAGACTGATATATCGTAGGTATTCACACCAAAGGACAAGCTTGCAGAATGGTTCGAGTTCTATGCAAAAGTGATGGAACTCAACGTCTGGACCAAGACCACGATTACAGCATCCAAATGGGATGATACCACCCAAAAATGGACCGTGACGGTTGAGCGAGAGAAGGACGGGAGCAGAGAAACCCGTTAGTATATCACTCTTTCCTGCGAAGAGTACGATGATCTGTATAGTAGGTACTCATCATGTGTGCTTCTCACCATCTAGGTACATTCCACCCTCGACACATTGTCGAGGCGACCGGCGCCAGCGGCGAAGCCGACTTTCCTTCTCACATAAAGGGAGTCGATGGTCTTCAAGGTAACCGTACAGTACATTCGTCTCAGTTCCTGGGCCCGCCGCCCAACGGTAAAGGCAAGAAAGCAGTCGTGGTAGGGAGTTCGAACTCTGCCCACGACATCGCACAAGACTTTTACGAGCATGGCTACCATGTTACAATGGTTCAGCGAAGCAGTACGTATGTCGTTAAAAGTCAAACTCTTCTCGACGTGGCGATGAAGGGACTTTACTCTGAAGACGGGGTATAAATCTCTTCCATTCTTTGACAACCTCCCCCCAGTAACCCTGCTGATGCGTGGCGTCGAACCTACCTAGCCCCCGCTCGAAGACGCCGACCTGATCAACATGTCTTTTCCTAGTCCCGTCTTGAAACGCTTCCACGTCGACGCCACTCGAGAAATGGCACGACGCGATGCCACTCTTCTCCGCGGTCTGCAGGAGGCTGGTTTCGCATTAGACAGCGGACCTGACGGCTCCGGTCTTTGGATGAAGTACCTGCACCGTGGAGGCGGCTACTACATCGACGTCGGCGCCTCGCAGCTGATTGCAGACGGCAAGATCAAGATCAAGCAAGGACAAGAGATCTCGCATATTGACGCTCACAGCATCACCTTTGCAGACGGCGATGAGCTCAAAGCAGACGAGATTGTCTTCGCGACGGGGTATCAGAATATGCGAGAGTCCGCAAGGAAAATCTTCGGAGACGAAGTAGCAGACAGGGTGGGAGATGTGTGGGGCCTTGATGAGGAGGGCGAAACAAGGACGATGTGGCGGCGTAGTGGGCATCCTGGGTTCTGGTTTTTTGGGGGAAATTTGGCGTTGTGTCGGTACTATTCGAGGCTCCTGGCGTTGCAGATCAAAGCGCTGGAGGTTGGCATTACGAATTACGAGGATGCTTAATGTTTGGCGGACGGAATACATCACACAACACTCTCAACTAGCTGCATAGGAGCTAGGCTTTACGAAGTCTACACCCTACCCAAACGGTATTGGACCTGACTGTTTTGTACTTGCCTTCGTAGAGAACTTGAGCCCCTATTCAGCGCCACACGCTACGCACCTGGGTTCCCGAAGACTCTACGGGACTAGAGGAAAGTCGAATCATACGCTACCTACTCCGAGCTATGCTTTTCATTGATCTCAACTCCACGGATAAAAACACAAGTCAGACCAAGGGTCGCCCAAAGCACGTCAGAACTCCACACTCAAAGTATAGAGCCCGATGCATACTTCCCGTCGCGGAGAACGGCGCATATATATCATATCCAAAACCGTCGAGACATTCGTTACCGCAACACCAACCCCAAACCCATCCCCATCAACCACCACCCCCAACGCCCACCACCCCACCACCCCACCCTCCCCCGCCCCATCCCAACCCTACCTCTTCTTCCACCTCACCCTCCCCACCCACCCCGCCCAAGCCCTAACATCCTCCCTCCCCACCAACAACTCCACACTCCACCACTCCCTCGCCAACTCCTCATTCCGCGCAACGCCATGCACAAAACTATGACAAGCCCGACACAACCACGCCACACTACCCACCCTCGCCTCATCACACCACCCCCTCTTCAGCGCCTTAGCCTGCACCTGCCGTGGCACCAGATGATGACACGTCAGCGGGATCCAGTCGCGGCGACAGATCTCGCAGTACGGCGTGCGCGAGCTGGGCCCTGCGGCCGGCGGCGCGGTGGTGGTGGCGGTAATGTAGGCGGCGAGGATGGGGGCGAGGAAGGTGGGGAGGGCGGAGGCGCAGGGGAGGAAGGCGTAGGTGGTGAGGGAGTCGG
>JAABUJ010007340.1_pt1 | contig 10334 bp, 9 predicted proteins | sample 5559131 | NCBI WGS metagenome assembly JAABUJ01 (sample SAMN10711875, study PRJNA513366) | rock metagenome | isolation source: Antarctica rocks | place: Antarctica: Victoria Land, Mt New Zealand nord | collected 2016-01-07 | reverse complement strand
TTGACATTAAATGTGATTGAAGAGCACATAGCTATGAAGACACTTCAAAATTACAGAACTGTTAAATACTTATTAGTGATTCAACAGAACTCAAAGAAGTCAGAAGCTGAACTGTTAACTATTATAGATAAATGACTATAAATTATTATTGAAGAGTTTCAATTCATATTTAGATTAACTTTATCAGACAAATTATGATCTAAATAAATGTTTAAACATAGCATTGACATCAGTAACATTAAGTCTGTCAATATAAATGCTTATTTTCTGTCACAGCTACAGCTAAATGAACAGACTAAACAGATAATGAAGTTACTGAACAAAGATCTGATTCATAAGTTCATAAATTTATGAGACTTTTTAATTCTGTTCATTAAAAAGAAGAAGAGTACATGATGAATGTGCATTGATTACAAAGTGTTAAATAATGTTACTGTTAAGAATGAAATGAATAAGAAACTTCATTCAGTTATTTATGATGATTAGAAGTTACAAGATGCAGAGTTCAATTATTCTGTTTATGAAAAGAAGCTATTGATTATTAAGTATGCACTTTAAACTTAACAGTACTATATTAAAAATGATCATACTACAACTATCATTATGAATTATGAAGATCTACAATATTTAAAGAATACATTGTATCTGTTTAAACAGCTAGCTCAATAAATTGATGAATTTCAGCAGTATGATCTTAACATTTAATATTAACTTGAAGCTCAGGCTGTCATATTAGATTTGATTAGTCATCAACTCAATTTTATAAAGAAAGACTCAGCAAATAGAGTGTTCTTAGATGCTTTGTGAAGACTAGACAATGTGAAATGAGAGAAAGCAATGATATTGTATCTAAAAGATAATATAAAATCTGAAAAGTCATTGCTTCATAAGCATGTATGCAAAAATGATATGACAGATTAATTTTGACTGCATTACAATTTGAAATTGAATGACTCATATTTAATTAGAAAGTAAAACAATGATAAAGTGCTATTTCTACAGTTTCAGTACTGTGCAGACTTTTTAAAATATATGTATATTAAATTTGAGTTTATAATACAATTAAACAGAGCTTATTATATCTACTATATAAGATAAACTCATAACTATCAGACAACTCAAATAATCTCTGACTGCTGAGAGAAATTGACTTTGAAGATCAGTTAAAATGAGTTGAGCAGATACAGATAATTTAAGTAATTATTAATAAAATTCTTTTATGAAAGACTATCAAATTGAAAATGATTTGTAATGAAACAATGCAGTTAAGCACTATAAAGAAAGACAACTGAGTACTTATATAAAATGAAAAGTTTCAGAAGTTTAAAGCTAAATGATTTGAGTCTTATAAGATATTGAAAACTCATTCATTAAAAACTTATGCATTAAAAATGTTTATAGAGCATGTTCTATAAAATTTAATTCATAATAATTAGTTTGTGAAAGCACATATCTTTAATGTTAATGAATTTTAAGCTAATTCAGAGCTGCAAAGCAGTCTAAAATGAACTAAATTATCTGTGCAGCAATTAAGCTTTAAAATTGACAAGATTCTTAAATAGAAAGAGTCACTATTGTTTTTTTATGAAGAACACTTGATTATATCTTGAGTTAAATGAAATTACAGACAAAAAGAAGAACTACATAAGCTTTTAATAAAGAAGAAAGAAGATTTTTCTCAGAAAATAATTTGTAAAACATAAAAATGTTATAAATAAGTAAATTTATCTGTATCTTTATTACAGAACATTTCAAAAACATATTAAAGTATTATTTCTTCTGAACTGATCTTGACTGAAGTGAGTAATGTGATGAATGCATTACAGAAAATTATTGAAAGTTAAAGAGATATTGATGATTTGACTTTAACATTCATGATAGAAAAGAGACATAATTGAAAGAAAGTGAAAGTTTTGACATCATACAGTATTGAGAAAAAACTGAATGATTAAAAATGACTTAATAAAGACTTGCAACAACAACATAATGAGTTGAAGTCAAAGCAAACAAGAAGTAAATTTAAAAAGAAAGATTAAAAAGTCTTAACTTCAATAATGATTAACAGTAATTTGATGATGATTTGTGAAAGAAATATAAATTTATATAATCTATATAAAAGACTTAAGAAAAAGATTCTCATAGATTAGAAGATGATAATATTAGAAGCAAAGCAATTTCATTAACTATTTATTTATTGAAAAAAAAAAGTTATGAGCTGAGTACAGACTGTATTTAAAACAAAATTACTGTTCACTGTAATGATATAATGATGAGTAAGAATGTAACTAATACAGATAAGATGACAGTGCAAATGAAGCAATAAATACATCAACATTAAATTTTTTAACTTAATGATAAAGAATCTCAGCAGTCATCTTTAACTCATCTACAGCACTTAAAACATTCTCTGCTGATGAGTAATTATAGTTAACAGAGAGCATAACATTATTAATGATGATAATGAAAATAGTGAATGAAGCAGCAACATAATGATGATAAGAAGTTGTTAAGTCAGTAAATAAAGAGAATTTAAACTCTGTATGATTTAAAACAATAAGTAGTCATCATATTAATATAAATTTATATTTATAAAAGCTGCATCAAATATTCTATGCATCTCAATGACAGTTTGTACACAAACTGCAGAGAAGATAATGATCATTAAATTTAATTTAAATGCATACTGTAAATGATTTGTCTTTATATACATAGTTGTTGCAGATGATCAGCTCACATTTCTTATAAATATAAGTGATAACAACTTTACAATATGTTCAGTGAGCACAAAAATGATCTGAATTCATATTAATGCATAAAATTAATTATTAAATTATTGACAACATCTTAAGCTTAATTTTAAGCTGATTCTTCAATGACAGATTGATCAGAACATTAAGCAATAAGAAGTTAAATTAATTAATAATTAATCTGTTAAAGAGAGAAAAGAAAGCAGTATTAAAAATAGAATATTTAATCAATTTTATGTATTATTAATTTTTAAACTGAAATCAAGACAACAACATATTGAGAAAAGAGTTTTACAAACTTTTTTTAAGATAGAAATGATCAGTAATTTTATAAACACAATTAGAAGCAGACTTTTTCTGATTTAAGTTGTTATTATTTGTATCTGACAACAAAGCAGCAACAACACAATATGAAATATAAATCTTAAGAAATGATCTATAAAACATTAATGACATGCTGCAAACATATTACAGAAGTTTATATGATGATAAAGCAAATAAAAAATTAATAAGTTGATGAAGTAGCAGTTAAAAGTTGAAGTGTGATTAAAAATTAAAGAAAGAAGAAGAGAATTTTTTTTGAAGAGTTGTAACTGATGATATAGATAGATAATGTAAACAGTAAATAATTTATCTTATTATCATAACAACAATGATCTGCATTTCTAGCTGCTTTTGAATGACAATAGTGATGTGAAGTGAGATAACACAATGTGAATGTGAACTGTAGACAGAAATTTTATAAAATGTCAAGAAAATCTCTGCACTCACATCAGTGAACTGTTGTGACTGTGCAGTAGAGAAGAATGTGATATCATTGCTTACTCATCTCTTATTAAGTGTCTCTATTTATGTCTTAGTCATCATTTCCTATATATACTCTACATAGTGTAAATGAATAGGGACAACTTTCTACGGACCGATTCACACACTTACGCTATACGACCGCGAGAAGATGAGACAACCTCAGGCTGCTTGAAACCTCACGGGGTAAAAGTATGTTCTTACAGTATCTGGGATCGCGCTTCTACTTGTACAGTAAGGTACATGCCCACGACTGCGCACAGCCATCTTCATCGCAGCTCAGAAAACCCGTGGAGAGGCGGGAATAGGAGTACCGGCAGTAGACTCGGAAAGATTCTTTTCTCTGACATACACACGAGCAAGCTTCTCCAATGCCATCCTTTGAAAAGCCACTTTGGTAAGAATAGTGCAATTGCTCTCCCGACTGCCTCGTTTTTTTAGTGTTCACGATGCTCAAAGCCGGCATCAGGAGTTGATATCATCCCACTCTTCCGTCAGTAGTATTCTCATCTTGGCTGAGATCCACCCCCTTAGACTACCTTATGTTGTCAACCATCTTGCGTCCTGCTTCCCAAGGACTGATATCTCAACTCCACTGAACATCTCTCTTCTCTTCTTTAAGCCTAAGCAGAGGCACAAACCAAGCCTTCCTGCCCAAACGACTTCCAAGGACCTAAAGGGCATACATTAGGATTTGGAACCGCATTCCAGCAAGACGTCTCGTCCTTGTTTACCATGAGGACCCTCTTCTGTACAGTCTTGAATGTGATCAGTCTTCTTTCCGCGTTCATTGTCTCCAGCTTTGTCGCCTCATCCAGAGCTGCAATGGCCCCACCGAGGCCAAGACTAGGAGTACAGGTATGTGGGCGCAACCCCAAACGATGCAAAGCTGTCTGATACATAATATTAAGACGTGACATATTCTCTAGCCAGTGAGATTTGTTTGCCACGGCCCACTGCCACCGCTAGAGATCACCCACGACTACTTGAACCGCTTCAACACGCTTGCGAACTTCTGCGGCTCCGAAGGACCCTTGTGCCGATGCATTCCGCCTCGACGGCCGCCGCCCCCAATCGAGCTCGTGTGCTTCGAGGAGCTGTTCGTCCATCCAGGAGGCCCGGTCTTTGACGCAGCGATCGACTATTGCCTGAACCATTGCTGGTGTGAAGACGGGGCTGGGCGACAATGGCACCCTCCACCCGCGCCGCAACGGGCACCGAATGTAGCCAACCCTGCCCCAGCACGATTCAACGCCGTGGCCGGGTTGGACAATTCAGGTTCTTCGCGATCGGACGACACAACGGCATGAGAGGAAAGTCCACGAAACGCAAGGTTCTCGGAACATGAGGGCTATTGGCGCAAATATATCAGTCGATAAAGGCGTCTCTCCAGGGGATCCTGACTGGACATAGTATCTCCGAGGCCAGGGTGCCTCCGTCTTATTATTGGGATTTTGGGCAGCATCGACGCAGGATCTATCGAAACGATGCATTCTTCGGCGTACATTAGACCTGGCAGGAAAAGCCATCGAGAACAAGCATATGACTGGAGGTGCAATCAGTATTTCATTCTTGCAAGCTGATGCAATACTTTGTTCTTTTTTCATCGCATCCAAATACTTGGTATATATTCATGTGATGGAGTTCCAACATCGAAACAGCTTCTGCCGTGGCGTGGTGTGGCGTATGGTGCCGTGCCGTGCCGTTCGTGTATATGCACATTGACCTATCCATACCGAAGGAGTCAGTTCCACTCACCAAGTCCACATGCAGTCATCGCACGGATCATTGATTCAGTGATGTTCCACGACGCTCAGGTTGAAACGACCGGTGAATCCATCGAAACGAATGCGACATATAATGGGTCACGCTGTGTAAACCCCGCTGTTTCATGCAGGTGAGCTCTACCTAGGTACAGATGGGCAACACCGGACAAAAGCAGGCAGATAAAAGAGTCCGATGCCCTACCTTACCTTACCTCCTTCCCATCGGCATGGACTGTGTGCAGGCCATTTTAATCTTCACCTTCAGCGCGCCTTGGCAGCATGCATTCCTTCCACGTCAACACAGGCTCTCTGATATTCCTAATGTTTAAACTGACCGGCTTGACAACTTGCCAGCCCGCGGCTATGCCCTCATCAACGGGTCTTCTCGTCTCTCGCAGCAGCGCTCCACCAGTAAGCTTCCACAGCCCCACCCGTCTCCGCGGAACAAGGGCCTCGAGCCCACTGACTGACCACGCAATCCCAACGGCCAGCTCATCTGCAGCGGCAAATGGCCCCCCGCCCCCGCCTTCGGCTTCCCAATAGAACCATTCCTGAGCGGCGTCGACGTGCACCACTATCCGAACATCGAAACCTTCTGCCGAGAGCGCATGGCTCCACACTGCGGCTGCGTGCTCTCCGTTCGCGACAACGTGTGGCGTTTGCGCTGTAGAAACTGGCTGCCGCAAGATGTCTTCGAACGGGTTAGCTATTGTTTGGATTGCAAGTGTCCCAATGGCGGGAGCTTGCTTCTCCCGCCCGAGATCCCGGAGGTCAATCGGTGGCTTCGTGGCCCCGCGCTTCCGGGCGAACCTCCTGCGGTGCAGGCTCGGAGTGATGGCCGTTCGGACGACGAGTATGGGGAGTGAGGGCTGCTGCTTGGGGTTGCAGACAAGCGGGTCCGCCCGCTCCGGAACCTGTGGTGCCATGCCCGTCGTCGCGGAGCATTGCTCTGATTCTCACTGATAAGTTTAGTAAATCAAGGCAGATAAATTCGAAGTTGTTGCGGAGACACAGCGGGGTGCTCGATACACATATACAATTCAATGTCTGAACTCCTCGAAAGCCATCAACTGAACCCCAATCGTTTCACCTACATCATGCACAATGAGTCCACACCGAATCAGTCGACTTCACTCTCAACTTCTCATTGCACCTCTTAGCCTGGTCTAACTTTCCCCGAAACCCTATCATCCCCAAACAGCCCCAACAAGTACGCCGACCTCGTAAGGAACAAAAACGCCGTAGCACCCACATTGCCCCACGCCATCGAGTTCCAACTCCCCACATCGAACAAGTGCCCGTACCCCACCACGGACGCCGTAGCCACCAAATGCCCAACATCCGCTATCGCCAACGCGACGACATAGTTCCGCACCACCTTCGGCTCCGACGTCGCGTAGAGGACCCCGATCCCAATCATTGCCAGCAGCAGGTAGACGTTGCCGAGCTGTAGGGCGACGACGTGCGCGCCGAGCGTCAGGTCTTGGGGCCGATGGTGCAGGACTTGGTCGGAGACGAAGGCGTGCGGGTTGAGGATTGGGGCGAGCCAGCCGGCGATGCTGGGCGTGGGTTAGTGGGGCTGATGGGGAAGGTGAACGGGGGAGAGGTACAGGGAGAGTGGCTCGAAGATTGTGAAGACGAAGCGTGGGAAGGTGGGGAGGATGGTCGTCATTTTTCCTGGTTATGGGAGTGGTCTTGGTCTTAGTAACCAGCGAGTAGAGTATCTACTTCACCTTTTTACACGTAATTTTTGGTGTTGTCTTAGGATCATAGGGTGATACCTTTACACAGGTAAGTTCAAGGTAAGTGTTCGGTGATAAGTAAGCCCGACCCGCGTGTAGTGGTGGTCCAAGCGCCATGCCGCGTTCCACCTTCCCATGTCGGTTCGATACTGAACTGAGGTAAGTCACGTTAATTAAAGATACAAATCACATCACCTTAGAAATCCGAACACATCAATTTGTTCGTCACAGATATGGCGATGCCTTCGGAGCCCTGGCTAGCAGCCTTGCTCGACGATCCGTTGACACGACTAGATGATTTCCCTGACCACCCTGCGCTGCGAATACCTCCATTACAAGACCCCAAGCCCCCGCAGACCTCGCGCAGACCTTTACCGCTCGAACCCAACGCGGGTATCGACAAGGCCACACATACGGGTACCATGAAGCTGGGTGGGCGTATGAAGGCGCTGGCCGAAGCTCTGCCAATACACGATGACGGTCCTGGCATGGCCATGGCTAATACGGTCTCCAAGGAGTCGCGCACTACCACCGGCCGTGGTAGCACGAGTGACGGCTGGAGGCCACTGTCACAAGAGCAGAGCTCCGGGTCTGAATCAGCGAACGGTCTAAGGAGCTTGGCTCCTTCAAGCAGTCTGAGGAAGCGTAAAAGAAGCGACGATGATGAAGTTCTTGGGACTTTCGTGCAACTCCCAAGGCCGCCATCTAAGCAGCGGACCGATAAATATCTTCCCTTTCAGCCTATGGCAACTCTGAGTGGATTGAATGAGCCGCCACCAAATGCGGCCCTGTTTCCGCCAATCACCCCAAGCGCTTCTCAGGACGCAACTGTTGGAAACATCCTCAACGCGAATACAACGGCGGACTCAAAGTCAAAAGTACTAGAGAGAATTGATGCTACCGTCAAGAACCATAAGAGTATATCTTCGACCAGAGCAGCTACAAAGAAAGAACCCCTGAAAAGGCCGAAGTGGACAGATGCCGAAACGGATGAACTGTTGCGTGGCGTTGCGAGGTTCGGAGTAGGGAGGTGGAAAAGGATATTAAACCATCCGGACTTCACATTCAGTGCACGGACTGCGGTAGATCTCAAGGATAGGTAAGCAGAGGAGCCTTGAGCTTGGGTTGTACTGCCTGGAAATGAAGCTCATAAGTCAATAGATTTCGTGTGTGCTGCCCCGAGGGTTTTCATAAACCATCAAACGCAGACGTCCCCACTGCAGAAAGTTCTAATAACGAACGCTCCCTGACTCCACAAGATGCGAACGAGACAGGTACTGAGCCTCTCAAAAGGCGGTCCCGCCACCGTAGGAGACCTGAAGATTTGGCCCGTCTTGGAATAGTGGCCCCGTTCGCCAGCGCCAAACGAAAGGAGAGGCGCTTCTACACTGAAGAGGAAGACAGCAACTTGCTCAAAGGATTTAATCTGTACGGTCCGCAATGGGCTACGATCCAAAAGGATTCAACGCTAAATCTCCAAGAGAGACGGGCAATGGATTTGAGGGATAGATTTAGAATAAGGTACTCGGATCTCTATGCTCAAGCCGGATATGTCCCCAAACCACAAAACGACAGACCAAAACTTGTTACGCCTATAGCATCGAACGAAGAGGAGTTGCAGCAGGTGTCAAAGTCTTTCTCGCCACTCCCTGGACTTGCAGCCGTACTCCCTCCGCTATCTGATTCCCTGACTCCACCTTCATCTATACTTGAAGAGAAAGTGGCCGAGGCACCCGAGTCAGAAGATCCTAGAAAAGCCCACCATGACTTCCGCGGTACGCTCTTCAACGGAAGTTTGAATGAAACCAGAAACGCGCCGGACCCTCCGCCGTCCTTGCAAGAAGACACCGCCACCTTGTTCGGAGAATGGGAGGACAACACTTTGCCGCCATTAGCTTTGTCGTGGGAAGAGATGGTCGCAAGGCCAATATTCGACATGGATTAGGATTGTAACGTACCTGGTGTAAGGCAGCTATCGGTACTGCCTATAATCCGCCCTTGCGGCGCACAGCCTCGTGGGCCGGCCGTCCCGCCTCGGCCCTCTCTTCACCGGCACCAGTCTCTTCGCCCTCTGGGCCTTCCGCCTCTTACAGGCGGGGCATTGGGCAGCCGTGCCCAGTTCTATACACCATTCGTAAGCTACTTTTCCAACTTGACCGCGACGCAAAGAACTGGATGAATGCAAATACATACCCTGCCGGAGTTTCTCGTTCTCCTCCCGCAGCCGATTGTTCTCTGCGTCGAGAATCTCGTTTTCTCGACGCACCCGGTGGTTCTCGTCGCCGAGGTCCCAGTTCGTCTCGCGAACCTCCGCCATCTGCGCCAGAAGCGCCTCGCCCGCTTCTTTGACTCTGTTGTATCGTTGCGCCGCATGCTGCGCGGCCGTCAACAATACGTAGGGCGGCATCGCTGCTACGAACGGATAAGGTTGAGAGGTGGTAGGGGAGGAAGTTAAAAAGAGCGACGACCAGCGTCGAGAGAAAGGGGACGAAAGATGAAAAAGAGATCGGGATGGTGAAGTGAAGGGAGTTGAAAAGAGTGACGGCCAGCGTCAAGAACGCGAGGGTAAGGGGAATGTAAAGAGGTCCGGACGGTGAAGTGAAGGGGCCTGAGTGAAGCGACGACCAGCGTCGAGGGCAGGGGATATAAAGAAGTATGTGAATGGTGGTGCGAAGTAGGCGGAAAGAAGTGAGATGAAGGAGGAAGGAAGTCAGAGTGTTTTCAAGGGCGAGGGGTGCTGGCTTTATAGACCTCGACTCGCTTGAGAAGGTCAATAAGACGAGGCAACTTTCAAGAGCTCTCATTGTCGTGAGTCCTCGTCAATGGGGAGCTGAAGTCTAAGCGACTTCCTATTGTGGTGTATACAATAGACGTCTGCTCGCTTGAGAAGCCCGTACGTTGGATCAATGAGAAGACGAGGCGAGTTCCAGAATCTCTCATTGTCGTACGTCCTCGTCAATGGAGAGCTGAAGTCTAAACGACTTCCTACTGTGGTGTATACAATAGACGGCTTTGCAGCATAGCATTGACCACCAACATGACAATAGGTACAACAAGCAGACTGGATATCATCATGCTACTGATCGTAATATACAACCCAACGCCTGCTAAACATTCCGCCATCATTGCCCGAAACAATACATCCATCCACCCTATAGAACACCCATTCCCCCCCCCCCCCTCTCCCCACCCCATCCCCATAGACATATCTCACAATCCCTCCATGACCCACCCCCTACCACGAATTCCTATCCCAATTCGGATCTAAACTCCAA
>JAABUJ010007335.1_pt1 | contig 10338 bp, 9 predicted proteins | sample 5559131 | NCBI WGS metagenome assembly JAABUJ01 (sample SAMN10711875, study PRJNA513366) | rock metagenome | isolation source: Antarctica rocks | place: Antarctica: Victoria Land, Mt New Zealand nord | collected 2016-01-07 | reverse complement strand
TGGCGATCACGACTGGCGGCCTACACCGACGGGCAACATCATTCTCAGTTTTCTGCGGGACAAGTTACCGGCCTTTGTCGATACAGGCTTGAACCTCGTGGATGTACGCGACATCGCGCAAGGCCATCTACTGGCGGCCGAAAAGGGCTACCCCGGGGAGCGCTATATTCTCGGGTGCCAGAATCTCACGCTCCAGCAAATCTTCGGGCATCTTGCCGAGCTATCCGGCAAAGCAGCACCTACAACGCGTATCCCGTACGCTCTGGCGTATCTCACCGGCTTAGCAAACACCGCTTGGGCGAACCTGACGGGCAAAGAACCGGTCGCCGCCCTCGAGGCCGTCAAGATGGCCCGCACCCATATGTTCGTGAGCCACGCCAAAGCCTCAAACGCTTTAGGGTTTTCGCCCGGGCCCGTGGGCGTCGCGCTCGAGCGGGCTATTGGCTGGTTCCGCTCCAATGGTTACGTCTGATGGCTATTCTCTACGTAGCGGCTGAAGCGGCTGAACTCAAGCCGATGGCCGGCGTTCTCACCGGATTGCGAAAGCTAAAATGGCCTGTCGACTATGCCTTTGAAGGCATTTGGGAGGGCCGCCGCATTCTACTCGCAGCCAACGGCGCAGGCCCCAAACTGGCGTCGCAGGTAGTTGAAATTGCTCTGCGGGCCGCGATGGCTGCCGAACTTTCTTCCTCGAAATTGGAAGCCGTGGTGAGTACCGGATACTGCGGTGGGCTTGACCCGGCCTTGCGCGAGTCGGAGATCGTGGTCGCAACGGAGGTGGTCTGCCGGGGTACCGGAGAGCGTTTCGTATGCGGCAAGGTAATTTCAGACGGCGCATTTGCAACCGGGCCCCTCGTCTCGCAAGACAGGATCGCGAGCGATGCGGCCGAGAAAACGCGGCTGTTCTCGGATGGGAGCATTGCCGTCGATATGGAGTCAGCCGGCGTGGCGGCGAGAACAAAACGAGCCGGATTGCCGTTTTTCTGCATCAAAGTAGTCTCTGATCGCGCAGATGAGTCTTTTGAAATCGACTTCAATGGCATGCGGTCTCCCGAGGGCCGGATCGCCCGTGGGAAAATCATAGTACACGCCCTTACGCATCCGAGGTTGCTCCCAGCTTTGCTCCGGTTGAGACGACGCACCGAGGATGCCTCTAAGGTTTTAGGGGAGTTTCTTGTTGGCAGCAGAATTATTGCAGAGTCAAACAGCGCAGACGCCGGTTTGTCACAGGGATAAAGCTATCCCAGGACAAATGCGTGCCGCTGTTTACACTGGGGATCACCGGGTCGAGATCCAGTCAGTACCGGCTCCTGCGATTTCCGCCGGCGGGATTCTGATACGTGTAGAGAGCTGCGGAATCTGCCACACAGATCTCAAAAAGATCGAGCATGATTTGCTCCCGCCCCCGCGTATTTACGGGCATGAAACGGCCGGCGTTATCGTGGCCACGGGCGAAAGCGTGAGCAAGTTTCGCTGCGGTGACAGGGTGATCGTGTTCCACCATATCCCGTGCGGCGACTGTTTCTTTTGCGAGCGCCGGTTGTATGCCCAATGTCCTGTCTACAAGAAAGTGGGAGTGACGGCGGGGTTTGAAGCAGCAGGCGGTGGGTTCTCTCAATACGTTCGCGTGATGGACTGGATCGTCGAGCGTGGTGTCGAGCGCATCCCGGATGGCGTATCGTTTGATCAGGCTTGCTGGGTCGAGCCCGTGAACACTTGCCTCAAAGCAACTGAATTACTCAAGCCTCGTTCGTCTGACGTGATCGCGATCCTCGGCCAAGGTCCGATCGGCTTGATTTTTACAATGCTCGTCGGGCGTACGGGCGCACAGGTATTGGCCACCGATACGATCGAGTTCCGCCGCACTCTGGCCGAGCGCTACCGTGCAAACGCATACGATCCGCGCCAGGCCGATTTTGAGAAGGCTGTGCGCGCAGCCACCGAAGGTCGCGGCGTCGATGGAGTGATTCTTGCCACGAGCGCTCCCGGATTAGTGGAACAAGCGTTCCGGATTTCGCGTCCTGGTGCTAAGATCTTGCTCTTTGCACAAACCTCGGCTACCGAACGTATCGAATGCTCGGGCGCGGACGTCTGTGTGGGTGAACGTATGTTGTTGGGATCTTACAGCGCCGATGTGGATTTACAAGCGGAATCAGCCAGACTGGTATTCAGCGGCGAGTTGCCGCTCGAAGAGCTGATTTCCGATCGCCTGCCGCTCGAGGAGATCAACCGCGGCATCGCGATTGCGCAACATCCGGGTGACCGGTCGCTGAAAGTTGTGATTCACCCGCAGGAGCGGAACTAAATGCCGCTCATTCTTGACGCATCGAATTGTTGCACTGCTGCAAAGAAAGGGTCGGATAAGAGCATGCGGGCTGCCGTTCTTTATGGAAAAGAGGACGTTCGGCTGGAAGCCGTTCCGGTCCCTTCCCTCGACCGGGGTGAGTTGCTGGTCCGCGTTCGAACAGCTCTTACGTGCGGAACTGATGTAAAGGTCTACCGCCGTGGTTACCACGCCCGAATGATTCAGCCTCCCGCATTGTTCGGCCACGAGCTGGCGGGCGACGTGGTGGCGCTCGGTGAAGACGTAAAAGGGTTCCGGGTGGACGATCGGGTCGTCGCTGCGAACTCTGCGCCTTGCGACGTCTGTTTTTATTGCCGCCGCGACCAGCCCAATTTGTGCGAGGATCTGCTCTTCAATAACGGCGCGTATGCCGAATACATCCGCCTCCCGGAGCGGATTGTCCGCAAGAACACGTACGCGATTCCAGCCAATCTTACCTACAAGGATGCGGCGCTTATCGAGCCGTTAGCCTGTGCGCTTCGCGGGCTTGATGAGAGCAACGTCCGGCCCGGTGATTCCCTGGTCGTCATGGGTCTGGGACCGATCGGCCTCATGTTCGTCCGGCTTGCCAAGCAGGTCTACGGAGCTCGCGTGATTGCAGTTGCGCGGCGTATCGAGCAGGTCGATCGCGCCATGCTGCTTGGGGCCGACGACGGTGTTCTGATCAACAAGAATGTCGATCTGAATCAGGACCGGGCGCTCGTGTCCGAAGTCAAGGCTCGTACCGGCGGCCGGGGCGCCGACGTCGTCATTGAAGCAATCGGGCAGCCCGACGCCTGGGAGCTTGCAACGCAGCTTGTGCGCAAGGGCGGGCTCATCAACTTCTTCGGCGGCTGTTCCACCGGCACAAAAGTCGGCCTCGATACGGCCCTGCTGCATTACGGCGAAATCACCTGCAAGGCCAGCTTTCATCACACGCCCGCCCACATCCGCCGCTCGCTCGAACTGGTGGCACAGGGAAACATCAACGCCACTCATCTGGTAAATCATGAAGAGCCGTTGAGCGAGTTGCCGAAGGTGCTGCATGACCTGGCTCACCACCGCAATGGCCAGATGAAGACAGCGATCATTCCCTGAGAGACGCTTGCCAGTCGCTCACTTACAACCGAAAGAGTACGTCCGCGATCCCACCCTCCAGGACCTCACTTACTCGGAGGCTGAGGCGTGCGAGTACACGCGCTGGCTCGCGACTCACCACTACGAAAATTTCCAGGTGGTCAGTTTCCTGCTTCCCAAAGATCTGCACCAGGATTTCTACAACGTCTACGCATTTTGCCGCTGGGCCGACGACCTGGGCGACGAGATCGGCGATTCGGCGGAAAGCCTCCGCCTGCTTAGCTGGTGGCGCCGCGAACTGCTCGCCATGTACTGCGGCAAGGCTTCCCATCCCGTCTTTGTCGCACTGCGCGTAACGGTCGCGAAGCACGATATTCCAGTCGAGCCATTCGAACGCTTAATTCGCGCTTTCGAGCAGGACCAAACGGTCGCGCGCTACGAAACCTTCGAGGGCGTCTTCAATTACTGCATCAATTCAGCCAATCCAGTGGGACATCTGGTTCTCTACTTGTGTGGCTATCGCGACGCCGAGCGGCAGCGCCTCTCCGATTTCACCTGCACAGCGCTCCAACTTGCCAACTTCTGGCAGGACATTACGGTGGATCTTCAGAAAGACCGCGTCTATCTTCCGCTCAGTCTGTTGAGAAAACATGGCTATACAGTCGAGGAGCTCTTCGCACGCAAATATAACGGCGCGTTTCGAAGCGTCCTAGCGGAAGCGGTGGACGTAGCAGAGGACTTCTTTCGCAAAGGCATGCCACTGATCAAGTCAGTCGACCGGCGTCTCTCGCTCGACCTCGATCTATTCAGCCATGGCGGGCTGAAAATCCTCCAGAAAATCAGGCTCGAAGAATATGATGTGCTGAAGCAGCGGCCCCATATCTCGAAAGCGGAGCGCGCCGGAATTCTACTGCAATGCCTGCGGCGTCAGCTGCCTTTCTAATGACGCCTGCTGTCCCTTCTAAGATAGGAAGGCGGTCGACATTGCCTGAAAATTTATTTCGTGCCGGGACGCGGGAATCGCCGCCCGTCGTTCCATTGCCGCCCGCAGCACTCGATCAATCGTATCGATTCTGTCGCAACGTGGCGAAAAAGCGCGCCAAAAACTTCTATTATTCCTTTCTCCTGCTCAAGCCTAAGCAGCGCGATGCCATGTGTGCGATCTATGCGTTCATGCGTCAATGTGACGATCTGAGCGACGATCCTTCTACGACTGACAAAACACAGCTCAAGTTAGCGGTGATCGAATGGCGTCTCGAACTCGATCGCGCTTTGAGCGGCGATGTCGAAGGCAATCCGCTCTGGCCGGCCTTCTACGATTCCGTGCGGCGCTACAAAATCCCGCATCGATACTTTCACGAAATGATGGATGGCATTCTCTCCGATCTGGAACCGCGCCCGATCGAGACCTTCGACGAGCTCTATCGCTATTGCTATCAGGTCGCCTCCGTTGTCGGATTGACGATCATTCACATCTTCGGCTTTCGCTCGTTACGCGCCTTGCTGCTTGCTGAAAAGTGCGGCGTTGCTTTTCAGCTCACTAATGTCCTGCGCGACGTGCGGGAAGATGCCGCCATGGAACGCTTTTACCTTCCAAAGGAAGACCTCGACCGCTTCGGCGTCACGCCTGAAGCCCTCCGAACGGGTTCAGAAAATGAGCCGTTCCGGGCTCTGATGAGTTTCGAAGCTCGCCGCGCGCGTTCGTTCTACGAAGAATCGGCGTCGCTGATGGATCTGATCGAACCGGATAGCCGCCGCTCCCTATGGGCTCTGCGTGCGATCTACCTGCGCCTGCTCTCTAAGATAGAAGCGAGTCAATACGCGGTTCTCAGCCGGCGAATCAGCGTTGCGAAGCCTATGAAGATTGCCCTCCTCCTCTGGGCCTTTCTCCCTAAATAAACTGTCTCCCCGCGGCAACCTACTAACGAAGGCGGCCAAATTTCTTGATGCCAAGTCCGAGGAACATTGCGCCAACGATCATGCCGATCGACGAAGGCTCGGGAGTTGGGCACGAAGGCGTTGGAAGCGTACCGCTGAATCCGTCCAGGTTGAATTGATTGCTCCCACTATAGCTGCCAGCGAGTAAATCCGCCATAGCCGCCGGTAATATGCGCGCTGGGGGATAGCAGGCTTGCGTAGAAACTGTTAGCAAGCGAAATATCGGTGATGCCGCTGCCGAAGTTGAAAAGCACGTTTCCAGCCCTTTGGACCAGGTTGTGGTTAATTGCTAATCCAGCCGCGGAGGTGGTAGCTGAGTGTGAGCCGGAATCGGTCACATTGATAACCACCGTCGCACTCGGGTCCAGGTTGGTGATATCGATTCCAGCATTGTTGCTGAGTTCCGCGGACGTGATCGAGAAGACCTGCAGTGAAGCGCCGCCCGCCGCATTCAGCACCAGCGCGCTGTAGGGAGTCGTTGCAGTGCCGGTCGGAGTCAGATGATACAGAAAACTGTTTGTGGCTCTCGCCGACTGAGCTACCGACGTGAAGTCGACCGGTGAGCTGGAACCTGTCGCCGAGCAGCCATTGCATACGGTCGCGTTTGTGAAGGAGGCCGACGCGGAGTGAGCCGTGCCGTACAAGGTCCCACCAGCGAGCGAGAAGTTGCCTGCTGCCACCGTGTCATAACCGCCGCCGCTCGTATTCGGTACGGGCGCCGATTGATTCAGAGAGTAGTTCTGGAGAACGAGGTTTCCTCCGACAGCAAGTGTTCCCTGGAGATCACCGTTTTGTGACGAGAATTTGCCCAACGTAACCACGTTGAATCCGTCGACCAAGCCCGATGCGTTCAGCCCGGAACACCCAATCGAAGTAAGTGCGAACAACGTGGTGAGGCACTTGTTAGTAAGTCGCATAATGATCCTTTGCGAGACCATTGCAACAGGCAAACGCACGTCGAATCTACGGAATAAGGAGTTTTGGAGTACCTGAAACCGGGGTCGAAAATTTCGCTAAAGAATAGGAAAACTCAATGCCGGCAAGCATTTGGCGAAAATTGCGAACCACGCAAAGCGACAGTCCGCGCGCCGCTTTTACTCAAATTGTTTCACCTTTCAGATTGCTTGCTGGCCGGTCCGCCGTATACGTGAGTATCCATTCCGAACCAGCGCCGTTAAGCTCGATGGGCGCGTTGCCGGCCGGCACCATCCAGCACTGTCCGGCCTCAAACGGTTCGCCCGCGATTTCGCCCGAACCCTTCAGGCATATAAACAAGAGATAGAATGGCGACTCCGCGCCAATCTGAATTGGATCGACAGGCCTCAGCCGCTCAATCCGGAAATAGGGGCCTGCAGCCAGTTCCTCGCGCCAGGATGCAAGGCGTTTCAATTCGGGCCGGTACTCGTGTGGTCTGAGATGCGAGACTTTCGCGCCGTGTTCGAGGTGCAGCTCTCGGGGTCTTCCGTAGTCGTATAAGCGGTAGGTGGTATCGGAGTTTTCCTGAATCTCGCAGATCGTCAGGCCTGCCCCGATTGCATGTACCGTGCCTGCCGGAACATAAATAACATCGCCCGCCTGTACGCGTCGCCAGTCCAGCAACTGCTCGATCTCGCCGCTCTCGGCCGCCTCCCGCAACTTCTCCGGCGTAATGGTCTCGCGAAATCCGACGGCGACTTCCGCTGGTGGCTCTGCCGCTACCACATACCAGGCCTCAGTCTTGCCCAGACTCTGATGATGCTGCTGCGCATAGACGTCATCCGGGTGAACCTGCACCGACAACCGTTCGGTTGTAAACAGAAGCTTTACGAGCAGCGGGCAAAGGTCAGGGTGCTGCGGATCTGCCGCTGTACCCAGAGCAGCGGGCTCTTTTTCAATCAGGTCGCCGAGCGAAATTCCCAATGATGTAGCATTTTCTTTAAAGGTAAACCAAACTTCGCCGATATGTTCTTTTGAGGGCAGATCTGGAAAGTATGGCGCTAGACTCACGCGGCCCCAGACACGCTCGCGAAAAATCGGTAGCAGTCGAATTGGACGTTCCGAAACGGAAGGCATAAGGATTTGTTGAGAAAGGCTGTACGTTTTCTCCACACTTTAGCAACGAAAGGATGTATCCCGAAGCGGTAAACTTCGGGAAAAAGAAGTCATGGTCACAGCAATTGCAGCCGCCATCATCGCGGCAGTCTCTACGGCGGTCGTGTTTCGCATTCGTGAATGCCACGTCAAAGTCAACGCGCTCTTCAGTGAGGTCTTTCCCGCTGCTGAGTCATCGAGCGCGGACGTCAAGCAGATCGCCGGCCTCCAATTCTTCGAACCTCTGAGCGGCCGAACCACCGAAGCCGCCTTTACTAAGAGTCTTCTCGCCCTAAGTAAAGTTGGTTTACGAGCTCCCGATGGTTCTCCAGAACCTTCCCACGACGAATCTTCATCGTTGGTGTTAGTTCACCCTGCTCAATCGAAAAATCTCGCTCCAAGACTTTAAAGCGGCGAATGCGCTCGAAATCGGCTAACTGCTGATTGACCCTGGAGACGGCGGCTTGAACCGCCTTTGTCACGCGCTCGGTCTCGACCGGCGCGCCCCCGGAACTGCTGCCGTTTGCGGCGAGATCTTTCACCTGTCCCGGGTTGAGCGTCAAAAGCGCTGTCATGTAGGGCCGCTTATCCCCCACGATCAGGATCTGGTTGATAAGCGGTTCCACCTTGAACAGATTTTCAAGGCGCGCCGGATAGATCTTCTTGCCATTTGAAGAGACGATCAGCTCCTTCTTGCGCCCCGTGATCGACCAGAATCCTTCGTCATCCACTTCCGCAATATCGCCCGTTGAGAACCATCCATCGCCGCCTATGACGGATCGCGTAGCTTCCTCATCCTTGTAATATCCCCGAAACAGGCAGGGAGTTCGAATCTGCAATTCGCCGTCTTCCGCCAGCCGTCCTTCTACCCCGGGCAAAAGTCTGCCTATGCTGCCGGCTTTCGGCCCTTCAATCGGGTTAAAGCTGACGATACCTGCCTCCGTCAATCCATAACCCTCGATCAGCGGCATTCCTATTGATTCAAAAAATTCTGCCAGATCCTTCCCAAGCGGCGCAGCTCCGGAAGCAGCTATCCGGATCCGCCCACCCAGCCGTGCGCGGATCTTGGTAAAGACAAGCCGGTCCGCAATCTTGAGAGCACGTGACAACCACAATGGAATCGGCTTGCGCTCCTGCCTGTATCTCGCCGCTTCTAGCCCGAGCCCAAGCGCACCGTGGAACATTTTACGGGCGAAGGCCGGCCGCTTCTTGATCTCGGTCAAAATGGTGGCATACGTCCGCTCCCACACTCTTGGCGGCGCGAGAAAGATGGTAGGCCGAATGGCTCGCAGCTCCCCAGGCAAACGAGCCAGGCTTTCAGAGAAGTAAACCGGCGTTCCCATCCGCATCGGGACGAGCTCGAGCACGATCCGCTGCGCAATGTGCGCGGAGGGCAAAAAGACCAGCATGGAATCCTTCGGCCCAATGGGAAGCGCCACCGGACCCATGTCGATATTCGCCACAATAGCGGCATGACTCGTAAGGCCCATCTTCGGCTCACCTGTCGCGCCCGAAGTCAGGTAGAGAATCGCGCTATCCTCCGGCGAAACTTCGTCAGCAGCGCGACCGAACGCGTCCGCATCCCGTTCGAGTGCCTCCCGTCCTCGCAATTGAAGGCCTTCGAGCGTAAGCGCGCCGGGAGCTTCGCCCGTCATGAGAATGACCTGTTCTGGCCATTTCACGCCCTGGGCTTCGGCTGCAGTCTTCAAGTCATTCAGGGTCTTGGCATTTTCGATAAACAGAAAGCGCGGCTCCGCGGACTGGACGTTTTTCGCCAAGTCCGGCATCGGGTAAGCCGTGTAGAGCGCGGCTGAGACTCCGCCAGCGGCCATGATCCCCACGTCCACCAGGTAAAACTCAGCCCTCGTTTCCGAGAGGACCGCCACAATTTCACCCTTTTTAAGACCCAGCGATCGCAGCCCAAGGGCAATCTCACGCGAGCAGCGCAGCCATTCGCTCCAGGAATACGTGCGATAGCCGCTTCCGGTCTTGCTTCCGGTGGGCTGATAGAGCGCAATAGCGTCTCCATACTGCTTCGCGGTTTCGGCGAGAACGGTGAATACGGTGCGGCCTGACACTGCCCGAATTTTAGCAGCAGGCAGAAGTTCGCGAAACCAGGCTGCGCGTGTCTGCGATGCGACAATCGAGGTTGGTAAAACGTGGAAAACGGTAGCTCGATCATTTCCCCCGAGGAGCTTGGACAGCGTCGTCCTGTCGCTTACCGCGAGGAAGCTTTTCTCCAAAGCCCCGACTCGCGGCCCCTGCGCATACTCTCTGAGTACCTGTGGCCTCTCGCTCACTTCCAGGAAGAGAAGATTCACGATACGATCGTGTTCTTTGGTTCAGCGCGCATCGAAGATACCGGGCTAATGAGCCGCTACTATCACGACGCGCGAGAACTTGCCCGCTTGACCACCGAGTGGGCCGCCTCGGTTTCTTTCCCGACGGGCGTTGATAACCCGCAACGTCGCTTTGTGGTTTGTTCAGGTGGAGGCCCGGGCATCATGGAAGCCGCGAACCGGGGCGCGAGCGATGCCGGCGGCAAGAGTATCGGCCTCAATATCGGCTTGCCTTTCGAGCAGCGCCCTAATCCTTACATCACGCCCGAACTTTCGTTCGAGTTCCACTACTTCTTCATGCGCAAGTTCTGGTTCGCTTACCTGGCCAAAGCGCTCGTAGTATTCCCCGGCGGCTTCGGTACGCTCGACGAGCTGTGCGAAATTCTCACACTTGCGCAGACCAAGAAACTCGAAAGCAAAATTCTGATCGTGCTGTACGGCCCCGACTACTGGCGCGAGGTTCTGAACTTCGACGCGCTGGTGAAGTACGGCATGATCTCGGAGTCCGATCTCAGCTTGTTTCGTTTCGCCGACACTCCGCAATCCGCTCTCCAGATCCTCCAGGAAGGCCTGACGCGATATTATTTGGAG
>JAABUJ010007334.1_pt1 | contig 10339 bp, 8 predicted proteins | sample 5559131 | NCBI WGS metagenome assembly JAABUJ01 (sample SAMN10711875, study PRJNA513366) | rock metagenome | isolation source: Antarctica rocks | place: Antarctica: Victoria Land, Mt New Zealand nord | collected 2016-01-07 | reverse complement strand
CGCCGACGATACCGAGCGGGTTGCCGACAGCGAGGACAAGCTCGCCGACACGCAGCGCGTCCGAGTCGCCGATGGCGGCGGCGGGCAAGTCCGCGGCCTCGACCGTGAGCGCGGCGAGGTCACGCCCTTTGTCCTTGGCCGTGACCATGGCGTCAAGGGTGCGCCCGTCAAAGAGTTCGACGGTGGCGCGGTCGCCACGCGCGACGTGCGCGTTGGTGATGATCAGGCCGTCGGGGCTCCAGATCACTCCCGAGCCGCCGCCTGGACCCTGCCCGCGCACCTGCACCGTGGAGCGGCACAGACGCGTAGCCAACGCCTGCAACTCGGCGGCGATATCCAGACCTTGCTGTGTGATATGCGGCCTATCGGCGATAGCCATAATTTGTTACTCTCCCCTCTGAGGGCGCTCGGCCACGGTGATCGCCACGTCAGCCAGGACGCCGCCACGCACAACGCGCGCGTTGATGGCCTTGCCGACGCGATCGGAGCCGAGCATGGACTGGACGGCGTCGATGTCGGTGATGGGTGTATTGTCGAGGGCCACCAGCACGTCGCCAATGAACATCCCGGCCTGTTCGGCCGGGCCGCCCTGCTCGACGGTGACAACGATGAGGCCGCCATTACTAGCTAGGCTCAGCGTGTTCTTGAGGCTGTCGGGCAGGTGTACCGGCTGGAAGCCGAGCCCCAGGTAGCCGCGCGCGATGCGGCCCTTGCTGAGCAGTTGGTCGGCCACGCGGTTGACCGTCGAGGCCGGAATCGTCACGCCCAAGCCGCGCGTGAGGCCCGAGGTGTTCATGCCGACGATCTGCCCATGGGCATTGACCAGGGGACCGCCCGAGAAGCCGGGGTAGAAGGTGAGGTCGGGGCGCACGAACTGGTCGATCTGGCCGCCACGATAGGTGCTCCAGTTCCCACTGAGGGCGCTGATGACACCGTACGAGGCGGAGAGGCCGTGCTCGCCGGGACGTCCAACGGCCAGGACCATCTGGCCGACGGCGAGGGCGCTAGAGTCGCCGATGTCGGCGGTGGACGCCTCAACGCCCTGTACTTTTAGTATGGCGATGTCCGTGCTGGGGTCGCGCCCGGCCAGTGTGGCGGGGACGGTACGCCCGTCAGCCAGCGTGACCGTGATCTCCTCGTCGCGCTCGACCGTGTGGTCGGACGTGACGATCACGCCGGGGCTCCAGTGGATGCCACTGGAAGGGACGCGCTGGCGCGCGTTGACCGCGACGACGGCGGCTCCGGCCTGCTGGACCGCGCCGGCCAGGTCATTGGAGAGACCGAGCAACAGGCTCGTGGTCTCGGTTGTCGATGATGCCATGTGTACCATTCCTCCATAAGTATGCATGCTTTTCGGGAGTATGTATCCCGTCTGCCTACAGCATGCCGCACGGCCGGTAGAGCCCACATCGGCGGAATGGGGAGGAGCGCGACCTAGACGAGTGACTAGTCCGGGGCCGGACCTGCGACTGCGGTCGCATGGCAAGCCACGGACACTGCGGTGTCAGGTCCACCCGACCGCAGTCGGCGTTGGTCTGCCATCGGGGTCCCCACCGCAGTGGGGAGGCAGTCGCAGGCGTTACGAGCGCCGGAAGAACACCGCCGAGGCCACGCCGCGCCAGCCGAGCAGGAAAATCGTGTTGAAGATGAACGCGACGATGGCGAAGGCCGCCGTGATGTCGCCGTGGAAGACGACGGCGCGCAGGAGCAGCGCGATCGGCCACGCCACGACCCAGGAGAGTTCCGTGCGCGGCAGCAGCGGAATCGGGCGTGTGGTAGCCGCGCTGCCCCGCCGTCCGAACGCGCCCAAGAATGGCGCGACGAGGAACCAGGCGATGATGAACGGCGCGGCGATAGCGACGATGCTCTGCGGGCTGACCGTCTCCTTGTGGTTGGAGAGACCGACCGCCGTGAAGACCAGGAAGGAAATCACGTCGCCGACAATGAGGGCGGTCAGGCGGCCCTGACGCGGGGCCGTAGCGTCCGGCGCGGCGGCGCCGGCGATAGGTGTACTAGTGTTGATCATAGAGTTATCCATTCGTGGTTAGGGGGCATCGGCGCCGCAGGTTCGCGTTGCATACCTACAGTGTATCTCACGGCCGGGACGTGATCACGCCCTTATCGGTGAGCAGAGCCAGCAGTTCCCGCGCCGCCGCTTGCTCCGCGTCTTTCTTCGTTGGCCCTATCGCGGGCGACGAGGCCAGCGGGGTTCCGTCGGCCACCACGGTCGCGACGGCTTCGAATACCGGGCGGTGCGGTTCCCCATAGGGCGCGGTCTCGTAGCGGGGCGGCGGCCAGCGCAACGCTTGCGCGAGATCCGAGAGCGCGCTCTTAGCGTTCGAGACGCCATTCGCCGCCCCGGTCGTATGGACGGGCTCTACTGTTGTTGTCTGGACGGGCTCCGCCGCGGCGCGGGACGCCTTGATCACGGCGCGGGGCAGTTCAATGGTGAGGGTATACCCGGTCCTCTCGGTGAAACGAGCGCGGGCCACGGCGATGTCGTCCGGTGAAGCGTCTCCCGTGGCGGTGACGACTATCTCGCCCCGGTCGAGGTGAAAACTCACGGTCCCATGAGAGGCAAGCCCGTGCGGTAGACAACTGATAGCGGCCTCCCGTAGCAATTCCTGGTCCGGCGTCGGGCGCGCCTCGATGCGCCAGCCCGTTTCGCGGCCGAGGTAGGCCAGCGCCGGCCCGTATATGCGCTCGGCGACGCGCGGGAAGGCGAAGCGCGCCTCGACCTCCTGACCTTCGAGCGTCAGCCGTTTCGGGGTCGACGGGCCGGCCGACTCCTCATCTTGATAGCCGGTAATGAGGATGGCGTGCCGCGCGTCCTCGGCCAGATGCCGGGCGTAGTAGACGCTGGGGCCGTCGGTGAGCATCCCGGAACTAGCGACGATCACGGCCGGCTCACCGGCGAGAATCTCCTCGCGTTGCGCCGGGAACTCGACCGCATACACCCCCCTCGCGGGCGCGATAAATGGGTTGCCCTGGCGCTCAATCAGCCGGCGCAATGATGGCGTGACGGCGGTCGGATTCGCCCCGTAGACGCCGCAAACCGTGCGCACGAGGCCGTCAACCCAGACGGGCGCGGCCAACCGGCCGTCGCGCCGCGCCTCGGCCAGGATCAGCAGCACCTCCTGGGCGCGGCCTAGCGCGAAGGTAGGAATGAGGCAATGGCCGCCGCGGGCCAGGACGGCGGTTACCTGATCCACGAGCCGCGCTTCCTCGGCGGCGCGTACGCTGTGCAACCTGTTTCCGTAGGTGCTCTCCAGGATCAGCGCGTCGACCCGACGGCGTGACGGCGCGGCGGGCGCGACCGTGCGCTGGGGGGCCAGCGAGACGTCCCCGCTCACGAGGAGCGTGCCGTCCGGCGTGTCGAGCAGGACCATCGCCGCGCCCAGGACGTGCCCGGCCGGGAAGAGGGTGACCTGCCAGTCACCAGAAGCATCGGAGGCGCGCGAGGCGCTGGGGTCATCGCGGAAGAGCGGATAAGGATCATGGAACGCAAGGGGGTGGACGCGCGCGAGCAGGGCCTCGACCGCGTTGGCCGCGTACGGCGGCAACTCACCCGAGTCGCGCCAGCGCCCCTCAGCGATGCGCACGGAATCGGCGAGCATGACCCGCATCAGATCGGCGGTAGCCGCGGTGGTAAGGACAGGCGCGTGGGGGAAAGCCCCAACCGCGAGCGGGAGGGTGCCGATGTGGTCGGCATGGGCGTGCGTGATGATGACGGCGTCGATGCCGCCATCGCTCTGCAGGCGCGCGAGGTCGGGGAGCATATCGCCGCCGGATCGTCCAGGGCGGATACCGGCGTCGACGAGGATGCGCTTGCCTGCGGCCTCGACAACCAGGCAACTGGCCCCGACCTCCGACACGCCGCCGATGCACTGCACGCGGAACCCGGGACGGCGCTGGACCGGCGGCGGATCACTATTCGCGTTCGTGAGTGTAGCCGATGGCGGCACAGACACGGCCGGCTCCTGCCTCTCCCCCACGCCAGTTGTCTCGGCGCTCACCCTATACCCTATGCCCTTTCCTCGTGATAGATATCCCAAGCACTACCCTTGTTCCCAACCCTGTACCCGCTATCAAGGGCACGGGCAACCTATATTTTACTAACTTTTACATGAGTCCCAGCTCTACCCCTAGACTGTCCTACAATGGGGCGCGCACCACGATTGTGAGACGCGGCCGGCCGCGCCCTCGGCGGCGGCGCCGCGCGGGCCGCCGAGGGCGCATGGGGCGCCGTGCGCCCGCAGCGCTAGACGCGCGCCGCACGGGCGCCCGCACGGGCCGCGCGCCCGTGCACCGCGCTCAGCCCGCCGACCACTTCTCGTGCAACGCCGTGCTTCCGCGCCTCACCCACCAGCGCCCCTCATTGGTAGGACGCGCGTCCTATTACCAGGACCATTATCGCATGGAGTGTGGGAATGTCAAGAAACACGCGCGCGGCGTTCTCGCTTTAACAAGCAGTTCGGTTGTAGGGGTGTGTCGCTAGACACCCATGCGGATTGGTCTCTCTTCGCATCGAGTGAGAGGCGCCGATACGCGCTCCTTAGACGACACGGACATCCGAGCCCCTCGCTGACAGCAGTTGGCGCGACGCAAGCGCATACGCCAGTACCGCATCCCAAGACGGCCAAGGCACCTTTTCATGTGGTACGAAAAGCGCGCCACTACGTTACCAGGCAGCAGAGCCAGCCGCATCGGCCCCGACGATCGACCACGCATGTCGTTCGCAAACCGGCTGCGCCTGCGAACCCTATCGACGCTTTCCCTGCCCTTAAAACACTGTTGTCCGGAGACAACAATGACACGCCCGCCGTGCCGAAGCTGCGCGGCTTCGAGTACTATCCCGATACGGGCACGGTCAATGTCGATTTTAACATGGACCAAAATCTTACTACGGATCTGACCAGGGACAGCTTGAAGCAGGAGATGAGCGACATCTACATTGCCCTCTTCAACCAGAGCAACATCCAACTGAACACGGTCAGTGTCATGGCTTGGGGACCGTTCCAAGACCAATACGGCAACACCTCATATCAGCGGGCCGTCGGCGCCAAGCTGACGAACGACGTGGCCAGCAAGATTAACTGGAGCTTGGATACAGCCTCTTTGGAGCTGAATATTATCCCCGGCCTGTGGCAAGTGTTCCTTGGTAACGCGAGTCTTGGATTACCACAGAGAGGGTCGGCTTTAACATAATATTTCGCTCTGTTGAGGGGCGTTCGGCGCGTCAAATGGGCTGATTTGCGCCTCTCAAGCGTTCAAAAGGATCGTTGAACGGCACTATACCATTGCTCGGGCCGCTCCATGTGGTCACGAGTGCTCCCCGACCTGGGCAAAGGTGTTGTTATTGTCGAGTGAGGGGCACGAACGAGGTGCCGCCCAGCCTCGGACGAGGCGCATATTATGTTAAAGCCGACCCTCATACACATCCATAGCCACTAGCGGGGGGAGACAACGGCTCCTGCATTTTTGGGCCATTTGACCTCCCGCATGCCCTCAATCGTTTCTGCGACGAGTTTTTTCGTCTCATTCCGGATGCCAGCGGCAACGATGAGCGCCATTTGCGGGTGTTGAGGACGGCAGACGGCAACGTTCTCGTCACGAAAGGATCTTTCTGGGACGACCTTTCCGCTCTGAGTCATCCCCTTACTATCACTAATGCAACAAAAGGCGGCGCTTGACCCTGCTTATGCGAAGTGGCCCCAAAATGCAGGAACCGTTGTCTCCCCCCGTCTTGGGTCGTCTTCTTTTTGGTGCCACGCGCCCGTTGGGAAAACTGGCCGTGGGAGCACTCCGGCATAGCATGATTGTCGCCGCCCGTTGTGGGCGAGCACGCGGAAGAAACTCGTCGTTCCGCTTGCTCCCGGCGGCCAGCACGTCTCGATGCGGTCGTGAGCGAGGAGGCGCTGCGATGGATGTGGTGAATACGCGCTGCTGTGGCCTGGATGTCCACCTCAAGACGGTGGTCGCCTGTGTGCTGCTGACCCAGGACGACTCCGCCAATTGCCGAGGAGGAATGACTTCCCGCACAGTACGCCCTTCGTGTGACCGGGTCCAACAACACGGCTTCTAAAAAGCGTTTAGGGCTGAGAGCGCGCAGGGCGGCCGATAAAAGACCCAGAGGGCGATAGACAGGGTTGCTCGTTCGGGTGTATCATGGGCATACTGGGTGATTGACTCTGGCTGAGTGGCACAAAGGAGTAAGTACTGTGTCCACCGAACCGAGTGTGATGTAGCCTCAATGATCCCAGAACGATTAGGACGTCGTGTGGGCGTACAGTAGCGGGCATGGGTCGTCAGGAGGTCGCCAGGTATGGATCGGCACGTTATCAGCGTCACGGGCAAGACGGTGACGGAAGAGATGATTCAAGCCTTCATAGCGGGCGTGCGGGGCGCGGTGCTTCGCCCTGGCGACGACGGCTACGAGGCAGCTCGCGCGGTCTTCAATGCGATGATCGACAAGCATCCGGCGCTGATCGTCTGCTGCGCCGGGACGTCCGATGTGATCCAGGGCGTGACCTTTGCGCGGACACATGACCTGGCGCTCTCGGTGCGCGGTGGTGGACATGGCGTCGCGGGCAGGGCGGTGTGTGACGGCGGGGTCATGCTCGACCTCTCCCCCATGACAGGCATCCGCATTGACCCGGTGCGGCGCACGGCCGAGTCGCAACCGGGCCTCACGCTCGGCGACCTCGACCACGCGACGCAGGCGTATGGATGGGCGGTCCCGCTGGGGATTGTCTCGATGACGGGGATCGCCGGCCTGACGCTGGGCGGCGGGATCGGCTGGCTCAACGGGAAGCATGGCCTCGCCTGCGACAATGTGCTCGCGGCCGACGTGGTGACGGCGGATGGCCGGCTGCTGACAGCGAGCGCCGCCGAGCACGATGACCTCTTCTGGGGCCTGCGGGGCGGCGGCGGAAACTTCGGCGTGGTCACCTCGTTCACGTATCAACTCCATCCCGTCGAACAGGTGCTCGCCGGCAGCGTGACCTATCCCGCGGCCACAGCGGGGGCGGCCCTGCGCTTCTACCACGAGTTCGCCAGCACCTGCCCCGACGAGCTCTCCACCAAGGCGTCGGTGGGTGCCGGCCCGGATGGCCGCCCTGTGGTCGGCGTCACGGTGTGCTATTGTGGACCCATCGCGGACGGCGAGCGTGTGGTGCGCCCCTTGCGCGCCTTCGGCCCGCCCGTGGCCGACGATATCCAGCCGACAGCGTACAGCGCGCTCCAAAGCCGGTTCGACGCAAAGTTCCCGCGCGATCACCAGCACTACTGGAAGGGGGGGCGCCTGGCACACCTGGGCGACGAGGCGATCGAGATGTTGCTCGACGTCGTGGCGCAGGACCCGCCGCCACCCTACGGTATCGGGCTCCAGCAGGTCCACGGCGCAGCGAGCCGGGTGGACCCAACCGCAACCGCCTTCCCACACCGTGGCCGGTGGTACGATTCCCTCATCCTGGCACAGTGGGAAGACCGGGCCGCGTCGGTCCGGAACATCCAGCGGACGCAGGCGTGCTTCGCTGCGCTGCAGCCATTTCTGGAGCGCGGCGTCTACGTCAACAACCTAGGGTCGGAGGAGGACGACCGGGTGGGGGCAGCGTTTGGCGCTAATTATACGCGCCTGGTCACGCTGAAGAACACGTACGATCCGACGAACCTCTTCCGGGGCAACCAGAACATCGCGCCAGTCGTGTGACACGAGCGGCAGCGCGAGACGGCAGTCCCCTGATGGCGGAGGCCAGTTCCATCCGCCGTCGCCGAGCAGGACGTAGGCCCAGCCGCCAGGGCCGGGATTGCCGATGCAGGCGCGGTCGACGTAGAGACGGAGGCGGGCACTATCGCCCGCCTCCTCCTGCGCTAGGCGCTTGTCATAGGCGCTTGTCATAGGCGCTTGTCATAGCGACATCGACAAAAAATTGTCTATGCGGCGAGACCCAAGTCGGTGAACAAGATTTGCATGTCCTTGCGCACCGTTTCGTAATGCTCATCGATCGGGCTCCAGGTCTTTGGTTTCCGGCCCATCTTAGGCTTGGCTGTCCCGCTTAGAATCGGCTTGATGACTTTGTCACGCAGGACCACCAACGCGGCGATCGTGCGCAGCCCATCCGGCGGTACCTGATACCGCCGCGAGGACCCGACCTTGCCGATCAAGCCCTTGGCTCGCAGCTTCTTGAGGTCGTAGGCGGCGTGCCGTGGCTGGTAGACCGGCGCGGTTGGCCCGAGCAATGGTTGCACCTGTGCGGCCACCTGGCCTAGGGTGAACCCGGTGGGAGCCGGCGCCAGCGCGAGCACCGCCGCCAGGACGGCGCGCATCCGGGGCTTGTTGAGGTCGATACCTCCCACTCTGGTCTGGCCTAGATACGCCGGCGCGGGCAACTGTTCCAACGTGTCGTCGGCCACGAAGGCATGGTCCACGCAGTCCAGCGTCGTCAGAAAGTGATCCACCATGTCGTGGAGCCGCGCGACCAACCGCGGGAAACGCGCCACCACCCGCCCACACCCCAACTCCTTCGCGTTGTGCGCCTGTGCCTCGAAGCGGAGGACGTGTTCGCCTTTGGTATAGGCCTTGAGGGTCAGCTTGCCAAAGTGCAGCTTGAACACCGTCAGGTCATACACAGGTGTCTCGACCACGACCTCCAAGCGCGGGACTTTCGCCCTGCTGATATGGCGGGGGCGCGATTTGGCGCCAAAGATCGTCTTGAGCCCGCGCACGTCGAGGTGGACGCGCGTCCGGTCAATCATCGCCTGAAAGACCTGCTCCATCTGCCCGCCCACCCGGAACAGCAGATTGCGGCTGTACTCAAGCTGATACACCGAGTACGCGTAGCGAAAGCCGCTGCGTTCCTGCTCATCAACATCCAGGGCGAAACATAAGCAACAGGAATAGATCCAGCGGTCACAGATCTGCGTCAGGCGCCCTATCATCCGCTCCTCGGACAAGGTGTCTGCGATCGACGCGACGGCTGTGGGGTTGGCCAGGTGCGTGAAACAGTTGCCCTCCTGCCGGGTCGCGATCCCGGCCCTGGTCGCTTGCGCGGCGACATATTCATGCCCATTGAGGATGATCTGCGCCCCGAAGGGCGGATGCCCGGACATCTTGATCGTGAGGTGCCCCCAGTCGGGGGCCAGGATGTGGAACGAATAGTGATTCACGTAGGCTTTCTTGGACACAAGATCCACGATTATACCGTTCTTGGCTTGCTGCACATCCCACACCGGGGCGACGGCGCGCGCCACCAGAATCATGAAGAGTCCCCGCGTCGACGGGTACGTCGCCAGATACTCCTCGGCGAGGTCGTGCTTGCGCTCCCCACGCAGACAGTCTACAACGGTGATACCGTGCGCTTTGGCGAAGCCGCGGACACGCCGACTAAAACGGCCAGCCATGCGCATCAGGTGCGCGTTGTCCAGCGTCGCATCGGAGCCGGTGAGTTGCCGCCACCAATATCGGAACCCCGGCGGGGCGTCGCACAGGGTGTTGTACGCGTTGAGGACGATGCGATCCACGCAATCGTCGCTGCCTTCGAGCAGGTCCCCATACCGCTCACTTACCGCGTCGCCCATGATACAACCTCCGTCGTCGCTGCTCACCATGTCCATCATGAGAGAGAGCGTACACCCAGCAGGACTCAAGGGCAACTGCTCCGCCAGGAGCCACTTGCTCTGAGCGCAGTCTCAGAGCAAGGTTGGACTCCTAATACAGGCACACATGGTGCGATTGAGTCAAGTTTATGCGACGAGTTTGGCCCGGTCGATCCAGCGGTCGATGGCGGCCTCGACGTGATCGAAGGAGGGACGTAGTTGGGGGTCCTGGGCGGCAGCGGCAGGCACGATGCGCGCCAAACCGGGACGTAAGATGCGGGCATAGACGCGCGTGAAGAACAAGGCGGTGCGCAACCCCTCGTGGGTGACGCGATAACGCCGGGTGTGTGGGATGCGCTCAATAAGCCCGTGTAGACGCAGGCGGCGCAAGTCGTAGGTCATCTTGCCCGGCGTGAGGTCGGTGGGCTCAAGGCCCAGGAGCGGCGCGAGATGCGCGTGCAGCACCGATTGTGCCGTTGCGACCATGCGAATCAAGCTGTCGATAAGACCGCAGATTACGCTTGCGGTAGTCTCATATTCGCGATATCTCGTTGTAATACTAGTTGCCGCTGCGATTTGAGAAATGTCGAAAACAGGGGGCCGTGTGAACAGAAACGGTAATCGCTCAGATTGTAGCAGGGAGACGGGTAGGGGAGTGAGGCAAGGTGCCCACCACGCTACCGGCCGTTCCATTATACTATGCGCATGAGTGATCTCCCTCCCTCCCCTGACATCCCTGTAG
>JAABUJ010007328.1_pt1 | contig 10346 bp, 14 predicted proteins | sample 5559131 | NCBI WGS metagenome assembly JAABUJ01 (sample SAMN10711875, study PRJNA513366) | rock metagenome | isolation source: Antarctica rocks | place: Antarctica: Victoria Land, Mt New Zealand nord | collected 2016-01-07 | reverse complement strand
AGAACGTCGAACAGGTCTTCAAAGCCATCGGCGAGGAGCCGAAGGCGGAGCGGTGTCCGGTGGCGGCGGGCCTGATCACCGAGGCGAAGCAGGGAATGAAGGAAGCGCAGGTCGACGCGATCCGCGATCCACGTTGGCGCCCCTGCCAGCCCCCACTGGCACGGGAACGGGGCTGGCGCACCAGTCGATCACATTGTCTAGGTCGGTGAGGTAGCGCCGCATGCGCTCGCAGCAGGTCACGACCCCTTCCATCCCGACTCTCGCGGGCGCAGTGAGGGCGGCGAGGTGCAGGTGCAGCCGCGCGATCGCATCGAGGAGTACAGCCATGTCCTGAGGCGCGGCGGCCGTCACCTGCGGATCGGGTGCGTCCTCTACTGGGGTAGCCCGCCACCGCGCCGCAATGGTGGCGAGTACGTCATCGCCCTGATCATCCATGAATGCGCCTCGTCAGTCGGGAACGATCGAGGGCGTCAAGCTCGGCACGATCGCACAGCCGCTCTTCGACATGCAGCTCACCCGCCTGGTCGCCTTCGCAATAGACGGGGCCGAGGGAACTGCCTTCCTTCCCTTTGGCCTGGTGCGCGGCATCGGCGCGGATGCGGTCACGGTGGCGAGCCACCAAGTCGTTCAGGGCGGCGCGGCCGGGACGCTGATCGAGATCGACCAGGTGCTGCGCCTGAAGGTGGTGGACGAGGGCGGCACCTTCGTCGGGGCGATCGCCCGCATCGAGATCGACCCGGAGAGCGGCGCGGTGACGCGGATCGCGACCCACAAGGGCGGGCTGCTCGGGGTCGGGGGGACGACCACCCCGATCGATCCCGCAACGATCCTCGGCATCGGGCCGGACCTGCTGACGCTTGACACCGCAGTCGGGGTGCCGGTCGTCTCGTGATGCCGCACATCGCGCCGGCCATCAACCGGAGATCGGTGTCACACCCGCACTTCCCGGCGTGCGATGGATTAGGGGATCAACTGTGCCCGCACACCCTCCTCAACCCGCGTATGCGCCTTGTCCTCCCCATCCGTCCCTTGGCGACATGTGGCGATCACTGCCCGCCAGTGGTCCATCGCCACCGCGTCTGGCCCGCTGGTAACCATCGACCCGGCACGGCCGTGTGCCCGGCGGCTGGCCTCCGCGATGATCGCGTCGTCACTCCACGCGGCCGCCACCTCCTCCCCGTTCGCGATGATCGTGCGCAGCTCCTCGTCGATCAGTCCGTCCGTCATCGACATGCCTGACGCTCCTTCTCTTTGCCCAATCTGCATGCGGGAGAGGCACGCACCATGCCACCGGCGAAGCGCGCCGGACACTGCCTGGACCGTGACCTGGTCCACCGCGACGCACTACCCGGTCGTCGACCAGTTTGAATCCTAGTATGCCTGCGCCGTCAAATCGGTCGTCTTTCCGCACGGCACAGAACGTGCCACGCTCGTACGACCCGAGCAGTGCAGCGGCAGTCGGCGGACGATGGACAAGCGATGGAAGAGGGGGATGCGTGATGGGCAAGACTCCGGGCGAAACAACGAAGGACGAAGACAAGGAACAACCGGGCACGCTGGAAATCAGGCACGAAGACCGTGAAGGCACGAAGCGGCGAGAACCGGGGGCAGGCGGGCTGTCGAAGGCCGCGTTCGGGGAAGTGATTGAGCAGGCGGTCAAGGACATCCACGGGTGATGCCCGTGGCGCCAACGAGCAAATGCTGCTCCACTCGTGACAAACTGACCCGTCACCGACGCGACGAGCCGGAGAGGGCGTGATGGACGAGCGCTACGCCGTCATCGGCGAGTCCGAGGGGTATCCGGTGCTCTATCATATGGATCAGACGCCGCTGATCGCCGAGCAACTGCGCAAGCGCCGGGAGGCGCTGATCTCCCGACCCTGCTTCATCGTGCCGATGGCGGCGTGGCTCACCGACCCGCTCCGTGCGCTCCGGCGGGCGGAAGCGGCGCGGCTTCAGGAGCCGGAAACGTCCGTCTTGTAGGAGAATACGCATCGTCAACCATCGCACGCAAAGGAGCCGCAGGATGTCGTCGATCTTCGCCGTCAACAATCGCCGCTTCGACCCACTGGGCGATGCGCCGGTCGCGGGCTCCCGGCCCGACCGCCCCGCCTACCGCCACGAATCGCGGGGGATCGGGTACACACTCGAACCGTCCGCCTCGGGCGGCTATCTGCTGACCAGTACCGCCGACGATGGGGCGGTGGAGGTGCTCGACGTGGATCACGCCGCCCGGCTGATCGACGAGAGCGAAGCTGCCGGGCGCGCCGAACGGTGAGAGAAAGCGAGCGACGACGTGCGACCCCGATCGCTCCCTTCGCGCGGCAATACCGCCCCACTCGTGGCGCTCTCCCTCCTGCTGCTCGCCGTCATCATCGCGGTGCTGCGCGTCCTGGGGCGCGGCTGGATCAGCGCGGTCACCGCCGGACTCGTTCTCGCCGGGGTCCTCTGCACGCTGCTGATCCTGCTCGGGAGCGACCGCCGCCGCTGAACGGCACCAGCGGCAAGATCGCAGGGGTATCCGTGCCCGCGAACCTACTGGCCGACAACCCAGAAACGACGGGGGTGCCTGCGGTGTGCGCGTGCCCGCCCGAATGGGCGGCGATTCGACGGCGCGACGCCGAGAGAACATGGTCCGATCATCGTCAGCCTGTTGAAACAGGTCTATGGATGCCTATACCGGGCATCCAACCCGACAGGAAATGACCATAAGAGGCGAGGAACAGGCTTCCGAACCGCCCGACGAGGACGGAAATCAGCCGCTCATGCGACGACGAAGTTTTCATCAGGCCCGTTCGTTTTCTAAACTGTGTCGACGTTGTGCCTGTATCACGCCTGTTTCTCCGCAAAGCGCAAGCCGCCACCCGAAGGCAGCGGCGTGTCATCGCGGTCCAGCACACGACTACGGTGTCACCAGTTTCGGGCTCTTCGGATCAATCGGCTCTGTGGGAGTGACGACCGAGGCGTCCTTGGATGTTACTCCTTCTTTCTCATCGTCCGGGCTTTTCCCTTGTGGTTCCTTGTTCCCGCTCTTGATCGGGGCGGACTTTCCTGACTGCTGCTTCTCCGGCATCGCGTGGCCTCCATTTCTTCAATGTTCCAACGGTGTGAGACATCTCCGATACAGCAAGCGCGATGCCACGGACACGAGCTCCCCCGCAGGATCCCCTCCATCGATCGGAAGCCGCGTCCATGCGCGGCAAGCTAATTGCGGTTGGGTGGCGTAGTGAGCATCCGGCCAAGGGATGCACGCCTGCAGAGACAGCGGCGACGCAGGAGAGGCTGGTGGCACGTACATGCCGTCGGAAGGGTAGAGGCCGAAGAATCTGGCGACCCCGGCGACGGTGGCAATGGCGCGGGCGTTCTCTGCGGACCGTTCGCACCGCATCGCGGCGATCTGCCCATCACTCGGCATCTCCCGCGCCATGCTCTCTCGCTACCCGCACGGTCAATCCATCCCAGCGATGATCACCACCGTATTCACCGTCGGCGTGTGCCCGCGCTATAGTTGCGTCGTGACCTTACTGATCCGCTGAAAGCCGGCCGGCACACCGCTCGCTGCCGCGAGGGCGTGCACGAAGAGTTGCGCGGGGATGACATCGAGCAAGGGCGACAGCCACTGCTCTTCGCCGTCGGCGCGCGGCACATCCGTCGGCGTGTACGTCTCCCCCTGCGCGACGACCAGCACCCGACCTCCGTAGCCGGTGAGTTCGCCCGCGAGTGCGCGCACTGAGGCGGCGCCCGCCCCCGGCGGGGCGAAGACAACGATGCCGTCGCCGGGCCGCACGATCTCGATGAACCCGTGCCGGAACGCGCCCACGCTGAGGGAGAGGACGGCGCGCTTCGCCCATTCCGCCGCCATCATGGCACAGTGCCGCGCCGTCACCGCGTGGGGGCCATGGCCGACGAAGATCAACCGCTCCGCATCGCCCAGCGCATCCAGCCATTGCGCCGCAATCGCCGTGTCGCGTGCCAGCAACGCCGCAATACCGTCGGCGACCGTCGCGAGCGTCGTCACCTCGCGCCCGTCCATCCTCCCCGCCGCGCGCCGCCCGAGTAGCCAGAGGAGCGCGAGCGCGTTGATGTAGGTCTTGCAGGCGACCAATGTTTCCCGCCCCGCCAGCAAGGGAAGCACGAGCGCTGCTCGCCGGGCGAGCGGACTCAGTTCGTCGTTGGTCACGCCGATCAGCGCGTGGTCGCGGGATAGCCCGTCCGTGAGGGGGAGGACCTCCGCACTCGCGCCCGATTGCGACAGATAGATCACCGCGTTCGTGTGCCGGCGTTGCCATTCGCCGTAGTGGATCACGTCGGTGGCTTCCATCGCCGTACCGCCGATGCCGAGGTGATGCCAATACTGCACCATAATCGCCGCGGCGTGGTACGACGCGCCCATCCCGGTCAAAAGCGGGGCGGTCAGACCGCGCGCAGCGTCGTCGAGCTGCGTTCTCCCCGCGTCGGCGTAGAATGTCGCAAGCGTGTGCAGCGCCTCCGGCTGCTGGCGTATCTCGGTCGCGAAGGCGTCCATAAGGATCGTCCTCTCTCTGGTCACTCCGTGCAGAGACCGTTAGCGATGCCGCAATCGCACCCGCTGCACCGCCGCATGGTTGATACTACCAGTGTCCGAACGCGCCGACCAAACTCGCGAAGGAGGAACGGATGCTCGGTCGTGATGATGTCCAGGAATCGGTCGCGATGGGCGACACGGCGGTGATTGTCGTCGACATGGGGGGCACCAAAATCGCGGGCGGCCTGGCAGACCGATCTGGTCGTCTGTCCGCCAGACAGACGGTACCGACGTGGCCCAGCGATGGCCCCGGCGGGATCGACGCCTTGATCGCGATGATCGAGCGATTGCATGAGGAGAGCCGGCAGACCGACACGCGGATCCATGCCGTAGGGATCAGTATCGCGGGGATCGTGCGCCATCGCGCGGGGATCGTCCACCTCGCACCCAACCTGCGCTGGCGCGATTTCCCGTTGCGGGAGACGCTGGAAGCGCAATGCGGCCTGCCCGTTGCCATCGGGAATGACGCGAAGCTGGCGACGCTCGGCGAGTATCATGCCGGCGGTGCCATCGCAGGAGAGACGCTCTTCGGTCTCTGGGTCGGCACCGGCGTGGGCGGGGGCATTGTGTGCGACGGGCGCATCCTGCACGGCGCCCACGACGCGGCGGGGGAGATCGCCTATCTTCTACCCGAGCGTGCGGCCCTCGGACGCCGGTATCCCGACCTCGGCGCGCTCGAACTCGCGGTAGCGGGACCCGCTATCGCGAGCTGGGCAGCGACGCGGCTCGCGGCATCACCCGGTCTGGCGAGTACGCTCCGAAGGAATGGGGCTTCACCGCAGGCAGCGGACATCTTCGCTGCGGCACAGCAGGGGGATGCGATCGCCGGGGAAATCCTCGCGGAGACCCTGAAAACGCTTACGCTCGCCCTCGCCAACGTCGCGGTCATCCTCGACCCGGATCGGATCGTGCTCGGCGGCGCGGTCGGATTAGCCCTCGCCCCGTGGTATGCCGCGATCGGGCAGCGTCTCGCCGGGCGGATCCCGCATGTTCCCGCGCTCAGCGCTGCCGTGCTCGGCGCCGCCGCCCCGCTCGTCGGCGCCGCGTCGATTGCCTGGGAGCGCGTCTCCCCGCATGCATAGGGACGGGTCGCACTGCGGCGCGGGTGCGAGACACGGACCACTTCCACCCCCTCGCAGCGATCGGCATGTCGCGCGGAGTCGGCAGTGCATGGAGGAGAGAATCGGTCCATCCTCGTCCGCAACGATCGTTTGCGCGGGCGCATCGTCATCACATCCCGCATCTCCAGCATCGTCCATCCCGCGTACCAGCCGCAATCGGGGTCGAAAAGTAGTCCACAAAACGTGCTCGTTTGGCCGTTATTGGTGACCGTAAATCAGCGTGTCATAAGGGAACTTCGCGGACGGAGATCACCAGAATACCCCCTACAGCGTCATTTCTGCGTCCTGGCTCCGAGCGCTGCGATGATGCGTGACCAACGCCCTTCGTCGCACCACAGGCGATAGCGCTTGTACGCCGTCTCCCATTTCCCATATGCCTCCGGGATCTCCCGCCACGAGAGATCAGTACCCACCACGGCCAGGATGCCACTGAGAATGGTGCGATGGTCGTGGCGCGGTCGGCCCGTCTGCGGTCGCTGCGGCGGCAGCATCGGTCGGACCCGTTCCCATTCGGCATCGGTGAGCCTACCTCGCGCCAATGGAGCCGGGAGACTCACATGGTCAGTCGCCCCTTTGCTCCGCGTGCGGGCATGGCGCGCGGCGTGGCAGCGGGCAGCAACCGCCTGGTGCGCCCGGCGCCAGCGCGACCAGCCAAACCGGCATCCGCGTTGCACATCGGACTCGCCCAGTGCGAGCACGAGGCGGCGCGTTTCCGGCACGGTGAGTGGGATCATCCCGGATTCGCTATCCCCTTTTTACCATCGTGGGTCTGATCGGCCAGCGCCTGCGTCCGCAGCACAACCAGGAGCGCGTGCGCGAGCAGGCAGAGCGTGATGAACCGGTGCCATGCTTTCCAGGTACGCACCTCGTAGTGGTCCATCCCCACCTCTCCTTTCACCTGTGCGAATCTGCCCAGAGGGCACCCGCTCGATCTGCCACCGCACATCGCACACCTGCACCAACTCCTCGATCGTCGTCTGCGTCGGGCCGTAGGCGAGCCAGTAAGCGTGCGCATCCGGGTCGTCGGGGTCGCGCCGCACGAGCAGCCAGCGGCGCATCCCGCTCGCACACCGCTGGGACAGCGGCAGGCACGCCCAGTCATGCACCCGTTCGCCCTGTGCACCGTTGCCAGCAGAGATCAGCGCCCAGGAGTCCTCCGTCAGCCGCGCTCCCCGTTGCTCGACGCGCTCGCGTCCGCCGCAGTAATAAATCGCGTTCGTCTTTGGGACCATCACCGCGTAGGCGCACCCACGTTGCTCGCGCCACTGCCGGAAGCGGTGCGCACGCCCGTAGCCCGAGTCCGCGACGACCCAGCGCGCGGGGACCTCTGCGTCGAACGCCCGCGACAGGGATCGAGGCATCGGTGGCGGCGGAATGCATCGCACTGGAACCGGGCCATCCCTATCTGCAGTTGCCAGCGCAGTTCGCTGCCTTGCTCCGTCCGCGGCTGCTGGGACTGGTAGAGGAGCGAGAGCTAGGTCGGCTGATCGAGGGAGCGCGGTCGGAGTTGGCAGATCCACGCCGGTGGGGCACGACGTTCACGCTCGTGCAGGCGTGGGGTAGGATGGCAGAGCCCTAAATGGGCGGTCGGCACATCTGCGAGGCCGGCGTAGGCCTCAGATGCACTCGTTGCTACGGACCATATGCTGCTGACCACGGATCGTGCACAGCCGTTTCCAGCTTTTTCACCAAGGGCGATACCGCCGTGCGGTACCACCGATGGATAAAAATGACTGGTCGCAGCGACAGGCGACCGACGGACATCGTCCGAGGCGACCTATTTTTAGACCAAGCTCGGCGGTTAAGCAACTTCGGGACGGTTTCGTCTAGACGCAGGTGCGCGCCGGCGATGCCGACCCTTGCACCGAGGGAAACGGCGCGGCTGATCGCGCGCCAGATACCCTCATCGAGGGATATTCCCCGCCCTCAATCGGCTAGCAGGAAAACGCCGGCTGCGGTAGCATGATCGCGTGGTCAGGGACCTCCGACATCCTCTGTGTCGGTATGAAGGGGGTGGCGCGACGATGACAGGAGCGCATGACCGATCCCGCGATCCCGCGTCGCTGCGGCAACGGACCCGCGACCTGCGCATCCTCAACGCCGTAGCGCATGCGCTCAACAGTGCGCTCAACGTCCGCGAGGCGCTGGAGCGCACGCTCGCCCTCGTCGCCGACTTCCTGGGCCTCGAGACGGGGTGGGTCTGGCTCCTCGACCCTGAGACGCATCATTTCTATAACGCCGCCGCGCAACACCTCCCGCCGTATCTCCAGGAGCCGGTCCGCATGACAGGGCATTCCTGCTGGTGCATCCAGGCGTTCCAACGCGGGAAACTGACGCCCAAGAACATCGACGTGCTGGAATGCAGCCGTCTGCGCCCGGCCGTGCAGTCGCAGGCAGTCGAACTGACGCAGGGGCTGCGCTACCACGCCAGCATTCCGCTCTACTTCCGGGACACGCCGCTGGGCATCATCAATGTCACGACCCCCGCATGGCGACAACTGACACACGACGAGTTGCGCCTCCTATCGACGATCGCCAATCAGGTCGGCATCGCCATCGAGCGCGCTCGCCTGGCGGAGGAGAGTACCCGCCTCGCACGCGCCGAGGAGCGCGCCCGCATCGCCCGCGAGATTCACGACACCCTCGCGCAGGACCTGACCGCGATCGCGCTGCACATCGAGGGAGGCCTCAATCAGCTGGAACGGGACCCCCAACGCGCACGGGAACGGCTGGAGCAGGCGCTGACGCTCTGCCGGGCGAGCCTCGAGGAGGCGCGTCGCTCGGTCCTTGACCTGCGCACCCTGCCCCTGGCGGGGAAGTCGCTCGTCGAGGCGCTCGGTGCGATGGGGCGCGCCTTCACTGCGGAGAGCGGCATCCGCGCTCAGGTGCATGCGGACATTGACCTGCGCCTGCCGCTACGCGTCGAGGCCGAACTCTTCCGCATCGCGCAGGAGGCGCTGGCGAACGTGCGCCGACACGCCCACGCCACGGACGTCGCGATCACGGTGCGGGCGCGCGGGCCGCGCGTGCAATTGGTGGTGCGGGATGACGGGCAAGGGTTCGATGCAGCGGCGGGGCAGGAGGGGCGGTACGGAGTGCTCGGCATGCGCGAGCGGGCGCGGGTGCTGGGCGGCGCCCTGCGCATCGAGGGGCGCGCCGGTCGGGGCACGATGGTGCGCGTGACCGTGCCGCTCCCCGAGGATGACCAGCCATGATCCGCGTCTTCGTCGTGGACGATCACCCCATTGTGCGGCAGGGGCTGGTAATGGTTCTTGGGGATGTGCCGGACTTCGCGGTCGTCGGCGCGGCGGGGAGCGTCGCGGAGGCGGTGACTCAGATCGGGCACCTGCACCCCGATGTCGCGCTGCTCGATCTCGAACTGGCCGGGGAGGACGGCGTGGCGGCGATTCCCCCGATCGCGGCGGCCAGCCCTGAGACGCGTTTGCTCATCTTCACCGCCTACGATACCGACGAGCGGGTCTTCGGCGCGGTCGAAGCCGGGGCGAATGGCTATCTCCTCAAGGGCGCACCCACGGAGGAGATCGCCCGGGCGATCCGCGCCGTGGCCGCCGGTGGATCGCATCTCGAGCCGCGTGTCGCGGCGCGGCTGGTGGCGGCGGTCCGTACCACCCGGCGCGGGAACGGTGGCCTGAGCGCGCGCGAATATGAGGTGCTGCGCCTGATCGCCGCAGGGCTGGCCAACAAGGAGATCGGGCGCGCGCTCTCCATCTCGGAGCGCACCGTCCGCTTCCACGTCACCACAATCTTCACTAAACTCGGCGCCACGAGCCGGACGCAAGCGGTCGCCCTCGCGATCCAGCGCCACCTCCTCTAATTCCTCTCCCTGATGCGGGGGTACCTGTCGCTTCCGACAGGTACCCCTGTCGGCTTGTCCCGTCTGCATCTGGCCGATCCGCCGATGTTCTGTGCTCTTCCCCGGCGCATACTCGTCTCCGAGACGCCCTCAGAGGAAGGATGTCCTTCCGGAAGGGAACGTCTCCGATACATTCACGATGGGTCAGGAGGGTTCGATGCGTGCCGTAGAAATGAGCGAATTCGGGCCACCGCAGGTGCTGGTGCCGGTCGAGATGCTTGACCCGGTCGCCGGGACCGGCCAGGTAGTCGTCGCTGTTGCGTTCGCGAGTATCACCTTCGTCGAGACTCAGGTGCGGGCCGGTAAGGCGCCGAACCCGGCGATGATGCCTGTACTGCCGGTGGTTCCCGGCAACGGCGTTGGTGGCGTCGTGATTCAGGTTGGCGAAGGGGTCAGTCCGGCCCTGCTCGGCGCTCGTGTGGTCACCAGCACAGGGGGATCAGGCGGTTACGCGGAACGCGTCGCGGTGCCCGGTGCTGGCTTGATCCCTGTTCCAGACGACCTCCGCCTTGACGACGCGGTGGCGCTGCTGGCTGATGGACGGACCGCCGCCTTGCTGATACGCGCCGCCGCAGTGCGATCTGGCGACGTGGTGCTCGTCGAGGCGGCGGCCGGGGGCGTGGGAAGCCTGCTCATCCAACTCGCACGGAATGCCGGCGCCCGGGTTGTCGCCGCTGCGGGTACACCGCAGAAGCTGGAACTGGCGCGCGAACTGGGTGCGGATTTCGCTGTCAACTACCGCGAGCCGCATTGGGCCGATCGCGTCCGCACGGAGGTCAACGCGGTC
>JAABUJ010007327.1_pt1 | contig 10346 bp, 9 predicted proteins | sample 5559131 | NCBI WGS metagenome assembly JAABUJ01 (sample SAMN10711875, study PRJNA513366) | rock metagenome | isolation source: Antarctica rocks | place: Antarctica: Victoria Land, Mt New Zealand nord | collected 2016-01-07 | reverse complement strand
CCGACACGAAGACGCGCCCCGCGGCAGCCACGCAAAACCGTGCCCGCCGCTCAGATGTGCGATCCAGCCTCAACAGCGTGAATAGGATGGGCTAGTTGTAGCGGCCCGCAATCGAATCGTGGCGGGCGCGAGATCATCGCCGGTTCGCGCCCACATTCGGGTGAGACGGATGGTGGCGCCGTGCCCGCATTGGTTGCGACGGAACCCACGCTCCGATGGGACGGCCCCGAGATCATCCGCGCCAGCCCATAATTGTAGCGGCGCGCAATGATGAACGGCCCGACGCGCAATCAAGGGTGTTGCTGGCGCATATTACCTGAGACTGGAGGTGGGTTCCGACGCGCGGTCTGTGAGACCGGGCGCACGGTCGGTGAGATCGACGCGAGATCATCCGGGCTGACGCAGAATGCGTGAGACGGATGAGGTCGGCAGGTCGATGGCAGCTAACGAGCAAAGTCAGTCGTTCAGGCCACCGGGGTGGATCTCCCTAATCAGCCGCTTGTTCAGGTGCCGCCGAGCTACCCTGGTCCGCACGGGTGTAGCGACGTGGCGAGCAGCCCATCACCCGCCTGAATGCCGTGTTGAAGGCGTTCTCGGATTCATACCCGGATGAGCGCGCAACCTTCGCCATTGGATCGCGACCGCCCGCGAGCCGCTCCACCGCCAGCATCATCCGCCAGCGGGTCAGATACACAATCGGCGTCTCACCCACCCTCTCCCGGAAGCGCTGTGCGAAGATCGACCGTGACATGCCCGCATTGGCCGCAAGCTCGCTCAGCGTCCAGCGATGCGCCGGGTCCGCGTGCATGGCCTCGATCGCCTTGTTTAGCTGTGGGTCCGCAAGCGCGTAAAACCAGCCCACCTGCTCGCCCACATGTCGCGACAGATAGAGCCGGAGCACCTGGAGCAGCATCAGGTGAGCCAGATGGTGCGCGGCAAGCGAAGCGCCGGGCTTGCGATCGTGCATCTCCGCCATCATCCGCTCGATCGCCCAGCGCAGCGTCGCCTGATCCTCGGCCGCCTGGAGGTACACGACCGGCGGGAGCGCCCCGAGCAGCGCTTCTGCCTTGCGCCCGTTCACCTCGAAACGGGCGCCCGCAAACATCACATCACCCCCGCCATTGTGCACGACCACGCCGCCCAGCGGCGCATTCATCAACACGTCATGCGCCGGAACAGGGACAAGCATCAGGTCGCTGGCCAAGGTGAACGAGCGGCCATTCGGCAGCATGAAACAATCACCTGCGCCCAGGCGCATCTGATCGTCCACACCGTCTACCTTCAACCAGCAGGCCCCTCCCAACACCGCGTAGCACTTGATCGTACTGGCCCGGTTGTCGAACTGGATGGCCCAGTTCCCACCCGCGTCAAGGCCGGCGGTCAGGTAGCTCTGTGGCTTTAGAAGCGCGAGGACGTCGGAGAGCGGGTCCATGATTTTCCCGGACGATGGCGAAGAAAATAGCGACGATCGCGTGTAGATGGTGCGTTGTTCTCTGCCTACCTATGCCGTCGTTTACCAGAAGGTTGCACTATGATCGTTGTCACGACGCCTACCGGCAATATCGGCCGTCACGTCGTCCAGCACCTGCTCGACGCAGGCGAAGCCTTGCGCGTGATCGTGCGCGACCCGGCCAAGCTACCGGAAACAGTTCGCGACCGGGTTGAAATTGTCGAAGGCTCGCACGGCGACGCAGCTGTGGTCGATCGTGCTTTCCAGGGCGCGGATGCAGCGTTCTGGCTTTGCCCGCCCACTCCTTCGGAAACCCCCGCCGCTGCCACGGTTGATTTTGCCCGTCCCGGCGCCGAGGCGATCCGCCGCCACGGCGTCGGCCACGTCGTCGCCGCGACCACACTCGGTCGCGACACCGGGTGGCAGGAGAAGGCCGGGAATGCCACCGGCTCGATTCACATGATCGATTTGCTGTGCACGACAGGCGCGGCCGTCCGCGGGCTCGCATTGCCGGCCTTCATGGACAACGCGCTCCAGCAGGTCGCTGCGATCCGCCAGGGCCAGATGTTCGGTCCGATCGATCCCGACAAGAAGCTGCCGCACACCGCCACGCGCGATACGGGCGCCGCTGCTGCCCAGCTGTTGAAGGACCGGTCCTGGACGGGGCAGAAGGACGTGCCGGTGCTCGGGCCCGAGGAGCTGTCGTACAACGACCTTGCGGCGATCATCTCGGAAGTCATCGGCCGCGAGGTCCGCTACCAGCAGGTTCCGTTCGACGCCTTCAAGGCGCAACTGATGGGGCGGGGCCTGACCGACGCTTTCGCGCAAGGCTATGTCGATATGCTGCGCGCCAAGAACGAAGGCATGGACAATGTGGCTCCGCGTTCGACCGCTATCATCGGCGCGACCAGCTTCCACAAGTGGGCCGAGGAGAAGCTGAGGCCGGTCGTGCTCGGCTCAACGTCAGCCTAGACCATCTGCCGCCCATAAACGGACGGACTGGAAGCCACCAATATACGCCGTTCGAAAGGTCCGTCGTGGGCGGGCTCAGCCACCAGAAAAACGCTCGGTATCCGACGACCGCCGGCAAGCCCGTTTGATCTTCCATCGGTTACGTGGACACCCATGGCATATATTGAAGGTAACTGCTCAACCTGGGTAGGGCTCAGTCTGTCCGCGTAGGGTCTGCTGGATGGCGGTGTAGGCGTCGACACCACGGCGTGCGGCGGTGCCGATGACGGAGCGCACGGCGGCATACAGGTCTGCGCCCCATGAAGAGCGGAAGCCCCCGGTGACCTTGCGGTATGTGGCGGTGGGTCGCAGCTCGCGCTCGCTGCCGTTGTTGTCGGCGGGCAGCTCGGGATGGTCGAGGAAGGTGAACAGGTGGGCGCGGATGCGGCCGTATCGGCGGCGCAGCCGGCGGCCATCGCGCTGGATGGGTGCGAGCACCATGACGGCATTGAGCGCCTGCTCGAGGCGCCGGCGGTATTCGCGCCTCGTGCTGCCGGCCAGGTCCCGGTGGCGGCGGGCGAGGACGACGGCGCGCAGCAACAGCGCCTTCATGCGCGGGGCGAACACGGCGTCACCGGCCTCGATGGCGTAGGTGCAGTCACGCAGCTGGTGGGCCAGGCAGACCTGCCAGTCCTCGGCATGGCCCCGCTGCGCACTGTAGAGATCGGACACCCATAGTGCCGGGCGGTGCCCGTCCAGCACCTCGGCCACCACCCCGGCCCCACGGCTGGGACGGATGACGTGGATCACCACGTCTGTGTTCTGGAAAACCCAGTTCCAGCAGGTGCGCCCGGCGATGCGCACGCCGGTCTCGTCCGAGCACACCACGCGAGCGCGGCGCAGCCGGGCAAGGATGCCAGCCACGTCGGCATCGAACCGCGGCTTGTTGCGGCGAAAGGCGGCATCCAGCGCGCCCTCGCTGATGGACAGGCCGAACAGCTCCAGCAGCAGCCGGCTCAGCCGCCGATAGCTGATGGCATGCACGACACGCAGATACAGGGCCAATGCCACGATGCCGATGCTGAACGGCGTACCCGCCTCCAGGCCCTCGGGCACCGGCGCCAGGGTGGTGGCGCCGCAGCAGCGGCAGCGAGCGGCGTAGCGCTCCACCCGGGTCACCACGGGAGCAACCCTGGGCAGGTCGACCTTGTCGTAGCGGCCGTGCAGTACCTGGTCCGCCTCAGCCAGGGCCTCGTGGCAGTGCGCGCATCGGACCGGCCGGGCGCTGAGAACCTCGTCGGGGTTGGCACACAATGTCCGCCCGCCGCCGACACGTCCCAGGCTACCCGAGCGCGGACCGGCGCGGGCCGCCTTGTCCGCTCGGTTGGCCTTCTTGCCCTTCGAGGGCGGCAGGCTGGAGTTGTCCGGCGTCTTTGGGGGAGCGGCAAGCCTGGCTTCCAGCTCCGCCACTCGCGCCGTCAGCCCCTGCACCTGCGCCCACAGCGCCAGGATCAGCGCATCCTTCTGTTCGTCCGTCAGGCCGTTGAGCTCAGGGAGCCGCGTCATCCCAACCTTGAATCCCAGCCAAGGCCGTTACGTCAACCCGCATCACACGATCAGGCTCGCGGAGGGGGGATGAGCAGTTACGCGGAGTTTGAGGCAGAGCCTCAACCTTGCTTGCCGCGACGTAACTTGCGGCAGGCCGGCGTCTGCGCCAGCGTCGCGCCGTGATGATCCCCGACGCCCGGCTCCCGACGCATACGCCCGATCCGGAGGCGGCGCCGCTCCCCGCCAGCGTGGAGCCCGGCGGCGCTGCCGCGCCTCGGCCCGGCTCACCGGCTGCCGTGCGCGCGCGGGCGCGCGATGCGGCGATCGCCGGCAGCATCCTGCGCCTTGTCGCAGAGCGCGGCCCCGCGCGCTCGATCTGCCCCTCCGAGGCGGCGCGCGAGGTGGCGTCCGCCGAGGGGCTGGCGGAGTGGCACGGGCTGATGGGCAACGTCCGCAAAATCGCCGGCCGGCTGCAGGCCGAGGGCCGGCTGGAGATCCTGCGCAAGGGCCGGCCCGCGCCGGCCGACGTGCGCGGGGTGATCCGCCTGCGCCAGCCGGCGCCCCCTGCGCCACACCTCGATCCCGGGCCGCACGCCGCCGCGGCCGACCCCGTTGAGCCGGCCGTCGTGGTGTGAGCGTGCTGGGCTGGCTGCTCGGCCTGGCGTTGCCGCTGTGCGCGACCCCTGGCGCCCAGGGCCTGTCGGCACTGGCGGCGCCGGCGTCGCTGCGCGCGATCGTTCGCCCCGGCTCGTCCAACCACGCGCTCGCGGCGCCGGCCGGGTTCGACCCGACGCCCGACATCGTCACGCACGCCTACCCGCTGCCGGCCGCTGCCCTGCTCGCGGCGATGGATGCGGTGGCAGCGGCGCAGCCAAGGGTGTTCGCGTCGCCGGGCCAGCCCGACGCACCGTGGCGCCGCGACTACGTGGCGCGCAGCCGGGTGTTCAACTTCCCCGACTTGGTCGCGGTCGAAGTCCTGCCCGGCGACGGCGCAAGCGGCCTCGTGCTGTGGTCGCGCAGCGTCTACGGGCGCTCCGACCTCGGCGTGAACCGCGCGCGGCTGGCCGCCTGGCTGGCGGCGCTCGACGCGCGGCTTGGGTCCGCCCCCTCCCCTGCTGACCGGAGTTCCCCCTGATGCGCGGCCTTGGCCCGTTCCTTCGCGATGCCTGGTTCCTGTCCAGGCCGTATTTCCGGTCCGAGGAGAAACGGTCCGCGTGGGCGCTGCTGATCGTGATCGTAGCGATGAACCTGGCGATGGTGGGGATGCTTGTCGTCCTGAGCTACTGGAACAACGCGTGGATGAACACGTTTCAGACCAAGGACTGGAACGAGTTCCTGTCGCTGCTCTTCACCTACAGCCACACCGAGGGCGGCCTTGTGATGCCCGGGTTCGTCTACATTGCGACAGTCTACATCACGATCGCCGTCTACGCCCGCTACCTCCAGCAGGGGCTGAGCATACGCTGGCGCCGCTGGATGACCTCGCGCTTCCTCGACGAGTGGCTGTCGGATCAGGCGTATTATCGGATCAACCTGCGCAATACCGGCCTGGGCGTCAGCGACGGGACCGACAACCCGGACCAGCGCGTATCCGAGGATGTGCGCGACTTCGTGTCCAGCACCCTCTCCCTGGGCATCGACCTGCTGTCCAATGTGGTCACGATCTTCAGTTTCATGGGCGTGCTGTGGGGCCTGTCCGGGCCGATCACGTTGCTGGGCATCACCATCCCGGCCTACCTGGTGTGGATCGCGGTGATCTACGCCGTGCTCGGCACCGTGGTGACGCATTTCATCGGGCGTCCTTTGGCGATGCTCAACTTCGCGCAGCAGAAATTCGAGGCGAACTTCCGCTTCGGGCTGGTGCGGGTCCGCGAGAACACCGAGGGCGTGGCACTCTACGGCGGCGAGGCGGAGGAGAAGTCGGGGCTGCTCGCGCGCTTCTCCGACATCTACGCGAACTTCTACGCGATCATGAGGCGCACCAAGCTGCTCAACTCGGTGGTGATCGGGTATTCGCAGGTGTCCGGCATCTTCCCGATCGTCGTGATGGCGCCGCGCCTGTTCTTCGGCACGCTCACGCTCGGCGCGTTGTTCCAGACGGTGGGCGCGTTCTCGCGTGTGCAAGGCGCCCTGTCGTGGGTCATCGAGTCCTACTCGTCACTGGCGGAATACCGCGCCACCACCGAGCGTCTCGCCACCTTCGGCCGCGCCATCGAGAGCGCCCGGGCCAGCGCGGCACTCGGCCGCAGCGCAGGCGTGTCGGAGGCAGCCTCCGCCAGCCCCGACCTCGTGCTCGACGACGTCACGCTGTCGCTGCCGGACGGGTCCACGCTGCTTGACCACGTGCACCTCGACTTCCCGCGCGGCCGCAACACCGTAATCAGCGGGCGTTCCGGCACCGGCAAGTCCACCCTGTTCCGCGCCATCGCCGGCATCTGGCCGTTCGCGCAGGGCACGATCCGTCGGCCGTCCGGCACGTCGCTGTTCCTGCCGCAGCGGCCATACATCCCGCTCGGCACGCTGCGTCACGCGGTGTGCTACCCGGCGGCGCCCGGTGACTACGACCAGGCGCGTGTGGAGGCGGCGCTGCGCGATGCCGGGCTCGGCGTGCTGGTGGGCGCGCTCGACGACGACGCGCCCTGGGGGCAGAGGCTGTCGGGCGGCGAGCAGCAGCGCCTGGCGGTGGCGCGCGCACTCCTGCTGCGCCCGGACTGGCTGTTCCTCGACGAGGCGACCGCGAACCTCGATCCGGAGTCCGAGGCGGCGCTGCTGCACACCCTGCGCGAGCGGCTGCCAGGCACCACGATGGTCTCGATCACCCACGGGCCGGGTGCCAGCGAGGCCAATGACCGGATCGTGCGGTTCAGCCGGGAGGCCGGGGGCGAGGGCCGGCTGGAGGACGCTGCCACCGCCTGAGCGGGTGGCCGGGTTGACGCCACGCCGGATACGGCACCAGCCTGGAACACTGAGCTGAGAGAAAGCAAGGCTGGGCTCTGCCCAGACCCGCCAAAGGCCAAGGCCTCTGGACACCGATTTACTTAAGTAGTGGTTTCCAAAGGCGAGCCTTTGGCGGAGTTTGAGGCGGAGCCTCAACCTTGCTTGCCTCACCGGTCACACCAGACAACTGTCAGGACCGGCATGGCCTGCGTCCCGTCAGGCGAGCGCCGCCAACGCCCCGAGCAGCAGCACGGCGCGCGGCGGGATCAGCGTGTCGTCATGGTTGCGCCCTTCGGTGGCGAGAACCACCGCCGACGTGGCCGCGAGGATCAGGCCGCCCCAGCCGCGCGTGCGATTGGACACCAGCAGGGTGGCGCCGCCCAGCTCCAGCGCGCCGACCACCTGCCGCGCCTGGTCGGACCAGCCCCAGCTGTGGAACAGCGCGCGCTGCGGGCCGAAGCCGGCCAGCTTGGTGGCACCGGCGAGGCCGAAGCCCAGGCCGAGCAGCGAGAACAGGAGCGGCGTGGAGCGTTGCGACATCGGGGCAGGTCCTAGCGGGCAGCGCGGGGCAGCAGCGCGGTGGCAGCCGCGAGCAGCAGGGCGAAGCGGGGCGTGGCGTGGCGGGACTCGCCGTGGCGCAGCTCCTCGCTGAGCACCGCGGCGCTGGCGGCGATCAGCAGGGCGCTGCCGAGCACGCGGGTGGCGCGCGGCGCCACCAGCAGGCCGCCGACGATCTCGGCGGTGCCCAGCATCCGCATCTGGTCCTCGGTCCAGCCCCAGTTGCGGAACATGCCGTCGTAGCCGCGCTGCGAGAACACCTTGTCGGTGCCCGCGACCGCGAAGCCGAGGCCGAGGAGGGAAAACCAGAGGGAGTTCTTGCGCTGTGCCATGGGCCGGAAACGCACGCGGGCGGAGCGTGTTCCCCAAGGCGAAGCAGGCAAGGCTGGGCTCTGCCCAGACCCGCCAGGGGCGAGCCGCCCCTGGACCGGCCTGACTTAAGGGAAGCCGGTGCAGAGGGGCTCCCCCTGGCGGAGTTTGAGGCAGAGCCTCAACCTTGCTTTCCTACTGCTCGCTCAGGATGCGCAGCACGTCCACCCCGTAGCGCTCGAGCTTCGATGCCCCGACTCCCTTGATCCGGCTCATCTCGTCGAGCGTGGTGGGCCGCACGGCGACGATGTCGCGCAGCACGCTGTCCGCGAAGATGACGTAGGGCGGCAGCGACTGGCTGCGCGCCTGCTCCAGCCGCCAGGCGCGCAGGGCGGCGAACGGTCCGTCCTCGCCTGCGTCGCCAAAGGCGCGAGGCCTCTCCGCGACACCACCCGCACCGACGCCTGCGCCGGCACGGCGGCTGCGGCGGTCGTCGCGCTCCTCGCGCTCCAGCTCGCGGTCGCGGAGCAGGTCTTCCTCGCGCAGCATCACCTTGGCCTCGCCGCGCAGGATCGGGCGGGCGGTGTCTGGCTCCAGCGACAAGGTGGCGTATTCGCCGCTCTCTGTGCGCAGCGCGCCGCGGGCGATGAGCTGGCGGATCACGCCACGCCAGAAGCCCCGGGACTCGTCCGCGCCGATGCCGAACAGCGGCAGCTTGTCGTGGCCATAGCGCTTGATGGCGTCAGTCTCGCGGCCACGCAGCACGCTGACGATGTGCAACGCGCCGAAGCGCTGGCCGGTGCGGTACACCGCGGACAGCGCCTTGCGGGCAGCGTCGGTGCCATCGAACAGCTTGACGGGGTTGCGGCAGTTGTCGCAGTGGCCGCAGTCGCCGGCCAGCGCCTCGCCGAAGCAGCCGAGCAGCGCGCGGGTGCGGCAGGCGGTGGTCTCGGATAGCGAGATCATCGACTCCAGGCGGGCGCGCATGACGTTGCGCTGCTGCTCCGGCGCCTGCGACTGCGCGAGCCAGTGCCGCGCGCGGGCGATGTCCTCGCCGCCGTAGAGCAGCAGGGTGTCGGCGCGCTCGCCGTCGCGCCCGGCGCGGCCGATCTGCTGGTAATAGGACTCCGGGCTGTCCGGCATGTCGAGGTGGGCGACGAAGCGCACGTCGGGCCGGTCGATGCCCATGCCGAACGCGATGGTGGCGCAGATCACCACCGGCTCGCCGGAGCGGAACCGGGTCAGGCCGGCGCGCTTCTCGATCGGCGACAGGCCGGCGTGGAACGGGATCGCGACGCGGCCGTCCTGCGCGAGGCGGGCTGCGGTGCGTTCGGTCTTGTTGCGGCTGCCGCAGTAGACGATGCCGGCCTGGCCCTTGTGGCGGTTGAGGAAGCCGGCGAGCTGCTGGGTCTCCGACGCCTTGGCGTGGGCGGCGATGTGCAGGTTGTCGCGGTGGAAGCTGGCGGCGAACACCGCGGCGTCGGTCATGTCGAGGTTGGCGAGGATGTCGGCGCGGGTGCGCGGGTCCGCCGTCGCGGTCAGCGCCACGCGGGGCACGCCGGGGAAGCGCTGCCGCAGCCCGGCGAGCGCGCGGTACTCGGGGCGGAACTCGTGGCCCCAGGCAGAGACGCAGTGCGCCTCGTCGATCGCGACCAGGGCGACCTCGATGCGCGACAGGCGATCGAGCGTTGCGCCGGACAGCAGGCGCTCGGGGGAGACGTAGAGCAGGTCAAGCGTGCCGTCGGCCAGCGCGCGGGAGGTGTCGCGCGCCTCGTCGGGGTCGAGTTCGGAGTGCAGGGCGCCGGCGCGGACGCCGAGCTGGCGCAGGGCGGCGACCTGGTCGTCCATCAGCGCGATCAGCGGGGAGATGACGACGGCGGTGCCCTCGCGGCACAGGGCGGGGACCTGGTAGCAGACGGACTTGCCACCGCCGGTGGGCATCAGCACCAGGGCGTCGCCGCCGCCGGTGACGTGCATCACCGCGTCGCGCTGCAGGCCGCGGAAGGCGGGGAAGCCGAACACGCGGGCGAGCACGGAGTTCGGATCGCGGGCGGGGCTCGGCTGGAAGGCGGGGGCGCTCATGCCCGCATCATCGCAGGCGGAAGGCGCCGGGGACAGGGCTCATGGCGGGCTACGGGCAGGACTGGGCTCTCCCGGGCCCGCCCGCCAGCCGCCATCAAAGCCACTTCTTTTAAAGAAGGCATTCCAAAGGCCCAGCCTTTGGCGGAGTTTGAGGCAGAGCCTCAACCTTGCTTGCTACTTGGCCATCAGCGGCCGATGTCGATCTCCACCCGGCGGCTCGCGACGCCGGGCGTCGCCTGCGGATCGTTGTCGTAGGGCGCGCGCTGGATGCGGGTGCCGTTCACGCCGATGCTCGTCAGCACAGCCGAGACGGCGTCCACGCGCTGGCGAGCCAGCTCTCTGGAGCTTGCGGTACCCACTCCCTTGGTGTTGGCGAACCCGCCCAGGATCACCGGGTCGGATGGGTGGGCGTTGGCGACGCGGGCCGCCTCCACGATCGTGGTGTGCGCGGGGTCGTCGATCCGCGCGGAAGCGTCGGCAAAGAACACGTTGTAGGTGGGCGGCGACGAAC
>JAABUJ010007326.1_pt1 | contig 10348 bp, 8 predicted proteins | sample 5559131 | NCBI WGS metagenome assembly JAABUJ01 (sample SAMN10711875, study PRJNA513366) | rock metagenome | isolation source: Antarctica rocks | place: Antarctica: Victoria Land, Mt New Zealand nord | collected 2016-01-07 | reverse complement strand
GAGCGTGGTCGCCAGTTGCCGAGCGCAGGGGCGTGGCGTCATGGAATTCCTCACAAAGGCTATCATGGCTTACCAGGATCAGATCGGAAGGCCGTCAATACTGCCACTGGGGCCGTGAACGGTTACTTGAAATCGTCACTCGGATCGGAAAAGGCAGCTATGACATTGAGGCAGATCGTATCCTTCTGAGCCATAGGGCATTCACTGATTGGATTTGGCAGTTGCAAGGAAAAGTTTGGATGAGCGGACAACACCTGTTCGACCTGCTTACCTGCCTGTCGGAACTCATCTACCGTGACTTTGATCAGGGGCCCCAAGAATATTTCGATGTCATGGGTGGCATCCAGCAAGATCCCGACAGATGATAGCTTTAGGGTCCGCTCTGCGGACCGTCCTCCCGGTGCCTCGTCCAGGAGACGGTCCGCGGAGCGGACCCTACGGGGATTTCGCGGTCAGGGCCGGATCGGGATTTCCGCCGTGATCGGACGCTGTCCCCGAAGCATCCGGGTTCCCTCGCCGACCAGCCGCAAGTACCAATCGCTGGGCAGGCCGTCGGAGCCGACGAAGTGGGCCTGGGTGGGCGGGGCATTGGTGACCTTGAAGATCGCCGTCCCCTCGTCGACCTCGTCGAACATCGCGACGTAGGCCGAATCGACCCCGAGCCGGGCCAGCTCGTAGAACTGCTCCCAGAGGAACCGGCCGCCGTCGCGGGGGATCGTCGCCGAGCCTGCGGACTTTCCCTTGAGGTTGGTCCAGCTGAAGCCCGGGTAGACGACCGGAAGCCAGAAGACCCCCCGGCGCTCGGATTCCTCCTTGTCCTTGGCCCAGTCGGCCATGCTGGCATGCCGGACTCCCTGGGCGTCGGTCGTGTAGTTGGCGACGTTCCACGGGGCGTAAGCATCGAGGCGACCGAGCGAGGCTTGCCAGGCGGGGTCGGGATTGCGACGCCAGTCCCAGTCGCCGCCCCCCACGAGGTAGGCCGAATAAGGGCCGGGCGCCCGGAAGAAGGCGGCGAGCCGGTCCGCCAGCTCGGGCGTCATCCGGTTCTCCGCGTTGCCGTGATAGTAGCCCCAGACCTGGACGACGGGTCGGCCTCCCTGGTGGAGGTGGCGCGGGTCGTGGGTCAGGCCGTCGTCGACCAGGCGTTGCCATTCGCGGGTCAGAACCTCGAAGGTCCGATCGGCCGGCATCCCCGAGAAGTCGAACGAGATCGCCCAGGCCCGCCCGGTCTGGCGGGCCGCTTGTCGGACGTGGTCGAGCACCCGGAGGCGGGAGGCGAATCGTTCGGGGGACCGGCCGCCCGGCAGGTCGACGACGAAGTGCTGCAACCAGGCCCCGTCGATCCCGTGATCCCGCATCCATCGAAAATGCCGGAGGACCGTCGCGGGATGGTCGGAGCTGAATAGCTCGGCCGGTCGCCCATCGGGATAGGTGAACCCCGGGGCGGGGAACCGTTCCGAGGGGCCGTACTCGGCCAGGTCGGGCCACATCTCGAAGGTGAGCGTCGCCGGCGCGAGCGTCCGGGAATCCCGGCTCCAGTGGATCCACCCCATCCCGGCGGCGTCGCCGGGGCATCGGAACCACCCCTGATAGCCGCAGAGGACCTTGCCCCGGAGCGTCGAGGCGTCCACGACCTCGGGAGGACCCGCGCCCAGGAGCGCCAGGCCGAGGGCCGCCAGGGCGAAGCGCGGAGGGATCACGGGGTCGGACTCCGGGGGCGGGGGAGATCGGTGGGCGATCCGGCGGACTTCAGCGCCTGAACCGCTTGATCAGGGTGACCTCGTTCCCCACGTCGTTGTAGCGGAAGGCGTCGACGAGGCCCTTGGCCAGCATGATCCCGAAGCCGCCCTCGCGGATTCCCAGTTCGTTCCGGATGTCGAGGTGGCCGATGGGGTCGTCGTCGGAGGCGGCGTGGGGGACCTGGCCGGGGTTGAAGCCGGGGCCCTGGTCCTTGATGATCAGGGTGACCTTCTCGGGGTCGATCCGGTAGGTGATCCGGACGGTCAACTCGGCGTTCCGGCGGTTGCCCCACTCGATCGCGTTGCCGCCCATCTCCATGACGACCTGCTTGAGGTCCTTGACCTGCCGCTCGGTCAGTGGGGTGTGGAGGTACAGGTCGGCGAGCATGTCGTTGGTCTGCTGGAGGTAGGCCAGCTCGCTCCGGACGTCGAAGTTGATCTCGCCGGTGGTGCCCTTGCTGGCGTGCTCGGCGTGCCAGGCCAGGGCGGCGTCCATTGCCTCGAAGAGCTGCTGGGGCGTGAACGGCTTGGTTAGATAGCCGTTCGCGCCGACCCGGACCCCGGAGAGCCGGTGGTTGGGGTCGTTCAGCGAGGTGACCATCACGACCGGGACGAGGTTGGTCTCGCGGTCGCGCTTGAGCTGCTCGCAGATCTCGAACCCGTCGCGGTCCGGGAGCATCAGGTCGAGCAGGACGAGGTCGGGCTGGTAGCGCCGGACGTCGTCGGGGACGGTCGCCCCTTCGTACCGCTGGATCGCCTCGAAGTCGCGCGCGCGGACCAGGCTGGCGAGGATGTCGTTCACGTCGCGCTCGTCGTCGACGATCAGCACGGTGCGCGGCATGGTCGGGACCCTGCGGGGCGGCGAATCGTTCCTGGTCCGGCATTGTCCCGCGCCGGGGGCCGACTGGCAAGGCGTCCGGCCGGGGGGCCCTCGCCCTTGCGGGACGCAGCCCCGGGCCGCCACAATGGATCAAGCCCCGCCGGGGCCGGCCGACGACCACGGGACGGGCTTGAGGGATCCGGATCGCGCCATGAAAATCACCGAGATCATCGATGCCTTCGGCTACGTCATCTACGCCGCGCTGGCGCTGCTGGCCGTCTGGGGTGTGTACAACGCGATCCTCCTGTACCGGGCCCTGGGCCGGAAGTCCGTCGGCGACGGCGCCGAGCCGCTGATCCGCCAGGTCGCCGACTCCTGCAAGAGCGGCCGGATCGACGCGGCCCTCGCCGCCTGCCAGGGGCCGCCGTACTGGCACACGGCCCTGGCGCAGCTCATGGCGGTGGCCCTGACCCACCGGTCCAAGGGGCTGGCCAAGGTCAAGCAGCTCCTGGTGATGGAGTTCCACACCGAGGTCATCGCCGCGATGGAGAACCGCCTGGCGACGATCTCGACGATCGTCCGGATGGGCCCGCTGCTGGGCTTGCTGGGCACCGTGGCCAGCATGATCGGCGCCTTCGGGCGGATCGGCGGCGCCGCGAAGGTCGCCCCCTCGGTCCTGGCCAACGACATCAGCCTGGCCCTCTGGGCCACCGGATCGGGTCTCCTGATCGCCACGCCGATGATGATCGTCGGCAACGACATCCACGCCAAGCTTCGCCGCCTCCGCGACCGGACCGAGCGCCAGCTCCAGGACTTCCTCGAAGTCCTCGAAGAGATCGAGGGCCAGAACCGGAACGCCACCGGTCCGAGGTCCGGCCCCGCCCGCGCCGTCCTCCCCCGCTGAGCCTCGGGACCGCACCCAGGATCCACCCCCCATGTCGACCGACCCCTTCGAACACTCCCGGGCCGCCGTCGCCGTCTCCTGCCTGGAATGGCTCCGATGCACCGGTCCGGCGGTCGCCCCCGCGAGGGTCCGGGTGCCCGACCGGGCCGTGGGCGACCACTTGCGGGAGGGGCCGCCGGTCAGGGTTGGGCAAGACGCGGGATTGGACTCGCCGACGCATCCGCTGGGGGACCGGTGGCTGAACGGCTGAGAAGATCGAGCCCTGTAGGGTCCGCTCTTGCGGACCGATTTTTCCTGTTTCCATTCACGGTCCGCAAGAGCGGACCCTACGAAAGCCAGACACCGGCCAACCATTCTGGCGTGGTTGGTCTACGACAAGAGCTTGAGGCCCCCATGCTCCTCCGCCGCCAGGTCAGCGAGGATCGCGATGAGCACATCGACATGACGCCGATGGTCGACGTCGTCTTCCAGCTCATGACCTTCATGCTCTTCTCGGTGCAACTGGCCGGCGAGTCGAAGGTCGAGGTTCCCAAGGCCCGGCATGGCGTGGGGGTCGAGGAGACGGCCGCGACGTTCCTCACCCTGCTCAAGCCCGACGCCCCCGGCGCCCGGCCCAAGCTCCTGATCGGGGGCGACGGCACGGGCAATCCGGTCGACTCCGAGGCCGCCGGCGCGGCCGTCTCCAAGGGGGTGGCGCAGGGGCTCAAGAAGGTCGTCATCCAGGCCGACGGGGCCGTGCCGGAGGGGGAAGTCCTCCGGCTGATCGGCGAGCTGGGCAAGCGCGAGCCCGGCCTGACCATCCACATCGGCGTCCGGGAGCCGGACTGAACCACCATGACGCACTGGGACGTCTTCCACAGCGACCGGCTGGAGGCCGAGCGGTCCTTGACCACCGAGGACGTCCGCCGGGCCCTGGCGCGGGGCGGACTCGTCGAGGACGACCTGATTCGTCCCGCCGGCTCCTCACGCTGGACCCGGCTCGGTGACTCCGACGAGTTCGCCGGCCTCGCCCCGCCGACCGGGCCGCCGGACCCCGAGGGGCCGCCCCCGACCATCGACTTCGCCATCGTGGTCGAGGAGGACGAGGCCGACCCGCCGGATCGCCCGGGTCCGGGTTTCGCGGTGACGCCGGTCCTGGCCGACGAGCAGACCGAGCATCCCGACCTCCCCGAATTCGACGAGCCCGGAGACGACCCCGAGGATCCCGACCCCCAGGACGAGGACGAGGAGGCGGCCGGGTTCACCCTCTCGCGGAACTCGGCCGAGCAGATCGAGGAACTCGACCTGGCGGCCATGGTCGACGTCGCCTTCCAGCTCGTCCTCTTCTTCCTGGTCACCTCGGCGACCCTGGTCTTCAAGACTCTGGAAGTCCCCAGGCCCAACGAGGACAAGCCCCCCGAGGCCGCCGCCCAGGCCCGGGCCAGGTCGATCGACGAGCTGGAGAAGGATTACATCCTCGTCGAGGTCGCCGCCGCCGGGGCCATGAAGGTCGACCACCAGCCCGTCCCCGCCGACCGCGCGGCGCTGGCCGAGAAGCTCCGGGCCGCCCGCCAGGCCACCGGCCGGAAGGCCATGCTCCTCTCGGCCGACTTCGCCACCCGCCACGAGAACGCCGTGCTTGCCTTCGACGTGGCCAACGAGGTCGAGCTCGCCATCGCCATCGCCCAGCCGACCGGGAAGAAATGAGGGCGCCGGGCGGAGGTCCCGGGCGTGATCCGGCGCCTCCCCCGGCTCACGACTTGCCGTTGGCCAGCAGGTTGTTCCCCTCGGTGGCGGCCTCGACCTGGGCCTGGTGGATCGCGTGGTCGATCGGCGAGACCCGGGGACGGTCGTGCTCGGAGGCGGCGCTCTCGACGGCCTGGGAGTCCTTCCGAAGATTGTCCTGGTCTTGCCGGGGCTCGACCGGGGCGCCGGGTCGGGCGGGCTCCTCGTGGGGGGGCCGGCCGATGGACCCGTCCCCGATCATCTCGACGGGGACCGGGCCCGAGACCGAGATGGTCGCGTGGTCCCTGGGCGGGGTGATGCCCACCTTCTGCAACTCGACCTTGATCCGCAGCCTCAGGTCGCTCTGAAGCTTGTCGCCGTCGATCCCCTTGGTCGGCATCCAGTAGGTGGCCCGGAGCCGGACCCCGGCGACCTCCAGCGCCTGGACCAGGGCCCGGGGCGAGGGGGACCCGAGCAGCCCCTCGGTCGCGTCCAGCGCGTTGCCGATGGCCGTCAGCGCCTCGGCGGTCGACGCCTCGTAGGGCACCAGCACCTCGATCGAGCCCAGGGTGTTGGGCGTGGTCGAGGCGTTGATCAGCGTCTCCTTGTAGATCACCGCGTTGGGGATCCGGACGTGGTTCCCCTCGGGCGTGATCAGCATCGTCGCCCGGGTGTCCAGCGCCAGGACCGACCCCGACTTGCCCGCCACCGTCACGAAGTCGCCAATCTGGAACGGCCGGCGGATCCCCAGGAGCATCGAGGCGATGAAGTTCTCGGCGATGTCGCGGAACGCGAACCCCAGCGCCAGCCCGGCGATGCTGGCCAGCCCCAGGACCGAGACCACCGCGTGCGTCAAGTTCAGGACCGAGAGCCCCAGGAGCACCCCCGAGAGGATGATCAGCGACCCCAGGATCGACCCCAGGACCGACCGGAGCAGCGGGTTTCCCACCAACGGCGAGAGCAGCGTCTCGGAGTAGCGGGCGAAGAGCCGGGCCAGGAAGCCGAACCCGAGGATGAAGCCCACCGCCAGGATCGCCAGGAGCCAGTTCCGCCCCAGGACCGCGCGGTATTCCCCGATCACCTTCATCGCCATCTGGCGGCCGGTCAGGACCTCGGCGTCGGTCTTCATCCGGTTCAGGACCAGCCGGACGCCGTCGACCTTCTTGGTGAACTCGGTGACCTGGTCGACCGTGTCGTTGTCGTCGACGTGGCCTTCCAGCTTCACCACGCCGTCGCGGACCCGGATCGCCACTGTCCGGACGCCAGGGTACTGGCCCAGGAGATCCTCCAGGGTCGCCTGGATGTCGGCGTCGGCGATTTTCGAGTTGACGTGGATCGGCCCCGACGTGGCCGAGAAGACGGCGCCGGGGGTGTCCTTGGCCGGGATCGACTTCTGGCTGGGGTCGGGCTTGGGCGAGGCCGCCGGCTTGGCCGAGCCGGGGATCCCCGGCACCTGGGCCGAGGCCGGGCCTCCCGGGGCCAGGGCCAGGGCCACCACAACCGCCGCTGCTCGCCAACTCTTGGGGCTTCTCATGGGTGTTTCCCTGGCTCCCTCGTCGCTTACCGCAGGCCGCTCCGCGGCCTTGCCGTGTCCGAAACCGTCCTGGGCGGAGCAAATCGCGGGCCGGGGGCCGGGCGGCGGAGGGGTGGAGTCGGCGTCGGGTTGCTGGTAGAGTCAGGCCGCCGCCGGTCCGATGCCGAGCTGCCCGACCGCCACCGCAGGGAAGCCCGCCGATGTTCGTCCGCCGCCTCCGCCTGATCCTCCGGGTTCTGCTCGCCTCCGCCGCCGCCGGCGGTCTCTCGTATGCGGCCTGGGTCTGGGCGATGGCGGTCCCGATGGACCCCAAGGCGCGGCGGTCCGGCCCGTTCCTGGCGACGCCCTACCTCCAGCTCGGCGAGGCGCCCGCGCCCGACGCCTTGACGCTCCTCTGGCACGCCGACGACGTCGACGCCGGCTGGTCGGTCGAGGTTCGATCGACGCCGGATGGGGTCTGGAGGGCGGCCGGCGTGCCGGACTTCCGGCGGGTGGCCCTGGACGGGGTCGAGCGGCACCGGGTCTACCGGTCGGTCCTGGGCGGCCTGGAGCCGGGCGAGCGGTTCGCCTACCGGGTCCAGCTCGGGGGCTCGACCGCCTTTGAGGCCGGGGCCCGCGCCAAGGTCCCCCCGGGCCGGCCGCACCGGTTCGTCGCCTTCGGCGATTGCGGCAAGGCGACCGAGGACCAGCGGAAGGTCGCCTACCAGACGCACCGGCTCGGGCCCGACTACGTCCTGATCACCGGCGACATCGTCTACTTCCAGGGTCGGGTCGGCGAGTACCGCGCCCGCTACTTCCCGCAGTACGCCGCCGCCGCCGCCTCGCCCGAGGCCGGCGCCCCGCTGCTCAGCTCGACCCTGACCGTCGCCGCGCCGGGCAACCACGACCTGATGGTCAACGACTTCTCCATCAGTGCCGACCTGATGGCGTACTTTTACTTCTGGTCGGAGCCCCTGAACGGGCCGACCGTCGCCGCCTCCGGCAAGCTCGCTCCGCCCTTGAAGGGGCCCGAGGGGCGGATCCGGGCCTTCCGCGAGGCCGCCGGGCCGAACTACCCGAGGATGGCCAACTTCTCCTTTGACTACGGCGACGTCCACTGGACGGTCCTCGACGCCAACCCCTACGTCCAGTGGTCCGACCCGACGCTCCGGGCCTGGGTCGAGCTCGACCTGGCCTCGGCCAGGGACAAGCCCTGGCGGTTCGTCGCCTTTCACCACCCGGGCTTCCACTCGTCCCGGGCCCACAAGGACGAGCAGCAGATGCGGCTCCTGGCCGATATCTTCGAGCGCCGGGGCGTCTCGATCGTCTTCAGCGGTCACGTCCACAACTACCAGCGGACCTACCCGATGACCTTCGTCACGCGAACCAACTCCGACGGCCGGGCCCCGGAGCCCTCCCATCCCGTCGAGGGGACCTGGACGCTCGACAAGGCGTACGACGGGACCGCCCGGACCCGCCCCCAAGGGGTGATCTACCTGGTCACCGGGGCCGGCGGGGCCGACCTCTACGACGTGGCCCAGACCAAGGACCCCTCGTCCTGGCTTCCGTTCACCGCCCGATTCCTCTCCGAGGTGAACTCGCTGACCGTGGTCGACGTCGAGGCCGATTCCGCCACCGTCCGCCAGATCGACGCCGATGGCGCCGAGCTCGACCGTTTCACCGTCCCCCGCTGAAGCCCGCCCCGCGAGGAACCCCGCCTCCCACGGGCGGGAAATCGCCTTGCCGTCCCGGGATGGAATCCCTCCTGGGTTCCCGGTCCCGCGAGATCCCGTCCCCCGGTGGACGTTCCCGCCCCCGGATCGAGGACTCCGGCGTCATCCCCGCCCGGCCGCTTCCCGCGAGTAGGAAATCCGCCCACCCTCGCCACTTCCGGCAAAGCGGACCTGCCGGCCGGGTGGCATCGCGGACGTGGATCCCTTGATCCATCGATGCTCGCGTCGGTGGTTCTCCAAATTTCATCGCCCGCGGACCGGAATTTGCCGAGAATAACTGACGTCGTGCCGGAGAGGACATCCTTTCCGGGCCGCCTGGGACACCCGGGAACGAGCCGACGGCGTCGCCCGGCGCCGCCTGGACTCTTCCTCGAAGGATCGCGGGATCCCCATGCCGGCACCCTAGGCCGAGACTCCGCGCCGTGAAAGACGGGCACACGAGAAGAGGTACTTTCGGGTCCGGGTTGAGATGCGTGACGGCCCGCCGTCGCGTGTCCTGGCCCACCCGAGCATCGATCAGGGAGATTCCACCCGCCATGACCAGGAAACGACGACCCAGGAACCGGCCATTCTCGATCGAATCGCTCGAAGACCGCGTGGTCCTCAGCGTGACGTCCATGGCCCCGACCGCCTCGACCGGCAGCGGCGGCAATAACGCGAACCTGATGAATCAGCTCAACCAGGTCGGCACCCAGGTCAACGCGGCGTACATCGGGTTCGCGAACTCGGTCCACCAGGCCGAGCTTTCGCTCTTCAACGCCACGACCGCCGCCACCCCCGGGACCTCGCCCTCGTTCACCTCGGCGACGGCCGCGTCGCAGGTAGCACCGCTGGTCAACACGCTGGCGCAGTCGGTCGCCGGGGCGATCAACGCCCAGTCCTTCGGCTCGACCCAGCTCCCCGGCCTGATTCAGTCCGAGCTGACCGGGTCTTCCCCCGGGAGCCTGACGACCCGGTTGACCGGCCTCTTCAACGCGGCCTCGGCCGGCTCGAACTCGACGGCTTCGTTCCCCCTGCTGTTCACCGCGGTCGACGGCGCGATCACCCAGGCGTACGCCGACACCGCCGTCGGGATCTACTACGGCGCCACGGCGTCCGGCAACAGCGGATCCGGCACCAACAATCATTCCAGCGGCAACTCCGCCAACAACATCAGCACCGGCAACAACAGTACCTTCGGTGTTGGCAACGGGACTGGCAGCACCAGTCTCGAGTCCGAGATCAACACCATCGGCATGCAGGGGATTACCTCCTATGTTGGTTTCGCCAGCCAGCTCGTGCAGGCGGAGTTGACCCTGCTGCCCACCGCCTCGGCCGCCGCGACCGGCACGCCGGCGACGGCCGGCTCGGCGATCGCGCTCGGGATCAATACTCTGACCCAGTCGCTCGCTTCGGATCTCGCCTCCGCGAGATTGACGCAGGACACCGGCCCGTTCCTCGCCCTCCTCAACGGGCCGGGGGTCGGGAGCCTGGCGAATGAGATGGCCAGCCTCCTGGGGGCCGCCGGCGCGACGGGCACCGTGCCGCCCAGCTCGCTCCCGCTGCTCTACACGGCGGCCGACGGAGCGCTCAGCACCTCGCTCGATGCGACGGCCATCAACACCTTCTTGATCGCCTCCGGCAATGCCAGCAGCCAGGCCAACTCAGGGAATAACTCGGGCAACACCGGTACCACGGGTACCACGGGCACCACCGGCACCACGGGCACCACCGGCACCACCGGCACCGGGACCACCGGTACTGGGACCGGCACCGGGACCACCGGCACCGGCACTGGGACCACCGGCACTGGGACCACCGGCACTGGGACCGGTGGCACCGGGACCACTGGCACCGGCACCGGGACCACTGGTACTGGCACTGGGACCGGTGGCACCGGGACCACTGGCACCGGCACCGGGACCACCGGTACTGGCACTGGGACCGGCGGCACCG
>JAABUJ010007325.1_pt1 | contig 10349 bp, 11 predicted proteins | sample 5559131 | NCBI WGS metagenome assembly JAABUJ01 (sample SAMN10711875, study PRJNA513366) | rock metagenome | isolation source: Antarctica rocks | place: Antarctica: Victoria Land, Mt New Zealand nord | collected 2016-01-07 | reverse complement strand
CATCCGATTGAGCACCAAGAGGCGCTTCTGTTCCTGCATGGTCAATGTCACTCTGTCTTTCATATCTACAGAGTGACATTTTCACTGGACAGTTAGACGGTGACATAATCATAGAACACTAACACCTCCGTCACGTCGAGTGGGGCAAATGGCACGAAGCCAGCCACATTGTCTACCTCGATCTCGCTGTTGGGGAGAGCTCGAAGCGTGGTGAGGATCTCAAGACCGCGCGCGAGCGCAGGGCGGAAGACGTCGCCGCGTTCATGAGTCTCTACGCGCGTGGCGAGGCCCAATCCGGCCAGCACCTCGACGATGACTTCCGAACGCTGTACGACGACATGGGGTGGTAGCATGACCGTACTTGTTCTCGTCGTTGCCATCGCCTTCGCCCTGGCCCTCCTCCCCTTCCGACGTAAGATTACGCCGATCGCGATCCATAACGCTGTGGCCTGGGCGCTCGTCGTCGTGTTCGCCAAGCTCGCGATCCCCGACACCGCCCGCGCGGTCGATCAGTGGATCGGGATGACCGGCATCAGCCGCGTCGTCTATCAAACGCTCCTCATCGCGGCATTGCTCGTGTGGCTCAAAACCGCGACGTTTTATACGCACGACACGGAGCGGTGGCGCCGCCACGCGCGCGGACCCGTCGCGCTCCTACTTCTCTCCAACCTGGCGTGGCTGCTTATCCGTTTTAGCGGCGGGGGCGATGGCGCGTATTACGGTGGGTTTTCTGCCCGGCCGTGGCCGGCCTTCCTCATGAACATGAGCATCGCCGCCTCGTACGCCTGGGTCACGATTGAACTCATCGCCTACCACATCCATGTGCTGCGCACACGAGGCGCTGGCGCAGATCGCTCCTATCTCATCTCCGGCATCGCGCTATGGGCCAGTGTGTTGCCGCAGCCGGCAATCATCGTGACCGGGACGATCAAGACCGCGCTGGGGGGCAACCCTGCGGACCTTATCCAATGGGCAAATATGGCGGGAGCGTTCGCGGCCGTGGCCGGTATTATCTTCGTGGCGAGTCGGATAATCCTGTCCCGTAAGGGTGGGCGTTTCGCGCTACGGCTGGTCGAGCCGGATCACGAGCGCATGGCTCGTGACTTGTGCCGCGCCGCCACGACCTTGCGCGCGGTACGGCGCTCCGTCGTCCCTGACGAACCATCGCCGGAGCCATCCATCATGCCGTTCCCCATCATCCGCAGGAAAGGGAGGCGCAATGGGCTGGCTTGACTCAGCGCGTCAGGAGGTCGCACAGCAGCGTGAAACGTCGCATACGGCCCTCCTCGACGAGCGCGTGATCGTGGTCCGGCACGCGGATCTTGACGCCGTGCGCGCCGTGGACGCGGCCTGCGCGGCCTGGGTCGTCCCCACGGATCATCGGTACGCAGCCATGGAGGCGACACGGTGGCTGACGGCCCACGCATCCAGCGTATCGCTCCCCGTGAGCCGCGAGTTGGCGTTGCAACCCACACAGATCACCGATGAGGACCAACGCCCCGACTGCGAAGATGCCCTCTACATCGATGCCTGGCGCCTGTTCACCCTCGTCCGTCGCTCGACGCGTCGGTGGTATCGTCGCGGATGGCCGCGGGTGCCCGCGCCCTGGCATCGTGAGGTGGCCGCGATCATCGCCGGGGTCCTGGATCAGCAAGGGATCGCGGTCACGGCAGGCCCGCAAGATAGAGAACGGGTATCCTAGAAGTATGAAGGCATTAGTACTAGTACTCAGCGGCGTGGGCATCCTCGGCATAGGCACATCGTCGCTGGTCCGTACACACGCCGTCGCACGCCAGCCTCAGCGCGTTTATGCGGTGGCGGACGTCGCGACCGATCTGACGCGGGATCCGGACGCGTGGTCTGGGCGCGTCGTCGCGGTGCGCGGCGATCTACACTTCGTCGGCGGGAGCATCCCCAACGCGATGCCCCTGGTGGTCATGACCGATCCGTCGAAGCCCCATATCACCATCGGCCAGTTCGACCTCACGCGACTGCTGGGGCTGGGACGTGCATACACAGAAACGGACGGCCTCCTGATAACCCAGCGACCAACCTCGCATCAGCGCTTGAGCTTCGATCACACGGGAGTCTATCTCGTGCGCCTGACGTTTGTGCGTCTGCAAGGCTACGCGCATGTGCCTAGTGGTGAGATTCAGTAGCGATGTTCCCACGCTCACTCAATGCCTGCGCTGGCGTCGCGCTCGTCGGCACGTTGGTCCTCGGCCCCTCCCACATATCGAGTCAACGTTCGCCGGTAACCCCCACACGTCTGGCGCGCGTCGTTTCCACCCCGATGCCGGCGAGGGCGTCCCACCCTCCCGGCTTGCCGCGCGGCTTGCGCCGTTCTATCGTGTTGCCGGCCGACGCGGCCGCGCATACGCGGGAAAACCGCGAGTGGTGGTACGTCGTTGGACATCTGTCCGATAGCGCGGGGCATACATACGGCTTTGAGACCACCATTGCCAAAGTCGGCGGCATTCAGCAAATCATCCCTGGATCACCGTATGATACGGACTATCACACGGACGTTTCCATAACTGACGATCATGCGGGGCGCTTCTATCAACAGATGTCTTTCATGGGACCGAACGATGCCGGCCTCTCGACGCGCACACTCGATGCCCACGCTGGCGAGGCACGCATCACCACGATCGGGGACCCACGCAAGCTGATGTATCATGTCCAGGGCTCTGTACCCGGCGCGTCCAGCGATCTCGTCGTCAGCTCAACACGGCCGGCTCTCCTCGTCGGCGGTGGCTTGATCCCCTGGGGCGATGGGTACACGTATTACTACACGCTCACGTCCCTGCGCACGCAAGGCATCCTCACTATTGGTGGCCGACGCATCCCCGTCCATGGCATCTCCTGGATGGATCACCAGTGGGGTAAGTGGGCGTCGGTCGATGTGCGTCCAGCCGGCGTGACGGATTGGGAATGGATGGGGATGCAACTCTCCGATGGGACCGGCATCAATATGGCCGTGCAAAACACCATACACGGCGCGTTCGGCGGGGCAGCAGCGCTACTGCCCAACAATAGACAAGCCCCGGTTATCAGGGACGTGACGATGACGCCGCTCGGCCAGTGGCGTAGCCCGACGACGCACACCATCTACCCATCGGGGTGGCATGTGCGTGTACCGAGCCTGAAGCTCGACGTGATCGTGCGCCCGACGGTGAAGGATCAAGAGCTAGTTGATAGTTGGTCGGTGATGGGTTATCGCACGGCGTACTACGAGGGCAACTGCACCGTGAGCGGCACACACGCTGGTCATCACGTCAGCGGGGCGACGTACACCGAGTTGATTGGGTACGGCGTGCCGTCGCAGCAACCGGGCTAGAGCGGCTGGTACGGCTGATAGCGGACAAGGACATCCGTGCGGAAAGTTCATTGCGGCCTGCCCATTGCGTTGTTCCTGGTGTGGTCAGCCCTGACTGGCGTCGGCCTGCTCTCCGCGACGTTATGGCAGGGGGTCACGCCCGTAGATTACCAGGCGTATCAGTGCGCGGCGGCGGCCCTGGCGCGCGGGGCGAGCCCCTACCAGACGCCGGCGCAAAGTCTGGCTACCTGGCGTTCGTACCATCGCCTCGATGTGCGCCTCCACACAGCCTACGCGCGTGGCGCATCGGGGCGGGTGCGCGGGGGCGATCCGCTCGCGCGCACGCAGCCCGGCCCCTATCTCTACCTACCTACGCTGGCGCTGGTCGTGTGGCAGCTCCACCTCACGGCCGCGCCATGGGAGGTGCTGGACCTGGCCTGTGTCGTCGCCTTCCCCCTGCTCCTGCTGCGCTGGGCGCGGGCCTCGTGGTGGTGGCTGCTGCTCGTCGCGGGCTCGTGGGACGTGTGGGCCACGTATAGCGGGGGGAACGTCGAGGCCATGCTGCTGGTAGGGGCGATCGTCGCCGCCCGGCTGCTCTGGCCGCCGCGCCCGCTTGGCCGGGCCGCAGTCCCGCTCGCCGCCGTGCTCGTCGCGTTCGTCGTGCTGGCCAAGCCGTTTTACGTCCTTTTCTTCGTCGCGTTCGGCGTCGTGCTCCTGCTCGCCTCGGGTGCGTCACGCCGTGCGACGTTGCGCACTCTTGGCGCCGTCGCCGGCCTGGCTGTGCTGCTGCTCGCGGGGGAGGCCATCCGCTGGGGGCCGACGCTGCGCGGGGATGCCGTGCGCTACCTGGCGTACACCCTCGATGCGCAGTGGTTCGTGCTGCCCGTCACGCAGCAGACGCCGATGAGCGCGTGGAACCGCACGCCCCTCCAGGCATTTATCGCGCTCGGGCTGCCGGCCGCGCCGGCGCAGGTCGTCGCCGCCCTGGTGTGGCTGGCCGCCCTCGCCGCGTCGGCCTGGCTCGTGCGCGACCGTCGGCTGTCGTTCGCGCCCGCGTTCGCGCTCGCGTTCGCGCTGCTCTACCTTGGCCGGCCGGTGGGCTGGACACTGGTGGACCTCGATCTGGTGGTGTGCGTCGCGGTGTGGCCGGCCCTACCCCGCGCCGGCCGCACCCTCCTGCTCGTCGGGGTCCTGGCGCTGCTCGCCTCGCACTGGGTGGCGCTTGTGCTGACGGGCCTGGGCGACGGGCTGCCGCTGCTGACGCTCCAACCGGCCGATCGGCCCTGGGAGACCTGGCTCGTCTTACCCATCGCCTGGGCGCTCGCGGTGTGGGCGGCGCGGCGGTTCATCAGCCGGGACCCGGCGGCGGTCCCCTCCCAGGACCCGGTGAGCGGGGCGACGACGGGCGACCGTGCCACCGTCACGTTCCGCAATGGCCGTGAGGGCGCTCCCCTCGCCCGTACCCTGTGCCCCGTCGCTGCGCGCGAGGCCGTTATGGTGCGGTGGCGCCGTGGCGCACGGGACCAGGGGTAGTCCCACGTTGGCGTGGTCCCGGGACCAGGGGCGGTCCCCACCCCAGGGTAAAGGGAGGGACCAGGGTGGTCCCACAGGGCCTCTTTCACGCGTCAAACGAGGGACCACCGAGGGACCATGTGCGTTTTAGTTGGGCAACAATGTGGAATGAGGCAATGAGGCGCGTCACGTATGATCGTTTCCCGCCGCAGGCATATCGTCGGGAGTACTGCTGTCTCAGCCCACGCGCGCGTCTATGCTGTGAGCGCCGGAGTTGAAGTGGTTCTTGGGCTCTTTTGATGATGCTGTTCGAGAAGGAAGTTTGCACGATAGGGGTAAAACCTAGAACGCTTGTCTCCACGTATGATGGTGTCCACCAGTTAGGCAGCCAAAATGGTCGACCGGCCTTGTACTATCCCGACTACGGCATTCAGCAACGAAGCCCGGCAACAAAACGAGGGATCGCGAGCTGCGAGAACTGAATTGCTCCTATCCCTGATTGTTCATGTGCCCTGTCGATACGACGTCAGCCACCAACCAACCCTATGACTTCTCGTCGTTATCGCCGCACATCGCCATGGAATCGGCATCATCAAAAGCGCCCAAGAGCCGTTGAAGTGCGCAACGTTGCCGGTTTAAGCCACACCACCTCCAGCGCCTTTATTTTTCCCAGTAGGGGGTGTTCCTGGGCGTCAAACAGCCTCCTAGCGGCACTGGTAAGCCCCCGTCCGCTGGTGCATCTTAAAGCGGCAAGGTGGTGCAGATCAAAAGATGCTGCTGGCGAACCCTCCACCACGAGTTTCGGGCACGTCAAACTACGTGTGGCTACGCGTGCCGCCAACTTGCCGACGAGGCCCTGTTGAGGTTCGCCAGCAGCATCATCAAAAGTGGCGCTTACATATGCCCCTGGTGATCGTCGCCCTAGTGATCGACGGGGCGCGTGGCCTCGGATACATCTCCTGGGGAGTGGGACGCTAACCGGCGACCAATACACAGCATCGACCGCATCGACCTGCGCGCGGGACGGCGGACCACGATCACGATGGACGGCGGGCCGCTGCTCACGGTGGTGACGCGGAGTGGTCGGCTGGCGACGTTCGACACGGCGGGGCAGCTCGTCGTCCGCACGCCGACGGACGGGCGGGTACTGGGGGCACTCGCCGATTAAGGCGCTTACAGGCCAGGACACGATGACAGGGGGTGTGGGGGATGCGGCGATCGCTGCGGTCGAACAGGCTGGGGAGAGGGTCGTGGGGGCGTTGCCGACGACGGTGCCGTATCAGGACTTGGTGAGCGGGGCGACGACGGGCGACCTTGTCACCGTCACGTTCCGCGATCTCTCCTCAGCGCGAACACACTTGGGCCGTACCCTGCGGTTCTCTAGCTCGGCGAGCGGCCGTCCTGGTACGTATCCCGTATTATGGCCGCGTACTGCCTGAGGGGGGTTGGCGACGGGAGGGGACATGCGGTGAAGCGGGCCGGCGGGCCGGCGGCGCGAAATTGTATTCCGTTCCGCCGGCCCTACGATCGCAGGTTACTCACCGAGGTGCTGGACAGCGGGTAGCTCACCGAGGTGCTGGACGGCGACGATATGCACAGTGCTATTGCCGCCGAGGTGCTGGACGGCGAGCTTGGAGCCACCACCGACAGCGGACAAGACGGCGACGGCGAGGCCGGTGATGAGGGCGAGGCGGACGAAGGCGTGCTTCATGAGCAAATTCTCCTTGGCGGGCGGTCATAGCCCGAATGGGTCCCCAACGATAGCCTTTTAGGGGTCGCCCCCATAGTACTTCTTTCCTACTCGTCCGTCTACACGTAATTAACTCCCATAATTAACTCCCATAATTAACTCCCATAATTAACTCCCGTTATTGATTCGTGTCGTTAACTCCCGTGGCTAACTCATGGCATTGGTTGCGTTACTGGTCATGACTCGCATTATCTTTTGGGCTCCCCCTATCCTCCCATAGCTTGCCGGCCCGGTTGCGCTGATACTGACCCAGAAGTAGGACGTGACATGAGGACACACGACGGGCGCAGGGACAGGGAGGATGATGGCTACGCGAACACCCAGCTTCCGGCAGTACGCCGTCGTCCTCGGTGGCCTGACCCTTCTTGTCCTGGCGCATGGAGTGTACCGCCTCCCATCGCTTACCCCGGTCCTCGCGGTGACGGCTATTCTGTTCGTCGGCCTGATCCTGTTGGGCGAGCGCATCACCATCCCCATCTGCGGTATTGACCATAACCTCGCGGCCAGCGCGCACGTCGCGGCTATTGTTCTCCTTCCGCCTCCGGTCCCCCTGATGCTCGCCCTCGTGGGCATCGCTCCGTCGCAGTTCCGCAATCGGCTGACCTGGGACAAGAAGCTCTTCAACCTAGCCCACACCGCACTCGTCGTTGGGCTGACCAGCCTCGCGTACACAGCCCTGGCCCCGGCAGCGCCGACCCTCCCGCTGGTCACAGTCATGGGGCATCCCGTGGCGGTCGTCACCCTGCTGGCCTGCTACATCGTCCTCGATAATGGCCTGCTCCAGGGAGCCTTGCTTCTGCTCTCCGCGCCGCCCCGGCGCGTGCGGGTGCGGGCTATTCTCCGCGACGGCGTGCTGCCCGAACTGGGGGCGCTGCCACTCGGTCTCCTTGGGGCCGTACTGTATCAGGAGCATCCCCTCATGCCCCTGCTACTGGTCACGCCCCTGATCGCCGTGCACGGCGCGTTGCGGGCCACGGCGACGCACGCCAATACGCTGAAGCGGCGGAGCGTGCAATTGGAGGCCGTCCTGGCGTCCGCGCAGCGCCTGTGTCCCCGGCAGAGCGCGGCCGATATCCTGGCCCACGTCGCCGCAGGTGCCCGCGCGATCACCGGCGCGTCGGCGGTGGCGGCCTACCTGCGCGACCCCGAGGAGCCGGCCATGCTCGAACGGCTGGTACTCGACGCGGACGAAGCGACAGCGCCAGGGCCGACGCGCCTGCCGCGCCCGCACGCCGACGGCGGGATCGTGGAGGAGGAGGCCGCGGGGGGGCACGTCGGGCTCGTGCCCATTGAGCAGGACGGGGTTGGTGTCGTCGGCGCGCTCCGGCTCGGGGGAGTGGCGCGCGCCCTGCAGGCGGACGACCGCGACGCGCTCACCATCCTGGCGGCGCACGCGGCGACGGCGCTGGACAACGCGCAGCACCACGCGCGCGCCCTGGCAGCGGCGTCGGAGGACAGTCTGACCGAGCTACTGAATCACCGCACCTTCCAGACGCGTTTGGAAGAAGAGGTGGCGCGGGCGCGCCGCGGGCGCCAGTCTCTTGCCGTGGTCATGATCGACCTCGACGGCTTCGGCGCCGTGAACAACGCGCACGGCCACCAGGCGGGTGATGTGACCTTGGTCGCGGTCGCCCGCGCGTTGCGCGCGCAGACACGCTACGCCGACGTGGTGGCCCGCTACGGCGGCGACGAGTTCGCGGCCATCCTCCCCGAGACCGACCTGGACGAGGCGCTGACCCTGGCCGAGCGCATCCGCACCGAGTTGGCGCGGTTGACCGTGGCGCACGGGGGGCGGGCCATCCACGTCACGGCCTCGATCGGTGTCGCGGTTATGCCCGGCCACGCCACCACCCGAGAGGACCTCATCGGCGTGGCCGACAGAGCGGCCTACACTGCCAAGCGGGCCGGCAAAAACCGCGTGCGTCAGGCCGAGGCGGGCGCGCTCCCCCACGATGCGGCGTCCCTTGCCGCCCAATTGGACGACGCCAATCTGGCCACGGTCGAGGCCCTCGCGGCGACCGTGGACGCCAAAGACGCCTACACGCGCGGCCACTCCGGTCGCGTGTCCAGCTACGCGGCGGCCATCGCCGCCGCGCTCGGCCTGTCCGAGGCCGACGTCACGCGCATCCGGCAAGCCGGCCTGCTGCACGACGTGGGCAAGATCGGCGTACCCGACGCCATCCTGCTCAAGCCGGGTGGCCTCACCGATGAGGAGTTCGCGGTCATCAAGCAGCACCCGGAGATCGGGGAGCGCATCCTGCAAGGATTGCCCTTCCTCCGGGAGATCCTGCCGGCGGTGCGCCACCACCACGAGCGCTGGGACGGCCGCGGCTACCCCGATGGGCTTGCCGGCATCGCCATCCCCTCCGACGCCGCGATCCTGGCCGTCGCCGACTCGCTCGACGCCATGACCAGTTCGCGCACCTACCGTCAGGCACTGCCCGTCGCGGAAGCGATCCGGCGGGTGCGGGAGGGCACGGGGGTGCAATATGATCCCCGCGTCGTCGCCGCCTTCGACCGTGCCGTGGCGGCCGGGACACTGACCCTTCCCCCGATCCGTACCGGGGAACTGCGCGCGCTGCCCCCGCGCGCCGACGCGGCGCCGGCCCCGGCCGCGGGGCTGCGCGGCAGTGTGTTGCGGATCGTGGGGTAGGGACGCGATGCGCGACGGCGACAACGATCCCCGCGCGGCCGATCCCCTCATCCCGCGGTGCTGCTGTTGCGGGGCGACGTCCGATCAAGGGACGTTCTCCCGCGTCCACCTGCGCCTCACGCCGCGTTTCCCGTTCGTCTGGCTGCAGCGGGGCCGCGCCCCGCGCGCCTGGTGGCGGTCCTGCCGCGCCGCATGGGACGCGGCCCCGGTGGACGCGGACGCGGGGGCGCACTATCTCTGCCCGGCGTGCCTGCCCCTCGCGCGGAGTACACCGTCAGGCGCGCCTGTCGATACGCTGGAGACGCCCGTGCCGTTTCCGCCTGATGATGTGCCTACGCCCGTGTCGTACAACGTGGTGCACGCAGCGGCGAGGCGGAGGGGAGTAGGCGACGACCTGACGCAGCATATCCTGACGCTGCGCCAAGTGTTCGGTCAGGCCGCGATGATCAATGGGGCGACCCAAGAGGGGCATCGCGGCATCGAATTGATACGCGGGTCCGCGACCGTACGCTGCCGCGCCTGCGGCTGGGATATCGCCCGCGTCGCTGATCTCGCCGGAGCCACCACCGAGGATGAACCGCTGTACGAGTATACCCTCGCCGGTCTGCGCGCCTGCCCCGCCCCATCTATGGCGTCCAGGGCCAACGACGGGGAGAGAGGCGACGGGCCACCAGCGCACCGGACGTCCATCGTTCTGTCACACCCGCAGGGCTCGACTGGCGCCGTGCCGGCCACGCTCATATGATCGTCGCGCCGCCGTTCCCCGCGCGCGCGCCCGCGTGCCCCCGTACCCTCCGCCCCGTCGCTGCGCGCGGGGCCAGCCTCTCGCACCGGGGCGTGGTCCCTACCCCAGGATAAAGGGTGGGACCACAGGCCCTCTTTTACGCGTAAAACGTGGGACCATGGCGTGGTCCCATGAAAACGGCCCCCATGGGACCACGAAAACAACGTCATGGTCCTACGATAGGACCACGACAACGGAGCTGTCGTCCCATCGTGGGACCACGGATATGTGCCCCCTGGTCCCCTACATTGCGGCCGATGGGACCACGACCGCGCGCCGTGTCGCGTTATGCGGGGGACCACCCCATCGTTCCCCCGCAGGGCTACCGCTG
>JAABUJ010007324.1_pt1 | contig 10351 bp, 8 predicted proteins | sample 5559131 | NCBI WGS metagenome assembly JAABUJ01 (sample SAMN10711875, study PRJNA513366) | rock metagenome | isolation source: Antarctica rocks | place: Antarctica: Victoria Land, Mt New Zealand nord | collected 2016-01-07 | reverse complement strand
CTGCCATAATCTTGTTCTTAAACCGCTCGGTTTTAAAAGAATAAAGATAACCAAGGCATCGGCATCTTTCATGGTTCGAGTTGCCGAGCAAAGTGGCTACGTGCTTAGCAATATCCTGCTTATCATCGTGTCAACAGTGCTATAGGTTTTCGAAGGCAAGTAGGAATGTTGCCCTTTTTGTCATTGCGTCTTCGTCCTGGCTACTGGTGCACCTCGCCCGCCCGCGCAGCAGCGCTCGATGAACGTGCGCCCGGCAATCGGTCTTTTTTAGGGCGAAAGCAACGTCCCATAAACAGGCATCGCCTGACTCGACGTCAATACGCTGTTTGCATCGCCGCCCGCTGCGGGCTGGAGTCTCGCTCGTGCCTGACCGGGCAAACGATCTCGACGACGCAGCCCGGGGCGGCGTCGCCGATTTGCAGGCCGAACCCGTGCAGTGCGGCCACGGCGGCAACGAGGCTCAGTCCGAGCCCACTGCCCTCCACCAGGCGGCTGTTCTCAATGCGGTAGAACCGTTGCAGCACCCGCGTGCGCTCCGGCAGCGGAATCCCCCGGCCCTGGTCGCTCACGCGCAGCCGCACGCCGGCTCCCCATCCGCCGTCGCTGTTGCGGGCGCCGTCGAGGGACAGGGTGACCGTACTTCTGACGGGAGCGAACTTGACCGCATTGTCCACCAGGTTGCCCACCGCCTCCAGCAGCAGGTCGCGGTCGCCGCTCACCGTCGCCGCCAGCCGATTCAGGTCGCCGCCTGTGCCGCGCACCGGCAGCCGCTGGCTGAGCTGGCCGCGCATGATCCGCCCGACTGCGACGTGGGTGTCGGCGATGCGCCCGCGAGGCCAGTACGGTGTCAACCCCCAAGGAGAGCAGCACCATCGGCAGCAGCCCTAGCCCGAGCGCGCGGCGTGCGCACGCCGGTGTGGCGTAGGGTCTCCAGGATCGTCAGGCCCCCCGGCCCGGTGGCCGGCCGCGGCACGTCGTAGCTACGGCTGCGGAAACAACCCGCAACCGCCTCCACCGTCTCGTCATCCTCCTCAATCAGAAGCAAACACGTCATCGGCGTTGCAAACGAGCCTCGCGGCGTCCTTGCCGGATATCAACGATTGGGGAAGTGCATGTCTTGCTCGTTCGCACGCCGATTTCAACCCGGTCCGCGCTGGGTTTGCAGCGACCGCAAGTCCATTGAAGCGGGTGGCGCGGCCGGCAAACCAGGCCGGCCAAATTCCCTAAATTCGCGTTCAGAGTCGGGGAGCGCCAGCTTGCAGGCATTGTCATCAAGGGCGATCTACATCGGCAAGCAGCCAAGGACCTATCTCGCCCGATGAGCGGCTTTATCGAACGCAACTTGCTGGCGCTCCTCATCGGCCACGCATAGAAGGGTTTCATGCAACCTGTCAGCACCGGCGCAAGTCGCTACGACTCCACAACTATGTTCTTTCACTGGGCCACCGCGCTTCTCGTCGCCACGCAATGGCTGGGCGCCCAAACCATCGACTGGTTCCCAAAAGGGGCGCTGCGGGTGGATGCGCGATCCATGCACATCACCTTCGGCCTCCTGCTCGCCATGCTGCTGGCCGCCCGCGTCGTCTGGCGCTTGACCCGGGGCAGGCGGTTGCCGCTGGCCGACAAAGGGATGTTGAACGTTGTCGCCAAAGCCACGCACTGGGGGCTTTATGCCTTGCTTGCGGCGATGTTGCTGGTGGGCATGGCGCTCGCCTGGACCCGGGGAGACAGCATCTTCAACCTGTTCACCATTCCAGCCTACGACCCCGGCAACCGGCCTCTGGCCGACCAGGTGCAGGATATCCATGCCACGATCGGGTGGCTGATTCTCGCCCTCGCCGGACTGCACGCCTCGGCGGCGCTGGTGCACCGCTACCTTTGGCACGACGGCGTGCTCAGCCGCATGTTGCCGCGTGGCTAAGTTCGCCGACAACGAGGTGCAGTTGGACGCTTACTCGCAGCCAGCCCCCCTCCATGCCATGGCTCCATCCGGGATTGGCAGCGCTGGGCCTCGATTCCATCCGCAGCTCGCGCGTCCCCGTCGCCTCACCGTGGCACGCCGGGTCGTTGAAGCTTTTTTCAAGGATTCCCGGCAGTTCAGTCCGGCGAGCCGCGGGCGCAAGCTGGTGCGGGAGTGCCCGATCTGTGGATACCACGGGCGATTCCTGAGCGTGGAGCGGGGCTTGCGGTTGGACAGCCGTTGCCCCGGGTGCGGCAGCCGGGAGCGGCACCGGCTGCAGCATCTGTTCCTGACCGCGGACGGCCGCTGGAAGCTTGCCGGCCAACGGGTGCTGCACTTCGCGCCCGAGCGCCACATGCTCCGGCTCATGCGGGGCAATCCGCTATACGTCAGCGCGGACCTGCGCCAGCCCGATGCCGGCTTGCGGATGGACGCGACCAGCATCCCGTTCCCGGATGCGTCCTTCGACGTGCTGATCGCTCATCATATGCTGGAGCACATCCCCGACGACGCCAAGGTGCTGGCGGAGTTTGCGCGGGTGCTGCGCCCAGGAGGCTACGCCCTGCTCACCGTGCCGCAGAACCACTCCGCAGAGCGGACCGACGAGGACCCTGCCGTCACCGGCGCTATGGAGCGGTTCTGGCGCTTCAGCGGCTACGACCACTGCCGCCTGTATGGGCGTGACTTCCCGGACCGGGTTGCGCGTGCGGGTTTCGAGGTCACCGTGTTCCAGTGCTCTCCGGCGGATCAACTTCGCCACGCACTCCTGCAAGACGAAATCCTCTATGTCGCTCGCCGACCGGCGTAGGAGCTTGCTCATCCAGCGCGAGAGCGAGCGGCGTGGTCACACCACCGGGCTGGAGATGGTTTGCGGGTACGGCGTCGTGTCGCGGAACGAGGGCCGGGCCATGAGCCCATCCATGTAGCGGGCGAGGTTGCGGTGGGTGTCGCGCCAGCCGAGCTCGGGGAACCGCACGTCGAGGTAGCCCAGAACGCTCCCGGCGGAGACGTCGGCGAGGCCGAACGCGTCGCCCACCGCGTAGTCCCGGTCGCCGACGACGCGGGCGATCTCGGCGAGGCCGCCGTACACCTTGCGCAGTTGGCGGTCGGTCCAGGGCTGGCTGCGATGCGCCTCGGGCCGCATCCGCTCGAAGAACACCAGCAGAAAGGCGTCGCACACGCCGGTGGCGAGCGCGTCCATCCGCTTGTGCGCGAGGATGCCGTCGTCGTCGGGGGGCAGCAGCGGCGGATGCGGATGCTTGCGCTCGATCCATTCCAGGATGTGGCTGCTTTCCCAAACTGTCGAACCGTCGTCCAAGATCAGGACTGGCAATTTTTCGAGCGGATTGTGCTGCGGCAGGCTAGTCCCTTCGTTCCAGGGCACCTCGGTTTGCAGCTCGAACGGCACCGACTTCTCGGCGAGCGCGATGCGGACTTTCCGCGCGTAGGGGCTTGGCGTGGCGCTGATCAGCTTCATGCGGAGCAATCCTCCGAGAGAGTGCAGGGGTTGGAACGGTCCAGCATCGGGATTTCTCTCCGTGGCGCATGGTTGGTTGTTGCAGGAAAAGTCGGGTTCTTTGTCACTCACCCGCTGCCGCCCGCGCCGAGGCGGAGGAAGGCGTGCAGCGAGCGCCTGACCATATCCAGGCAGAGTCCGCGCGCGATGAAGACCAGCGTCGACCGCCGCCGCCCCTCGGGCCAGGTGGGCAGGTGCTCCGGCGGATAGATCATCTGCCGGACCGCGTGCACCGCGACCGGCGTCTCGCTGCCGGCGACGTCGAGGATTGCCTTGAAGCGCAGCAGCCGGTCGCCGTGGCGGTGCGCGAGCAGGCTGAGCCATAAACCGAACGCGCTCCACTCTACCGGGTCGTCGAGGCGGACGGCGGCGCTGCCGACGCCCGCGTGCGCGGCCGGCCGAGCGGGCGTCGCGGTCCAGGCGGCGACCTCCGCCATCCGGGTGAGCGGGTCGGCGATATCCTGGCCCAGCAGCAACCCGGCGTCGATCGCGCCGTGCGCGGCTTCCGCAACGAGCGCCGTCGAATTCAGGCCGGCGATCCGGCCGCGAAGCCACGCGACCATGGCCGGCGCGGCCAGGTCGGTTTTGGTGATGATGATCCGGTCGGCGGTCGCGATCTGCGCCTGGAGCTCGGCATTCCGCTCGAACCCGGCTTCGGCGTGCACGCCGTCGACCGTGGCGAGCACCGCGCCCAAACGGAAGTGATGGCGCAGCACCAGGTCGCTCGTGACCGTGACCAGGACCGGCAGCGGGTCGGCGAGGCCCGTCGTCTCGACGACCAAGCGGCGGAACCACGGGAGCTCGCCGCGTGCCCGCCGCGCGTGCAGGTCCCGCATGGCGTCGCGCAAGTCGCCGCGGATCGTGCAGCAGATGCAGCCGTTCTGCAGCAGCACCGGCGCCTCCGTCAGCTGGCCCGCCAGGAGGTGGTCGAGGCCGACCGCGCCGACCTCGTTGATCAGCACGGCGGTGTCGGCGAAGGCGGGGCTGGCGAGCAGGTGGCGCAGCACCGTCGTCTTGCCGCTGCCGAGGAAGCCGGTGAGGACGTTCACCGGCGTGCGCAGGTCAGCCGGGTCGAGCGTCGAGGGCATCGAGGAGCGCCGGGTCGAGGGGATCGATGGCCATGCCGGCCAGGATGTCGGCCTTCGCCCAGAGGTCGGCCAGCGTATCGACGCGAACGGTCGCTCCGGTCCGTTTCCGCAGCAGGTAGTCGCGTCCCTGCCAATCTTCGAGGCGAAGCCCGTAGCGGTGCAGCACGTGGTTGCCGAGCGCCACGCGCCGGCGGCGAGCCCGGCGCCGGAGCCACGGCACAGCCGACGCCCCGGCGGCCACGCCGTCCGCCCAGCCGCCGGCTCCCCCCAACTCGCCGCACAGTCCGCACACGGGCGACCTACCGGCGGCGAGGCTGGCGGCGCGCGAAGTCGTCGGCGATCTCGTCCATGGTGAGGAATTTGACGCCGGGATGGCGGATCATGTGGCTGTACAGCCGTTCCAGCATCATCAGGACTTGCGGCCGGCCCGACACGTCGGGGTGGATGGTGATCGGGAACACGGCGTAGTCGTACTCGCGATAGACCCAATCGAACTGCTCGCGCCAGATCGACTCGATGTCGTGCGGATTGACGAAACCGTGGCTGTTCGGGGATTTCTTGATGAACATCATCGGCGGCAGGTCGTCGAGGTACCAGCTCGCCGGGATTTCGATCAGGTCGGTTTCCGCGCCGCGCACGAGGGGGTGCATCCACTCCTGCGGCTGCTTGGCGTAGTCGATCTTGGTCCAGGTGTCGCCGACGCGGACGTAGTATGGTTCGTAGTCCCGGTGCATCAGGCTGTGGTCGTACTTGATGCCCTTCTTCAGCAGCAGCTCGTTGCTGACCGGGCTGAACTCCCACCACGGCGCGACGTAGCCGGTCGGACGGCGGCCACCCAGCTTGGTGACGAGGTCGATGCACTTGTCGAGCACGGCCTCCTCCTGCTGCGGCGTCATCTCGATCGGGTTCTCGTGGCTGTAGCCGTGGATGCCGATCTCGTGGCCGGCCGCGGCGACCGCCTGCATCTGCTCGGGAAAGGTCTCGATCGAGTGGCCGGGGATGAACCAGGTGGTCTTGATGCCGAACCGCTCGAACAGCTTGAGTAGGCGCAGGCTGCCGACCTCGCCGGCGAACAGCCCGCGCGAGATGTCGTCGGGCGAGTCCTCGCCGCCGTAGGAGCCGAGCCAGCCGGCCACGGCGTCCACGTCGACCCCGAACGAGCAGAGGATTTCCTTGGCCATGTTCGTCTCCCTATGGCATCGCCTCGGCCGTGCCGAACCGCGGCGACAGCAGCGCGTACGTCGCGGCGCCCACGACGATGCCGATGAACCAGGAGAACGCGCTCAGGGCGGCCAGCGCGGGCACGACGGTTCCGATCAGGGCGGCGGCGCCACCGACGAAGAAAGCGAGGATGCCGGCAAGGTTCCATCCGTCGTGGCCCCGGTAGCGCCCGGCGTAGGTGTAAAGCTCGTCGACCGCGAGCCGCTGGCGGCGCACGTAGTAGAAGTCGGTCAGCATGATGCCGGTCACCGGGCCGAGCAGGCCGCCGATGGTCCCGAGCACCTTGAAGATGCTGTCCGCGTCCTTGAACCAGAGCCAGGGCGCGAACAGCAGCCCGATCGCCAGCACCAGCAGCGAGGCGCTGCTGAAGTTCAGCCGCCGCGGCATGAGGTTCACGAGGTCGTAGGCGGCGGGCATGATGTTGGCCGCCACGTTCACCGACAGGGTGGCGATGATGATGGTCGCGCCGCCGAGCAGCAGGATGACCGGCTGGTGCAAGGCCAGCAGCAGCTGCACCGGGTCCCAGATCGGGTGGCCGAACACGATGATGGTCGCGGAAGTGGTGATCACGCTCATCGCCGTGAACACCACCGCGGTGATCGGCAAGCCGACCAGCTGGCCGATCACCTGGTCGCGCTCGGACCGCACGAAGCGCGACAGGTCGGGGATGTTCACCGCGAACGTGGACCAGATGCCGATCATGCCGGTGACGCCGACCGCGAACGTCATCCAGGCATTCGCGCCGTGCAATTGCGACGGCTGGTTGAACAGCGGGCCGAGGCCGTGCGCCACGTTCAGCCCCCAAACGGTGGCGAGGATGCCCACGAGGATGACGAGCGGCCCGGCGATCAGCTCGAAGTTGCGGATGCGGTGCACGCCGTGCGAGACGATCCAGGCGTGCAGGCCCCAGAACAGGGCGACCGCGATCCAGCCCTTCAGCTCCATCCCGAGCAGCGGCGTGGTGAGCTGGGTCCAGGCTGGGATGAGCGTCCCCAGGATCGCGTCGATCGCCTGGCTGCCGGCGTAGCCTTGCACCGCGAACCAGAAGATCGCGCAGAAGCCGCGGATCACCACCGGGATTTGCGCGCCCTTGGGGCCGAACGAGGAGCGGATCAGCACGCAGAACGGGATGCCGTAGCGCGTGCCGGGCCGGGCGTTGAACCACATGGCCAAGAACAGCAGCCCGTAGGCGACCGCCACGGCGAGCAGCGCCTGCGCCGCGTTCAACCCCAGCGCCATCAGCCCCGCTGCCGCCTCGTAGGCGACCACGTTGTGCACCATGCCCATCCAGACGGTGGACATGTTGACCCAGCTCCAGTCGCGCTTTGCTGGAGGCACCGGGGCCAGGTCGTCGTTGAACAGGCCGTCATCGGCGCTGGATGCGGATACGCCCGATCGGTAGACCTCGGCGGCGTGGCCGGAGAGAGCAGCTGCGTCGTTCATTGGGGTGCTCCGCAGGGCTGGCAGGACATTGCTGATGCCATTCAACCAGCAAGCCCTGTGCCAAAGCCAGCAAGCCCTGTGCCAAACCGAGGCCCCCTACGAGCCCCGTTGCCGCCAGGCATGCGCGACGGCACGACAAAGGGTGGGACGTTGCCGCCCCACCCTTGCTTAGCCTCCAGTTAGCCGTCGTGGGTCACTCGCCCGGCTGGTCGCCGACGTGCAGGGCGCGCTGGGCAATCAGCTTCGCCCGATCCTGCCGCAGGTCGGCCCCGTCGCGGGTGGCCGGATACTGCAGGCCATTGGTCAGTCCGTCCCAAACCACCTGGTTGAACAGCTCCGCCGGCACCCGGTCTTCCTTCGACCAGTCGAAGCCGCGCGTCGCGTCCGTCCAGTACGCCGCCGGATGGGCGACGTGGAAGGGGGCCTTGCTGGCGAACTCGATCGGGACCTCGCGCGCCACCTGCGTTTGGTTCAGCACCGCCGAACCCTGCGCGTGGAACGTCCAGTTCTTCTGGTTCAGGTCGAACACGTCGGTCATCGGGCGCTGGTAGGCGTCGTTGAGGTTCAGGTGGTCGATGCCGAGCACGTCCTCGATGGTGCGCAGCATGTTGACCGTCGAGTAGCGCGTCGAGACCAGGGCGCCTTGCTTGACGTATGGGCCGACGACATAGCCGGTGCTGCGATGCGCGTCGACGTGGTCCGGACCGTCCTGGGCGTCGTCCTCGACGATGAAGATCAGGGTGTTGTCCTTGTACGGGCTGTGCGCCACCCGGTCGATCAGCAGGCCGACGGCGAAGTCGTTGTCGGCCTGCTGCGCCTCGGGGAAGTTCACGCCCAGGATCGCAGTGCCGAAGTTGCCCATGTGGTCGTGCATCAGCCGCACCAGCGAGAGGCTCGGCAGATCCTTGCCCGCAACGTACCCGTCGAACTCGCGCGCCCACTCCTCCTCCCGGAAGATGTCCGGGAACGCGTTGTCGAAGCCCCGGAAGTAGATGTCGGTGAGGGGGATCAGGGTCGGATTGACGGGGAAGGCGACCTGGGTCGGCGGATTGTTCAGGGCCGGCATCAGGTCGGACGGGATTTGCGCCGCATCGCCCGAGTTGTAGCGGTTCAGGTCGCACAGGAAGCCGTAGTTGCGGACCGTCAGCCCGGCGCGCAACGCGCTGTCCCAGATGTAGCCAAGCTGCTTCTGGCCGTTGGGGCCGTCCGGCGCGCCGTCGTCGTTGGTCCCCGGCAGCAGGTTCGGATCGTTCGGGTAGCGCGGGTCGGCGGCTTGGCGCTGCGCGACGGTGGGGTATCCGGTGTCCACGCCGCGGTTCTGGCCTTCAGAGTCGTAGGGGGCGCCGCGGCCGTACTTTTGGGTTGCGATCGGGCTGTTGGCGTAGTTCAGCGGAATCGTCTTGACGACGGCGTCGGTCTCGCGGGCCGAGGTCGTCCAAGGCCAGCCATTGCCGCTCACCGAGCCGGAGTCGAAGAAGTTGTCCAAGTTGACGAAGTTGCTGGCCAGCCGGTGGAAGTTCGGCGTGACGGCTTGGCCGAACACGGTAAGCGCCGGGTCGCCGTTGCCGGTGGGGAGGTCGCCCAGCACCTGGTCGTAGGTGCGGTTCTCCTTGACGATGTAGATCACGTGCTGGATGTGCCGGCGCAGCGCGCCCATCACGGCCTCGTCCTGCTCGTTCGGCGCGAGGCTGTAGCCGTTGTTGGCGGCCACGACGTGCGTGAGATTGGCGAGATCCGCGCCGCCCGGGATCGGCAGGGCGAGCAGGCCCGCCACTTCGAGCTGCAGGATGTACTGGTTCGACGCGTTCGACGCCGCCCCGGCGGCGGTGTTCTGGTCAACAGTTTGCCCGTTGAGCTTCAGCAGCCTCGTCCCGCTGGTCAGGTGCTGCGGGTTCGGCCCGGGGTCGCTCATGCCGTTGACCACGTACATCGAGTGGCCATCGTTCGAGATGCTGACCGCGTGCGGATACCAGCCGGTCGGGATCAGCCCGCTAGTCCGGTGCGGCCCGGTGACGCCGATGTCGATGACCGCCACGGAGTTGGCGCCGCCGTTGGTGACGTACAGCGTCTTGCCATCCGGCGAGATCGCGAGGTTGTTGGGCGCCGCGCCGGTGTAGCTCACCGGATTGGCCAGCAGGCCGTCGGGCGCCGCGGTGCGGATTTCCTCGACGATCTGGTTGGACTGGGTGTCGATCACCACCACGGTGTCGGTGTTGTCCTGCGCCACGTACAGCAGCGTCTGCTGGGCGTTCAGCACCATGCTGTTCGGGTTCCCCGATACCGCGATGCGGCTGACCAGCGTGGGCTTCGGCGTGGTGATGTCGACCACGTCCACCTCGCGGTCCCGCTGGCTGGACACGTAGGCGGTGGCGCTGCCCTTGATCGCGACGCCGAACGGGTTTTCGCCGCCGGCCTGGCCGGATTGCGCCGGGTCGACGAGGCCGGGCCGCAGGTCCAGCTCGCCCAGCACGGTGAGGTCGGCGAGGCTGATGAGGGAGATGGAGTCGTTGTAGATGTTGTCGGCGACCAGCTTGGCGCCGTCCTGGGTGATCGCGAGGTTGGACACGGTCGGGCCCTGGGTCGCGAGCGGGCCATTGCCGGTGACGTGGCCGAGCTTCACCGAGCCGCTCTGGGTCCACTGGCCGTTGACGAGGCCGTAGGCGTACACGACGTCGTCCACGCCGCCCGACACATAGAAGGTCGTGCCACTAGGCGCGAACACGAGGCCGACGTAGGTGTCGGGGATCGGGATCACCTGGACCTGTTTCGGCTGGTCGCGGTTGCCGCCGCTGATGTCGAAGACGAAGACGTATTCGTTCGAGCCGGCCGGATCGAGCTTGCCGTCGGGGCCGCTCAGGTTGTTGTAGCCGCTCGTGAGCACCAGCAGGGTATTGCCGTCGGGGCTGACGGCGGTCTTGATCGCCTGGCTGGCCAGGTGATCCGGGTAGTTCGTCAGGCCCGGGTTGAGGTTGGTGAAATACGCACCGGTGGCGGCCGTCGGCGCGATGTGCTGGCCGGTGGGCAGCGGCGGCGAGGTCAATTCGTTGTCCATGTCCGCCTCGTCGGCGAAAGCTGGGAAGCTCATGGTGCCGATCATCGTGGCGGCGAGGAGCGCCCGCCGCA
>JAABUJ010007323.1_pt1 | contig 10355 bp, 14 predicted proteins | sample 5559131 | NCBI WGS metagenome assembly JAABUJ01 (sample SAMN10711875, study PRJNA513366) | rock metagenome | isolation source: Antarctica rocks | place: Antarctica: Victoria Land, Mt New Zealand nord | collected 2016-01-07 | reverse complement strand
CATGAGCTTGCCACAGTGCGCTGGGCCTCGGACGGCGCCGACCGCGCAAGCTCGAACTCAGTCGCGCAGAGCGATGCGCTCCAGACGCTGCGCGGAATCGACGCGCCAGTCGGGTTGCTGTTTCTCGCCGAGCGACTCTGACCCCACGGCAGGCTTCGGCGTGGTCGGTGTCCGAGTAAGCGATCCCGTTATGGAAGCTCGGTGGAACCGGTGGACTGGGGTCTGGTCAGCTTGGGCCGGTGAACGTCTGATGCGTGGGATCGAGGCGCCAGGTGAGCATGACATGGTCACCGCGGTCGTTGGCGCCGCTGGAGGTGTACGTGGCGAGCGCTGCCGGGTTGTCCGCCTCGGTGAGGACCCACATGCCGTAGCAGCCCCGCTCGCGAGCCCGGTCGGCCAAGGCCCTCACGAGCGCGTTACCGATGCCTCGTCGCTGAAACTGGACATCGACGGCGAGTTCGTAGAGGAACATCTCAGCCCCCTTGTCGGGGTGGGTGACCTCGACGCCCGAAACGAACCCGGCCGGCGCCCCGTCGACGTATGCGATACCCAGGTGGTGATCGGGCTGCGCCAGAAATCGCTCGGTCCACTCCGAGCGCGCGTCGTAATCGAAAAGGTGGCTGGCTTCCACAACAGCGTCCGCGTCCACGGTGGTCATCCAGCGCAGGTCCATGGACACAGGATGCCGCAGGCGGTCCGCAAGCGGATCCTTGGGTTCGCGCGGTGATCGCAACACGTCGCTGTAAGCGGGTGCGCTGAAGGGTCGTCCGACGCGGCTGTTGGGGTGCGCGTCAGACGGCGCGGAGGCGAGCCCTGAGGGCGAGCCGTAGCCGCCGATCGACGCGCGCGCGGCGCTGGCCTCCCCCCACCGCGAGGAGGGCTGGCGGCCCGGTCAGGACATCGCCGGCGAGGTAGCCGCCGTCGGCCACGGCGTCTGCGGCATCGAGGTCGGCCAGCGCGTCGGGGCGCTCGTCGATGGCGGCGGCTGGGCGCAGTACGCCCTGGCGCCCGCCGCTCGTATCGCCGCGATCCCCCACCGCGTGAGCTTCGAGCAGGCCGCCGCGCTGCCGATGGCCGGAACCACCGCGCTGAACCTCGTCCGCCAGGGAGGAGCGCTACTGGGCCGCCGCGCCCTGATTACCGGCGCCTCGGGCGGGGTCGGCGGCTACGCCGTGCAACTGCTGACCCGCTCGGGAGCGCACGTGATCGCACTGGCCCGCTGCGGCGACAGCGAGCGCCTGCAGGCCCTCGGCGCACGCGAGGTCGTCGAGGCACTCGACGACCAAGTAGCGCCCGTCGACTTCGCGCTGGACTCAGTCGGCGGACAGACACTCGCCGACGCGATCTCCCACATCGCCCCCCAAGGCACCATCGTGATGTTCGGCAACTCCTGCGGTCAGCCGACAGCGATCGACGTATTCGCCTTCGCCGGCGGTCACGAAGACGCCCGCCTGCAGACCTACTTCTCCTACCGCCATGAGCGCCAAGCCGGCGCCAACCTCGCCACCCTGCTCGAGCTCGCTGACCACGGCCACCTACAAGTCGAGATCGGCCTCCAAGAGCCCTGGGACGCCACCGAAGACGCCCTCGACGCGCTCGAGCACCGCCGCGTCACCGCCAAGGCCATCCTCACCATTACGTGGGAGGCACGAACGTGAGCCATAAGCGGATCGGTTGTGGGATGACCCGGCGCCGCGGCCTCTTGCGCGGGAGAACCGTGGCCCGTCGGCGTCGTGCCGACGGGCCACGGGCGACTCAGGCCGTCTTGGCCGGCGCGGTGACGGCGACGACGCCGCCCTGCGGATCCGCGATCACCGCGCTACGGAACCCCGGGGTGTCCGTCGGCGCGAGCAGCACCGTGCCCCCGAGCTCGGAAGCACGGTGCGCCGTCGCATCGACGTTGCTCACGGTGAGCGCGACGCTCCAGTGCGGGGGTGTCGGGTCGCCCTTGCCGATCGGCGCGAGCACCGCGACAACGTCGCGGGGCATGGGCTGCTCGGCCTGACCTCCGACGTGCCCGTCCAGGCGCCAGAACCTCATCGGCGCGTCGGGAGCGGTCTCGACCCGCCAGCCGAACACCCGCCCGTAGAACGCTTCGGAGTCCCCAGGTGCGGGCGTGTGCAACGAGCTCATCGTCCACGAGCCCGGCTCGTTGACCTGCTCGGCTCCCGGTCGGGCTCCGGCCTGCCAGATCCCGAACGCGACGCCGACGGGATCCGTCAGCAGCGCCATGCGGCCGCCGTCACCATGGGACGTCGGCCCGACGATACGGCCGCCGCCCGCGGCGGCCGCGCGCTCGGCGGCCGCGTCGACGTCGCCCACCGCGATGTAGGTGGTCCAGACCGCCGACGGGAACCCGACCGGTGCCTGGCCAATACCGGCGACCAAGCGGCCGCCGGAGCGGGCCGTTCGGTACTCACCGGCCAGGCCGCTGGGCATCGCGGCCGGCTCGTCAAAGGTCCAGCCCAGCAGCCGGCCGTAGAACTGCGCGGCCGCCTCGGGGTCGGGCTGGAAGGTGTCGATCCAGCAGGGGACGCCCGCTGGGTAGGTCGTGATGGTGCTCATCGAGATCGCTCCTGTGACTGACCCTCGCGCGTCGCGCGCGAAGGGGATGGAGCTCGGACGGCAGGTCGCCGTCCGAGCGAGATCGCTGGTCAGGCCCGCCGCGCCGTTCGGGCACAGAGGACCGGCTCCGTCATCCGATGACGGAGCTCAGGATGCCGCCACGAGCGGGCGACGAGCGAAAGGACGGGCAATCCCGTACCGGAGCGCTCAGCGGTCGTGCGAGAAGCAAGCGATCCACGCAGCTTAACCGCGCGGGAGATTTCTTAAGCGAGCGACCGTAGACCCTTCCGTCAAACGATCCTTCTTCGATGCGCCTTGGCGTCCCAGCAAGGCTCAGGCGTGGCGCGCCAGGCGGCCGTGCAGCCGCGCTCGTACGTCGGACCAGTCTTCATCAGTGACCGAGAAGACAGCGGAATCCCAGACGCCGAGGCCCGGCATCAGCAGGTGCTTGCGCAGTACACCCTCGAAGGTCGCGCCGAGGTCGCTTAGCGCAGTTCGCGAGCGCGTGTTGCGGGCGTCGGTCTTGAACTCGACGCGGATGCACCCGAGCTGATCGAACGCGTGGGCGAGCATGAGGAGTTTGGCCTCGACGTTCGCGCCGGTCCGCCACGCCGAGGGATGCAGCCAGGTCCAGCCGATCTCCAGCCCATCGTGGGCACGACGGATGTTCAAGTAAGAGGAGCTTCCGATCGGGTCCCAATTCGGCGGCGCATGGGTGACCAGGCACCACTCCCTACCGTCGCTCGATGCGTCCATTCGCTCATCGAACCAGGCGTCGAAGGCGGCTCGGTCATCAGGAATACGCCTGTCGAGCCATTCCCAGGTGGCCGGCTCGCCTGAAGCGGCCGCGAGCCCCTCGCGATGGGCCGGCTCGATGGCCTCGAGGCGGACGCTGACGCCCTCGAGGACTCGCTGCCGCGGCGGCCAGTTCACGACGACGAGTCTACCCGCTGCTGCTCACCCTCGCCTTCGCCCAACACCTGCACCCCGACCAAGTCACCGAGTTCCTAGGCCGTCACCGCGCCGTCCACGCCGCCCGGCTTCAGGCCTACCAAGACGAGCGGGCTGCCGCCGAAGCCGCCGGCGCAACAGCACGCGACCTGATCAACCTCGACTTCGGCCTGCGCTACGAAACCGCCGTCCTCGACTAGTTCGACCACCTGAGCGAGGTAACGATCATCTAGTCGCAAAAGCCGAACCTCGACCGGCGCGCGACCCGGCGTCCCACAGGGGATCGTCAGCGGGACACGACAGCGTGACGGTCGCCGATCCGTGAGCGGGACGGGGTAGTGCCATCATCCGCGCGCAATCCATCGCTTCGTGTTGTCGCCGGTGACCCGGCGGGGGGCTGGTCGGAAGTCAGCCGGATGCTGCTGGTGGCTGGAACCGGCCGCCGCGATATTCGGTGCCGGATTCAACGACGCCGAAGGGATTGCCCCATGGGTCGCGGGCGTAGAAGGAGCGTTCGGCCCAGGGTTGGCGGGCGATATGACCGCGGGTTTGGTCCAGGACGGCGCCGGCGTCGATGACGCGCTGGCGAACAGTTTCGAGCGGTTCGCTGGTGCTGAGGTAGAGGTGACCGGGGTTGGGTCCAGGGAAGGCTGGGTCCCCGTCGGCGATCGGATCCCAGCAGGCCAGCAGAACCCCATCGCAATCGAAGTAGTGGCGTCCGGGGGTGACCCGCTCGCCGTCGGCTCCGAGCAGCGCTCGGTAGAACACCGCCGCAGCGTCGATGTCTCTGACCGGCACGATCACCCGAAAGACCCGCACGTGCTGACACGTTATCGAGGCGCCGGGGCGCGTCTCGGGGTCGGTCGCACGGCTGTGGAGGACGGGAGCGAGCAGGCTTGTTGGCAGACGAGCACCGGATCGGTGTCGGTCAGTGCCAGGGCGGTCGGGGCGCGTGGGACGCGCAGTTGGGTGTGGTCGTGAAAGAAGCAGATCACGAGCGTGCCGATCGCTTCGTGATGGCAATGGGTGATGATGCTCCAGAAGCGCCGCTCGGTTGGTGGGTGCTCCCCAGCGTTCTTCGGAGTTTCGGAAGCTGCCCGGCAGCCGCGGGGACGAATGGAGTTCGTGGCTGGCCATCTCGGCTAGCAGCGGAGCGAACAGCCGCCGGGTGTAGACGCCGTAGGCGGGTTCGCCTTTCGCTTCGTAGGTTCGTGCGACTTCTGGCAGGTGTTGCTGCCAGGCGGTCGCCCAGTTCTCGTCGAGGAAGGATTGGGTGCGTCGCGCGAGCGCAGCGATCTGGCTGTCGGGTGGGGCGAGAGCGGATCTCGGCGTCGGGGTCATGGGCTGGTCCGCGAGTCAAAGAGCTTGAGCAGGAGGGCGTGCAGTTGGGCCTGCTCGGTCTCGCTGAGTCCGGCGAGCAGCTCGTGCTCGATCACGTCGCCGGCGCCGCGGAGCTGATCGACGATCGATCGTCCTTGGGCGGTGAGGGCGATCACGTGTCGGCGACGGTCTGCGGGGTTGGTGCTGCGTTTGAGCAGCCGGCGCTGGTGTAGCGCGTCGATGACCGCGACGGCGTTGCGCGGGTCGATGCCGACGATCTCGCTCAGGCGGCGTTGATGACTTTCGCCGACCTGAGCCAGGGCCATCAGCGTCGCGAACTGATGGGGTGTAAGGCCCCGTTGGGCGAGCATCCTGGCCCACAGGCTCCGCGATTCGGCGCCCAGGCGGGCCAGCAGGTAGCCGTTGCTGAGTCGCAGCTCCTCGAGCTCGGGCGGGGTGGCTGGCGGTCGGGGGTTGGCTGGGGAAAGAGACGCCTGTCTGGGTTGCGGCATCGTCTCGACAATGATACACATGATCTATGTCACACATTGACCATGTACAAAGCAAGAGGCTCGGCGCAGGCCGGACCCCGCTCAGCGGGAAGACGTGTCTCGTGACCGGGGCCAGTTCGGGACTGGGGAAGGAGACCGCGCTCGGTCTCGCCCGGGCCGGTGCGATGGTGCTGCTGGTTTGCCGCGATCGCGGGCGGGGCGAAGCTGCCGCGGCGGAGATCAGGCAACGCGCGCCGGTCGGCGAGGTTGAGCTGTTGGTCGCCGACCTGGCCTCCCAACGCCAGGTCCGGGCGGTGGCCGCCCAGGTGCTCGAGCGCCATCAGCGGCTCGACCTGCTGATCAATAACGCGGCGGCCGCGAACCCCGTGCGGCGCGTCACCGAGGACGGGCTCGAGGCGACCTTCGCGGCGAACCACATGGCCCCCTTCCTGCTGACCCAACTGCTCCACGAACCCATGCTGCGTGGCGCACCGTCGAGGGTCGTCAACGTCAGCTCACACACGCACAAGTGGGTCAAGGCGATCCCGTGGGACGACCTCCAAAGCGAGCGCAAGTATCAGGGTTCGGCCGCCTACAACCTCAGCAAGCTGATGAACGTCCTGTTCACCACCGAGCTCGCAAGGCGCTGGGCACCCACCGAAGTGACCGTGAACTGCCTGCATCCCGGCTGGCCCCTGAAGACAGCGCTCGGCCGGCAGGCGACCGGGATCTCGGGCGTCTTCGACAGGCTGACCAAGCTCTTTGGCGCCTCAGCGCAGCACGGCGCTCGTACCCAGCTGTTCCTCGCCACCTCACCAGACGTGGCGTCGGTCACCGGCGCGTACTTCGTCAAATCCAAGCCGGCGCAACCATCCCCTCTGGCGCGAGACCAGGACGCCGCCGCACGCCTGTGGCAGCAGAGCGCCGCGTCGTGTGGACTCGACGTCGGTCGCGACGGCTAACTGCCCTGAGGCGTCAGCGAATAGCTCGCGGTGGTGCAAACGCTGCCTCAGCGGGAGCGAGCGCCGAGGTGCGGGTGTACCCCGGGGCTCAGGTCGAGCGTCTGCGCGAGCTGCTTTAGCAGTGCGACTATCGTCTGTCGTTGGCTGTCGCTGAGCCCTTTCCCTAGCTCATCCTCGAGGGCGGGGATCAGCTTGTTGACCCGGGAGACCAGGGCCGAGCCGGACCTGGTCAGGCGTATCTCGAAGGCTCGCCGGTCCTGGACGCTGCGGTGCCGTCGCACCCAGCCGGCGGCCTCCATTTCATCGATCAGGCCGACCATGTTGTTGCGATGCATCCCCAGGGCGTCGGCTAGTTGCTGCTGGGTCTGACCCGCTGCCCCATCCAGGTTGCTCAATACCCCATAGGCGCGCGGCGAGACTCCGAGGGGCGCCAGGCGCGCAGCGAACATCTGAGCCGATCGCGCGCCGACCTGAGATAACAAGAACGGCAGCGACTCGGCGTACGGCGTCGGCTCGGGTGGGCTCATCGAAGCTCAGTCTATGCCACTCCGACGACTGTCGCGTGTAGTGACAGTCGCTATACTGACGGACTTCGAGATGGGAGGATCATGAGAATCGCGGTTATCAGAGCTACAGGTCATACCGGAACGCACGTGATCGAGCAGGGCCTGGGGCGAGGCCACCACATGACAGCCCTGGCGCGCCGGCCCGAGGCCGTCGCCCGGCGCGACGAGAACCTCACCGTCGCCCAGACCGATGCGCTTGACGGCGAGCAACTCAACCAAGCGCTGGCCGGCTGCGAGGCCGTCATCTCGGCACTCGGGGTCGGGGCCTCCAGGGCGCCAACCGTCATCTACTCTCAGGGGATCGCCAACGTACTGACGGCCATGGAGGCCAACGCAGTCAACAAGCTCGCGGTCATCTCAGCCGCTCCGGTGGGCCCTCGGGCCGAGCAGCCGTTCCTCGAGCGCCGCGTGGCGATGCCCGTACTGGAGCGCGTGTTCGGCGCTACCTACGACGACATGCGCCGCATGGAGGCGCTCCTAAGGACCAGCGAGATCGACTGGGTCGCGCTGCGACCGCCCCGCCTGGTCAACAAGCCAGCCACCGGCACCTACCGCCTGGACGCCACCCCGCTGCCCAAAGCCCGAAGCATCACCTACGCCGACCTGGCGACCGCATTGCTGGACTCACTCGACCGCCAAGACCTATACCGCCGCGCCGTTTTCGTGGCCAACTAGCCCTCGGCCTAGGATCCTCGTGCGGGCACGTCGGCGGGGCGGTGCCACCATGCGGTGATGCCCATCTCCCGCGCGATTCTTTTTCAGCTGGCCACCAGCGCCCAGTTCGAGCGAGCGACGCGCGTCCTGCCGACGGGTGAGCGTCTGGCCTGGCGGTCGGCTTCTCGATACGTGTGCGGGACGGCCGCCGCAGACGCCTTCGAGCTGGCCCGTAGGCTGCATGAGAAAGGAGTGGCCGCCACCATCGATCAGTTCGGCGAGCAGATCAGCGACATCGCCGTCGCCGACCGCGTTGCCGCTGACTACCTGCGCCTGGCCGGCGAGCTCACCGACTTGCCGGAGGATGCGTGGCTGTCGATCGACCTCTCGCACCTCGGGCTGGACGTCGACCAATCCGGATGCGCCGAGCGGCTCGCTGCGATCGCCGGTCAGCTAAGCGCCGGGCGGCGCATCCAAGTCGGGGCAGAAGACCACGGCCGCTCCGATGCCGTGCTGGAGTGCGTCTTGACCGTTGCCGGCCAGGGCCTCGCTGACCGTCTCGGCGCCACCGTGCAAGCCAACCTCCGCCGTGCCCCAGCCGATCTCGAACGTCTGATCGCCGCGGATGTTCATAGCGGGCGCTGCCCGCTGGGCGATCCCGGCGTTATTGACCAGCACGTCCAAGCCACCCCACGCCTGCCTCACCGCACCCAGCGCCTCGGCGACCGACTCGTCGCCGGACACGTCCGCCTGCAAGCCGCACGCTTCACCGCCGGCGCCGGACGCGGCGGCTCGCGCGGCCGACTCGTCGATCTCGAGACCGCGACGCGCGCGCCCTCAGCCGCGAAGCGCTCCGCGATCGCTCTGCCCAAGTCGGCGCCCGCGCCGGTCACGATCGCCCGCTTCCCCGCCAGCCGCATCTCTAGTCCGAAGCGTCAAACAGCTGCCGGGCGATTGTTGCCTGATCGAAGTACACGCGCTCACAAATGATCCCGTCGCCCGCGTCGGCGAACAGGAAGAACGCCACCATCCGGCAGCGGAAGCTTCGCCCCGTCGCAGGAATACCGCGCAGCGGTCCCTTGTGCGTGCCCAGCAGGTCGAACTCGACGATCACGGCGTTCTCGGCATGGTGCAGGACAGCGTTCTCGTTACGCTGGTCGGGAAACGCCTCACGGGACTCACGGAAGTACTCCGCTACCTCTTGCCCGCCATCATGGACCTCCCCGGTTGGGATGATCTCGTACCGCGGATGGTCAAACGTGTCCATCGTCACATCGAACTCGTGACGGTTCTCAGACTCCATGTGCCGACGCACGGCGCTCTCCCGCCGCTCACGCAACATCGCGGTCGTCTGCGCCATCGTCAGGACACCTCATGAAACATGGCGCAAGACATCCTATGCTCCGGCGACCGCCGACGTGGGCGCGGGCGCCAAACGAAGCAGCGCAAAGGCGTCCCACCATGTAGAAGGCTTTTTCATCGTTGCTCTCCTCGATATCGGGGACCGTCAGACATTCAGAACGACCGCGAGCAGTGAAACGTGAGATCGCGATCCAATCGCATCACGAGTCGTTGAGCGACGGGTCACCAGCTCTGCGCGCTGCATTTGCACGGAGTCCCCCTTGCGACGCTCCGGGAAGGGATCGGCTTGCAGAGCGGGCAAGACACGAGGCCAGTTCAATCCCGACGAACTCGAGGAGGTAAACCCACCGCCGGGGAGATGTCGCAAAGTAAGATCGCCCGACGATGGCGGCGCGGCTCGACCACTGCGTGATCGCGGTTTCCCACTGGGGGCGATCGAACGCGTTCTACCGCGACGTCGTCGGCGCGGAACTCGTCGAGCTGCCGCGCGGCCGCCATGCCTATCGACTGGGCAACGCCCAGCTCAACGTGCACGGGCCGGGATCGACGGCCCAGCCGCTGCCGGTACGACCTGTCGTACCCGGCAACAGCGACCTCTGCCTGGAATGGCCCGGGCCGGTCGAGCAGGCCGTCGAGCACCTGAAGCATCACTCAATCCCGATCGTCGAAGGGCCGGTCGAACGCCAGGGAGCGCTCGGGGTCGGCCACAGCGTCTACTTCAACGACCCGGACGGAACCCTGCTCGAGTTCATCTCCTACGCCTGAGTTGGTACGCGGAAATGCTTCAGCCCCGGTAGGGGATCGGCGAACGGGGCAACCGGCCGAACTACTCGGTAGCGTCGGCGGCATGTACTCCATCGACATGGTCGAGTTCGCGTCGTCCTCGGCCAGCGCGAGCGGTGCCTTCCTCGAGCAGGCCTTCGGCTGGACTCGCACTTCGTACGGACCGGATTACGTCGATGTCCTGGGCGGCGACATCTCCCTCGGATTCCAGTCCGATGCGGCTGAGTAGCCGAGAGCGCCTCTCGTTGTGATTCGCGCCGAGGACCTCGACGAAGCTCGGGTGGCGATTGAGGCAGCGGGTCGCGGTGACGGTCGAGCCATTCGACTTCCCCAGCGGCCGGCGGTTTCACTTCCGGGAGCCGGGCGGATCCGAACTCGCCGTGTGGCGCCCAGCGGACTGACAACCGTCGCCGTTCGGTTACTGAGACCGTCTCGACTGAGGAAGCCGGCAAGGGTGGCACGATGTCGGGATGATCGGCGGCGACACTGGTGGGCGGAAACTGAGCGCGATGTTGCGCGAGCTACGTCCTGCGCTGCAGGACGGCCAATGGGTCTTCATCACCGCCGAGGCGGCTCCGACCGGGGTTACGCCGCTGGCCACCTTTGCCGAGCAGGAAGGTCTGTCGCTGCTGCTGAGACGAGAGCAGGCCGACAGCCTCGGGCTGGCGTACGACTTCGTGGGCGCGTGGATCAGCCTGACC
>JAABUJ010007322.1_pt1 | contig 10356 bp, 9 predicted proteins | sample 5559131 | NCBI WGS metagenome assembly JAABUJ01 (sample SAMN10711875, study PRJNA513366) | rock metagenome | isolation source: Antarctica rocks | place: Antarctica: Victoria Land, Mt New Zealand nord | collected 2016-01-07 | reverse complement strand
CTGGGAGCGCCCCCGGCGCGAGGAGCGCATGCTCTCCCCCTACCGGGTCCGCCGCGCCTTTTCCGCACTCTTGCTCATTGTGGGCACGCCGGCAAATGCGCCAAAACCCTGTGGCCGCTCGCCGGGGGCGGCCCAACGGCCGCCTGTCCGCGCCGGCGCCACGCCATCCCGTGGTCAGGACGACGCCCACGAGGCCCTCACAGGCCCCAAAGCGGCGCCAAGTGCGCGGCGGCCGCCACGAAGAGCGCCTAGCCTGCTGCGCACCATCGATCTGCGAATCTCCCTGGCAACAGGCATTGTTGCCACGTCTGGTCCTGTTTAAAACGCAAGGTAAAGGCGGGGGACTCCTTGAGGCGGCCGCGTTGATGACCAGGAGGACTCATGTACCACCGGACGAGCGCCACCATGACCCTAGCTGCCTTACTCTGCGTCGCCCTCCCCTCGTCGCGTCTCGCCGCCATGCCTTCTCACCGCCCGCGCGGCCGTCCAACCGTCGCACGAGACCGGCTGGGGGGTCGAGCGCTGGTCCGTCAAAGTCGGCATGGACCCGCACGCACGCCTCGTCGATCAGCGGACGGACGTCCCCACGAACATCGTCCAGTTGCGCGCGTTGTCGGCGCCGGCGTCACCACCCCCGAACAGCCGCGTCAAGCCCGTCGAAACGACGGTGTGGTCGCTCGACGCGATCTTGCTGCGCTATAAGCAGGAGGACGACTCGGATTACCACCTCGTCCTCGCCGACACAGGCGGACCCACGATGATCGCCAAGATCCCCTCCCCCACATGCGTCGGCCCGTCGAGCCCCTTCCTACCGGCCATGGGTGCGGTGCGGACCACCTTCACGGCGGCGTTCCATCCGACGATCTCGTTCCAACGCGTCAATGTCAAAGTTCACGTCACCGGCGTCGGCTTTTTCGACTTCAAGCATGGACAAAGTGGTGTGGCCCCCAACGCTATCGAACTCCACCCCATCCTGAGCCTCCAGTGGGGGAGCGGGGGTGCGACGCCGACGCCGGGATCGGGCACGCCAGGTCCGATGACAGGGACTCCATCTCCGGACGAGGGGACACCTGCTCCCTCCGTAAGGTCAGGGAGCGTCCTCGCTGTCCGTGTACAGGTCAGCCCGAACCCGGCCGCCTATCGGATCGATACCACGGTGCGGGGCTCCACGCTGCCGGGCGCGCACTGCGGTGTCCGCGTCGTCTACGCCTCCGGTACAGCGTCGTCAAAGCGCGGCCTCCAGGTGACACAGACGGCCGACGCGCGCGGAGAGGTGGCGTGGACGTGGCGCTATGGGCCCGGACGACGGGGTAAGCGTACGCGACGATGACATGCACGATGGGCGACCGGCAGGGCGCCGGGACCGCGACGTTCGGCGCGGGGTGAAGCGAGCGTAGCGCCAATACGGTCGCGCCTCGCCGACTGAACGACAGGGTGTGGCGCCGATTGCCGATAGAGGGAATAAGACCACTGCTGGCGTATCGGCGGTGCGCCGGCGGTGGTTCTGGACAGCTCGGATCTCTCGGTAGGACACGGGGGCCATACCGCACCGCGCCCTCCGCGATCGACGACCGTTCGTGGTACCGTTGCACGGCTGCCCTTGCGCCATATGGTCGTCCTAAGGTGAACGCGCTGGCGTGGTTGGCGATCCAACAACCCGGTCACGTCCCGCGTCGACGCGGGTCTCTTTTCACGGCCGTCCCACTTGCGAGAAAAGACCTTGAAACGGTCGAGTTCGCGCGGCCCCTCCAGACACCCCTCCCACCAGAGATGGGAGGTGATTTCTAGCCCCGAAAACGGCGCCTCATTTCTTGTACGCCCGAAGGACATCCAATTGCCTCCCCAACGGCCTATGGCGCACGAAGCGCGCACGGTCATGGCACGCTAATGGCGCGCGCCGACGTACGTGACCAGGCGTCCCGTGGACAGTCGCTCACGGTCACTCTGCCAATTCAGGGGGTACGTTCGCCGTTGCCCGACGCTACGTGTGCGGCGCGTTTCGGGAGTTCTATCGTTTAGGCGTATAGTGGGTAACGGCGTTGCGTCGATTGTATGGCGTGGGGCTCCGGCGAACGGCGCGTCGAGATGCCGTCTCGACGCGCGATCCCCCTCGACCGATCGGTCCGCCCGCCGCTCTTGTTGGGTCGACATCCGCCCCGCCTATGCGCGCGGTATCACCGATCGATACCTTGTCTCAATCGCTCGCTTTAAGGTAACTATGACGTGGCGCCCGGTCGTTCTACTGCCCAGGCGCCGCATACCTCGGCGCTCACGAGCGTAAAATGCCGAAAAGCGCATGATAACGGCATGATGGCAGCGCGCGGCGCCCACTCACAACGCGCCTTCACCCAAAATGCGCATGGTACGGGCACGGTACCGGCGAGACCCGGCCTTTCACTGGCGCGCGACCGGCCAGAAAGCGCACGGTACGGGCACGGTACCGGGTGTACGATAAGGGTGTAAAGACCTAGCCAAGCAGGCAGCCACCCCGCGACGTGCGAGAGCGCGTCGCCCCGGCTCCCTGGCGGGATGCGCATCCCCGTGGCCTTTCCGATCGCGTCGCCGGCGTCAGCCGCGCGGACCTCTTCGTCTATCGACACCACCTGTCGAGAGACGAAGAGGTTGCTAGCGTCCGACCCATCAGGGCCGGAGCACGACGATCGCGCGTATGCGCGCGATAGCCTCACGTGTCCCCGAGGCTATCGGGTCTGGTTAGAGCTCTGCTCCCAGGCTCCGAGGGGAACAGACCATACTGCGACGGAGCGTCGAGAAGATGAGGGGGATAGCCGCGACGGGATCGAACGCGAGGTGCGCCAGACGCGCCCCGCCACCGCTTCCGTCGCGTCCGTCCCGCGCCAGACAGCTGTGCCAGGCCGAGAGGTTTGGTCGGCCCACGATCACCGGGGCACGCGTGCCCTGTCGGTGTCCGAGTGGGGGCACCCATGGGCGCGACCCGCGTGATCGTGCGGCCCCGATCGCTGGCGGCGCTCGGACGAGCGTCGTGGCGATCGGACAGGGTGTGGATGTCCGATGGACCGCGCCCTTGACGGGGCGAAAGACGTGTCGAGCGCGCACACCCGGCCGTCCGCGCCTTTTTTTATGTTCCCGTCCGCTCAATGAAGTGACTGGAGGGGAAGGGGGGATAACGCCGCGCAGTCACGTCATGTCCCGCAATGTAGGAGGTGCGGGAAGACGCTGCCCCAGCCCGACAAATTGCACTGAAACATCCCGGAGGTACCATCATGGACCCTAATGTCATCCTCGCGTTCCTTATCTGGATACCTTTCGCCGCCGTGTGGGCCCGCAGGCGCATCCTGCTCCGCCGCGCCGAGAGCCGCGCCCTCGCCGAGAAGATGGACCGCCGCCGCCTCGCCACGCAGCGCCTGCCTCACGCTCGTGCGATCCTCGACCCATATCTGGAAATGATGGTCGACGCCGGCCACCGCGTCACGCACGACGACCTGACGCTCTCGATCTCGCACGACGCGATCGGTCGCGAGGTCCATGTGTGGGAGATCGTCTGTCCCGCCGGCGATCGGGTCGCTGCGGTGCATATCGTCTATCGTCGACCGGGCGACCCCGAACCGTTCGCGACTGGTCCGCACGCGGTCCCGCCGTGCGACGCCACGGTCGTCGGCGGGACGCGCCGCGACCCCTCACCCCGTGTGGGCGACGTTATCGACGCGGACGACGCAACGACCGACGACGCAACAACCGACGACGACGTGGCTATCGACGTTGCGGCTCCCGAGGCCGCGCCCGAGGTTATCCCAACGAGCGAGGATGAGCTCGCGGCCTTCGATGATTGGGCGCGCAGGATGGTCGCCGGCGCCGACAACTCGTCGGGCGAGTCGCCGGATGGCGTGGATGGTCGGGCGGACGGCCAGGCCGACCTCGACAAGCGGCCCGCGCCGCAGCTATCCGTTGTCGTCGCGTCCACCCCGGACGGGCAGGGACATGTCGCATGGCTTCGGCGTGCCCTGCTCGTCGACGTCGCATCCAAGGCGTGGTCGTTCGACCAATCCATCGATGTCGGCGAGCAGCCCGCCGCTGTCGCCTATGTCACGCGCAACGACGGCGTTGTCACCATCACCGCGCAGGACGGGCGGAGCGCCGCCGCAGCCGTCTTCTCGCTGGTGACGCTCGTGCAGGCTGAGACCGACACCATCCCGGTGGTTCGGACGATCGCGAGCGCGTGCCCATGCGACGAATGCGCCCTGATCACCGCTCCGGTTGCCGCGCATGGGGGGCATACCGAACTTGCCGCGCCCTGAATGGAACCGTGATATGAGAAATCCGAACACACCGTTGGCACACCTCGCCACGCGAAAGGGGCCACTGCATGTCGACAGCCCCCTCGGATGACGACGCGCCGCTGGAGGTCGGCGACGCGTCGCTCACCGCCGTGCTGCTGGCGCGCCGCTGTCGATAAGATCGGCGCGCGCTCCGGACATGCGCGGATCACCTGGTATGTCGGACAAGATCGGAGGGTGATGCACAGACACACGGGCGTGTGCATTGAATGCGTTGCCATAGTGCAAGTCGTCGCATTCGCCGACGGCGCTCTCACCGTGGTCTGGCGCGATGTCGGCGGGCGGGGGACCGTTATCTCGGGGCCGCCGCAGTGCCGCCGTCCCGAGACATGCGCGCGCCCGACAGACGCGCATACGGTTGTCGGAGGATCCTAATCTCCCCTAGCTTCTCCGGCGTTCCGATCCCCGCGCACGTCCACGGCCCCACGGCCCTGGAGAAGCAATGTGCCCCCGACACCCGCGGGACACTGGGCACGCAGGCGTTGAAGGGACGACGTGAAAACCACGAACGAGGTCGCGGGGGTAATAATCGCTATCGGCTTCCTCTTCACGCCCCGCGCGTATCCCCCTCCGACGCCGCAGGCCGCCGTGCTCGCGTCGCACCTTTCCCCGTCGGTCTGTTCTTCCGACCGGTCCCCTATGCGGGGGTGCAACTCTCGGGTTGACGAGTGTCCCGATCACGTGTGTCTCGAGCGGGGACGGAGGGGCTGACGTACGGTATCCGCACGTGTGCCTGTCCCACCTGCCCGCCGCGGCTCCGGACCTATCGATGGTCGTCCTCCACACCTTCCGGAGGTGGCGCGCCGCCGTTCCCCCGCCACTCTCGGCCGGGCCACCCGCGCCATCACATGGCGCCCTCGATCCGGTCGCAACTTAGAGGTGCGCTCGACCACCGGCGCCGCGATGCCGGCGTCCCGGCCCGGCACATTGACCCCCTCCACCGACTCTCGTACCCGACGCCGATCCCATGAAACGGCGAGTTCACATGCGCGCCCGACGCTCCCCCCTTTTGCCCAAACGATTAGGAGGCTCACCATGACCATGCTTCACCATTCTCCCACCGATGGTTTCCACGTCGCCCCGTCGATCAAGACCATCCCGCGGACCTTCCGCGCGTTCGTCACCGGTCCCCAGAACGCCCTGGCCTATAACGCCGCCCTCACCGTCGCGCGGATCCCCGGCACGATGTATAACCCGCTTTACCTCAGTAGCCCCTCCGGGCTCGGTAAGACGCACCTGTTGCACGCCATCGCCGCCTACCTGCGCCCGCGCCTCGACGGCGCCGAGGTCATCATGGTCAGCGCCGACCAGTTCTCGCAGGACTTCGTGACTCACCTGCGGCGCGGGCACATGCTGCCCTTCCGGCGGCGCTACCGTCGCGCCGGCGCCCTCCTCATCGATGGGATCGCCCTCATGACCGGCCGCGAGGCCGCCGCCGAGGAACTGGTCCACACGTTCGACGCGCTGCGCGAGGCCAACCGGCAGATCGTCATCGCCGACGAGCAGCGCCCCCACACGATGCGCGGTCTGCCCGAGCGCTTACGCGCGCGCCTGGGTGCCAGCCTCATCGCCACCATCGGCGCGCCGGACGAGGCCACCCGTGCGGCCATCCTGCGGCAGAAGGCGACCGGCCTGGGCTGGCTCGCCGGGGTGTCAGGAACACCGGAGATGTCCGTCGCGCAGGTGCGGCGCGGGAGTGAGGTGTCCGCCGACGAGGGCGGTGCGGGCGAGGTTTCCGAGGAAGCGCTTGCCGTACTGGCGAGCCGCATCCGCGGCTCCGTGCGCGATCTTGAGGCGGCGCTAACACGCCTCTCGGATGAGGCGGCGGCGCGCGGCACGCTGGCGACGGCGCCGCTGGCGACGCAGGTGGCGACCGAACTCAACCGCGCGGCGCGGCAGCCGCGCGGGCGCGGCGGGGTCAAGGGCATCCTCGCCGCCGTCTGCGACTACTACGGCATCCCCCAGAACATCCTGCTCGGTAAGAGCCGCGAGATGACCGTGGCGCAGGCGCGCCAGGTCGCCATGTACCTCTTGCGCGAGGACGCCGGCCTCACCGCGACGCAGGTGGGCATCGAGTTGGGGCGCGACCACTCCACCGTGTTGCACGGCCACGCCCGCGTCTCCGCCGCGCTCAACAACGGCGATACCATCATGAACGTCGTGCTCGACAGCGTGCGCAAGAGCGTGCTGCGGAGTGACCGCAGGACCGCTGAGGGGATGATGGGGTAGTTGACGCAGCAGGACAAGGGGGCTGCGGCCGTGCTAAAGCGTACGGAGGTAACCACCATAGTGTCAGTCGGTCGGGCACGCGTCGATTCCATCACGCGGATGCGAGGCGTGAGCGCGGAGCGGCCGACGCCTTATACGAATACGACGCGCCGCGACGGCCCAAGTGGTCGAAGGGCCTCGTTGGCCTTCATCCCATGGGCTGGCGCGTCTTACAGCGAGCTGACCTGCTTGCGCGATGTTGGATGTGGACCGCATGACGAAGGGGCGGAATAGAGGCTAACGAACGCGGGCTATACGACGAGAAGACTGTATAACGGGAGAATAGACCAATGATGCCGATACAACATCTGGGTGCCAGGATCTTGGTGAACGACCAGCCGGCGCTCACGGGGCTGATCCGGCTGCGTGGGGCGCTCGCGCGCATAGGCGCGTTGGTGTCCGAGCTCGCCCGGATACTCCTATCAGGAATACCCCGATCGATGCGGACGGATGCGAACGCCGCGATCGACGACACGCCTTCGTCGGCTGTGGCTGATGGACCGAATAAACCGCGCTTCGCTGCTTCCGGTAGGGCGTCGGCCGCGTCGATCGGGACCGGCGCTTGCCCCGCGCGGCGGCCCCTCGCCATCGGCTCAACCTGGTGGCGGAACGACGACGGCGCCATCCTCACGATCGAGGGCCCCACAAACGAGCATCCCTATCTTGCCGTGCGCGTGTCCGTGCCGGGGCACCCTGACGCGCGGGGGGATGTCCACCCTGCGGTGATGACGGCGGCGATCATAGAGTCGCTCCTGCCGTACATTGTCGACGACGAATAGGCGCGGCAACGCGGTAGGCGGAATGCCGGCGTCCCTGCGCCAGTGCGACCGTGCCCCTCCCGGTGTCCTGATGCCCGCACGGAGAATGGCCCATGCGGGCATGTGCGCCTCGCCGGATCCACGAATCCGCGCGCAGGTCGGGGGCCTTATGCATGGGGAGGGAGGGATTGCCTGGCTATTATGGACGGGAAACGTGAGCCATGACACCATGGTCGCTAGCGACAAACAGTCAGTGACCCACGGACTTCAGCCGTGGGTCTCCTTGGAGGTTCTTATGAGGAGGACGAGATGTCGCTCTCAGAAGCCATTAAGCAGGCGATGAACGCCCGCGACTTGTCGACGGCCGAGGTGGCGCGCCGCCTCGCCGAGGGGTACGACCGGGCCACCTTCTATCGGTTGCTCGGCGGCGCGACGACGGAGCCGCGCCTGGGCACGCTCGTCGGCCTGTGTGCCGCCCTGGAGATAAGCCCGACGGAATTGCTGCAGCTGGCCGGGCTATGGCCGCAACGCGACCGCGCGGCCGATGCGCAAGATATACGCCTGCGCCGCGCCTTCGCGCGGATCCAGCGTCTGCCGCGCGCGGATAAGCGGCGCGCCGTGGTGGTGATCGCGGCGGTTGCCGATGGATGGGATGTGGAGGACAGGCGGGACACACAAGGTGCGGAGGACGCGCGGCCTGGTGAGTGTCTCGCACGCGCATCACAACGACCTGACGGGTCGGCGGGTCTGATTATGTCAGGAGCAGTTTCTTCGGCGCGAGCGGTGTTGCTTACCCCGCCTATCCGTCACGAAGGGTAACACCGTTGACATAAAAAACTAGACGCTTGCGGAAGGCCGGCGGCATCCACCATAGTCGCTTCCATTCTCGCTGACGGCTGTGACCTCGCCCTTCAGCTTCGCTTCGCGGACGTGTTGCCCAGCCGGGGCGAATCAGATAGTATCTGATTCGCCCCGGCATCTCCAACCAGGGTCGCGGCGAAGAACACCATGGACTAACGCGACCGCAGGCTGCGGCGCCTGATGCCGACTGATACATCGGACGCACTCATGAGCATGGCGCCCGTCCTCGCTACCCCTCCACAGTGCGCGAACACAGGTGCGCGAGGTGGCCTCATCGCCGCGGTGGGCTTGGTCGTTGGGGGCCTTACACGGCGTGTAAGGGCAGCACCATACGCCAATTGTAAAACTACCCGTGATGTCGGTGTCTTACACGCCGTGTAAGACCCGATGATCGGCAAGACGAGCCCCGATACTCCGTCATCGGCGGGACCTCCACCACCTGTCGCTGCTCCATGCCGATCTCTGGCGCGTCCATGAGCAGCCCCGCGCACCCTGGGCACACCAATGGACGCCGCGCGATGTCGTGATCGGGCGCGTCCACCAGCCGCAGGCGCGCCAAGGTGCTCCGGTTGTCCGCCCGGCTTCTTCCCACTTTTGCCGCGCGGGCTCCGGGGCACGCACACTGGCCCGTCACTCGATGGCGGTTTGTTGCTGGTGCGGCTGGTCATCGCCCGCTGCCCCTCCAGGTCCTTGACGCGCTCCAGCAGCGTCGCGACCTGCGCGCTCACCGTGGCGATCGTCGCGTGCGCGGCCACCACCTCGGCGCACAATCGCGCGTTCTCTGCCCGCAGGGTCGCGCTGGTGTCCTCAGCCGTCATACCCTTACTCTACCAGGGGCGGCCCCTGCCGTCCCTCCTAAACAGTCATGGTAAGCGTAGGAAGTGAGTTGCGTATGGTTGCACACGCATATGTCGATGCCAGCCCGTTGCTCTACGGTGAACCGGATCTCGCCCCCCGGCAATCGTGCCCCGCGCGACAGGTCTACCCAGTCGCCGATGTTCCGGCATGCCCGCCGGGTCGGCTGCCTATCGATTTGATAGGAGGAGCCGCCGACTTACTAGCGGCCATCCTCGGCGACCCCGACCCGCGGTGGTCCGAGGGGCTCATCTCCACGGCGGGAGGGCTGGCGTCCCTGGCTACATGCTCGTCCGTCATGCTCGCCGAGCGGTACGGGCTCGACGTCATGTCAGCCGAGCGCATCGCCGCGGCGTTTGCCCTCGGTCGGCGCGTGATCATGGAGCCGCGGCGCGATCGACCACAGGTGCGCTCCCCCAAAGACGCGGCCGCGCTCGTGATGTCCTTGATGGAGGCGCTGACCCAGGAGCACCTACGCGTCTTGCTACTGGACAACAAGAATCGGTTGCTCGCCAACACACTGGTGTACCAAGGGACGGTGAATTCGTGCCTTGTGCGCGAGGCCGAACTCCTGCGCGATGCCGTCCGCTACAACGCGCCGTCGATCCTCCTGGCGCACAATCATCCGTCAGGATCGCACGATGCATCGCCGGAGGACCTTCAACTTACCCGATCCGCCATCGACGCGGCGAAGCTACTAGGCATCGTGGTCCTGGATCACCTCATCATCGGCGCCGGCTCGTACCTCTCACTGCGGTCGCAAGGGTTACAGGACGGCCCCTGGTCCTGAATGCTGCTCATAGTCGTGAGGGGCGGAAGGAGAAACTATGGCCGGGGACTATGGACTCACTCCTAAATAAGTTGATCATCTTATCCGGATCAACACGCCTGATTTGAGCACGACATTGGCTAATTTATTTGAGTGTGACCAAAATCCGTGGGAAGAGCCGAGGACGTTGAAAGCCAGCGCGCGCTGGGTCATACTGTAGCAGCATCACCCGCTACAGTACTCAAGGAGACGCCCGATGACGTCCAACGTAGACCTGAGTGTACAGCAGATTCAACAGGACTTTCAAGCCTTGATCGCCTACGTCACGGGGCCGGAGACACGCACGGCGACGGCCTACACGGTGGAACTCACGCTCTTCCGGCGTCTCTTGGCGTTGGGAGCCGTGCTGTTGCGCGTGTTCTTCCAGACGCGGGCGGCGGAGCGCCCCGCCGGTCCGGTTCACGCGCCGAACGGGAGTCTGCTGGGCTATCATGATCGCCGGTTCACCACCTACTATTCCGTGTTTGGCAAA
>JAABUJ010007321.1_pt1 | contig 10358 bp, 13 predicted proteins | sample 5559131 | NCBI WGS metagenome assembly JAABUJ01 (sample SAMN10711875, study PRJNA513366) | rock metagenome | isolation source: Antarctica rocks | place: Antarctica: Victoria Land, Mt New Zealand nord | collected 2016-01-07 | reverse complement strand
CTTCGGCCGGCCCGCGGAGGCAGTGACTCCGATCAAACTGGCTCGCCTGCGGCGATTGGCGCAGCTCTGGCTCGCGGCCAACCGCGTGGGTTGGGTCGAGGTTCGCTTCGATGTGGTCGCAGTACTGGCCCGCCCGGGCGCACGTGTCGAGGTCGAACACTTTCCTGGAGTGTTCTGATGGCGCTCGGACGAGCACACTCCGTAGCGGTCAGCGGCGTCGACGGGCAGCTGGTGGAGATCGAGGCCTACTTGGGCCGGGGCCTTCCCGGAGTCCACCTGGTCGGCCTGCCGGACACGGCACTGCAGGAGTCCAGGGACCGGGTGCGTGCCGCGGTGGCCAACTCCGGCGAGAAGTGGCCCTCGCGTCGGATCACGCTGGCGTTGTCACCGGCCACGCTGCCCAAGGGGGGATCGGCTTACGACATAGCAAGGTGCACGGTGTGACAGTCCTAATCACATCGAGCACAGGGAGACACCACCATGAGCACTACCAACACCACCCACGACAGCAGCTCGACCGCTTGGCTCGGGAGCCTTATCGGTGAGCTGACCGGCGAGCAGCTCGACTCGCTCGTCTGGCAGCGGCGTGAAATGTCATTCCCCGAGGCGACGGCCGACAAACTCAGGACGACCGATGAGTGCCTAATCGGGGACGCCAAGCGCACGGTCGAGGAGAACCGAGTCCTCGCGTGGGTTGAGCAGCAGCCGCGACCTGCCGCACCGGCCTGGCACCAAGGCGCCTACCCAACTGTGCAGATGTTCACCAAGGCCCGGGAGCCGGTGCGGACGTTCGAGCGGGCATTCGACACCAAGGAAGACGGGTGGTCGTGCTACCTGCTCTGCGAGGAAGTGCTCACCGTTCACGGGGTCGAGCGCGGCCCCGTGCAGATCGTGGCCGCGACTCCCACCGACGGCGCCAACACCAGCGCAGGCACGAGCGATGGCGGCGGCGTTGGTTGACGCTGCGGACGCAGCAGAGGCGGGGTTACGGTGACGACCATGACCGCTCCCAAGCGTTCCGCGCTCTCCCAGCTACGCCGGACGGCGTACTTCACTCAGCGCGGCATAGGGGACGCTCAGGCGGTGGTGCGCGGGCCAGGTGCCTACGGGAGGCGTCGAGCACGCCGCAGCATCACCCGGTCGGTGTTCCGACTATTCAATGAGGCCCTGAGAGCGCCGTATAGGCACGAACGGCCCTGCCCCGGCGTGAAGGGGTGGGGTCGTTCCACGTGGGGCGGATGACCGCCGCGGGTACGAGCATTTCTGTCCCGGCCGCACGGTCAACCGCGACCCCGACAGTAGTGCCGCTTCACGGCGTCGATGTGCGGGAGTCGGGGCGGTTCTGCCAGGATCTACGGCGTGATCGAGGACGAGCTGACTGCCGCCGGGGATGCGGTGCGGGCATTGGCCCGACAACGGCAAGCGGGGGCGTACCTGCTGCGCGTACATGCCAGCGAGGGCACCGACCAGATGCCCCTGCCGCCGGGGTTAGACCCGGTCCTGATCGCCCTCGCGGAGCGGTGCACGTCGCGGGCATGGCGACAGTCCGAGGAAGATCCGACGGTGCTGTTGGCCGAGGTGCAGGCGATGCTGGACATCTAGGCGAGTGCGCCCACTTCACTGAGGCCTTATCTGGATCCGTTCCAAAAGATCTCACACCTATGCACAAGCCTGTGCATAGCGAAGCCCTCGGGGGTGCTCCCACCGCCGATACGGGGGGGAGTGCGGCGGCAGGAGCGCGACGAGGCTTGGAGCCCGCCGCACCCAGGGGGCGCGAACGCAACCCCCCCAGACTGGGTGCATAGATCATAGCGCTGAACGGCGCGGGTGCCCGTAGTGTCGTGGGTGGTCCCCGAGTTTTCTCCCCAGATGTCTCGGGGACCCCCTTCTGGGTGGGGTCGTTTGTAGGCGTTGCAGTAGAGCGAAACGCCGTACGATTGAAGGAATGAACGCGCATATCCGACTCGACGAGGGGCGGCTTTCAACATCGACCTCTACCGGACTCTGGCCGGTTCGAAGTCGAGGGTGGTCGACTTTCGCTCATGGTTACAACGCCCGAAGGTGCGCCGGTGCCCGTGGAGACGTTCGAGGCCGGTGAGTGGCTCGAAGCGTGGATGCAGCCCGACGGCCAGCTGGAGCAGTTCGGGCACCTGACTGCCGCACCTAGAAGATTCGCCCGACCCACTCGGAGTCAGAGGTGCCCGGCGGATCGCTTGCGGTCGCGCCTCGCCCGAATCTCATCGAGCGGGTCCGCGGCCTTCGCCACCCCGCCCAGGGCCTCGGTCATCGTCAAGTGCAGCTGCTTGGCCAGCGCAGCCGTCGCCGCGCCCGTTTCCCGACGCGAGGCGATCCGTTGCGCTAGCAGGACAGCCATCTGTCCGGCTACCGACCCCAGTCGACCTACCTCGTCCAGCTCCCGGCTGACAACTTCCACCAGCAGACTCGGGGGTGCCCCGAGGTCGTCGGAGGCGGGCGCCCGGAGGGGCATTCCTGCGGCTGTAGCGCGTTGTGAGCGCTTCCCGCACGTACCGCTGCAGAACCGTGAGCTAGGGCGCCTGGCGGCGTAGGACCGGCCACAGGACTCGCATTGTCGCTGCATGGTGTGCTCCTCGCCGGGGTGATGTCCGGGGACACGAAACGATTAGGGAGGGAAGTGATCCACCGGCGGGTCCGCTGCGCTTGTGGCTCACCAAAAAATCGGTCGATTCGTAACGCTCTGTGGATGGTGGACTGGTAGCGGTGTATGTCCACCATCCCGTTGCCACCCCACCCGGGTGGGGGGGTGCCGACTACCCGGGTGTCCATCCCCCCTGGTGGGTAGGTGGTGGGCTAGGCGGGTGGACCTAGCCGGGGTGTGCTAAGCCGGGGTGCTGTCTAGCCGCCTACTAACCCGGTGGCAGTCCTGGTGCTACAAGTTCGTGGCCTGGTTGGGCTACTCGGTTGTGCTGCCTGTGGGCGGCACGGGTGGGCAGCGAGGCGAGGCACTGGCAGGCAGGCAGGCACTGGCAGGACAGGGCAGGCGCGAGGTGGGCAGACGCGGCGGTCGTGGTGCAGGGCGGGCGTGCTGGGCGCGGGGTGTTGGGGTGGTGGCGCAGGTGCGGCTGCGGGCATGAATCCGACTGGACCCGCTGCGCCGTCCTTCGCTCCCTGGCCGTGCGCGTGAGTGCACGGCAGGGCGACGTTGACGCCACCACCCCGACAGGTCCGGGGTTTAGGTGAAGACCGGCGGTGTAAGTCCCGTCCCGGTTATCTGCCCGAGGCTGGCCAGGTAGCGGTCAGGGATCAGCGCTGTGTAGTTGAAGATGCGATACAGCACACCCATCGAGTCGGCGTACGGCGCTTCGAAACTCTCGGCCTGCAACGGTGATTCCCACAGAACGATGTCGTCGCTCACCATCGTCAGGACAATGTCCTGGTTCGTGCCTGCACCGAGGTTGGTCGGAATGTTGGCGTCGGTGAACACGTCCATACCGAGCACTTGCCCCACATGGCCGACACCTTGGTTGTCGTCGCGGTTCGCCAGGGCGTTGAACCCGCCAGCCGTGGGCACCACCAAAGGACGACCGGAGCTGTCCACGTAGGACGCGAACCAGGCCCAACGGCGGGGATGCATGACCACCGTGTCGGGCGCCTTGAAGCGGCTCCCGTTGATGGTCCCCTGCAATTGCGCCAACCGGCCGTAGAAGGCTTGCGCTGTCGGGCTGGCCGTGGTCCAGGTGTTGACGCTGGTCGACGCCGGGGTGAGATAACCGCGGAGTTGGCTACCCGTTCCGCTGCCGGTGATCACATCGGTACCCAATGCCCGGGCATGGTCGGCGGCCAGGTCTTCCAAGATGACCCGGTCGAACGGGACCGCCGACTGGTCAAGGAGTTGGCGGGACACGACCTGCTTGCCCCCGTGGGTGACGATCCCTGAGCTCAGCGAGGCGGTGGTGACATCCGTCTGTGCGAGCGCGGTGTTGTGCGTGGACTGGACGGCCACCGTGGTGCCGGTGGCCACCCTGGGCACGTTGATGCTCGATACCCCTGGCGGGAGGTCCTGGTGCCGGAAGCGGTCCGCGACGACCCGCCCGGGGCGGGCCAGCTTGACGTATTCATCCACCAAGTAGCCAGGAGGCGCGAACTCGCCACCACTGCCGCCCGTGGCGTTGGTGTTGGCCAACGCTCTGGTTTCCAGGCCGTTCTCGGCGTTGTTTCTACGGAGCCGATCCGCCGCGTTGGCGTCACCGCTGCGGGCGTGAATCAGGTCCTTGAAGAACGACGGCGAGTGAGGGCCGCCGTGATATGTCGAGCTACTGGTGAACGCGCCGCCGATGCCGGACGGCTCACTGAAACCGATGCGGGCTTCCGCGGCGGACGCGGAACGCTTCGCCTCGTCGGCCAGCTCTGCGATCCGCTCGTCAAATTCGCGGACGAGGGCGACCGCTTTGTTGAAGTCACGCGACTCGGATGCCTGCAGGTCGCGGCGCTCTGCCTGCACATTGTCGAGCATGGACATCATTCCGGCGTACAGCAACTCGCGCCTTTCCCGCATGATTTGCAGGGAGGTGGCGCCGGGCTCACCGGGGTGTGCGGAGGCATTGTCGATTGCATTTCTCAAGGTGTTACTCACGGTTGTGTCCTCACGGGGATTGCCTGCCACAGATGACAGGCGCGGAATGGGTTGCGGAAGTAGGCGGGCCTGTTTCAGCCTCACCAGCGGTGACGGTGCGGTGCACTCGCGTCGACCATTCGCCAAAACCCGATTGCAGGCGCCGGAGGCACTTCCTGCGATCTGAACCCCGTGAAGAGCAAGTCCTGACAGGCACCATTATCCCGCAGATTCGCCTTCACTGCAAGCCGCCGTCGAGGTCGCGCAAGTCTGTGCGTAGGTCGTGCTCGACCTGCACGCCCTTTGCATGGGCGGCAGCCAGCTCGGCGCGCAAGGACACGATCATCCGTTCGTGCTCCGGGGTGATGCAGGCTGTGAGGCGTTGCACGGCCAGGCCGTAGCCGACCGGGTTGTCCATCACGGCGCCGACGAGCTGGTGGCTAATGAGCTCCCCGTCGGTGTCCGCGGTCTTGACCGCGCCGTACAGGGCGGTCAGCACGCGGCTCGCGGCCAGTGCCTCACTGGCCAACCCGAGCGCCAAGGTTCGGGCGGTCTCGGCGTTGCGCGGATCGGTGGTCATGGTGTTGCGGAACTGATCGGTGCTCATGGGGTGGGCCTTTCGTGTCGGTGCAGGGGGCAGTAGGTGTGGCGGGTCAAAAACGGGCAGGCGGGGTGCGCGCACTGCTGGGGCGGTTCCCGGCTGCGCCCGCGCACACTCACTGGTGCCCCTTCCCGGTGAGCCGGTGTTGCCGGTCAACGCCTCCCCAGACGCCCCACCGCTCGCCAGCCTCGGCGGCCTCGGCGCGCTCGGCCGGGGTGTCGCCGTACCAAGGGTCAGGGTTCGGACCGCACGGGACGATCTGGTGGTCGAGCACCAGCGCTTGCACAGCGGCCGTCAGCTCCTCGGCGGCGGTCACCGGGCGCTCCCCTCGATCGGCGTCGGGATGAAGTAGCTACCGGGCGCACCCGGCGGGACGTTGCGCCCGACGCAATGAGCGACCCGACTACCGATCGAGTCGAGGGAGTACGGCCAGCCGTGGCAGTGCTGGCGACCGCAGAGCGGGCAGCGGATCACCACGAGCCGCGTCGTGCGGGTCGGGGTCACCGTGAGCACCTCGGCCACGGGCAGCACGTCGTCGGTCATCGCGCACCGACCGGGGTGGCTCCGAGCAGTCGTGTTGCCACGTCGATGGCGTCGTCCATGGTGGGGTCGGTGGTCGGTTCGAGGTCTGACCTCCCTGCCGTCTGTTCGGTGCTTGACCTCCCTACTAACGACCTCCCTCCTATAGGGGAGGTCAGGGAGGTCGTTTCACGTCCCTCACAGGGAGGTGCAGGGAGGTCAGGGAGGTCAGGTGTCGGGTGGTATCTCTTGGCGTTGCGAGTACCGACCTCGACTGTGATCTGCCCGCGCTCGACTGCCACCCTCGCGGCCGCCAACTCGTCGCCGTTGTTGAAACTCAACCCCGCATCGCGCAGTGCACGGGTGAGTTTGTAGCCGGTGATGCCCGGCGCCACGTTCACAGCTGAGACGACCGCCGGCACCAGGTCGTCCACGTTGCGGGTCTTGGTGGCCTGCTTGCGCGAACCTGCCCCCGCGAGGGTCAGAGTCCGGGTGGTGGTGTCGAAGTTCAGACGGTCCTCGTCGACCAGCACGTCCCGGCCCTCGGCGCGCAGGTAGCGGACCTGCTCGTCGTCCTTGTCGCGGACCAAGGTGATGATGGAGTCGGCCCAGTCCTCCAGGGCTGAGGCTCCGCGGGTGCGTTCCCCTTCCCACGCGGCGTGGGCGGTGAGGATCACGTCCTGCACACCGCAGTCGCCCCGTGCCCAGCGGTCGAGGTTGGCCAGCCACGCGCCGACCTCCCCGGAATCGTTCTGCGACTTGCCGATGAAGGCACGCCCGAACGGGTCCACGATCAGCGACTCGACTTCGTGCTGCCTGAGTTGCTCGGCGAGCTGTTCACGGTCGGCGGTGTTGCCCAGCGGGTTGCGCCTCCCGCGCAGATTGACCAGATACAGGCGGTCGGCGGGTACCCCGGCCTCGTCGGCCCAGCGGGCAAGCTGTGCGGCGCTCACTTCGTAGTTCAGCACCGCCACACGCCCCGCGATCTTGCGCACGGGGAAGCGGCCCAGGAAGTCCTCACCACCGATCAACGACCGGGCCAAGTTCAGCTCCAGCGTGGTCTTGCCGGTCTTGCGCTGCGCCACGATGAGCGTGCCCGCCTGCGAGGGGATGAGTCCGTCGACCCGGTGCGGCGGTTCCTGCGGACGGGCCAGCACATCGACCAGGAGGTCGGCGTCGAACGGCGGCGAATCGCCCATGAGCTCGGCGGCGACCACGGCGGCGGCCTGTTTGCGTATCCGTTGCGCCCGGACCTCGTTGTCCAAGGCGAGGGCGTCGGTCGCCCCGTCCTGTCGGGCTTTCAGCGCGGCCAGATCATCCGGGTCCGGCGGCGCGGCGTTCGAGTAGTCCGGCTCGGTGCTCATGCCGCCACCGGCCCGACTATGGCGCACTCGATGGTGCGCTGGGCCTCGGCTACGCCCAACGATGCGGCAGCGGCCACGAGACGGCCCCGTAGCTCGGCGCTCAGCCGTCCACCCTCCACGGCGCGGCGTGTCGCCCAGTAGAGCCGGTTGTGCCGGTCGCCACCGGGCTCGGCCACCAGGCGCACCAGACCGTCATCGTTAGCACCGGAGAATGTTCCTGCGCTCACCGTGGGCAACGGTAGTGGTGGCGGGGCGGCCATCAACGCCACCAGCCACGTCGGTGCCTCGGCGATCGGTAGATCGTTGCCCCAGCAGTAGCGCTTGCCCGAGCTGTGCAGGCTCGGCGGGGCCACCACGTAACCGGCGTGGTGTTTCAGGTCGACGCCATCACACAACCGAGCCCGTAGCGGACCCGCAGCCCGATACCAGGCGTGCAGGCCATTCCCACCCGTGTAGGCCGTCCACGTTGGACTCAGGCCGCCGTGCGGGCGGGTCAGCTCGACCAGGGCGGACGCGCCACCGTTGCGGGGGTCCACGTCGACCACCACGACACCGACCGGCGGCCGTAAGCCGATGTTGGCGTCGGGGTGCTGCACCCACCAGTCCCGAACTTGCTCGGGGTCGTGCGTGGCGTCGTCCTTGCCATGCGGAACCAGCGCACCGAGCGGCGTCTTACCGCCCGGTGCCAGTGGCAGCACGTCGAGTCCGGCGCGGGCGTAGGCAACGGCGTGGCTGAGCAGGTCCACAGTGGAGCCGGATGCGGTAGACTTACCGACAGGTGAAGCGGCTTGGTGGCGGCTTGAACCTTCGGGCGGCGCTCCTGGCGAGGGGCGCCGTTCGCATTGCGGGCTCATTCCAGGTCACCCCCGGCGACACCGCTGCGCAGCAATGCGGCGATGCGATCCCGTTGGGCTGGGGTGAGCGGTGGTGCTTGCGCGACGACCTTGACGACGTACTCGGCCAACTTCTCGGCGGCGTAGTCGCGGCGCAGTTGGCTGGCGTGCTCGACGCGCCCAGGGTCACCAGGATTGAGGCGCTTCTGACGTTCGGCGCGAGCCAGTTCAGCTCGGCGGGTAGCAAGTGCTTCGGGCATGACACGTCCCCTTTGGGGTGTGCCCGCAGCCCGTAGCGGTCTAACCGGCTCTAACCCTGCCGTCGGGAAGGATGCGCTGCGACTGCTCCCCGTGTTGGTGGGGTAGCCGACGATCCAGGAGCGTCGTTATTGAGTTCGATGACGACTATAGACCCTGGCGCCTACCCTTTCACGCCTCGACACGCTCCACGTTGCACCACGGGCCGCGGGAGAGCGCCCTATCCGCTTGTGCCACCTCAGCGCGCAAGAGGGCCGGATCAATTTCGTGACCGGCTTCGTGGTTTGGGCACCAAAGCTGCAGCGGCACAGCCGAAGTACCCACGATAAGCTCGGCGTAGTCTGCCGCGGAACGGCCAGCACGGAGCCATCCCAACAGACGGTCGGGGCGCGGGGCGACGATATCCGCGCCATGAAGCCGCAAAGTGTCCCCGGTGAACCTGCCGCGCAATGCTGGCGGCTCGACTCCGTAGACCCCGAGTAGTTGCGCCTGCCGACAGCGGACGCTCAGCCGCAGCGCGCCATCCGCGTCGGACGGTCCGAGATGGGTACCGCTCGATTGCTTGGTGGGTCGCCGCGGTGAGAAGTGTGTCTCTAACCCGACGACCTCGCCGTCTAAGCCGCGGTGCTCGATCTTCTCGCTCACGGCCGTCCCTTCCACTCGATGCGGATGTAGTCGGGGTTGAAGTACCCACCGTCGGGCTGGCGTCCGCGGGGCGCCTTGAGCACCGTGACCGTCATCAGCGCGTCGATGATCCGTCCCCGCACATCAGCGCTCGTGGCGTGCCAGGTCCGCTCTAGGTCATCCCCCGAGAGCACAAGGTCGGCCAGCGCCGACGTGGAGCGCGCCTGTGTCACTTGCGCATCGGCAGCGGCGAGCTTGTCCCGCAGCACGGCCGTTCCCCGCTTGAGCTGTGTCCCGTCGACTGTGCCCTCGGCAAACATGCTCGCCAGTTCGTCGAGCCGCGCCTGCAGACCGTCGCGGTTGCGCTGCAGAGCGCCCACGTCCGTCCCGGCGGTGCCCAGCACGATCGCTGCATCGGGCTGGGCGAGGCGGCCGAGCACAATCGCAGTCACGTAGTCGTCGAGGGGCTGGCCTATTCGGTGCAGGTGCGGCGACGCTGAGCAGACATATCCGCGTTTCGATCCCTTGCTCGGCCCGCTGGCGTGGGTGCGCATACGCGCTCCACAGATTCCGCAAACGTAGACGCCAACGCCGATGTACTTGCGCTGACGGGAGTCGCCCGTGCTGCGCGAGGGGTCACGAAGAATCGACTGCATGGCGTAGAAGTCTCCCTCTGCGATGATCGGCGGCCACTGGGCCGAACCGAGTATCTGACCATCGTGGGTGATGAGCGCGGCATTGCGTGGCCGGAGCAGCACGTTGCGCACCCCGCGGGAGTCCCATTCGGCACCGGCCATCGACGTGCGCAGCCCTTGGGCAGTCCACCGGCGGGCTATCTGGGTCAGGCTCACCCCGGCGAGGAAGTCTTGTGAGGCTGCGCGGATCGCGTCGGCCTCGGTCGCTCGAATGGTCATCCCGTCGGCTCCGTACCCGAACGCTCGTCGACCACCCCGGTACTTCCCGGCGACGCCTGCGGCGAGCTTTGCTCGGCGCTGGCGCTCGATGCTGTGCTCGACCTCGTGCCGGGCGGCGGCACCCAACATGCGAGCGACCATCCTGCCGCTGGCGTTCGATAGGTCAATGGTTCCTGCCTGCACAGTGCGCACCTCAACCGACTTCCGTTCGCAGAGGTCGATGAAGCCTTCTAGCTCGCGCGGTGAACGATGCAAGCGGTCGGTATGCCAGGCGATGATCGCATCAGCTCCGCCAGACTCAACCATGTCGCACATAGCCTCGTAGGACGGCCTGAGCCGTCCGGTGTACGCCGAAATGTCGCTGTCGGAGTATTCCTGCACAACCTTCCAGCCGAGACTGTCTGCGAGGGCCACACAGTCGGCGCGCTGGCGCTCGACACCGAGCCCGGCCCCCTCACGGTCCCGGGATATTCGGGCGTAGACCACGGCACTACGTTGCATGGTTAGAACTGTAACTCTTGACAACGTGCCATCGCGTTGGCCTGCGCCGTGCTGCGGGCTGCGGGCGAGGTGCCCGACCGCGCTCTGGCGAACACCGTGCTGCTCGGTGAGCTGGCGTTGGATGGACGTATCCGCGCGGTCCGCGGCACGCTG
>JAABUJ010007320.1_pt1 | contig 10359 bp, 12 predicted proteins | sample 5559131 | NCBI WGS metagenome assembly JAABUJ01 (sample SAMN10711875, study PRJNA513366) | rock metagenome | isolation source: Antarctica rocks | place: Antarctica: Victoria Land, Mt New Zealand nord | collected 2016-01-07 | reverse complement strand
GATCGAGGTGAGGCTCGGCTATCATCCGCTCCGTTCGCCGTGGGAACGGGTGAGTTGTGGGCAAGAAGGCGCTGACGTGGGAGGAGATGGCGAGCTTCCTGGAGGCCGCCGAGGCACGAGGGCCCCAGGACCATCTGCTGGCCTGCCTCTGCGGGCTGCACGGATTGGACGTCTCGGCCGTGTGCGGCGCTTCTGTCGCTGATGTCCGCGACGGGTGTGGGCGGACCCTGGCGGTGCGGGTGGTGGGAGGAACCATCTCGATGACCATCCCCCTCACCACTCGTTCGGCGAACGCTCTCTACCGCTGCATCGAAGGACGGTCCGAAGGGCCAGTGCTCGTCGACGACGCCGGTGGTCCTCTCAGTCCAGCACAGGCGCGGGGCATCATCAATGCGATCGCTCGTGCCGCCGGTCTCGGTGATCGCCTCACGGGGCGCCCCTCTTAGTCCGCGGAGCCATATATCGCGAGGCTCGGGCGCCGGCGGGGGCGTCGTCGGCCGTCCCGGTCGGGGTCAGAGGGTGGGCGTGCCGTGCGCCAGGCCTGCCGCCCGCCGGTTGGTGTCTGATTCCGTGGTCCATCTGTCTTCCACGTGGCCGAGCTTCCAGTAGGCGATGGCGATGGTCCACACGACCACGAACAGCCCGGCGATGGCGAAACCGGCGTGGTTGATGTTGAAGTTGGCCATGAAGTCCCAGAACCCGCCGCGGACATGCAACTCGGTGGAGACCAACCCGAAGATCTCGATGGTCCCGATGATGAACGCCACGCAGATCGACAAGGCGGTGATGATCAGGTTGTAATAGACCTTGCGGACGGGGCGGGCGAAGGCCCAGCCGTAGGCGAAGTTCATGAAGCACCCGTCGAGGGTGTCGAACAGCGTCATGCCGCCGGTGAACAGCAGTGGCAGCGAGAGGATCGCGTACCAGGGGAGGCCCTGGGTGGCAGCGGCCGCGGTGGCCGCCAGGAGGAGGACCTCGGTGGCGGTGTCGAAGCCGATCCCGAAGACCATGCCGACGAAGTACATGTGCCACGTCTTGGTGATCGAGCGCATGAAGCGGCCGAAGAAGCGCCACATCATGCCCCGGGCCTGGAGTTGGCGCTCCAGTTCCTCCTCGTCGTAGGCGCCGCTGCGCATGCCCCGGAACACCTTGAAGATGCCGGCGAGCACGATCAGGTTGAGGGCGGCGATCAGGTAGAGGAAGCTTGCCGCGAGCGACGTGCCGATGACCCCGCCGAGGGTCTCGTAGCCGGAGGAGGGGTCGACCACGGCACCGAAGACGGCTTTGGCGGCGACGGCCAGGCCGACGCCGACGACCATGATGATCGACGAGTGACCCAGGGCGAAGAAGAATCCGGTCCCGAGCGGGCGCCCCCCGTCGGCCATGAGCTTGCGGGTGGTGTTGTCGATGGCCGAGATATGGTCGGCGTCGTGACGGGTACCGAGCGTCCACGCCGTCAACGCCACCCCCAAGCCGAGACCAAGGCCCCTGAAATGGAAATGGTGCGGGGCGATGGCCAGGATGAAGATCCCCCAGCCGACCACGTTGAGGCCCAGCACCACCAGGCCCATACCGCCCAGACGTGCCCGTTCGGCCCCGGTCAACGACTTGCCGTTCGTCAGCTCAGCGACCTGGGTGGCCATGAGTGCTCCTTCTGCGAGGGCAGATTCTGGGAGGCAGGAGGGCTAGAGCAAGATCCGCTTGCTTCCACGCAGGGATCGCCCGCCGGCGGGAACGATTTCAGATGGAACTGTACGGGAGGGCCGCCGTCGTGTCAACGCTGATCAGGTGATCAGCCTTCGGCGCGTACGACGACCGCCGGTGCGCCCCGCTCGTTCGCGTCGGCCGCCTCCGAGCGGACGGCTTGGCCGGGGCGCCTGGGCAGCAGGGCGACGACCGTGAACGCTCCGATGAGGCAGACGCCGGCGGCGAGGAGGCAGGCGGCGTGCAGTCCGGACAGGAAGCCTCCGGTGACGGCTTGGTGGAGCGCAGCCTGGGCGGGACCGGCGAGTTGGGCGGCGGCGGCTTGGCCGGCACCGAGACTGCTGCGCGCGGTGTGCACCACGGCCGGGGCGACGAGGGGGAGGGCATGGGCGTTGAGGCGGTGGATGTAGGTCGATGCGTAGACGCCGCCGAGGACGGCGACGCCGAGGGTGCCCCCCACCTCCCTGGTGGCGTCGTTGACGGCGGAGCCGGCGTCGGCCTGGTCTGGACGCACAACGCCCATGATGGACTCGGTCGCCGGTGCCGAGGTCAGGCCCATGCCGGCGCCGATGAGGACCATCTGGGCGGCGATCACGTCGTAGCCGAGCGTCGCGCCCGCTCGGCTGATCCACGCGAACGCCGCGCTCAGAGCAAGAGGCCTCCCGCGACCACCGTCTTGTCGCCGATCCGGACGGCGAGTTTGGTGGCGACGACCGAGGCCACGGCGATGCTGGCGGCGACGGGCAGGATGCGCACCCCGGTCGACAAGGCGCTGTAGCTGCGGAGCTGCTGGAAGTACTGGGTGATCAAGAAGATGAACCCGAACAGGGAGAAGAACGCCACGGTGACCGAGCCGCTGGCAGCCGAAAAGCGCAGGTTGGCGAACAGCCCCACGTCGAGCATCGGCGTCTTCTGGCGCCGTTCGACCGGCGCGAACACGAGCAGGGACCCCGCGGCCACCACGAAGCCAGCGACGCTGCGAGTGCTGAGCCACCCGACCGATGGTGCTTCGATCACGGAGTAGACCAGGCTGCCGAGGCTGAGCGTCGACAGGCCAAGGCCGGCCCGGTCGAGCGGAGCCCGGTCCGGGACCCGAGAGGCGGGAACGAGCAGCCACGTCCCGATCAGGGCAACGACGGCGACCGGGACGAGCGCCAGGAACACCGACCCCCACCAGAAGTGGCCCAGGAGCGCGCCACCGGCGAGGGGGCCGGCGGCCAGCGGTCACCCAGGTTCCCGCCTGCGAGCACGAGGGCAGCGAACGCCAGGTTGTAGCCGTCGACGACCCACTGCAGCGAAGCGGTGCCTGCTCCGAGCTGGCGGTTGAGGGCGGGCAGCGCAACGTTGACGATCGTGGTGTCCAGGTTGATGGCGAATGCCGCCGTCAGCACCACGACGAGAACGATGACCGGTCGATGAGACCTCGATGTTGGCACAGCCAACATGCTCCCACGGGTGTGTAGGCAGTGTCAACATAGTGGTGTGAAGAATTCACCCCCGGACAGGACCTCCTATCATCACGGCGACCTGCGCAATGCCCTGATCGAGGCGGCGGTGGCCGCCGCCCGGGTGGGCGGTCCGGGCGCCGTCGTCCTGCGCGAGGTGGCGCGCCAGGTCGGCGTCTCCCACAACGCCGGCTACCGGCACTTCACCGGACGGGATGACCTGCTCACGGCCGTGGCCGAACGGGGGCTGGCCGAGCTCGCCGGTGCCATCGAGGCGGGGCTCCGTGACCCCGAGTCGGGCGACCCCGAGCCGGGCGCCCCTGGATCGGGCGCCCCCGAGCCGGGCGGCCTGGGATCATTGCCCGACCCCCGGGCCACCGCTCGCAACCGCCTGAGAGCCGTCGGTCGATCCTATGTCACCTACGCCCTCTCCGAGCCCGGCCTGTTCAGGACGATCTGGGCCGCACCCCTCGACCCTGGCGACGAGCCCGGGCCGGCTGCTCTCGGTCCGCGGGGTCTGGGCGCCTACCAGCTCCTCAACGAGGCCCTCGACGACCTCGTCCGGGTCGGGGTGCTCTCCCCCGCGAGACGGCCGTTCAGCGAGATCGCGGCATGGTCGGCCGTCCACGGGCTCGCCACCCTCGTCATCGATGGGCCGCTCGGCCTGCTCTCCCCCGAGGAGGTCGATCGCGCCCTCACCCGGCTGTGCGACATCGTCGACGCCGGCCTCCCCTGATCCCAGGCTCCGGTGCCCCCTCATCGAGGAGCGGCCGGGCGCAGATGGAAAATCCTGCCTTGTGTAATGATGTGCCCAGATGCCACCTGAGTGTCCGTCGAAGAGCTACCAGGGACGAAGGAGACGGCGGCGGCACATCGGTGGCAGCCAAGAAGCGTTGACGGATAGGGCCGACTCGTCAGCAACGCCTGCCGCCGCCGTCTCTTCGTGTGAACCGAGTTCTTCGACGGATGTTGACGCCCGCCAGGCGGTGATCGCTGCGCTCCGCTCCTTGGCCGACGCCGCGGAGGAGGTGCCCAACCAGGACCGGTCGCTCGGGTGGGGTGAGTGACGAGCGCCTCGAGACAGCCGCCCACGACGGCTGCCCGCCTGGGAGCCGGGCGGTCGCTGTCGAGGTTGCGCTCCGGGGGCTATGTCCGGCGCTGGCTGGTGCTCGGCGCCCTGATCGGCGTGGTCGCCGGCCTCGGCGCGGTGGTGTTCTCCGACGGGCTTGACCTCGCCACCCGGCTCCTGCTAACCGATGTCGGCGGGTACACCCCCGCAGGGACGATCGGTGACGGCGGTGCGGCGGTCGCCAGCGGCTTCTCCCGACCGTGGGCCATCCCCCTCGTCGTCGCCGCCGGCGGCCTAGTCTCCGGCCTGCTGGTGTTCGGGTTGGCGCCCGAGGCGGAAGGCCACGGGACCGATGCCGCCATCCGCTCGGTGCACACCAACCCGAAAGGTGTTCGACCCCGGGTGATCGGGGTCAAGCTGATCGCCAGCATGATCACCATCGGCTCCGGCGGGTCGGGGGGCCGGGAGGGGCCGACGGCACAGATCTCATCCGGTTTCGGGTCCGTCCTGGCCCGGGTGCTCAACCTCACCCCGTCCGATGCCCGGATCGCGGTCAGCGCCGGGATCGCCTCGGGCATCGGCGCCATCTTCCGGGCGCCCCTCGGCGGGGCGCTCCTCGGTGCCGAGCTGATCTATCGCGACGACGTCGAGATCGAAGCCCTCATCCCGAGCATCGTCGCGTCGATCATCGGATACGCCGTCTTTGCGGCCATCACCGGAGACGTGAACCCGCTCTTCGGCTACCACGACAGCTACCGCATCCACCACGTCTGGGAGCTCTCGTTGTTCGTGCTGGTCGGTGTCGTCTGCGGTCTCGCCGGGCGTCTCTATGTCGTCGTGTTCTACAAGTGCACCGACCTGTTCACCACCTGGCAGATCCCCAGATGGATCAAGCCGGGCCTCGCCGGCGCGGCGGTCGGCGTCATCGGCCTTGCCGTCCCCGGTGTGCTCGGCACCGGCTACGGCCAGCTCCAACACGATCTCGACGTCCACCAACTGCTGTCCATGCCCTGGTGGGTGGTGCTGGCGGTGCCGTTCGCCAAGGTGGCGGGCACCGGCCTGAGCATCGGGTCGGGAGGATCCGGGGGTGTCTTCGGACCCGGCCTGGTCATCGGCGGCTCGACCGCGGCGCTGCTGTGGCGGTTGTTGCACCTGGTCGGGCTCGGCACCCACAACGAGGTGGCGTTCGTGATCGTAGGCATGATGGCGTGCTTCGGGTCCATCGCCCACGCGCCCCTGTCCGTCGTGCTGATGGTGGCCGAGATGACCGGCAACCTCACCCTCCTTCCGGCCGCCATGATCGCCATCGCCTTCGCCGTCGCCGTGGTCGGCGACACCACCATCTACCGCAGCCAGCTCCGCCGCCGCAGCGACTCCGCCGCCCACCGCTTCTCCCTCGGCCTGCCCGCGTCGTCCTCGGTAGCCGTCACCGACATCATGGTCCCGCCCAGGCTGGTCCTCGACGGCACCACCCCCGTCGGTGACGCCCTGCGCCAGCTCACCGAGGCCGGCCTCCCCGGCGCCCCCGTGGTCAACGACGACCTCGGTTTCATCGGGTCCGTCCAGACACCGGCACTGGCCGACCTCGTCGACCGGGGAGGGGCCGGGACCGTCGGGCGGGTCGCCGACGTCGAGGCCATGACGATCCCGACCGACGCCGCGCTCGACGCCGCCACCGAGGCCCTCCCCGCCAGCAAGGGCGGCTGGGTCCCCGTCCTCGATGACCACATGCGAGTCGTCGGGGTGATCGCCACCAGCGACCTGGTCCGGGGATGGCGCCTGGCGGTGAACCACTGGCTTCGACACATCGCCGGCGCTGCGTCGGAGACCATGGTCGAGATCACCGTCGGCCGCCAGGCAACGGTCGCGGGCCGGCGGATCGACCAGCTCCGACTACCGGCGGGGACGGTCGTCATCTCGATGTTTCGCGCCGGGTCGATCATCTCGCCCAAAGCCGGTGACGAGGTCCTCTCCGGCGACGTCGTCACCGCCGTCGTCCGCCCCGGTCAGGAAGGCAACCTCCGACGAATGCTCGCCGACGACGACGGTCAGCGTGACGGCGACGGTCAGCGTGAGGGCGACGGTCAGCGATGACGACGAGGTCGTCTGCGAACGTGGCTCTCCACGGACGCTCACCGCCGTGGCGGTTGCCCGTCCGAACGTCAGGGCTGGTGCATCTGCCGGTCGGCCGAGACGTCTTGAGGGTGGGCAGCCCGACGCCCCCGCCGGCGCGCCGCCAGCCGCTCAGGAATGTAGACCGGCAGCTGAACTGCCGTGGTAGTTGACCGAGCTCAGGTCGAACACCAGCAGCGTCATGGCGATGGCGACCACACCGTCGGTGAGGGTGACGATGCGCTCGGCCGACTCGATCCGCACGGGCGGGGCTTCGGTAGCCTCTGGCGGGTCGGCGCCCTGGGTACCGGCCCGCCGGTGGAGCTCACCACCGCTGGCGCCGTCTGGAGACGGCCGACCCCATCGCACGGTGACAGTGTTCCAGAAGCGGTGCCGGCCTGGCGGCAGCGCCGGGCCGTTGCTCGAGGGCGCGGGCCCGGCGCTCGTCGCCGGGGGCAGGCGGATCAGATGCCCGGCAGCACCGGGGTGTGCTCCATCTGAACGGCCTGGAGGGCGTGGGGGTCGAGGCCGAGCAGGTCGAGGATGCTCGGGGCGATCTCGGTGGTCTCCAGCGGGGTGTTGTTGACGATTCCGGCGGCCACGCCGCCCCCCGACACGACCGGCACGTCCCGGTCCTGGGGATCGTTCCCGCCGTGCTCGGCGATCTTGCTTTCCCCACCTGTGTAGACCACGCCGTGCTGGACGATGCCCACCACGTCGGGGTGCCGGGGGTCGCCCTGGGTGACACCGTAGAAGTCGGCCGCCCGGGCACCGGCGTAGGCCGCGGCCAAGCCCGACGCCGCGAGCGTGCGCATCGCCCCGGTCACCGTGTTGCCGGTCGCCGGGTGGCTCAACAGGTAGCTCTGGGCGAAGCGGGTGGCGGCGGCCGAGCGATCAGACAGCCACAGCTGCATCACGTCGTCATCGGTCGAGAACGCCACCAGGTGGCCGGCGCCGGGGGCGAGGTCGTCACCGAGGCCGGGGGCTGAGTCGAGCCGCCGTCCACGCCGCGTCGAGGCCGGAGATGATCGGGCCGTCGTCGATGCGGGTGAGCTCGGTCGGGTCGGTCGGCGACTGCCCGTGCTTGGCGGTGAGGACGATGGTGGTGGTGCGGGGCAGGCCGTCGCCGGCGATGTGGTTCGTCATCGCCTGCACCTCGCTGTTGACGAAGTTGAGGGCGCGGACCACCAGCGGTCCCGGCACCGTCCCGCCCGGTAGGTAACCACCCTGCAAGCCGTCGGAGAAGGGCAGCTTCTGGGCGGTCGACAGGGTCTGGAAGTTCATCCCGAACACCGCCGGCGCGCCCACCTTGTGGCTGCCGCTGTGGTCGTAGCCGTCGATCTCGTTGAGGATGGCGTTCACCTTGTAGTTGTCATACTGCATGGTGGCGGCGTTGTCGTTCGTCCAGTCCTTGCCGGCCGGAAAGCCGATGGCGTCGCTGTTGATCTCCGGTGCGAACAGGTCGTCGATGTTCCTGCCGCCGGGGCCGCCCAGGATCTCGTACGCCGGATGCTTGTCGGAGTACGAGGTGCGCAGGCCGGCGGCGTGGGCGACCGAGAAGACGGTGTTGACCTTCAGGTAGGCGTCCGGGTACACCGGCTTGCAGGTCTTGGGGTCGACGGGGAGCTTGGCCGGGTTGATCAGCGACCGGGGTTGGCCGGTCATGGCCAGGATGTCGCCCGGGAGGGCGGGGAGACCCTGTCTGGCGTCCAGGCGGCTCTTGTTGACGTCGAGGTCCTCGGTGTAGTCGACCGCGGCGCCGGGCTTGGCCGTCGCACAGTTGGTGGTGCCGGCGGGCAGGAGGGAGTGGTTGTAGGTGTCGTCGTAGTAGACGCCGGTGACCCTCGGGTCGCCGCCGGTGTACTCGGCAACCGTTCCCGGAAAGGAGTCCGACGGGAACGTGGTCATCGCGCCGCTGTACTCGGAGCCCCCGTTGACCAGGGCGGCGATCGCCGAGCTCGGGTGGTTGACGACGTACCACTCGAGGTCCTGGCCGTGCATCCCGTCCACCGACAGCACCAGGACGTGATGACCGTTGCCGGCGGGATGGACAGCCGTCGGGGTGGCTCCGGTCGGGGTGGCTCCGGTCGGGGTGGCTCCGGTCGGGGTGGCTCCGGTCGGGGTGGCCGACGCCGACGCTGGCATCACCCACCTGCGCCGAGCAGTCCGGCTCCCCCTGCGACCATCAAGGCGTTGCGCCACAGCTTTCTCATGCGTCCTCCTCCGGCGTCGGTCTCTCCGCGTGCCGCTTACGGTTGGCTACCGCAGCCCGATGACGGGTGGGCGGACCCCAGTGGCCGCGCCGGTTAACTCCGGGGCAACACTGGGAGCCGGCGTCGCCACGGTGGGCGTGGCCGAGGACTGGGTTTCGCTTGCGGACCGTCCGAGCCGCTCGGGCAGGCTGCCCTGGCCGCTGGGCGCCAGCGGTTGCGAAAATCAGCGTTCGCGACGGGGCCGCCGGCGAGAGTCGCGAAAAAGTGACGTATTCGAGCGCGTTCGCGTACCGCCAGGACGGCGCCCAGCGCGAACGCGTATTTTCGCCCGCCGCACGGCGAACGCCACCCGCCACCCGCCACCCGCCACCCGCCACCCGCCGCCCGCTTCCGCCGGCCTCGCCGGCCCCTTCCCGCCGCACGGCGAACGCCGGCTGCCCGGTCCCGGTTTCCTCAGCACGTCCTCCGAGGGCGGTCGAGCCCGAGGTCCTTCACCGGGAGATGGTCGAACCAGTCGAGCACGGCTGTCTCGTAGCGGACGCCGAAGTCCAAGGTGGCCCGGGCGTAGGGATCGAGCCCGCCCCCGTCGGACGCCATCTGAAGGTAGTGCTCGAGGCGACTGGCGTGTGCCGTGCGGTGGTTGGCGACGAAGGCGGCGAGGCGGCCGGGTTCGAGATGGCGCCCGAAGGCGATGGTGAGCAGGAGCGGATAGCGGATCTGCTCGGGGCCGGGCTCACGCTCCAGCCAGTCGGCGAAGGCCGCCCGCCCGGCATCGGTGAGCTCATAGGGTTGGCGGTCCCGCGGCCCGATCTCGCCGGCGCGGACCAGGCCGCCCTCGGCCATGGTCGCGAGCTCCCGGTACACCTGGCTACGGGTCAGGCTCCAGAAGTCCCTGATGACGGCCTCGGCGGTGGCGACCAGGTCCCAGCCGGTCATGGGCCGCTCGTGGAGGAACCCGAGCAGCGAGGCGGCGGTGGCGTTCAACGGTCGATCCATGGTCATCCCTTGACAGTCCACTCTGGAGGGTGTCTCATGGTGAGAGCATCCACAGTGGACGGTAGTCGAAAGGAAGTCCATGTCGTCAGCGCCACACCACCAGCTCCGTGCATCCGACCAGCTCCGTGCGTCCGACCAGCTCCGTGCGTCCGACCACGATCGCGAGCGCATCGTCGGTCTGCTCGGCGAGCACTTGGCGGCCGGCCGTCTGCGGCTGGGCGAATTTGAAGACCGCGTCGGGGCTGCGTACGCCGCCGTCGCCCTCGACGATCTCGACCGGCTGCTCGTCGACCTGCCTACCATCAACGTCAGCAAGGAGCGGCGGCGACCGGCCATGGTGGCGAACCTCGCCGGACAACCCGAGGGGACCGTGGCGGCTCTCCGAGGCCCTCGCCACCACTGGGCGACCTGGCTGCTCGTCGGCGTGATCTGCACGGCGATCTGGATCGCGACCTCGGTGGCCCACGGCGGGCTGCAGTACTTCTGGCCCATGTGGGTCATCGGCCCGTGGGGGCTGGCACTCCTCGGTTGCCGGCGGCGCGAACCGGGAGTATGGGGACGACACCGCTACGGGTGACCACGGCGTTGCCGGTGGTCTGCGATTGGGTTGACTTGATGCTGCCCATCGACACCAAGTCACCCCAATCGAAGCCTGCGGTCCGCGTCCGAGCCCGGTGCGCACCCCGATGCTCGTTGTTGGCGTCGCCCGGAGGTGGCAGGCTGCGACGATGAGTCTCGGTGACGCGACGGGTGAGTGGTACTACTGCTTCAAGCACGGGAAGGTGGAGACTCGCGACGAGTGCCCGCAGATGGACCGGAT
>JAABUJ010007319.1_pt1 | contig 10359 bp, 9 predicted proteins | sample 5559131 | NCBI WGS metagenome assembly JAABUJ01 (sample SAMN10711875, study PRJNA513366) | rock metagenome | isolation source: Antarctica rocks | place: Antarctica: Victoria Land, Mt New Zealand nord | collected 2016-01-07 | reverse complement strand
TTGCTGCACGAGGCGAACCGCTTCGACTTTGAACTCCGGCGGATAGAAGGGAATCGTGCGTGCCATCGGGACACCTCCTTGGGTTCTCCCCAATCTTCGGGTGTCCACCAAACCGGGTCAACTCCACGGCAAAATGGGTGCCACCGTTGGGGGCTGCACTGTCGGTGAGGAAGATGGAGATGACGCCAACGTTGGCGGGATGACGACCGTCGGTCGGCGTGTAGAACAGGCGGCGAGGAGCGCGGTGAGCACGAGCGATGCTGATCGCCTAAGTAGTTGCCGACGGGTCAGACGAGAATCGGAACAACCGGACTGCATACCGCGATCCTCATACGTAATTCGTAATTCCATGACGCATCGTGAAGTTACTCCCGATGCCTTCAGATGTCAATCAGTCTCTATAGGTAGGGGCGCACGACCGTGCGTCCACCCGCCATCAGCATTCCATGCGAACGCAAGGAAACCGGGCGCACGGCTGTGCGTCCCTACCGGAGCGGCGATCTATTTTCTAGCGCAGTTCTTCCTGCAACTTCCGCGCGCCGGATGGGCGGATTTCCTGCATGTGGCCCGTTTCGGTGAAGAGGACGCGCTCGCAAATATTGGTGACCCGGTCGCCGATCCGTTCGAGATTGTGCGCCGCCCAGAGCAGAAGGGTCGCCTGATGGATCGTACGCGGATCGCCGATCATAAAGGTGAGCAGTTCCCGATAGACCTGGTTGTAGAGCGCGTCCACCGCGTCGTCCTCGGCAGCGACGCGCCGCGCGGAGACGACGTCATTCTCGGTAAACGCGACCAGCGCCCGGCGAAGCATGTCCGTTACTGTTTCCGCCATGCGCGGGATGTCAAGCAGCGGCTTGAGGAGCGGTTCGTCGCCGATCATCAGCGAGATCGTCGCCGTCCCCTCGGCATGGTCGCCCATGCGCTCGAGGTCGGTGATAATGTTCAGTGCGGCCGCGATTGTGCGTAGATCACGCACGAGCGGCTGCTGGGTCGCGATCAATAGCAGCGCGCGATCTTCGATCTGGAACCGCAACGCGTTGACGCCTGTATCATCCTCGATGACGCGCCGCGCGACCGACGCATCGCGCGTGCGGAGCGCCTCGACCGAGCGTTGGATGGATTTTTCCACCATGCTCCCAAGTGTCAGGACATCGGCGTGCAATTCCTTTAAACCCTGGTCGAGCGCGATACGTGGCATGTCCTGTCCTCTTTTCCGCGCCAGCGCGCGGTCAGCGTTCGAAGGTGAGAAACAGGGCAACCGTTCTTATCCGAAGCGCCCCGTTACATACTCCTCTGTACGCTTATCCGTCGGATTCGTGAACATGACATTCGTCGAAGCGTATTCGATGAGATGCCCAATGCGATCTTCGCCGCCGAGCATAAACGCGGTCCGATCACTGATGCGGGCGGCCTGTTGCAGGTTATGCGTCACGATAATGATCGTATATTCTTTGCGCAGTTCGACCATGAGGTCTTCAATCTTTAGCGTTGAGATAGGGTCAAGCGCGCTTGCCGGCTCATCCATGAGGATGATCTCGGGTTGCACTGCGATAGCGCGAGCAATACACAAGCGTTGTTGCTGCCCCCCTGAGAGGTCGAAAGCGGACTGCTTGAGTTTGTCCTTGACCTCGTTCCAAAGCGCGGCCTGACCGAGACTACGCTCCACAACCTCGTCAAGATAGTTCTTCGGCACTTTACCTGCCAACTTCAAGCCGGACGCGACATTGTCATAAATGGACATCGACGGGAACGGATTCGGCTTCTGAAACACCATACCGACCCTGCGTCGGAGTAATACGGCATTCATGTTGGAAGCGTAGATATCTTCACCGTCCAACAGGACTTTACCTTCGGCGCGCGCGTTTGGGATGATCTCATGCATACGATTCAGGCAACGCAACAGCGTCGATTTCCCGCATCCGGACGGTCCGATGATTGCCGTCACATTCTGCTGATGGAAATCCAGTGACACGTCTTCGAGTGCCTTGAATTTGCCATAAAATGCACTCAACCCTTCGACACTCATTGTTATCTTTGTTTGGATGGGTGCAGCCTCTCCATACGCCAGTCGTTCTACCACCTTTGGACGGAGATTGACGGGTTCGAGGGCTTCTGCCGTGGGTTCGACCATTTGCTTCCTCTCAGACGACATTCCTGAACCTCCCACGGGCAATGCGACGGATGATGACCATTAGGACCAAAATAAACATGACGAGAACGAAAGCCGACGCCCATGCAATCCGGTGCCACTCATCATACGGGCCAATCGCGTAGTTGAACAGGCGCAAAGGCAAAGCGTCGCTCGGTCTCCGAATATCGCTCTGAAAGAAGTTATTGCCGAGCGCGGTAAAGAGCAACGGTGCTGTTTCCCCGCCAACACGGGCGAATGCGAGGACAACCGCCGTGCCAATACCCGAACGCGCCGCTGGGACGGTAATACGAAGCACAGTCTTCCAATACGGAATACCAAGGGCGAGACTCGCCTCGCGCAGTGTGCCGGGCACGAGGCGGACAACTTCTTCCGTAGTCCGTGAGATTGTCGGGATCATCATCACGGCAAGTGCTACGCCACCCGCAATCGCGGAAAAAGAATGAAAGGGGCGCACGAGCAGTGTCCAAATGAACACACCAATAACGATAGATGGCACACCGAGCAGGATGTCCGCGACGAACCGCACTGTTGTCGCGAATACGTTATGTCGGCCTCCATATTCGGCCATATACACGCCTGCGGCGATCCCCGTCGGAATGCCAATCAGTGAAGCCATCAGAAGAATGATCCCGCTGCCAACAAGGGCGGTTGCGACCCCACCCCCAGGTTGACCAGGAGGCGCAGGTGGCTTCGTGAAAAAGTTGATATTGAGCGACGACGCTCCCCGTATCAACGAGTACACAAGGATATGGACAAGCGGAATGAGGATAATGATTGCGCAGATCGAGAACACCCCAATCATGACCACATTGACGATACGCCGCCGACGCATCACTGCAGGAGTGAACTGACCGTATTGCCGCGAGAGACGCGCTGCCATATTTCCTCCTCCTCGCTACCGACTCCGCGCGACTGACCACACGAGCAGTCGGCCAAGAACGTTCATAATGAGAGCGACAACAAGGAGCAGGAGCGCGATGGCAATCAACGAAGACGTATACAGTGTCGTCGCGGCCTCCGCAAACTCGTTGGCGATGACGCTCGACATCGTTGCCCCTTGCGCGAACAGCGATGGCTTGATCTGCGCGCGGTTCCCAATAATCATTGTCACTGCCATCGTCTCGCCAAGTGCGCGACCGAGGGCAAGGATTGAGCCGCCAACGATACCACTACGCGCGAACGGCACGATGACGTGGCGGATCACTTCCCATCGTGTCGCGCCGAGGGCAAGCAGACCTTCTCGCTGACTTGTCGGCGTGAGAAGCATCACTTCTCTCGTTACCGATGTGATGTACGGAACGATGATAATGGCGAGGATGATACCCGCTGATAGCACGCCGAGACCGAAGGTTGGCCCCTTGAACAACGGGATGAAACGGAAGTGGTCAACAAGGAATTTGTCAGGGCCACTCCGCATCCACGGGGCGAAGACGAAGATGCCCCACAGGCCGAAGACGACCGAAGGCACAGCAGCAAGGAGTTCGACCATGAAAGAAATAGGGCTCCGCAACCAGGAAGGAGCGAATTCGGTGATGAATACCGCGCAACCGACTCCAATCGGCGCCGCAAGGACTAACGCAATGACAGAGGTGATGACCGTACCGTAGATGTATGGGAGCGCGCCGAACCTGTTAAAGGGGGGTTCCCACGCGGTGCTCGTGATGAAACCCAATCCGAAGTGCCGCCATGCCTCGGAAGACTGGGTCACAACCATGACGAGAAGCAGGCCGATAATCACCAGAATGAGTGCGGCAGGGATCGCCAGGACTGACCGAAAGATTGCATCTCCGCGAACATTCATGCCGCCAGCACGCCGACGCGGCATCGGCGGGGCGGCCGCTATCCCGAGCTGCCGTCCCGACCACCACTGCCTCCGTGGGCTTTGGCCTGCCATATCCAAACCTCTCTTCAGTGATGACGAAAGCGGCAGCAACGAATTAACCCGTTGCCGCCACCTGTGAGCCTACTTGTAGACCGGCGTACCGTTCACCATGATCTTCCGCAACTGGCCGAGGACCTTCTCCTTAAGCGGCGGAGGGATTGACGGGTAGACCTTCGACTTCGCGACCTCGTCGCCTGCGGGGCTGATCGCCCAGCGAATGAAGTCAACCAACGCGACAGTCTTGTTCATATCAGTCTGATTCGTGTACGCAAGCAGCCACGTCGTGCCCGTGATTGGATACGCGCCTTTGACTTCCGCAGGCGGATTCGTGATCGAGAAGCGCAGGTCGTCAGGATACGAAGAGAGTGCCGCGGCCTTCGACGCGGAGTCTATGCCGGGTGCAATGAACTCGCCTGCGGCGTTCTTCACCAAACTGAGCGGCAACTTGTTCTCGATTGCGTAGGCAAGTTCGACATAACCGATACCGCCGTCCACCTGCTTGACCTGGCCCGAGACGCCTTCATTCCCCTTCGCGCCAATGCCCGTCGGGAACTTTACTGAAGTGCCGCGGCCGACCTTGCTCTCCCAATCTTTCGAGATCTTGGAGAGGTAATCAACCCAGATCGAGGTTGTGCCAGAGCCATCGGAGCGATAGACGACGGCGATGTCGGTAGTCGGCAACGGTATGCCAGGGTTATCAGCCGCAATCGCCTTATCATTCCATTTCGTGATCGTGCCGAAGTAGATGTCAACGAGCGTCTGGCCTGAGAACTGTAGAGGCTTATTGACATCTAGCTTCAAGTTGTACGTAACCACGACGGGGCCATGCACCATCGGAATGTGCAGGATGCCGGGCGCTGCTTTGATCTGGTCATCCGTCAATGGCGCATCGGAGGCGCCAAAGTCTACGGTCTTCTGGGTGATCTGCTGAATGCCACCGCCCGAACCAATAGACTGGTAATTAACGCTGACGTTACTCGCTACTTTCTGTTTGAACACGTCGGCCCATGTGGTGAGGAGCGGATTGATGAACGTCGAACCCGCGCCAGTCAATTGAATGTTCGATCCGCCCGCAATTGCTCCGAACGTCGGCTGTGCAAGCGCCGCCGATCCCGATGTTGCGCTGCTCGCGGCAGTAGTGCCGCTCGCCGATCCACTCGCGGCACTACTGGCTGCAGTGGTAGCAGCGGTGCTCCCTGTCGTCGCGGCTGTTGCCGCCGGTGCCGGAGCGCTCGTCGCACTTCCACCGCACGCCGCGAGGATTGCCGTGCCGGCTGCACCAGCGATACCGAACAACACCATTCGCCGATTGACAACTCGGTCTGCGCTCGCCATAATTTTCTTCCTCCTCGATTGTTTCGTACTCTTTGATCTCGTACGGTCATCTCATCGCGACACAGCCCGTCGCCAGACACGAATCGCTTCATGCAGCCTACCAAGCGTAAATCAGTGGGTTATAATGGAATGATGAGAGAATCGTTAACGCTTGGCACGGTGCTAACGGACGGGCGTGCCATCGCTGACTCCGAAACAGCCAGGATAATTATGAAGCGTGACCCATGCCCAACAGCGCTCGTCACGGAAACCGTGCCGCCGTGTACGAGCGCGACGTGCTTGACGATCGCAAGCCCCAATCCCGTGCCGCCACCGGAGCGGGCGGGATCCTCCTTGTAAAAGCGCTCGAAGAGGCGCGGCAAATGTTCGTCCGGAATACCGACACCGGTGTCTTCGACCCAGAGCCGGACGCGACGATCGGCGTCGCAATCCGCACCAACAGTGACGCGGCCATCCGCTGGTGTGAATTTCACCGCGTTATGAATGAGGTTGACGAGCGCACCCTCAAGCATCCGCCGGTCTCCCCAGACAGCGGGGATGCCCGATGGTATCGCGGTCTCCAGCGCAACGTCGGCCCGGTCCGCCTGCGCTTCCAACCGCTCCACCGCGTTCCGCGCGAGTTCGGCGACATCGAGCGCGGCGAAATTCGGCTGATCGCGCCCGGATTCGAGCCGGGCAAGTTCGAGCAGTTCGCGGACGAGTTGCGTCAGTTCGTCTACCTCGCGGTTGATCTTATTGAGCCGGTCTTCCGCCATGCCGGGTACCTCGAGACCGCCATCGAGCAGCGTCTCGACGTACAGTTTGATGCTCGCCAGCGGTGTCCGCAGTTCGTGCGAGACATTGGCGACCAACTCGCGCCGCACGGTCTGGAGATGATGCACCTGTGTCACATCGCGCGCCAAGAGCAAAACATCGCCTTTCGCGTCGTCCGTCGGCACAGCAATCACGCGCACGACGCGACCGCTCGCGGAGACTTCGACCAAACGTTCCTGCGGCTCGCCCGCACTCTGGCAGCGCTGCACGAGATCGGCGATCTCATGGTCGCCGGTCATCTCGATCACTGTCCGGCCCCGCACAGTGGCGAGGCTCGTGGGAAAGAGGGCGAGAGCCGTATCATTGACCGAGAGAATTTCCTGTCCGTGTCCGACGACGATTACCGCATCATCGAGGGCGGCGAGGATCGTCCGCAATCGGTCGTTCTCAGCGGCTACTTCGTCCGCACGCTGGCGTGTCTGACCGACGACCACACGCATGTGCCGAATAGCCGACCCGGCATCGCCTTCAGGCAGGAATTGCCGCAACTCGTCTTCGATTGCGCGCAGTCTCGACCGCAGATGTACAGAAAACCAGCACGCAGTTGCGCCGCCGATGAGCGCGCAGAGGGCGATTATCCACGCGATGATGGCCATACGTGCCTATCCTTCAAAGCGGTACCCGTGACTGCGCACGGTAACGAGGCGGGTCGGCACCGCGGGATCGGCCTCAATCTTTTCGCGCAACTGGCGCATGTGAACATCAACCGTGCGCGGATCGCCGTAGTAATCAATGCCCCAGACGCCATCGAGCAGTTGCTGGCGGGAAAGGGCGATACCGCGATTGCGCACGAGATACGTCAGGAGATCGAATTCGCGTGGCCGCAGCGAAACTTCCGCGCCGTTCAGCAGCACGCGCCGCTCCTGGGGCGCGACGACAAGATTGCCATAGGTCATCCCTTCGGTGCGCGGAATGACACCGTCCGCTTCGGACGCCGTCTCCGGCAGCTCTTCGCGCCGCCGGAGCACCGCACGAATCCGCGCGTGCAGTTCGCGCAGCCCGAACGGCTTCGTCACATAATCGTCCGCGCCGAGTTCGAGACCGACGACCTTATCCGTCTCATCATCCCGCGCGGTGAGCATAATGACGGGAATGTCGCTGTCGCGCCGAAGCGCCTGGCAGACCTTGAATCCATCCATACCCGGTAGCATGACATCGAGGATGACAAGGTCCGGCTTTTCCGCGCGGGCAAGGCGCAGGCCGGTTGGCCCATCGCTCGCCGTCAGAACATGATACCCCTGCCGCTCCAGTGAGAACTGCAACGACTCACGGAACGGCCGCTCATCATCAACGACCAGGATGGACGCCGTCTTCTCCACGCGTTGCATTAGGTCAGACCCTCCCGCGAATGCAGCCACCTGGCACGCCTTCAACGGCAGTGTACCATCGGGACTGTTATCGCATTGTGAGAAGGTTGCGTGCAAAGTGCTATGTCTATTATCCTTTCGCAAGCGATAGAGCAATGTGAGGAGCGCATCATGATTCCTGCCATGATCCGATGGTTTATTGGCCTCTCGATACCGACGGAGGTTGCGCGATGACCGATGCCGCGCAGCCATCGGTCTGCATCGTCGGCTGTGCCTCATGGGATACCCTGCTCCCCGTGGATCGCTACCCGGCAGAGAGCGAATACTGCATCGCCACGGACGAAATCCAGATGCCCGGCGGCACGTCCACAAACGTCGCGGTCGCTCTGGCCCGCCTCGGTATGCTATCTCGTTTCGTCGGCGTTGTCGGCGACGACTGGCGCGGGGAGCGGTTGCGCGCCGGTTTGGAAGATGCCGGTGTGCTATGCGATACGCTCGGCGTGCATATCGGCCAGGATTCGGATCGCTCGATTATCCCGATCAGCCCATCCGGGAGCCGAACAATCTTCTGGATCAAAGGAGCGATGCTCAGTCGCGGCGATCCGCTCGATATTCCGGCGATTTTTCGGCACCCGGTCGTCTACCTGGACATCGTTGACCTCGACTTGTGGGCGGACATTCTCGACGCCTTCGAGCGCGACAGCGCCAGTCTGCCCGAAGCGCCGGTCCTCATTGGCCAGGCGGTCTTTGTCGCTGGCATCCTCGCCCCCGATGCCGCGCTGCCATTCGTTGGGCGGCACGATCTCTTTATCGGCGGCGAGTGGGAATGGCGATTGATGACGGGCGCTTCGTCACGCGCCGAGGTGAGTGCGTGCCTGCAACAAACGGTGCGCGAAACGCGGCTCCAGATGGCCATCGTTACCTGCGGTGCGGACGGATGTACCGTTATCACGAAGACGGCATCCTTCGATGCTCCGGCCGCTTCTGTCCGCGTCGTGGATACGACGGGCGCGGGCGATGCATTCGCCGCCGGGTTCATCTTCGGGCAGGTGGAGCGATGGTCGTCGGAGCGATGCGCGCAATTCGCCAACGCCGTCGGCGGCCTCGCGACCCGCGCCTTAGGCTCGCAGGTTTCCTTGCCCATGTTGGACGAAGCATGGCAACTCGCGTTCGGCGCCGATGCGGATTGATGGGAGCGTAGGCCTCAGCCTGCATTCCCACGAACAATTCTATGGCGTGATCTTCGCGCGGAGCACCTCGACCGCTTTGTCGAGCTGTGGATCGCTCGTGCCCGGCGCATTGTCCGGCCGCTCGACGACATCGTCCGGCGCCAGTCCCTGTTTCTGGATCACGCGCTCCTTCGGTGTGTACCAGTTTGCGACGGTGATGCGCACGCTCGATCCGTCACTTAGACTGGTGACCTCTTGCTCGGAGCCTTTGCCGAAGGTTTTCGTGCCGATGAGGGTTGCGCGACCGTAATCCTGCAACGACCCCGCAGTAATCTCGGACGCGCTCGCTGTGCCGCCGTTGACGAGCATGACCAGCGGCACATCGAGGAACTGCCGCCCGTCAGTCTTGATAAGAAGCGGCGTCAGTTTCCCGCCCGTTGGTCGCCGATCTTCGAGCATCGCGACTGAGTCCTTCGGCAGGAACCGGCCAAGAAGGTGCTGCGCGCCGTCCACGTAGCCGCCACCATTGTTGCGGAGATCGAGGATGATACCCTTCAAATGCTTGTCGCTTACCTGCGCGAGCGCATCGTCCAGTTCCTTATTTGTGTAATCATTGAACGATGTGATGGTGATCTTACCGATGTCGTTGGGCAGCACGTCCAGCGTCACGGCAGGCACGGTAATTTTCTTCCGGATCACGGTAATATCAATCGTTCCCGGTGTTCCCGGCGTGCCAGCACGACGGATAGTTAGGCGGACCGGGGTGCCTTCCGCGCCTTGTATCGCCGTTGGGCGGTCCGCTTTCGGCAGGGTTGCAACGTCCTTACCGTCAATCGCGACGATCACATCGCCCGCCTTGACGCCCGCTGCTTCGGCGGGGCCACCGGGAATCGGCGCGGTGATGAGCAGATCGTCCTTCGAGGTATCAACATAGACGCCGATGCCGACGAACTGGCCGTTATCCGAGGCTTTCCGGTCCTTCGCGGCATCCGGTGGCAGGAAAACCGTGTAGTCATCGCCAGACGCACCGAACATCCCTTTGAGCGCGCCATAGACGAGTTTCTGCTCGTCGAGCGGGCGATAGTAGAAGCCCTTTTCAAGCAGATCGAACGCCTTCCAGAAGGTATCGAACTGGCCACGCAGTTGGTCCGGCGTCGTGTTTTTCGCCGGATCGAGGCTGATGGCCGGATCGGACGGGCGCGGCGTCACCGATGGCACGGGCGTCGCCGCCGGTCGTGGCGTCGAGGTCGGGCGACCGGGCGCAACGGTGTCTGTCGGTGCGGGCGGTACCGTCGGGATGACGACCGCAGCGGCGGCCGTATGTCCGCTTCCGCTGCTCACGCCGCCGAATACCGTGCGGTCCGCGACGATGCCGAGCGCGAAACCGCCGAGTACGAGAAAAACGCCGACAAGAAAGCCGACGAACGCCGCTCCTGACCGGATCGGTGAGGGCGTATCCATGTATATGGCTCCATTTCCGATGGCCTGAAACACGATGAACGACGCCCCATTCCTGGAGCGTCGCACCCATCAATAATCATCCCGCCGGATGGGCACGGTGTCAATCAACATTCCGGGAGTGGCTAAAAGAGGAGCGGGAGGGTATTGCGGTATGCGGGATTGGCATTGATCAGCCGTCGTCTCCGGTTGTAATGCCAGACGAAGAGTCGCACCGCCTCCGCCAGCTTCGCCGCACTCCGG
>JAABUJ010007318.1_pt1 | contig 10359 bp, 11 predicted proteins | sample 5559131 | NCBI WGS metagenome assembly JAABUJ01 (sample SAMN10711875, study PRJNA513366) | rock metagenome | isolation source: Antarctica rocks | place: Antarctica: Victoria Land, Mt New Zealand nord | collected 2016-01-07 | reverse complement strand
GGCGCCGGCCTGTCGAAACGACGCCAAGTCTCCCCACTCGTCCTGCTCGTCGAGCGGGTGCTCGTCATAGCCGGCGTAGCTCCCGTCGACCTCGACGGCACGGTGACCGATGAGCAGCGCGTGCAGAGCCTCGTCGATAAGGGCGGCGTCGGTGACCCCCGAGCGCACCCGCCGGGCGTCATCGAGCAGATCTGCATTCACTGTCGTGCTCAAGCGTGTGCGAGCCATGCCACAAGTATGCCACGTGGGGGCACCCACCGGTTCGGGCTCCTGGTGCCCGCTAGGTTCGCCGCCCCTCGCCGTGGGTACCGTCCGGGCGCATGTTTGTCTCCTCTGTGGCCGTGTTCAGGCGCGCTCAGGCCAGGATCGCCTCTTCGTCGTAGAGCTTGATCACCCGCACCGACCCCGGGGGGGAGGCGTCGAGGCACAGGCGACACAGCACGCACTCGTCGAGGTTTGTCTCGACGATCTCCAGGGTGCCGTCGGCGGTCCGGGCGTAGATGTCGACCGGGCAGGCCTCCTCCAGGCGCGCGGCGACCTCGCGGTCGGCGGCCACCTGGTCGTCGACCTCGACGGCGATGAAGGTGGCGTCGCGGCGCATCAGGCGGCGCCTGCCTCGGAGATCTTCTGCTTGATGAGCTCGGGGATCTCGGAGATCTCCTCGGCCACGGTGATGCCCGCCTCGGCCAGGCGGGCGATCTTCTCGGTGGCGGTGTCCTCCTTGCCCTCCACGATGGTGCCGGCGTGGCCAAAGCTCATGCCCGGCATCTCGTCCATGAAGCGCCCGGCCATGAAGGCGACGATCGGCAGCCGGGAATGGTTCTCGGTCACCCAGCGCGCCAGCTCGGCCTCCATGCGCCCCCCCGGCTCGGTGTAGATGACGATCGCCTCGGTCTCCGCGTCGGCTTCGAACAGGGGCATCAGCTCCGCGTAGGTCGACCCGATGATCGCATCGCCGCCGATCGACACCGCGGTGGACTGGCCCAGCCCGGCCGCCGACAGGGTGGAGGACATCTCGGTGGTCATGCCCCCCGAGCGGCTGATGACCCCCACCGATCCCGGACGGTAGGACTTGGCGGCGTCCTTGGCGGGACCGCCGATGCCGCCCATCTTGATCACGTCGGGGACGATGATGCCCAGGCAGTTGGGGCCGATGATCCGGGCTCCGCGCAGGTTGGCCAACTCCACCATCTCGGCGACGTCGCGGCGGGGGATGCGCTCGGTGACGATGACGATGAGCTTGACGTCGTTCTCGATGGCCTCGAAGACGGCGTCCTTGGTGAAGGCGGGGGGGACGGTGACCACGGCACCATCGATCGGCGCGCCGTGGCTCGCCACCGCCTGGGCCACCGTGTCGAACACGGGCACGCCGTGGACGTCGCGGCCCTTGCGCCCGGGGGTCACCCCGCCTACCACCCGCGCCCCGGTGCCGTAGTCCAGGCACTCGCGGGTTAGGTTGACCGCCTCGCGTCCGGTGATGCCCTGGACGATGAAGGTGGTGTCCGAGTCGATGAGGATGCTCATCGCTCGCCTCGCCGAGGCTCGCGGCCGGCAGGAGGTGTCGCCATGGTCTGCTGGCTTCGGCCTTCCGCAGCGCTAGGCAGGAGGTCGCTCATACGTCGGTCTCCGCGCCCACGTCGGCGGTGGTCTGGCGGAAATCGCCCCCCTCTGCGGCGGCGGCCTCCCTGGAGTCCTTGCCGGCGGGGCCGATCTTCTGCACCGCACGGCGGGCCGCCTCGTGCAGCGATACCGACCGGTCGGCGTAGTCGACCCCGTAGCGGTCGAGGATCTTGAAGCCCTCCTCCTCCCACGCGCCGGGGATGCGGAAGATGGCGATCTTCTGCGCCGGATCCTCGCCGAGCTCCAGGCATGCCTTGATCACCCCGCGGGCGACGATGTCCACCCGGGTGTTGGAGACGATCGACATCATCACCGCGATCTTGTCCACGCCGGGCTTTGAGAGCACGAGCTTGGCCAGCCCGCACGCCTTGGCCACCGACGGGTTGCCGCCAATCTCGCAGTAGTTGGCGGGATCGCCCCCGGACTTGCGCACCGCGTCGAACAGGGTCAGCGATCCGCCGCCGGCACCGATGACCAGCCCCAGGTTGCCGTCGAATTCGGTGACGTTGCCCGCGACCCCACGGTGATCCTGGGCGTCGACGGCCTCGCCGGCGAGCTCGAAGGGGGTGGCCTCGCGGGCCTGGCGGGTCTCCTCCTCGCCGACACCGAGCTCGGCCAGCAGCTTCTGGTGGCGCGGGCGCGCCTCGTTCTCCATGTCCATGTGGGCGTCCAGGGCGACAAAGGAGCCGTCCTCGAGCTCGCCCAGGGGGTTGATCTCGGCCAGCGTCATGTCGTTTTGCACGAACAGGCGGGCCAGGCGGGTGAGGATGGGGGTGAGACGGTTCAGCGCGCGCCCGGTGACTCCGGTCTGGGATATGACCTGCTTGGCCTCAAAGTCAGACAGGGGCAGGATGTTTGAGAAGTGCCCGCGCCCGACGTGATCGGGGTGGCTCTGCGCCACCTCCTCGATGTCGATGCCCCCCATGTCGGAGAACAGCATCACCGGCTGCTTGCGGATGCCGTCCCACACCACGCCCGCGTAGTACTCCTGCTTGACCTGGGCGCGCGGGTCCACCAGCACCCCGCGGGGCATGTGGCCGTTGATCTCCAGAGCGAGGATGTCGGCAGCGTGGGCCTGGGCCTCCTCGGCGCTGTCGGCAAACTTCACCCCGCCCGCCTTCATGCGCCCGCCGGTGAGCACCTGGGACTTGATCACCGTCGGGCCACCGATGCGCTGCGCGATCGAGCGGGCCTCGGCGGCGTCGGTGGTGAAGCCGTAGTCGGTGACCGGGATGCCGGCTCGCTTGACGATCTCGCGGGATTCGAATTCGAAGAGGCGCATGGTGTCCGGGCCGGGGGCGGCGCGTCGGAACCCTATCTGGCGGCCCGCGGCGGCGCCGTCTCGCCGGGAGGCGTAAGTGAGAGTATGGTGGTATGGGTGAAGACGACCATAGATATTGCTGATGGGCTTCTCGTCGAAGCCAAGGACCGAGCCCGCCAGGAGGGGACGACCCTCCGCGACCTCGTCGAGCGCGGTCTCCAGGAGGTCCTGCGCGACGCCCCGGCGAGGGCCGGCTACTGCTATCAGCCGGTGACATGTGAGCTCGTGCCTGCTCCCGCCGTTGACTTCAGCGATTGGAGGCAGATCAAGACGCTCATGCATGAGGGATACCTCGACCACCTCACCCGGGGCGGAGATGACCGATGATCGCCGTCGACACCAACATCCTCGTCTACGCCTTCAACTCCGCCGCCGCTGAGCACGCGCGGGCTGACGAGACAATGCGCCTGCTGACTGAAGGCTCGAGCTGGGGGCTGCCGTGGTCAGCGGTGCACGAGTTCATCACCGTGGTTACCAGCCAGCGCTTCGCCCAACGGCGCGCCCCGGTGGAGTTGGCGTTGCAGGCAGTAGACGTTTGGGTCTCGGCACCGACCGTAGTCCTGCTGTCTGAGCCCCGCGGATACTGGCGGGTTCTCCGTGAGCTGGCCACGTCTGGTCATGTGGCGGGGAGCGGAATCTATGACGCCCGCATCGCCGCCACGTGCATCGCCCACGGTGTGCGCGAGCTGTGGACGGCCGATCGTGACTTCGGTCGCTTCCCTGGCCTGAGGACGCACAACCCGCTGGTGTGCTGAAACGGGACGCGGGATGCCCCTCGATGAGCGCTCGCTCGGCCCACCGACCGCCCGCGGCCACTACTCAGCTGGCGGCCGGGCTCATCCCGTAGCGCTCGGCCAGCTCGGGATCGCGCCGGGCCAGGTTCTCCGCCAGGGTGACCATCACCTGGCACTGCTTCCAGGTGGCGTCATCCTGCATCTTGCCGTCGATCATGTGCACCCCGCGACCATCGGGGATGGCCTCCATGACCTTGCGGGCAAAGGCGACCTCGTCGGGGTCGGGGCTGAACACGCGCTTGGCGATCGCGATCTGGCGGGGATGCAGCGACCATGCCCCCACGCAGCCCAGCAGAAAGGCGGCGCGAAACTGGGCCTCACAGCCCTCGTCGTCAGAGATGTCGCCGAACGGGCCGTAGTAGGGAAGGATGCCCGCCGAGGTGCAGGCGTCGACCATGCGCGCCAGCGTGTAGTGCCACAAGTCCTGCTGTACCGAGGCGCGCACCGCGTCGGCATTGTCGGCGTGGGGATCGGCGACCACCGTGTAGCCGGGGTGTCCGCCGCCGACCCGGGTGGTCTTCATGCGCCGCGAGGCGGCCAGGTCGGCCGGCCCCAGGCTGATGCCCTGCATGCGGGGGCTGGCGGCGGCGATCTCCTCGACGTTGACCATGCCCAGACCCGTCTCCAGGATCGCGTGCACGAGGATCGGTCGCTCCAGGCCGGCCTTGGCCTCGAGCTGGGCCAGCAGCCGATCGACGTAGTGGATGTCCCACGCCCCCTCGACCTTGGGGATCATGATCACCTCGAGCTTGTCGCCGATCTCGGTGACCAGGGTGGTGAGGTCGTCAAGGACCCAGGGTGACTCCAGTGAGTTCACCCGCGTCCACAGCGCCGTCTCGCCCATGTCCATCTCCCGGCCGACGCGGACCAGACCCTCGCGGGCGGCCTCCTTGCGGTCGACGGAGATGGCATCCTCGAGGTTGCCCAGCAGCACGTCGGTGGTGCGGGCGATGTCGGGGACCTTGGCCACCATCTTCTCGTTGGAGAAGTCCAGGAAGTGGATCATCCGCGACGGCTTGAACGGCACCTCCAGGACGGGATCGGGGGCGCCGACGGCGAGGGGCTTGGCAAAGTCACGAGGGTTGCGCATGGCCTAACCCTACCTTCACGCGGGCAGTGAGATCATGACGGCCATGCCTGCTCGGAGCCCATCAGTAGTGGTAGTGCTCCTCTGCCTTGTCCTGGGCGTAGTGGGGGCGGGCAGCGCCGGCGCGTCGGCTCCGCGCCACGCCCGCGCCTGGCCCGTGCGCTTCGACTCTCCCCGGCAGTTCGACCTCACCGAGGCGCAGGCGACGTTCGCGGTCGGCCCCCGTCACCACCCGCGCGTGACGGCGTCCGTCGCAAGCCCGGTGGGCTTTGACTACGTGGCCAGCGCCGTGCTGCGCCATCCCTCCTCGGGCACCGCTCGGGTTCTGGTGGTGGCGGTCAATCACCGGCCGCGAGGATCGTTGGCCCCTGACGTCTTTTTGCCGGTGAAAATGGACCTGCGGCTCTCGCGTCGCGTACGCGCCCCCAGGTTGGGTGAAGCCGCAAATGCCCTGTCGACCTCCGGCCCAGGCTCAAGTGCCCTGTGCGATGCCCAGCCTCAGGGGGCGCTGGCGCCGGGTTACCTGCGTGTCCTGGCCAGCGCCGGCGAACCACCAGCTGGCTACGACGCCGCCCAGACGGTGGCGCAGGGCTTTAACGTGGCCTGCGGACGCCCGAGCGACCCCGCCTTCCGGGCAGCGGTGGCTGGCTCACCGTCGGGTGGTCCCCCGCCGGGCGGAGGACCCCCACCGCCGGGCGGCCCACCGCCATATCGCTGCCCGCCCCCGTGCGGGGGCCCACCGAGGGCGCAGACCACGGCCTACGCCTGCCCCGAGGCCGCCCGACCCGCCTACGCCTGCCCGGCCCCCGCATCACCCGCCGGCCCCTGAGCGTCACCGCGCCGCGCGGCGACGTCTGACCCGCCACACTCCCCGGGCCTTGCCCACCCCCGCCCAGGAGACCCGAGAGCCCATGCCCGACCCCAGTCCGACCCCGGCGTTCGAGACCGAGCAGGCGGCCCGCGAGGCCTCCGGGGCACACCCCTACGGCCGTTACCTCGAGGAGTTCGAGGTGGGTGCCGTCTACAAGCACTGGCCGGCCAAGACGGTGACCGAGTCAGACGACCACCTGTTCTGCCTGATCACCATGAACCATCATCCTCTGCACCTCAACGACGTCTACGCCGCCGCCAGCCAGCAGCGCCGCAACGTGGTGGTGGGACCGCTGGTCTACTCGCTGGCGCTGGGCATGAGCGTGTCCGACGTCAGCGGCAAGGCCATCGCCAACCTGGCCACCGAGGAGCTCAGCCACCCGGCCCCCGTCTTTCACGGAGACACCCTGTTCGTCGAGTCCGAGGTGCTCGAGAAGCGCGAGTCGCGCTCCAAGGCCGACCGCGGGACGGTCAAGGTCCACACCCGGGTGTTCAACCAGGACGGCGTGCTCGTGGCCGAGTTCAAGCGGTTGGTGCTCGTGCCTCGCCGGGAGCACGGGCAGCCCGCACCGGCGGCGGCTGACAACGCGGTATGAAGCCTGCCGGGCTGGGAACCGTCGCGCCCGGTTAGGGCGCTCTCAAGCTCCTCAATTCGTGCTCTGACGTGCCCCGTGGCCGCGGGTGCGCCAGAATCTCTTCTTTAAGCCTTCCCGATGACGAGGAGCTGACCCAGACACGTGACCGAGACCACCGTCCCCACCACCAACGAGAAGCTGCTGGCCTGGGTGGAGGAGGTTGCCGCCCTCACCCAGCCCGACGACGTCCACTGGTGTGACGGCTCGGCCGAGGAGTATGACCGCCTGTGTCAAATCCTGGTGGACGCCGGCACCTTCGAGCGCCTGTCAGAGGCCAAGCGTCCCAACTCCTATCTGGGCTTCTCCGATCCTGCCGACGTGGCCCGAGTCGAGGACCGCACTTTCATCTGCTCGGCCGAGCGCGCCGCCGCCGGACCCACCAACCACTGGCGCGAGCCGCAGGAGATGAAGGAGACGCTCACCGACCTGTTTCGGGGCTGCATGGTCGGGCGCACCATGTACGTGGTTCCCTTCTGCATGGGCCCGCTGGGCTCAGACAAGAGTCACGTCGGCGTGCAGCTCACCGACTCGACCTACGTGGCGGTATCGATGCGGATCATGACCCGCATGGGTGGCAGGGCGCTGGAGGCGCTGGGTGACGACGACTTCGTCCCCTGCCTGCACTCGGTGGGCATGGCGCTGAGCGAGGGCGTCACCGACGTCCCGTGGCCCTGCAACGCCGACAACAAGTACATCGTCCACTTTCCCGAGACTCGCGAGATCTGGTCCTTCGGCTCGGGCTACGGCGGCAACGCCCTGCTGGGCAAGAAGTGCTTTGCCCTGCGCATCGCCTCGGTGATGGCCCGCGACGAGGGCTGGATGGCCGAGCACATGCTCATCCTCAAGCTGACCTCCCCGGAGGGGGAGAGCAAGGTCGTCACCGGAGCGTTTCCGTCGGCCTGCGGCAAGACCAACCTGGCCATGCTCATCCCCAGCCTGGAGGGCTGGAACGTGGAGACCATCGGCGACGACATCGCCTGGATGAAGTTCGCCGACGACGGCCGGCTGTATGCCATCAACCCCGAGGCGGGCTTCTTCGGGGTGGCGCCCGGAACGGGGCAGGAGACCAACCCCAACGCCATGGCCACCGCCAGCGAGAACGCCATCTTCACCAACTGCGCGCTCACCGACGACGGTGACGTGTGGTGGGAGGGCATGACCAGGGAGGTCCCCGACCACCTCACCGACTGGCACGGCAACGACTGGACGCCCGAATCGACGACCACCGCCGCCCATCCCAACGCCCGCTTCACCGCCCCCGCCGCCCAGTGCCCGGTGATCGCCCCCGAGTGGGAGGATCCGCAGGGAGTCGCGGTCGACGCCATGCTCTTCGGAGGACGGCGTGCCACGGTGGTGCCGCTGGTGTGTGAGGCCTTTGACTGGGAGCACGGCGTGTTCATGGGATCGGTCATGTCCTCGGAGAAGACGGCGGCCGCCGCCGGGACGGTGGGGGAGCTGCGCTTCGATCCGTTCGCGATGCTGCCCTTCTGTGGCTATGACATGGCCGACTATTTCGCCCACTGGCTGGAGATCGGCCGCCACGAGGGCGCGAAGCTGCCGCGCATCTTCTACGTCAACTGGTTTCGCAAGGACGAGGGGGGACGCTTCCTGTGGCCGGGCTTCGGCGAGAACAGCCGGGTGCTCGAATGGGTCTTTCGTCGCTGTGCGGGAGACGCCGAGGCCGTCGACTCGCCGATCGGGCGCCTGCCCGCCCCCGGAGCGATCGACGTCGAGGGACTGTCGCTTTCCGAGCAGGACATGGAGGAGCTGCTCAGGGTCGATGGTGATGAGTGGCGGGCGCAGCTCACCCAGTTCCGCGAGCACTACGCCCGCTTTGAGAACCTGCCCGCTGCCCTGCGCGGGCAGCTTGACGCCCTCGAGGAGCGCCTGGGCAAGTGATCGGGGGCCCACGGCACGCCGGCGGTCGGTGTGCGGCGGGTGCGCGTGGCGGACGGTGAAGGTTCGTCGCCTACTGGACGGCGGGGCAGACGGACTTGGCCTGGGCGCGCAGGGCGGGGCCCGCGATCTGCTGGCTGGCCTGCAGGCACGCCTGACGCGCCGCCAGCTTGGCGGCGAGCGTCAGCTGGGTCTGGTTGCCTGATCCCACGGCGCGACAGGCTTGATCGGCGCTCTGCTTGGCCGTCGCATCCTTGATGTTCGTCGTGGCCTGCAGGCACGCCGCTTGGGCGGCCTGCCGGGCTCCCGAGGACACGGCGTTCGAACCGCACCCCCCGATCACCACGGTGCACGTGGCGATCAGGCCGATGAGACCCGGGCTGCGGTCTGTCAACTGGGTCCGGAAATGGTGCGCGAAGTCAGGCACTAGCGGTCTCTCTCCGTCGGCGCGTCACTCAATGGTGACTTGGCAGGTGCAGAGACCGACGTAGGCGAGTCAGGCTCCTTGAGATCGTCCACGAAGGCGTGGGCCTTCTCGCCCGCCTTGAGGATCTCGTCGTGATACTGGCCGCCGGTGCGCTGATCGGCGGTCTGCTCGGCCTTGACCACGGCCTCGTGGATCTGGGCCTTGTGGGTTGCTGCCTCGTCCTCGGCCTTGCTCGCCAATTTCTTGAGCCTGTCCGTGAATGCCATGCCGCCTCCAGTCGGGCTCGCGAAAGTTGGGCCATCGTAGTGGTTGGTTTCGTGCTTTTCCCGGGGACCGTCACACGGCCGTCGATCCCGCGGCTGCCCTCTCCCCATGGTCACTGCCATCGGACCTCAGGCCTTTGTCGTCGCCCAGATCGGAGTAGGCTCGGCCGGCGCGTCGGTGAGCGTATGCGCGAAGCCGCTGAGAGAGTCGCCGGCGCGGCCTCGTAGCGCTCGCCACGATTCTTTCATCGATCAGCCCGTGCCGTAGAGACCTTCACGGCAGGGTAAGGTCGTACCCATGCCCGCGCGCGATGGTGAGCTCGACCTCGACGCGATCCGACGGGAGCTCGAAGGGCGTCGAGAGCGCACCCGCGAGCGCGTGGCTTCGCTCGCGGCCCGTCCCGAGCTTGGCAGCGCCCAGGGCTTTGGCAAGCGCATCGGCGACGGCACGGTCGAGGCGATCAGCCGGCTCACCGAGATCGGCGTCGGAGATTCGCTGGAGAGCGCGCTGGCGCGTACCGAGCGGGCGTTGATCAAGATCGACGAGGGCACCTACGGGACCTGTGACGCGTGCGAGGACCCGATCGCTCCGGCTCGCCTGCGGGCCCCTCCCCGACGGAGTCCTGTGCCTGAGCTGCGCCGCATCCGAGCGCCGCATCTCACCCTCACGACGTCGTTGAACGGCGGCGAGCTCTCAGCTGGACGCGTCTTCGCCGTCAGGGGGTCGGGTGGCGGGTGCGGAACGCTCATCGCGGGATGCCCCCGACACGAACAGGTCAGCGACGCCTGCTCCCCGCGCTCGACCGGCCTGCTCCCATGCTTCCCAGGGAAGCTCGACGGCGTCTCGATCGTCTCGGTAGCCATCGAGTGGCTCGTAGGCGAACATCGCCGGGTGCTTGCCGAACATGCGCGCCAAGCGCCGACACAGCGCGCACAGGCCGTCTGAGTACTCGGGCCGGTTACAGCCCCGCCGTGCGCAAATGGGACCTGTGTAGACGATGGGCACTGGGTGCCTTACTGACGCGAGGGAACGCCACCTCTCCTCAAGGATGCTACGCGCACATCCAGGCGGGCGCGCCGCGCCGGTGGTGGAAGGATCCGCTCCAGCGCTGATCGGGCCTCGAGTCTCGGGGGTTCAGTGGCGGTCCTCACCTGTCGCCGCCGGAGGGCGGGACTCCTCGGCCAGGGAGGTGATGGCCAGGGCCCCCCGGGCGGCCTCCTCGAGTACCTCGGTGGCCTCCTCGGAGGACCGGGCGTAGAGCTCGACCAAGAGGTGCACGACGATCGTGTTGTCGTCCTCATGCTTGTGGAAGCGCACATGAGTGAAGAACTCCCTGACTCCATGGTCGCCGAAGGCGGCGTAGGCCAGGGCATCTCCGGCCTCCGGTCCCGAGCAGCTCTCGACCTCGTCGGAGTCCACGGCCACCGTGCACGACGCCACCCACG
>JAABUJ010007317.1_pt1 | contig 10359 bp, 9 predicted proteins | sample 5559131 | NCBI WGS metagenome assembly JAABUJ01 (sample SAMN10711875, study PRJNA513366) | rock metagenome | isolation source: Antarctica rocks | place: Antarctica: Victoria Land, Mt New Zealand nord | collected 2016-01-07 | reverse complement strand
CCGGGGATCTATCTGGCGGGCGTGATCGTGGCGGGCGAACGAACCAACGAAATCTTCATCGAGAACGGCCGATTTCACGGAAAGCTGATCGCCGATTCGCTGCGGTCAAAGCTGCTGGTGCAGCATGTGGCGTAAGTCGGCGGGCGGATGCCGGTTGAGTGGAAGGCAAAGCAAAACGCGGATTCCATTTCGTGAATCCTTTAGCTGTCATTCTCTAACGCAGTCCGCGCCAACCTTACTCTGCCTTTTAGCTGTCATTCCCGCAGGGAATCTGCGTTTGTCGTTGCCCTGCCTGTCATTTGGGCTGGGCAAGGGAGCTTAGGAACCCAGCGATTCCTAACTGATGATGCGGCGCATGAAGCCGCGCATCCCCAGCCACAGGAGCAAGGCCAGAAACAGCACCAACATCAAAAGAATCAACGGCTCCGGCATGTGCGGAAGACCGGGCGTGAGCGCGGCACGGAGACCTTCACTCATGTAGACGATAGGGTTGAAGAGTACGCCGATTTGAAGCCAGCGAATGGGGCCGAGCGCCGCCCAGGGGTAGTAGACGCAGCCCAGAAATGTGATCGGGACGACGACGACTCCGAAGATCAAGCCGATCTGCTGCGGCTTGACGGACGTCCCGATGGTAAGGCCGAGCGCGCCCGAGGTCAGGCTGGCCAGCACCATGACAGCGATCAGAAACGGCCAGCTGGACACATGCGCGTGGACCTTGGTGACCGGCACAAAATAGGCGAGCGGAAAGACGATGATTGCGGCGATCACACTCTGCATGGCTGAGAAGCAGACCTTTTCGGCGGCGACAAAGCGCACCGGAAGAGGACACATCACGCGGTCGTCGATCTCGCGCGTAGAGCCGAACTCCTGCGCCAGCGGCAAGGCGACGGCGGCGATTCCGGCGAACATGATTGCAACGGCCATCAGCCCCGGCAGCAGAACGGTCGAGAAGTTAACTCCGCCTATTTGCGCGGTCGGGTTCATGGCCGCGCCATTCGTCATGTGCGGCATGATGTAAGTAAAGACAAACAGGAAAAGCAACGGATTCATAACGACGCGGACGATGAAGGCAAACGGCTCGCGCGCGAGTACGTAGACATCGCGCAGCAGCAACCCGCCGAACGCTCGGGCGTACAAGCAAAATCCGGTTGGGCGCGCCGAAGGGGTGAGCGAAGGAGCCTGCTGAGAGTCGAAGGTGCTGGAGGTCACTTGATCTTCCTATTCCCGCAGGGCGCGCCCGGTCAGTTGAATGAACACGGTTTCGAGGCTGGTTTCTGTGATGGTCAGGTCGCGCAGACCGAACGGGTTGGCCGCAGCTACGATCGCGCCGATCAGGCCGTCGGCATTCTGGGCGAGCAAGCGGACTCCATCGCCTTCCACCGCGGCGTTGGCAACTCCGGAGAGGGCGCACAATTGTGCAGCAAGTTTCTCGCCTTCTCGCTGATCGCGCAGGTGGAGTTGGTAGACGGTCTGGGCACCGACGGAACTCTTCAGCCGCGCGGGCGTGTCGTCGACCAGGATGTGTCCGTGGTCGATGATCGCGACGCGGTCGCACAATTCGTCGGCTTCTTCCATGTAGTGGGTCGTGAGCACGACGGTAATTCCTTCATGGCGCAATGCGGTCACCGCTTCCCACATGGCGATGCGGCTCTGCGGATCGAGTCCTGCGCTGGGTTCATCCAAAAACAGTACTTTCGGCCGGTGGGCGATGGCGCGGGCAATCTGCACACGCTGCGCAAGCCCGCCTGAAAGCTGCGAAGGATAAGCGCCCGCGCGTTCGGTCAGACGAAACTGCGCGAGCAACTCGGCGGTTCGACTGCTCGCTTCGGCGCGGGAAAACCCGAAGTAGAGGCAGTGAAAACGAATGTTTTCGGCGATAGTGCAGGAGCGGTCAAGCGTGTTGTACTGGGGCACAACGCCGATCGAGCGGCGCGCCTCAGCGGGTGCATGCACGACGTTAACGCCGTCGATCCTCACCTCCCCCGCCGAGGGCAGGGTGCGCGTGGTGCAGATACTGATCGTGGTAGTTTTGCCGGCTCCGTTGGGCCCGAGCAAACCGTAAATCTGGCCGGCATCGACGCGAAGATCAATCCCGTCCACAGCGACTACACGCTGTTTCCCTTCAAATATCTTCCGCAGGCCCAAAACCTCAACAATCACAGCCGACCCTCATACCTTCTCAACCGTCCGGTTGCCGCCCGGCACGCCTGGTCTCCTCTGATTATAGGCAGCGAGCTGGGCTGTGCAGCTACCCACCGAGGTCGAGAGCAGGTTCTTGTTTCTGTTCCGACTTGCGAGGCATAGAATATGAGTATGTCGCGTGGCTGGGAAAGCAAATCGGTGGAGTCGCAGCAACAAGCCTCTGAGGCGACGAACACGGCGCAGATTGAACGCGGCGGCAATTCGTCAGGCGATGCCGAGCAGAAACGGCGACGGCAGGCGCTCGAGTTGCAGCGGGAACGGGTTCTGTCGGAGCGGACCTCCAGCCCGCACCGCCGCACAGCGCTGTCGAACGCGCTCGCGACGATTGAGGAAGAGCTGGCCGAGCTGGGCTGGACGATCCACCTTTAAAGTTCAGCCAGCGACTACCTGGTCCACCTTGCGAAACCTTACTACTCGTGGCCGAAGCGGTACACAAAACCCACGTTGATTCCCTTACTGTTCTGGAGCGTTCCGCCATAGGTGGTGCCGAGGTAGTTAGGCGTAATCCGAACAGCAAGATTTTGATACAGGTTGTAATCCAGATTCACGCCGGCAGAGAACGCGGCCGCGTAATCGCCTGTCCAGACGCCAAGATCGGCTGCGGAAAGGCCCTTGGAATCACCGGCAAATTTGCCCAGCCCTGTGCCGCCCCCGACGAAACCGGCAACCGAAAACTTCTCTTTCGAGACGAAGCGGTAGCTGGGCCCAATCAAGAAGTTATAGTTGGAAACTTTCGGATTGTAGGCGAGCGAGTTGCCGCTGGGCAGCACGTTACCGATCTTCGCAGAGCCATACCCGCCCCGCACTTCAGCCAGGACACCAAGCCTGGGGCTGAGATTGTATGTGGCTGAACCCCAGAAGGTAATCTCGGTGGTCTGACGTAGGTACGGACCGGTGCGGAAGCGCAGGCCCCCGCCGCCGCCGCCAACCTCCCAGCGGTGCGCATAGGTCTGGGCAATGGTGCGCTGGATGCGGGCTTCGCGATTGGCGTTATAGCGCCGCGACTGGCGTGTAGGGCCGACCTGCTGGCCCGATGCGGGAAGCGAACTAAAGAAAAGGACAACAGCGAATGCCACAAGGGCAGCCGCGCGGGTACACTCTACCATTGAACTGGACGAACTTGGACGCAACGTAAACACTCCTGCCCGGCTCGTTTTGAGCAGTACGGGCTACAGCCAAAAGAAAGCAAACAACTCGCTTCCCTCTTATTAGAACATCGCTGAAGACTTCGGAACTTGAACGTACCTTTGACACTTCTTTTAACGGCCTCGTTACCGGAGTCGTCGTTGAACTTGTCTTTTTGACTTCAGAGGGGAAAAAGCATCATGGCCGTTTCCAGGTCCACGCGCAGCGGTTCGGGTTCGTCGTTTGGCGTATTTTTGCTGGGCATTGTATTCACCTTGGGGGCCTTGTTTGCCGGGGCCTACCTGTACTTCCGGTATGGGCATCCTCCTGTGGCGACCGCTGACGCTGCTTTCCCGTTCGAGAAGCAGATCGTCAAGGTTCCCCTGGGCGCAAGAATCGACGGCGAGATGCAGCAGCCGCCGTTCGGCACCAGCGAGCAGGTCTTCGAATCCGGCGCGCACCTGTATGCGGCAAGCTGCGCCACCTGCCACGGAGTTCCCGGGCACGATACGGCCTTCGCAAAATACATGTACCCTTCCGCTCCCCAGCTTTGGCGGAAGCACCCGCATGGCACGGTCGTCGGCGTTTCAGATGACGATGCGGGGGAAACCTACTGGAAGATCGCCCATGGGATCCGCCTGTCCGGCATGCCGTCATTCGAGCATATTTATACGAAAGAGCAGATGTGGGACATTGCGCTGCTGCTGAAAAACGCAGACCAGCCGCTGCCCGACCCGGTGACGCAGCTTTTGGAGCAACCAGCCAACGCCTCACCTGGACCCTCGATGCCTGCATTGCAGCATCCATAAGCTCAAGAAACCAGGGTTTTTGCGGATTGTCTCGCCCAGTGGATGGGGCAAAAAGATTGTGTTGACCAACGTATTTCAAAGGGCATACTATCCGTCTCGCATCACGACAGGCAGTTTCACCTCTGGAGTGATGTTCGGAAAGCAGTGATTTGCCCTTCCGTGAGGACAGCCGCAGCAAGGACCAACGCATGATTGGGCATTTAGACCCATCAGCGTGCTTTGGGAGCGAAGAACTATGTCGTGGTACGCCTATTGCATCGCAGAACGTGATTCTTTTCCGGAACTTGCCCGCCACCGCCGACCGATGCCTTTGACCGGGGTTTCGGGGCTTTTCGGCAACCAGACCTTTCTCTTCCCTGCCGGCGATCTGGCCGTAATTGTTTCAGAACACACCGCCGAAGATAGCGGACGCCTAGCCGGTGAACACCAGCAGGCCGCTCGAGATCATGCACGGGTAATCGGCGACTGTTTTAAGTTGTCTACTGTACTTCCGTTTCGCTTTGCGACCACCTTTCCCGATGATGACGGTCTGCGCCGGTCGGTGCGGTCAAATCAACGGCACTTCCTGGCCAATGTCGAACGCCTGCGCGGCAAAGCCGAGATGCACTTAAAGGTGGTCGTTGACGATACCTGTCCTGGAAACACGGCGCGCGATATGACCGTCGGGCTACAGTATCTGACCAGCCTGCGCGAGTCGGCGAGTCGTCAGCGCGAACGCCAGTCCAAGGCGCGGGCGCTTTCTGTACAGATGCACCGGATGTTTCTGCCGTTGGCCGAGGAGGTTTCGTGCAAACGCATGGAATCGGGCAAGATGCTGCTGGACATTGCTCACCTAATCGACAATAAGACTGTTGAGCGCTACCAGAACAAGTACTCCTCGGCGACGCAGGAGTTTAAAGAATGCAGGATGCAGCTTTCGGGTCCCTGGCCGCCGTATCACTTTGTGCATCGTCAGGGCGCTCCCGCCTGAGACTTGGCATTAGAGAATTGTTCACGCCGGTGCCCTCCGACAGCAGCGGAGGGCCAACCTGTTGCTGCTTGGCACCTCCATTGGACTACCTTTCCATGCAGCGGGGCATCCCTATAGACAGGTTAGCGTGAGCCGCCTCGTCCGTGCGCCTGCTCGCGGACCATGCAGGATAAGGAGAAATAATGATTCGTACGCCCAAGCTGAGCCTTAGGAGCAGGTTCGTTCCTGGCACTTTCTTGACCGGTCTCGCCCTTTCTGGTGCTCTGGTGGCCATGCCCTGTGTTGCGCAGGAGACCAATCCAACCAGCGTGCAGGCACCCGCCGCAGCGGGCGTGGTCACCGACAACGGTATTTTTTTCTACAAGGTCCACGTTGTGCAGCGCGACATTACCGCGATCAACTACCTGCATCGCAGCGATTCCACACGCTTGAGATTTGTCGGGACGAACCTGCTGCCCGGCGCGGAAGGCAATGCGGAAGTCAAAAGCGAGCGAGGCGGCATTCACATTCATGCTGAATTCAAGCATCTGACGCCTGCCAACGGGTTCGGCCCCGAGTACCTGACCTATGTTCTGTGGGCGATTTCGCCAGATGGGCGTCCGCAGAATCTTGGCGAGGTGCTGCCCGCCGGCACCAGCAATAACATCGACGTGACGACAGCGATGCAGGCGTTCGGGCTAATTGTTACGGCCGAGCCGTACTTCTCCGTCTCGACCCCATCGGACTTGATTGTGCTCAAAAACGAGCCCGTGCGGGATCAGACAAACGGCATTATCCAGCCGATTACGGCGCATGCGACGTTACTGCCGCGCGGGATTTATACCGAAGCTGCGGACGGCTCGCACACGATCCCGCACCCCATTACACGCAACGAGCGCTCTCCACTCGAACTTTACGAGGCGTACAACGCGGTGCGAATTGCCGAGGCGACGGGAGCCGGCAAGTACTCGCCGGACATCCTGGGGAAGGCCCAGGAAGCGTTGAAGAATGCGGCGGATCTGGATGCGAGCAAGCATCACGACCGCAAGCTGGAGATAACCTACGCACGCGGTGCCGTGCAGCGTGCGGAAGACGCACGCATCGACACCCTGCGCAAACAGGCGGCAGAACGTATGCGCGAAGCCGAGCAGCAGCGCGATCTGGCAAAAACCCAGGCGGCGGATGCGCAGGCGCAGTCGCAGCAGGCACAGCAAGCCGCCGCCAGAGCCAGGGAGCAGGCGGACCAGGCCAACCAGGAAGCAAAACAGGCGCAGGAAGCGAAAGCAGCCGCGGATGCCGAAGCAGCGAATGCACGATCGCAGGCGGATCAGGCAACCAAGAACGCGCAGGAGACGCGTGAGAAGCTGCGCAATCAGCTGAACACGGTACTGCAGACGACTGAGACTGCGCGCGGGCTGATCGTGAACATGTCAGACGTTCTGTTTGACACCGGCAAGTACACGCTGAAGCAGGGTACGCAGATTTCGCTGGCCAAGGTTGCAGGAATTCTTCAGGCCTATCCTTCGCTGAAGGTTCAGGTGGAGGGCTATACCGACTCGACCGGCAGCCCAACGTTCAACCAGACGCTCTCGGAAAATCGTGCAGGCGCGGTGCGGAACTTCCTGGTCCAGCAAGGCGTTCCGCAGGACAACATCACCTCCAAAGGCTTCGGCGCAACCGACTTTGTGGCGGACAACAAGACCGCCGCAGGCCGGGCTCAGAACCGGCGAGTAAACATGGTGGTTTCGGGCCAGGCGATCGGGGTTCAGGAGACACAAGGACCGGACGCTGACGGCGCGCAGCAGCAGGAATCACAGCCGCAGCAATCGCAGCCCGAACAGAATGCGCGGCCGCAGCAAGCACCGCAGAACGAGCAGGCGCCTCCGCCTCCTCCACAGCAGTAGATTTGTCCATGCTGAACAAACCGGCCACCCTTACGAGGGTGGTCGGTTTGGCAGTGCTTTCTTCAGGTGATCATGGCAGCCATGAAATTCCCGCCGGAAGTTGAGCCAGTACAGTGTAGGCGTGGATTTTTCTGATCGCTACCATTGAGACAATAAGGTGCTTGTGAAGATCGTCTGCTTCGCCCGGAACAGCATAGAACTGCTGATGCTTTGGGTGCGCGTGAACTGGTACAAAGGAAGCTATGGAATCTCTTCATGACCGCATTGTATTTGTGACCGGAGCAAGCTCCGGGATTGGGCTTGCTTCTGCAAAGGCGTTCGCTGCGCAGGGTGCTCGGCTGCTGTTGTGTGCGCGGCGGATGGAACGGCTGGAGGAGTTGGCCGCATCGCTGGAGGACGCGGCGGAGGTGTATGCGTTTCGTCTCGATGTGCGCGATCGCGCCGCGGTCGAGGAGACGCTGGCGAATCTTCCGGCGGAGTGGCGCGATGTGGATGTGCTGGTGAATAACGCTGGGCTGAGCCGCGGGTTGACCAAGCTTTACGCCGATGACCCGGATAACTGGGACGAGATGATCGACACGAACCTCAAGGGGCTGCTCTATGTCACTCGCTCCATTGTGCCGGGGATGGTGGAGCGGGGGCGCGGCCATGTCATCAATCTGGGCTCGATTGCCGGGCACCAGACGTACCCGAACGGCGGGGTTTACTGCGCGACCAAGGCGGGAGAGCGTGCGATCTCAGACGGACTGCGGCTGGACCTGATCGGGACGCCGGTGCGGGTAACTTCGATCGATCCGGGGATGGTCGAAACGGAGTTCTCTGAGGTGCGTTTTCACGGGGACAAGGCCCGGGCAGAGAAGGTTTATCAAGGGATTCAGGTGCTGTCGGCTGAGGATATTGCCAATACAATTGTGTGGGTTGCTACGCAACCGCCGCACGTGCACATCCAGACCATCCTGCTGACCGGGATCGACCAGGCGAGCGCGACTGTGGTGAACCGCCGGGGGTAAGTCCGCCCCGATACTTCGCGCAAACTTCATCGACTCGACATCGTTTATAGCTGATTGCGTAATGGTGTACAGCGTTGCGGCGTTCCCGAATACAGGGATCCTTCACTGCGTTCAGGATGACGACTCTACAGGAATTGGGTTTACAACAAGGTAGTAAGTAGATGTAAAAAGGATATTCCGTGTTCTGGTTGTCATTCCGAAGGGAATCTGCGTTTGTTCTTGCACTACACCATCTGCAAATCCGCCTTAGTTCGAGAAGGTTATACATCCGAATACTTCACTCCTCCTCGTCGTCGTGTTCCATCACTCCCTGCTGTTCCTCGGGCGCGAAGTCCGCCGGTTCCATTCTGCCGCCGCGCCCTTCGACCAGCACCTGAATCCGGCCCTCCGCCTTCTCCAGTTCGGCCTTGCAGGCGTTGGAGAGTTTGACGCCTTCCTCGAACAACCGCACTGATTCGTCCAGCGAAAGTTCGCCTCGTTCCAGCCGTTCCACTACTGCTTCGAGAGCCGTCAACCTGTCTTCGAATCCTGCCATGGACCTTTATCCTTTGAATCGGGTTCAGCGGTCAAGAAGCAAAATTCCTCCGCTTAGCTGCGGGAGGACAAAGTGGTTCAGCCTCGCGCAAATCCAAGCACCTGCGCGGCTGCCTTGTACTTGCCGAAAGGGGCGCTGACCTGCACACCCTGTACACGGCCGCGAACCTCGGCCAGCATCTCCTGCGCAATGGCGATTCCTTCAGCGCGGGCGGCTTCAGGCGACTCCGCACGGCCCATCCGCGCCAGAATCTCTTCGGGCATATTGACCTTTAGGGCGTCCCGCATAAACTCGGCGTTCTTGACGCTGGTCAGCGGCCAGATGCCCGCGATCATGGGAATCCTGAACCCCTCGATGCGTTTGAGAAACTGCTCCAGCAGCCGCAGATCGAAGACGGGCTGGGTAATTCCAAATTCGCCGCCGGCCTCTACCTTGGCGGCAAACCGGCGCACTTCGTTGTCGATCTCTGCGACGCCGGGGTTCGCCGCGACGGACAAGGTGAACGCCGCCGACTCGCCGATGCTGCTTCCGCCCAGATCGAGCCCATGGTTCAGATCACGGCAGATCTTTACCAGGCCGATGGCGTCAACATCAAAGACCGCTGTCGCCGTGGGATAGTCGCCCATCTTGGGCGGGTCGCCGGTCAGGCAGAGGATATTGCGCAAACCGATCGAGCGTGCGCCCAGCAGATCGCTTTGAACCGCGAGCAGGTTACGGTCGCGGCAGGTGTAATGCAGGATCGTCTCGATGCCCACGCGCTGCTGAATCTGCACACACAGACTTTGCGCACTCATCCGCGCACTGGCACGCGGGGAATCGGGCACGTTGATTGCATCCACACCCAGCCGGTGCAGCTCTTCCGCGCCTTCGAGTTCCTTGGTGCAGTCGAAGCCTTTGGGCGGCACGATTTCGACCATCGTGACGAAGTCGCCGGCGGCGATCATGGCACCGATCTTTGAACGTTCGCCCAGAGGTGGCGGCTGGACGCTGTTCTGCTGGTTCTTCTCTGACTTAGCCCCGGACTCAACTTCTATTACGCCCGCGACCTGCGCATCGAGGGCGCGCAAGGCACCGCGCATCGCCCGCGTATGCTTCGGCGTAGTTCCACAACAGCCGCCCACAAACTGCACACCGGCCCGTACAAACTTCTTTGCGAAGCTCGCCATGTACTCGGGCGAGGTGAGGTACAGGCTGCGCCCGTCCACCTCGCGCGGCGTTCCCGCATTGGGCATCGCGGCCAACGGCAGCGTCGTCGCCGAGCGCATCCGTTCTACCACCGACAGCACAATCCCGGGACCTTCGCTACAGTTGCAGCCCACTGCGTCGGCACCCCACGCGGTCATCTTTTGCGCGGCGTCTTCAGCGGAAGTTCCGTCCAGACAATTGCCGTGCTCATCGACCGTGACCATAGCAATAATGGGCGCGCCCTGACCATGATCGCGGGCCGCGCGAATGGCCAGCTCGGCCTCCTCCATGGACGTCAGCGTTTCGAGCACCAGCAGGTCCGCCCCAACGCCCGGGCCACCCGCCACCAGCGCGGCAACCTGGTCCGCGTAAGCGCGATAGCCTTCGTCTGCCAAGACCTTACCCACGGGCATCAGCCTGGTCCCAAGCGAACCCACTGCCCCGGCCACGAACGCCTCGCTGGCCTGCTTTTCACGCATCTGGTTGACGCATTCACGCGCCAGCCGAACGCCTGCATTATTAATCTCCTCCAGCTTCGCTCCGAGCCCGAATCGCTCCAGGCGCACACGGTTTGCGCCAAAGGTGTTGGTTTCGATGATCACGGCCCCGGCCTGCAGGTACTCGGTGTGCACCGCGCGCA
>JAABUJ010007315.1_pt1 | contig 10362 bp, 12 predicted proteins | sample 5559131 | NCBI WGS metagenome assembly JAABUJ01 (sample SAMN10711875, study PRJNA513366) | rock metagenome | isolation source: Antarctica rocks | place: Antarctica: Victoria Land, Mt New Zealand nord | collected 2016-01-07 | reverse complement strand
GCCGGCCATCGCCATCGCCCCGGACGGCAGCGAGCTCTATCGGACCTACAACGCCTATTAGGCGATCTGGCAGGCTGGCATCTCGAAGCCGCGCCCGATGAACGGGGTTGTGCGCAAGGCCACTGTCAACAGGAACTCAGGGGCTCCCGGTGCCTTCGCCACTGCGCACACTGGAGCGTCCGGCGATGCGCGCGGATCCAGCGCGAGCAGGTTGACCGATGAGTTCCTCGGCGACTATGACTCTGCGGTTGCCAGCCGCACCAACGCTGTCGCAGTCTTCAACGACGTTCGCAATGCGGCCGACTGCCCGAGGATCGACAGCTACCGGCAATCGCTCGTTGACGGCAGCCCGATCGCGAAGCCCGCCCCCGCCAAGGACTGTGCTCCCTCATTCGGCAACACCGACATCTACAGCTACACCTCCAGTCCCTGACCTGACCAGCACTGGCCCGTGCATCTGGCGCGTATGTGGCACGAATCTCACCGTCAGGTCGCGTCTCCAGTGGCTACAGGGCTTGGACGCGGGCTCGCTTCGCGACGCTCTGGCTGGCGCGCACGAACTGCTCGCCCGGATCGCTTTGGGCGACGGCCCAAGCAGCGTCCCTAACGTCCGGGCTCACCGCCTGGCGGGCAGCGTAGGCGCGACCGATCCGGGGCCTGCACGGTGTCCTTCATTGACTTCTTCAGCAACAAGGAACAGCTCGGCTATGCCCATCACTGTGGGCCGTTCGAGGGGGCTGCGGGCCTACCGGGTAGATGTGTGGAGAACCGGGCTTTTGGATGGCGCCAGCGTCACGTGGGCAACTCCCGAAAGTAGTAGAGCAGTTGCTCGTCGCTGCCTGGTTCCGAATTGCGATACCCATGCCGTTCGTAGAACCGGCGGGCGCCCACATCCTCGCCGTCCACGTTGATCTCCAGCAACTCGCCGCCGCGGCCTCGCGTGAACTGCTCTGCCGCCTCCAGCAGTACAGACCCGACTCCTTGGCCACGCCATTCAGGCACGACATAGAGTTCGTCCAGCAGCGCAACCGGCCCGTCGTACCAGACATTGGGGCGCAGCGTGAGTACGGCGAGCCCGACGGCCGGATCGTCCGCGAGGACAGCCACCACGTCGCTCTGGGCGAGGAGTCGCTGCAGTCGGCCCTTGAGGACCCCGGTCCCCGGCGTCGCAGTATGGAACTCACGGTTGAAGTCGGTCCAGCAGCCGGGCCAACAAGGCGGCGTCGGCAACTTCCGCAAAGCGCAGCCGGCTGGTCACATGGCCTCCTGTCGGCGCCGAACAAGGCGCGTGCCGTCGGCGAGCGTAGGCAACGCTCTGCTGTCCCGCGGCGCGTCAGCCTGCGAAGAGAACCATCGTTGGCCTTCCCAGGAAAGTGCCACTTCATCTGATGCTTCTGCTCCGTGAGGGTAGGTGATGCTCCTCCTGGCAAGTGAGGTCTGCTTTGGACAGCGCGTTGTCGACCTCGCGGGCGGGGTGGCGCTTGAGGCAGCGCATTGATGGTGCAGTGCGTTGGTGCAGGGTCGTCCGCGGCTCAGGCCGCCAGTTCGGCGAGTGCCGCTGCAGGTCCGGTTGTGCCAGGTCAGTTGTTACGGGTCTGGGTGTTCCCCGTCGTACGGCGGGCACCTCGGGTACGCCTCGACCACCAGCCTGAGGTCGTGGAGGCGCCCGTCGAGCTGGGGCACGAGGTAGACAACCCCGACCGGGAAGGTAGCGACCCGCTGAAAGCGCATCCTGACGGCACGGAAGCCCTGGACGACCGGCGCCCACCGGACGAGCACGTCGTCGGTCAGTCAGCGGCTGGCGCACCCACGGGCAGAGCGACGGCACGTGCGCCGGCATCCGATCAGGGTGTGTGCAGCTGAACGTGCGAGCCTGCTGAGCATGGAGACGCTGGTCCGACTCGCTGAAGCGGACGCCGGCGAGGTGCTGACGCTGCAGCGCGCGGCGTACATCACGGAGGCGCAGGCGCACGGCGACTTGGACCTGCCTCCCCTGCGGCAGTCGCTGGCCGAGCTGTCTGCCGAACTCGCTGATCTTGACGTCTTCGCCCTTGGGTGGCGTGACGGCAATGGGCGGCTCGTCGCAGCCGTGCGCGCGCGCTTGGCCGACGCTGCCCAGAGCCGGGCGGATATCGGGCGTCTGACCGTCGCCCCTGACCGGCAGGGCCAGCGGCTCGGCACCCGCCTGCTGGCCGCCGTTGAGGCTGAGCTTCCCTCCGGCGTGACGCAATTGAGGCTGTTTACCGGCGAGCGCAGCGCCGGCAACCTGCGGCTGTACGCACAACTTGGCTACACCGAGACTGCCAGGCAGCCCACCGCCGCTGGGTACTCACTCGTGCACCTGAGCAAGGAGCGCACCCCGTCCCACTCATGATCGGCTATCGGCCACCTGCTGAAGGATCACTGCATGACGTCCTCGCCCCGCCCTGTCACCGTCATCACCGGCGGCGGCCGCGGTATCGGGGCAGCCACCGCCCTGCACCTGGCGAGCCTGGGGCACACTGTCGTGCTCAGCTACCTTGAGGATCAGGCGGCTGCCGAGCGGGTTGTGGCCGCTGTCCGAGCCACCGACGCCCGCGCCCTGGCTGTGCGCGGTGATGTCGCCGACGCGGACGCCGTCGACGCGCTCTTTGCCGCTGCTGCCGCATTCGGGGCGGTGACCGGTCTCGTGAACAACGCCGGGCTGACTGCACATGTCGGTGAACTTGCGGACACCCCGGTCGGGGTGATCCGCCAGGTGGTCGAGGTCAACCTGCTTGGGACTCTGTTGTGCGCCCGCCGCGCAGCTCAGGTCATGTCGACGAACCGCGGCGGACCGGGCGGAGCGATCGTCAACGTCTCCTCAGCTGCGGCCACCCTGGGCTCCGCGCACGAGTACGTGCACTACGCGGCCGCGAAGGCCGGCGTCGAGGCGCTGACCGTGGGTCTGGCCAAGGAGCTGGCCAACCAGGGGGTACGAGTCAACGCGGTGGCCCCGGGGATCGTCCGCACCGGCATCCACGCCGCCGCCGGTGATCCCGACCGCCTGGAGCGGGTCCGGGCGCGCATCCCCATGGGGCGCGTCGGAGAACCTGAGGACATCGCGCCCGCCATCGCCTGGCTGCTCGGTCCAGAAGCCGGCTACGTCACAGGTGCCAGCCTTCGCGTCGCCGGAGGCCTCTGACCGTTCATCAAAGATCATAAGAAGACAGCGTCCGCTGGTCGTTCAGCATAAGGACTGCTTCTTGAGCACGGGCAGCTGGCGCTGTCGCCCCTGGTGGACCTGCCTCCCGTGACAGGACGGCTGTGCCTGCGGGAATGGCGGCCCGGTGAGGCGGGGACAGTCGTCGCATTGCTCGGTTCTGAGGCCACGATGGGCCACGGCCGGGCCGGACGTGTGCACTCCGTGGACGAATCGCAGGGCTGGCTGGCTCGACGGATCCAGCGGCAGGCGTTACTTGCGCCACAGTCGTGCGAATGCCGGCGACGGTCGGTCCGCACAGCGAACGGCACCTGCTCACCAGGAACCAGTCGATGGGTCAGTCCGGTCTGTTCGACACAGAGGCGACTGCGCGGGCTGCGTTGCGACCAGTCGCGTACCGGCTCGTCAGCTGGCCGGAGCGCGAGCGCCGCTGCGGACGGAGATGTGGCTGATGCCGCGCTGCGCCCTTGCGATGGCGGTCGTCGCCATAGAGGCGATCGCGGACACCTGCAGCGCGGCTCCTGCGTCCCAGCTGGCAGTGCTGTCGCGATGCCCCTGCTGTTCCTGGCCGCTAGCATCGGACGTCAGACGGGCAGATCTCGCTGCTGTGCCTTCTCGAGGGGTCAGGCGGCCACGTCCGCATGGTCCGCTGCCAGTGTGATCTTCTCGATGTCGTCCAATGCCAGGATCGGCGGTCGGCCGACGAAGCCGGTGTGCACCACGACGTGTTCATCGTCAAGTAGCCGCAGCGTACCGAGGTAGGCGGTATCGGTGGTCTCGACGACGACGAAGCCGCCGACGTATCGAGCAATGTTGCGGGGCATAGTTCTCCAGGTGATTCAGGTATGGGTATAGCTCCGGACTCCCGTAGATCATCCCGGGAGGACGGTGCCGCACAACTTAGGAGCCATGAACAGGTCCAGCTCACGTCCTCCGGCGTCCGGAGGCGCCGCTCGGTTTCCCGCGCGCTGATGGAGTCTAAGCGCAGGTCCGGATGCGCCCAATCACGCGGCGCCAGACATCGGTCAGCGGCTGCGGTGTTTCCTCCTTATGGCTTGAGCGCAAGTGGGCCGAGGCACGGGGTCCGATCGGGGAGGATTAGCCGCACTCCCTGGTCGGACAAGTCCGCTTTCGTAGGCGAAGACCACGGTCTGGACGCGGTCGACGAGCTGGGGCCTGCCCACGCGTGAGAGGCATGCGATTTGTCGCTGGTTTCGCTGACGACGAGGTCAGCCGCGATGCGGGCGTTCGACAGCCCCTGGGCGAGCAGCAGCAACATCTCCTGCCCTCGTGCGGTCAGGCTGTTGACCGCAGCCGGTGGGTGTTATCCGTGTGGGGGGTCGTCGCGCGAAGTCCTCGACCAGGCGCCTGGTGACTGACGGTGCGAGCAGTGCTTCCCCGCAGCGACGACGCGGGTTGCGTTCACAAGCTGCTCGGGAGGGGCGTCTTTGAGCAGGAAGCCGCTGGCGCCAGCGGAAGCGCCTCGTAGTCGTACTCGTCCAGATCGAAGGTCGTGAGGATGAGCACCCTGGCGGGACTTCCGCAGATGATGAGCAGACGATCTTCGTGATCATGGGTCTGAGCTGCGCAAACGCGCGAACGGCCGGGGAGGGTCGTGTTACTACGGTGAGCGTGAGGGCGAGTATGCCCCGGTTAGGCGCTACCAAGACACACCAGGTCCGCGACGTCCCCTTGCCGCGCAGCCTCGTGGCCGTGCTCGAGCAGCACCTCGAGACAACGTCGAGCCCACCACCGACGCCCTGTTGTTCGCCAGCGCCACCGGCGGCCCGGTCCGCCATCGAAGCCTGCGACGCAGCTTCGGCGCAGCCTGCCGCCGGCTCGGACTCGAGGACGTCAGGCCGCACAGCCTGCGTGCCTCCTGCGCGTCCTGGGTTGCCGAGAGCGACGGTGTGCTCGAAGCCGCCCGACGGCTCGGGCATGCGCGCGGCAGCGTGACGACCAGGCACTACGCCCGTTCTCTCGCCGGTGGGGACCGTGAGGTCGCAGACCGTCTCGACGCCGGCACAACGGCGGCGAACAAGTGGCTGCCAGCGTCGCAGGGAGAGCTTGATCTGGCACGCATCTGGCACGAGGACGCGACAGGGACCCACGGCAGCGCCCCGGGAGGCACCACATACCCCCTGACCTGAGACGATGCAGCCGAAGGGGCGGTAGCTCAGCTGGTCAGAGCACGGGACTCATAATCCCTCGGTCGTGGGTTCGAGCCCCACCCGCCCCACTGCAAACCGCAGGTCAGCGGGCATCTTTCTCGGGCTGACCGAGGGACACGGGCCCCCGGACCAAGATCATGCTCACAAATTGCTCACACTTGACAGCGAACCTGCTGGCCCTCCCGGTAATCCCTTGGTCCACCGTGCGCGACAGGCCGCGGAAGCTGCCACAGTCCGTGGTCATCGTGGCCCCTACGGACGCGACCTGCCGGGGTGCCCGGTGAGCCCGCGCCGGGCGCTGCCGGCGGGCATCGGCGGTCGCGGATCGGTGTTCACCTACACCTGGCGCGACGGCGCCGGGCGGCAGTACTCCCGCAAGGCCGGCGACACCCTGGCCCAAGCCGAGGCATTCAAGCGGCGCATCGACGACCAGCTGGCGCTCGGCACCTACACGCCGACCTCGACGATGACGTTCGCCGCCTACGCCACCGGGTGGATCGAGACCTGGCCGCTGAAGGACCAGACCCGCGAGCGCTACCGCGGGATCCTGCGGCGCGAGCTGCTCCCGCAGTTCGGCGGCTACCCGCTGGCCAAGATCCACCCGCACCACGTCCGGAGCTGGGTCGCCGGCCAGGTCGCCGGGCCGCTGTCAGCAAGCAGCGTCCGCCAGCACATCGCCGTCCTGCGCAGCTGCCTGAAGGCAGCGCAGATCGACGGTCACCTCGGCGAGCTCCCGCTGCTCGGGGTCAAGATGCCGCGCAGCTACTCCCGCCAACCGGCAGTCCTCACCCTGACCCAGGCGTTCGCGATGATCGACGCCGCCCCCGCGGCCTGGCAGTGCGCCATCGCCACCGCCCTGTTCACCGGGCTGCGGCTGGGCGAGCTCCTCGCCCTGACCGTCGACGACATCGACCTGCCCGGCCGGCGCCTCAACGTCCGGGCCACCCTCACCGAGGTCAACTCCCGCACGCCACGCCTGCAGCGAGAGGAGCCCAAGAGCCGGGCCGGCTACCGGCAGGTCCCGATCGTCGAGGCCCTGGCCGCCCGGCTCGAGACCCACCTGGCCCACCTCGGCCCGACCGACGAGGGCGCCGTGTTCGCCAGCCCCGTCGGGACGTGGATGAGCAAGAGCAACTTCTACCGCGACGCCTGGAACCCGACCCGCACCGCCGTCGGCCGGGAGGACTTCACCTTCCACGACCTGCGCCACACCGCGGCAAGCCTGCTGCTCGCGCACTCCGGCGCAGAGCTCGCCGAGCTGAAGTTCGTCCTGGGCCACAGCCAGATCGCGCACACCGTCGACCTCTACGGGCACCTGGTCCCCGGCCGGCTCGAGGGCTTGCGCGCGACCTTTGACGCGGCGGTCAGCGCGGCGCAGCAGCAGCCAGGACCGACCCCGCCGGCCCAAGCGCCGCAGCGGTCCCGGCTACGCCTGGTGATCTGAGAGCTGTCCGGCCGCCGGGGTGCCGTCAAGCAACGCCTCGAGCTGGCGGCGGGGGATCAGGATCCAGCGGCCGATCCGCACGCAGGGCAGGCTCCCGTTCCGCACAGCCGCAAACGCCAGCCCCCGGCTGATGCGCAGGTAAGCCGCCGCCTCATCCACCGTCAACACCGGCCCGCCCTCAGCCGCCGCCGCCGTCATCGCGACACCTGCTCGTCGTTGAACCACTGCGGCCACAGCTCGCTGGGGTGGCGGCCCAGCGCCACCGCGATCCGGTCCGCCGCGTCCGAGCGCAGCCGGTCCCGGGTCAGCAGCCGGTGCAGCGTGCTGCGGTCGACATGCAGGGCCACCGACGCGGCGCTGAGGTTCCCGTCGCAGTCCGCGACCACCCGGGCCAGCAGCCGTCGCGCCGGCGCCGCCGGGAAGAACGGCACCCCCCTCGTGCTCATCTGTGTCATCACGCTCCCGTCCTGGCACGGCCTGTGCCTCCACCCTTGGTAAGTGCGGATGAGTGGCGTGCTGTGACAGCGCATGCCGGCCTTCCTTGGGCCCGGACGCCTTGCCGGGCGCGACCGGCAAGGCGTGTCGCAGTCACCGACAAGGATGGGAGCCAGCCCGGCAAGGGTTGTCGGCAAGGGTCGGTCCTCGCTCGTGGGCTTGTTGGAATCGACGATCCGCTATCTTGGCGCTATGAGGGCTTCGGTTGTGACCGCGGGTGCGGTCCTGCGCCAGGCGCGTCACGCGGCCGGGTTGACCCAGCGCGAGGTAGCGACTCGGGCCGGCGTGCAGCAGAGCGTCGTGTCGGCCTACGAGAGCGGCGGCCGCGAGCCGTCCCTGGCCACACTGTCGAGCCTGGTCGAGGCGTGCGGCGTGAGCCTGGAGGTGCACCTCGGCGAAGCGCTGCCGACCGGAACCGGCCCGAGCGCCGTCGGACCGATCGGACGCCGGCTGCGCCGGCGCCGGGCAGCGGTGCTGGCCGTGGCCGCTCGGCACGGCATGACCGAGCTGCGGGTTTTCGGCAGCGTCGCCCGCGGCCAGGACACCGACAGCTCCGACTTGGACCTGCTCGTGCGCATCCCCGAGGGCACCGGCCTGCTCGCCCTAGGCCGCTTCACCCAAGAGCTGCAGGACCTGCTGCACGTGCCGGTCGACGTCGTCCCTGATGACAGCGTCAAGCCCCGCGTCCGCGACAGCATCGACCGGGACCTCGTGCCGCTGTGAGCCGCAGCGACCGAGACCGGCTGCTCGACGTCCTCGCAGCCGGCGCGGCCATCGCCGAGCACCTGCAGCGCGGACCACTCAGCGACGGCCTCGTCTTCGACGCCGTGAGGGTCCGGCTCATCGAGATCGGCGAGGCTGTCAAGGACGTCTCACCCGAGCTGCTCAGCCAGCAGCCCTCGATCCCCTGGCGGCAGGTCGCCGCGATGCGCGACCAGTTGGCGCACCGGTACTTCGACACCTCGCACGCCATCGTTGCGCACACCGTGGGCTCCGATCTCGTTGAGCTCTTGGCCGCGACCACGTCACTGCTGGCAGCACTGGACCCCCAGGGCTGACCCCGGCTGCGGGTGCTGTTCGTGGGCCGACTCGCGTCGGACGCAAGCCTTGTCGAGGTGCCAAAGGAGCGCGGAGCGAGGTGCCAAAGGAGCGCGGAGCGAGGTGCCAAAGGAGCGCGGAGCGAGGTGCCAAAGGAGCGCGGAGCAAGGTATGCGTTCGGTGACCGAACCGTCCGCTGGCGCGGCCGGCCCGATCCCCTAACGCGGGCGCGACCGGCGGGTCGCGGGGGAGTTCGCCCAGGCGCGGGCTCGCAGAGCAGCGGAACGCAGAGTGCGGGCGAAGAAGGTCCTGACCGCGATGTCACGGGGGTACCTGTTTCCGCACTTACCAAGGGTGAGGGCCACTACGGCCCCGCTGGAGGGGAACGTGGACGAGGTCGAGGTCACCGGACAGAGCGCCGCGCCTGCAAACGCAGGGCGGCACCGTCTGCACCGCTCACCAGCGCGCGGTCATGCCATGAAGGTCCTGTATGGCGACGACGAGTGGGCGCTGATCGTGCAGGCTGCGCAGATGCTCGGCTTGCGCCCCAGCGGCTACGTCGCGTCAGCGGCGCTGTCTGCGGCGCAGCTCGCCGTTCACCCGCCACAGACGGACGGGACCGGCCGTCGTCGTTGGGTCGCGGCCCCGGCGGCGGATCGCGAGCTGTTGCTGGAGCTCATGCAGTCGCGCAACGCCGTCAACCGGTACGGGGTGAACGTCAACCAGGCTGTGGCCGCACTGCACAGCGTGGGGCAGGCGCCTGTCTGGCTTGAGCAGGCCGTAGTCGGCGCGCGCCGGGCGGTCGAACGGGTCGACGAGGCGGCCGCCTTGGTGGCACGACGGCTGAGCCGGGGGAGGGGCTGAAAGTGCAAGTCACCGGCAATATCCTCGGGCGCATGAACATCGACATGGCAGGGACCTGGGACGTAGAAGCAGCGCGTTTCGACGAGGAGCCTGATCACGGGCTGCTCGATCCGGCGGTGCGCGCCGCGTGGGCGGATTTGCTCCGGGAGTGCGTCCCTGCGTGGTCCACTGTCCTCGATCTTGGCTGCGGGACCGGCTCGCTCGCGGTTCTGCTGGCCGAGCAGGGTCACGTCGTGACAGGAGTCGACCTGTCACCTCGGATGCTCGAAGCCGCACAAGACAAGGCGGTCCGGCACAGCACCGACGTCACCTTCGTTCTTGGCGATGCGTCGGAACCACCCGTGGCTGGACCGTTCGACGTAGCGCTCGCTCGACACGTCGTCTGGGCGCTTCCTGATCGGTCCGGGGCACTGGATCGTTGGGCAGCCCCGCCGAGACCTTCGCGGAAATCTTTCTGGCGAACATGGAGTTCGTCGGTCTCACGCGCGCGACGCCGGGGGGCGAGTGGCTCACGAACGACTCGAACGCGGCTCAGATCGCGCAGGAGCCGCCAGCGGGCGACAGCGGCGGCGTTGACGCCGCGGAAGATGTAGACGATGTGCCCGCCAAGGACGCCCCGGCCGCAGCGCATCAGCCGACGACCCCGCCTCCGGCTGCAAGCGAGAAGCGGAAGCGCCCGAACAAACCTTTCGTTGGCCACGGTCGGAACAAGAAGCCGTTGGAGCAACTGACCAAGATCCTCCGGGACCTCGGCATCCCGTACATAGTGGCCGAAGACGAGGCCAATGTCGGCCGCCCGATCTCGCAAAAGGTTCGCGACACGATAGATCAGTGCGGGGCTGCCATCCTCATCTTCAGCGCTGACATCGAGCATTTCGACCAGGGCGGCGACTCTATCTGGCACTCCAGCGAGAACGTCTCGCATGAACTGGGTGCGGCGGCCGTCATGTACGACGACCGCGTCATCCTGTTCAAGGAGCAGGCAGTCGACCTTGCTAGCAACTTCAGCGGGATCGGCTACATCCCCTTCGAGAAGGACCGGCTCGACGCTGAGATGAGCGCGCTGCTGCGCGAACTCGTCGCGCTCAAGTTCCTGAAGCTCTCCGTCGGGGACGACGATTAGGGCACCCGATGGTCCAGCGCGGCCGTCCTGCGACAAGCTCATCTGC
>JAABUJ010007314.1_pt1 | contig 10365 bp, 7 predicted proteins | sample 5559131 | NCBI WGS metagenome assembly JAABUJ01 (sample SAMN10711875, study PRJNA513366) | rock metagenome | isolation source: Antarctica rocks | place: Antarctica: Victoria Land, Mt New Zealand nord | collected 2016-01-07 | reverse complement strand
GACAGCCACCGGCATCCTTCCGGTGCGTCCCGGTGGCCTGACGATGGTGTATCCCACGGTGGTGCGGCGGGCGGCCGATCGGAAGGAGCCGGAGACCATCGGACCTGGCTCGATGCTGGGAACCGTTCCACCGCCACCGTCCCAGCCGAGCAAGTTGTCCAACTTCGTCCGGCCGGGCAGTGCTCCCGCCTCGACCAGGCCGACGCCGCCCGCACCGACCAGCACCATCGCGCCGGCACCCCCCAACACGAACGCCCGCCTGCTGATCGTCATGCCCTCGAGTCTGAGCCCGGCTGTGCTGCATGCAGGTGAAGTGCATCCAGGTGAACTGCATCCCGGTGAAGTGAGCAGAGGGCGGCAGGTTACCGATGAGTAACCTCGGAGCTGGTCTCTTGCCGGTCGACTTCCAGGCGAACTGACCACCATGCGTACTGACCACCATGCGTACTGACCACCATGCGTACTGACCACCATGCGTACTGACCACCTACCGCTGGCCATCTATCACTACCGCTCTCCATGGACAGGCCAACGTGACGATCATCGAACGGCTCTGAGTACGGTGATCACCGTTTGCGGCCCTTGGTGGGCGGCATTCGACCCGGACGGGCCAGAGACGATGATCATGCCCGCCGGCCGAGGGCTGTGCGCACCTGACCGAGCACCGAATCCATCCTTTCGGTGACGTCGAACCAGGTGAAGCGCAGGATCAGCCAGCCGGCGTTCACCAGCGCGTTCTGACGTTCTCGGTCACGCTGGAAGCGTTCGGGACTGTGGTGCCAGGCCCACCCGTCGACCTCGATCGCGATTTTCTGGATCGGGAACGAGACGTCAGGAATGACCCTGAACAGTGGTAGCTCCACCGGGGCGTTGATGCGCCAACCACAGATGTCGGCACGCCTGAAGGCGGCGAGCAGCAGCCGCTCGCTGATCGCCGCGGCTCCATCGGCCGCCACCTGTAGCAACTCGCCCGCAGCCCGAGAACCGTGACAACCGAGATTTCGATAGTGGGCCAACCGCACCGCGTCGAAAGAAACAGTTCGCTGGAGCGCTCGGTCCAGCATCGCGGGCCCGCGCATGCCGAGTGCGACAGCGCCGTAGAGGGCGGTGAGCGGGAGCGCGGTGATCGGTACCGCGCGACTCCAATTGCGATCCTGATGCGGCAGATGGCGGCGGACAACCGAGACACCAGGCTGACCACGTCGGTGTGAGGCCACCGGAGTGATCACCTCGACCCTGCTGGGTATTTGATCGGTCAATCGCCACCACCAGGCGGCGGCAGACCCGCTCAGATGTGCATCCGGACCGGCCCACAGCACAGCGGCCCGAACAGCTGCGGCCGGCGTCATGGGGTGTTCGGTCGAGAAGAACACACCGGGGTGGAGCCGCTTCCAGTCGCCTCGCGCCAACCGCGTCTTGATCTGCGACGGAGTAAGCCCCTGGGACACGGCTTGCTTTCGGCTCAGCACGCCGTCCTGTCGAGCGATCATCGCCTTCGCCGAGTCGGGGAGTGCACGCATAGCCCAAGACTGCCGGGACCCACCTTCGCGCCGGTCGGCTATCCACATGATCACCGTTTCCGGCCCTTGGTGGGCAGGATTCGACCCTGACGGGCCACAGACGATGATCATGGCGAGTGCGGATAAGCTGGGCGGGTTCACAAACCTGCAGAAGGGACCACCGCCGTGGCGCGCGTGGCAGTCGATGTCGTCATCAAGCCCGAGATCCTCGATCCTCAGGGCAAGGCCATCCTGGCGGCCCTGAGTCGGACCGGGCACCCCGGAGTCAGTTCGGTACGACAGGGCAAGCACTTCGAACTCGAGGTCGACGAAACAGTTTCGGACGAACACCTCGAGGAGATCGCGGCGCATCTGTTGGCCAACTCGGTGATCGAGGAGTGGACAGTAACCAGGCTCGACGCGCCGGAGCAGATCACCGCGCCGGAACGAGTCCACCAGTGACAGCAAGGATCGGTGTCATCATCTTTCCGGGCACGCTGGATGACGTGGACGCCACTCGCGCCGTGAAGTACGCCGACGCGCAGGCAGTGCCGCTCTGGCACGCCGACGCAGATCTGCAGAACGTGGACGCGATCGTCGTGCCGGGCGGATTCTCCTACGGCGACTACCTTCGGGCCGGCGCGATTGCGGCGCAGGCGCCGGTGATGCGGGCGGTCGTCGACGCGGCGCGCAAGGGGATGCCGGTGCTGGGCATCTGCAACGGATTCCAGGTGCTGTGCGAAGCCGGGCTGCTGCCCGGAGCACTGGTGCGAAATGCTGGGCTCAAGTTCCTCTGCCGGGACCAATGGCTGCGGGTGGAGAACGTGACGACGGCATGGACCACCAGATTCGAACCGGGCGCCGAGATTCTGGTTCCGATCAAGAATGCCGAAGGCCGTTTCGTGGCAAGCGATTCGGTACTCGACGAGCTGGAAGGCGAAGAGCGCGTGCTGTTCCGCTATGTCGGCAGCGCCGCCGACGAATCGGCCGCCCCGAATGTCGCCGCCAACCCCAACGGCGCACAGCGGGACATCGCCGGAATCTGTTCGGCCAACGGCAGGATCGCGGGGTTGATGCCTCATCCCGAACATGCCATCGATCCGCTCACCGGACCCACCGACGACGGCCTCGGCCTCTTCCTTTCCATCGTCGATTTCCTCGAAGGAGCAAAAGTAGCTTGAGCGTCGACGTTCCTGCCGCGGCTACCGAGTCCCCGGACACCTCGATTTCCCCGGACCCGTCGAACTCTCCGGACACCTCGATCCACCCGGACCCGTCGAATTCTCCGGACACCGTCGGGATGGCAAGGGCCACCGCGGATCAGGAGCAGCCGTATCGCGAGCTGGGACTGAAGGACGACGAATACCTGCGCATCAAGGAGATCCTGGGTCGGCGCCCGACCGAAGCCGAGTTGGCGATGTATTCGGTGATGTGGTCCGAGCACTGCTCCTACAAATCCTCGAAGGTGCACCTGGCATATTTCGGTCAGACCACCACGCCGGAAATGCGGTCCAAGATGCTGGCCGGGATCGGCGAGAACGCCGGCGTCGTCGACATCGGGAACGGTTGGGCGGTCACGTTCAAGGTCGAGTCGCACAATCATCCGTCCTATGTCGAGCCCTATCAGGGCGCGGCAACCGGTGTCGGCGGCATCGTTCGCGACATTCTCGCGATGGGGGCCCGGCCGGTTGCGGTGATGGACCAGCTGCGCTTCGGGCCGGCCGACGCGCCGGACTCGCAGCGAGTGGTTCCCGGAATCGTCTCCGGTGTCGGTGGTTACGGAAACTCGTTGGGACTGCCCAACATCGGCGGCGAAGTGGTCTTCGACGAGTCGTACGCCGGCAACCCGCTGGTCAACGCCGGCTGCATCGGCGTGCTGCGCGCGGCCGACATGTACACGGCCCACGCTTCCGGCGTAGGGAACAAGGTCATTCTCTACGGCTCGCGGACCGGGCTGGACGGCATCGGCGGCGTTTCGGTGCTTGCCTCGGACTCTTTCTCCGGTGACGGCTCTGCGGGCGCCGGGAGCAATGCCCGTCGGAAACTGCCCAGCGTTCAGGTCGGTGATCCATTCGCCGAAAAGGTGCTGATCGAATGCACCCTGGAGGTATTCGCCCAGGACCTCGTCGTAGGTATTCAAGATCTCGGCGGGGCGGGACTATCCTGCGCCACTTCGGAACTCGCTTCCGCCGGAGACGGCGGCATGCACATCGTGCTGGACCTGGTTCCGTTGCGGGCCACGAACATGAACTCGGCGGAGATCCTCTCGTCCGAATCCCAGGAGCGAATGTGTGCGGTGGTGACCCCCGACAAGGTGGACGCCTTCCTCGCAGTCTGCGCCAAGTGGGAGGTGCAGGCGGATGTCATCGGTGAGGTCACCGACTCGGGCCGCCTGGTCATCACTCATTTCGGCGAGGTCGTGGTCGATGTGCCGCCGCGAACGGTGGCCCACGAGGGGCCGGAGTATCACCGTCCGATCGAACGACCGACCGGCCAGGATGCGCTGCAGGCCAACACTTCCGCCGGCCTGCAGCGGCCGCCGCCGGACGAGCTCGGCGAGCTGGTGCTCACAATGGTTGCCTCGCCCAACCTTTGCAGCCGGGCCTGGATCACCGATCAGTACGACCGTTACGTACGCGGCAACACCGTTCTCGCGCAGCCGGCTGACGCCGGAATCGTCCGGGTCTCCGATGATTCCTATCTGGGCCTTGCGATGTCGACCGATTGCAATGGGCGATACACCATGCTCGATCCGTACACCGGCGCGCAACTGGCGTTGGCCGAGGCGTATCGCAACGTGGTCACTACCGGAGCCACGCCGGCCGCAGTCACCGATTGTCTGAACTTCGGGTCGCCGGAGGATCCGGCGGTGATGTGGCAGCTCTCCCAGGCGATCCACGGTATCGCGGACGGCTGTGCCGAGCTCGGGATCCCGGTCACCGGCGGTAATGTCAGTCTCTACAACCAGACCGGCGCCACCGCCATCCTGCCGACGCCCGTCATCGGCGTGCTCGGTGTGATCGATGACGTCCGTCGGCGGATCATCCCCGGCATCGGTTCTGACGACGGCGAAACACTCATCCTGCTGGGCGAAACCCGCGACGAGCTGGACGGTTCGGAGTGGGCGAACGTCATTCATGGTCACCTCGGCGGACTTCCGCCCAGGGTTGACCTACCGGCGGAACGATTGCTGGGTGAAATCCTGCTGGCCGGTTCCAGGGACGGCATGGTGTCGGGCGCGCACGATCTCTCCGAGGGCGGATTGGCACAGGCGACAGTCGAGATGTGCCTGACCGGCGAAACCGGCGCGCGGTTGGTGCTGCCGGCCGACATGGACCCGTTCGTGGCGCTGTTCTCCGAGAGTTCGGCTCGGGTGCTGGTCGCAGTGCCGCGTACCGAAGAACTTCGATTCACCGAGATGTGCACCATGCGGCAGCAGCCGTGGATCAAGGTCGGCGTGGTGGACGCCAACAATCCGGCCGGAAGGTTCCTCGATATCCAAGGCGTGGCAACGCTTTCGCTCCAGGAGTTGCGAACCGCCTGGCAAGGGACATTGCCCGGCATTTTCGGAACGGTCAGTGCCGGGTCGCCGGTGCCGACGCAGTAGCGGTGGTCGGCACCAGGGCTGAGTCCAGTCGGCAGCCGGGGCCACAGTTGCCGCGGAAGCAGCTGCGGACCGCGTCGAGGTGTGCTGCCCTGGAGTTGGACGGCATCTCACCTCGCCGATCGCCGGACGGGACATCGCGGGGCCCGACTCAGGGGTAGGGGCGCGCTCCGATGGCTGCAAGCCTGTCCGCGAATACCGCTGTCCACCTGAGCTTCAGGATGCCCGATCGGGCCTGCGGTCCGGGCGGAATGGCCTGCCGACCCCGTCGGCTGTGCCCACCCTGCCGGCGGTGCCCACCCTGCGGGCTGTACCAACCCTGCCGGCCGTGCCCACCCCGTCGGCTGACCACCCCGCACACCCCGCTGGCGCCGCCACCGACTCCGTGATCACCGTCAGGACGCCCTGGGCGGCTAGGCGGTGCCAGACCCAGAACCTGCGCAACATCGTGTGGCCGCCAAAGGGCAGCAGCGTGCTGCTGACCCGAGCGCCGGCTGCTCGTGCTCGCGCCAACCAGGGCCGCGTGGTCGGCTCCGGAACCATGCGATCCCGGGCGCCCTGAACGACGACGACGGTCCGGCCGACCAGTTGTTCGGCCGGATCATCGGACGGAGCCCACGGTGCCAGCAGAACCAGCCCTGCGATGTCCGCGTCGCCTCCGACGTGCAAGGCCGTTCGCGCACCCATCGAGTGCCCGACGAGAACGATCGGCACCGACGGGAACCGTTCCCGCAGGATTTGGATCGCCCAGCGTGCGTCGCGCACAACCGCTGCGCCGTTGGCGTTCCAACCCCGTACCGAGAATCGCAGTCGATGGACGGCCACCGACGGGACGACGCGGGCGATGACCCGAGCTATGGGCCAGAGCCTCAGCACCGCCAGATCGCGTCCGCGCGTCATGGTGAAGGAATCGGCGCTGCCGCCGTGCAGCACCAGCACGAGCGCCGCGGGCGCTGGGGGAGCAGTGCCGACGCGCGAGAGCACGGCTCCGTGGCCAGACTTGTTCATAGAAGGAATTCTCCACCGACTTCCTGTGGGATTGGTGGGCGGCAGCTCGTCTGGCACCGGGTTGTCGCTGCAACCGGCCCGTGTCGGAGTGCGGTTGAGCGCGGCCGGCGTGTCGGCATCGCTCCAGCGACCGCTGATTCGGTCGCCGAACGGGTCGGCGGCTCGGTGCAGGTCGCGGAGATCGACATTTCCAGCGAGCAATCGGTCGACAGACGCCGCGCCGGACCCAGCCCGGATGCTCGGCGAGTTCTTCACGTTCTGATCGGTTCGGCGGTGGTTATTGTTGCCTCCGAGCGTTTGTCGCGCGGGACGCAATTGCGCCGCGGCTCAGCAGGCTGCGTTGGGCGAGCCGGGCGAATTCGCGGGTGGCCGGGGAGAGCACGGCGTTCTCCCGTTGGATCAGCGCGATGGTGTCGTAGAGCGGGGCGGCGAACGGCGCGGTCAGCAACCCGGGTGGGCAGGCGGAGCTGTTGATCACGGCCTGGCAGACGATGGTGTCGCCGATCCCCCGCATCACCAGATCCAGGGCGGACTCGACGTGTTCGACCTCGATCCAGGGTTCCAGTTTCAGCCCGGCCAGATGGGCGCGTTCCAGCAGTTGCCGCCGGGTGGGGTCCGTCCAACCGTAGTGCGCGTCGTAGAGCACCAGCCGGGCCGCGCTGAGCTGCTGGGTGGACACCGGGGCCAGGACGTGGTCGGGATTGCGGCTGGCGTAGAACACCTCGTCGCGCAGCAACGGGGTGACGCTCAGACCTTCGTCGACGATCGGGAGGACCACCAGACCGGCTTCCAGCTCGCCCGCTGCGACCGCGGCTGCAGTCTCCACCGAGTTCAGGCCGACCATGCGCACGCGAACCAGCGGATGCCGCTCGAGGAACTGTTCGACCAGATCCGACAGCAGGTAGAAGTCGGCGTTGCGCAGCAGCCCGAAGGTGGCGACCCCGCCGCCGAGGCCCTGCATGGCCCGGACCGCGGCGCCGCCGCCGTCCGCCGCGGCCACCGCCTGCTCGGCGTAGGGGAGCAACTCGCTGCCGGCCGCGGTAAGGACCAGTCGCCGGCCGCCGCGGCCGAACAGCGGCAGTCCCAGCTCGTCCTCCATTCGCCGGATCAGTTCCGACACCGACGCCTGCGCCACCGTCAGCTCCAGAGCAGTCGCGGTGAACGACCCGGTCCGGGCGGCGATGAGGAAAGCCCGCAATTGATTCAACGTCATAGGGTTATCCTATGCAAAGCACAGGAATAGTCGGACTTGTCCTCTGTGCTTCTGGCCTCTAACTTCATACGTATGCAACTGAGCCCAACGATCCTGGTCGAACTGGCCGGGAGGTACGCGTTCCTCAAGTCTCCCACCGAGTCCGGCCCACCCGCGCAGCGAGACCCTGCGGTGATCGCCACTGTGTCCGAGATGCTCAAGACCATTGAAACCGGCGGCATCGACGCGGTTCTGGCCTACGCGGCCAAGCTGGACCATCCCACCGATGGGATCGTCGAACTGTCCGAGGCCGGCATCCGGGCCGCCGGTGAGCGAATCACTCCCGAGCTCCGCAATGCCTTGGAGATCGGTGCTGACCGAACCAGGAGATTCGCTCAGGAAACCCGGGCCCATCTGGTGGATTTCGAGACCGAACTGATCCCCGGGTTGATCACCGGTCAGAAGTACGTGCCCGTCCAGCGGGTCGGTGCGTATCTTCCCGCCGGCCGCTTCCCGATTCTGGCCAGTGCTTTCATGACGGTGAATGTGGCGAAGGTGGCCGGGGTGGAGACCGTACTGGCCTGCACCCCTCCGCAGGCTGACGGCCACGCCGATCCGGCCGTGCTGTATTCGGCGGTCATCTCCGGCGCCGATCGGATCTACCTGCTCGGCGGAGTGCAGGCTCTGGCAGCCATGGCCTTCGGGCTGCTGGGTGAGCTGCCGGTGGACATGCTCGTCGGAGCGGGCAACGCTTTCGTGGCTGAAGCGAAGCGCCAACTGTTCGGGACGGTCAACATCGACCTGCTGGCCGGGCCGTCCGAGGTCGCGGTGATCGCCGATGAGACCGCCGACGCCGCTCTTGTCGCGGCTGACCTCTTGGGTCAGGCCGAACACGGACCGACCTCCCCGGCCGCGCTGGTCACCACCTCCGAGGAGTTCGGACGGGCCGTGGTGGCAGAGGTCGAACGGCAGTTGGAGACGTTGGCCACGAACGAGATCGCCGGTCCGGCCTGGCGAAACTACGGATCCGTGACGTACGCGCAGGACATCGATACCGCGATTGCACTGATGGACGATTTCGCCCCCGAGCATCTGGAACTCCAGACAGCCGATGACGACAAGTACATGGACCGGCTGCGCAATTACGGTTCGGTTTTCATCGGGCGGTGGAGCACGGTCGCCTATTCGGACAAGGGCATGGCCGGTACCAACCACACCCTGCCGACCGCCGGCGGTGCCCGGCACAGCGCCGGCCTTTCGGTGTCCCGCTTTCTGAAACCGCTCACCTATCAACGAGTCAGCCGCGAGGCCACCCAGTTGCTGGCCGGACCGGTCGACGTCATCGCCTCCTATGAGGGTATGGCTGCGCACCGCGCCACCGCCACCATGCGGCTGGCCACCTTCGCCGAGCCGACCACGAACTCCAGTAGCTGATCGGGAGCCCGCGCCTAACGGGTCACCCGGAACCCGGACAGCTCGGGTACGGAGCAGTGGACACCGAAAGGAAAAGATGAGAGGACCAAGCAAGACAGTGCCGGTTCGCTCACGCCACGACCCGTGAGACAGGACCACCATGATGACGCCATTGCTCGAGGGCGGAAGGCACCATTGTCAGGCACGACGGCTCCATTCTGCCGTGCGGTTGACCTGCCCCAGCTCAAGACCGATGAATAAGGTTCGCCTGCGAGGGCGATCCCCAGCTGTCCGCCCACGAGACCAGGAGTGTCCTGCCATGCACACGTTCCGACAAGAGACTTCAGGCAACCCGCGGTGACGGCCGCTCCGATTGAGAAGAGTGATAGCGCCGGCGGGTCCGGGCTCCGCCGCGAACTGAAGGTTGTCGACGCTGCGGCGTTCTCCGTTGGTCTGATCGGCCCAGTTGGCGGGATGGCCCTGCTCGGCGCCGGGGCGGTGGCGATCATTGGGCGGGCCGCCATCTGGGCGTTCGTCTTCGCGTTGATCGCAGTCGCGCTCACCGCCTATTCGTTCACCAGGTTGGCCAGATATATCGCCCACTCCGGATCGGTGTACGCGCTCGTCGGCATCACCCTTGGCCCGCGGGCCGGGTTCGTTGCGGGATGGGCGCTACTGGGTGCCTACATTGCCATCTGCTCGGGCTCGACCATCGAAATCGGCTACTTCTTCACCCAGGTTCTGGGCGGTATCGGGTTGAGCTCCACCACGCCGTGGTTGGTGATCGCCATCATCGCTCTGATCATGGTGGTGGCTCTCGGCTTCACCGAAATTCATGTGATCACCAGAATCCTGCTGTACGCGGAGTTCGTCGGCGTCGTTCTGGTGACGTTCCTGTCCATCGTGGTGATCGTGCGTCAGGGCATCGGACACGCGCCGGGCAACGCGCACCTGAGCTGGGACATCTTCAAGTTCGAGCCGGGCACCAACTTCGGTGCGATCGCCGGCGCCGCCGTCTTCGGCTTCACCGCATTCGCCGGCTTCGAGGGCGCGGCAACCCTCGGTGAGGAGACGCAGAACCCGAAGCGTGAAATTCCCCGGGCGATCAAGATCGCCATCGGGGTGGTCGGAGTCTTCTTCCTTCTCACCATGGCCAGCCAGTCGCTCGGCTACGGAACCGACGCGGCGGGCGTCGCAAAATTCAAGGACCAGAGCAACCCCTACGGCGACATCGGCCAGGCCTACGTCGGCAAATGGCTGGCCGTATCCCTGAACCTCGTCGCCAGCCTCAGCCTGTTCGCGATCACCCTCGGGACCATAGCCGCGAGCGCGCGCATCCTGTTCGCCCTCGTCCGCGACGCCGGCCAGACCCGCGGCATCGGCAAGGTCTCCAGAAAGGGCGCACCGCTCAACTCGTTGTTCGCGGTGGTGATCGTCGTCCTGGTCATCGTGCTCTACCAGCAGATCAAGGGCAACAGCGTCCTGGATGCAACGTTCTACTCCCTGACCGTCGGCACCATCGCGCTGCTGGTCGCCTACATCCTGGCCACCGTGGGGGCCGCGAAGTTCCTGTTCTTCGAACGCGACAAACGCGCCCCGGCCTGGCAGGTGGTGATCCCGATCCTGGCCATCATCACGTTGGGCTACAC
>JAABUJ010007313.1_pt1 | contig 10365 bp, 10 predicted proteins | sample 5559131 | NCBI WGS metagenome assembly JAABUJ01 (sample SAMN10711875, study PRJNA513366) | rock metagenome | isolation source: Antarctica rocks | place: Antarctica: Victoria Land, Mt New Zealand nord | collected 2016-01-07 | reverse complement strand
AAGACGGCTTACCCAGCTTGGATACCTGAGAGAATAGGCATTGGAAAACTGCCCCTGTGCTAAAAGCTATGTCGGTGTTGGCAGATGACAGCCGACTAATCTACCGATGGAGCAATCAAGACCCATCGAGGAAAAGGCAAACTGTCATACCATCCGTCTTGCTTGATCAAAATGCCCAGCAGGACGGTCCTAGAAGGAATTGAGTCTGCATTGAACTCGATGAGCACTTGAGAAACGCTCCATGCCATCAGATGGGACACTGGTGGTCAGAGCACCCAGCCAGTGGAAAAAGCGAGGATGTTGGAGCTGCTGGACCGGAAAGGACAATCCATTTCTATGCAAGCATTAGGTAGTGCATTAGCCACAAGCACGGGATAGTGAAGGCGATGTTATCGCTCATGAGCTGGCTGTGCGAACCACACGTAACATGTCCCACCAGATGACGTTTTGAGCAGCGGCTGAGTTCCAATGAATATACAAACCACGCGGAGTCTCTCATCTTAAAGCTCTCGCTCTCGGCTTCGCTCTCCCCCTCCCCTGCTGCGCTTCCAACAGCACCTTACTGTCCTCCCTCTTCGGCAAACTCCTTATCCCCCCGCTGATGATCTTCACCCCATCAGCAATGGCGCCCAAAGTCTCCTTCCGCTGCTCCTCCAACGCCCTCCTCTCTCGTTCCCTCTCCAACTCTTCCTTCCTCTCCGCAGTTATTCTCCATTCCTGGGGAAACGCCATCCTCCTCTTAAACTTATGATGCCTGAAATCCAACGGCACATCCTCAAACATATCTTCGTCGTTCTTCGCCTCGGCCATCAACGTGTCTACTAAATCGCCTAAATATCGTTTGTTCTGTGCTTGTGTCTCGAACATCTCCGAAGACATCTTCACGACGTCCGTCTCCGGGTTGTAGCGCGGCCCGACGAGTTTTATGAGCTTCGTGCGTTGAGCGGGTGTTATGTCAGGGAGGTCCGCAGTGCAGAACTCGAGAACGATCTTTTTGGCGGCAGGGTGTGTCTCGCCCATATAGTTAGTGTAGCGAAAGCGGAGAGGTTTATCCTTTGCCGGGGGCTCGAACGGTTTCGCGAGCTCTGCATAGCACCATGAGCACCATTCCCACATACCCCTACTTTTGAGTTTTGACATACTACTCAGCAACGGCATCTCCCACGCCGCAATCCGCGCATACGCCCTCATCTCCCGATGCTGCTCCAACTCCCCATGCGCCGTGCTGCTAATATCATCCCCTTTGAATTCCTCATCCTCGCCTGTCCCCTCCTCATCCAGCTCCCCCATAGACATCAGCCCCGGTTTTATCCTCGGCGGACGCACATTGTCAGGGGGCATTCGCTGCTGTACTTCGTAGGCGGCTTGGGCGACTTCGGCGTTGAGCTCGGCTTCGACTTCGGGGGAGGTCATGTGTTTTTGTAGGGCGATGTACTCTTCTTCAAAGCCCTGCTTTTCTTCTGGGGAAAGTAGGTTGTATTCCTCGCGGTCTTCGGCTTCGAGGGCGTTGATGTCGAATTGGATCTTGGAGGGTTGGTTCTCGTTGGGATGGCGGTAGATGGATGTGTTGTGGAGGGGGCGGAAGCGGCATGGTTGGAAGAAGGGTGCTTTTCGTCGAGAGGGGATTTGACGTGTATTCTGAAGTGCGAGATTACGCAGTCTGTTAAGTGAGGCTGCCATTGCTGCGGACTTGGATCTAGCGTTCGGAAAGACGAAGTTCATGAGCCAATTTGGTATATCTCGTCTACGGCGGGTAAAAGACCGAAAGCGCAATTCCCGTCTTCCAGCTATAAATACGTATTCTTCGCATTATCAATACCTTGCTTCAAGGTATAACACAATTTTGGATGTAAGATTAGACATGACGAGAATTACAAAGAAGCTGTGCTTCATTACGATCGGAGCCACAGCATCGTTCGATTCACTTATCAGCGCAGCATTGACTCCAGAGTTTCTCAAGGCTCTGCAGGCTTCTGACTATACCGATCTGGTTTTGCAGCATGGCGTTGAAGGGAGTTTAATTCTTAAGGAGTTCCATAGGACTTTTGGAAAGATCAACGCGAATGAGTGGGGCATCAATGTCTACGGATTCGATTTTAACAAGGAAGGCTTGGGCAAAGAGATGCGAGCTGCTAAGGGAAACCCTGGTGATGCTGAAGGGGTCGTCATAAGTCATGCCGGTATAGATTGTTCCTCTGAAAACTCTGCGATCGATTTTATTGTAACCTGTGATGTATAGGTTCTGGCTCCATCCTCGACGCACTGCGCATATCGGTCCCGCTCATTGTGGTTCCCAACCCAACTCTGCTCGACAATCATCAAGTAGAGCTTGCTGAGGAGCTCGCCGCACAGGGCTATGTCGTGCATGGACATCTAGAGTAGGTGATGACGTTGCAGCTAATAGACGGGTTGATACTGATCCGGATCTAGTAACCTGCCGGCAGCGATCCGCGAGTCTGAGAAGCTTCGCGAGAAGCAGAAAGCCTGGCCGCCGTCCAACAAGGAGCATGATCCTTCGGGACGTGGCCTTGTGGGAGTGATGGATGATGAGATGGGCTTTGTGGACTGATCTGGATGACCCCAGATGACAGCGAATCGCCGCCTACCCCGGAGCAGGAAGGCCTCATCCTGGAGCATAGCATTTGCATGGCCACCTGACCTCCTTGGTGGTCACAAGACAGAACTGAAGAAACGACAACATCATATTCCCGAAAGCATAGTATCTGTCATCCTCAGAAACCCCTCTCCCATGACAAGGGACGTTCTCACGCAACAAGTTCAGTATAAAATGCTGGAATGGTCCAATCAGCTGGCATAGATTGAGAGTGAACGGCCCTTCGACGCTGCATATTCGCTGTCAGCCTCGCCAGAGCCCAAGGGGAGAGCTTAACGAATGGTCATGGAGGCAGTCAACTCTGTGAGACTCGAGAAGGAGCAACGGAGTAACGCTATTTGAGGTCATAATCGGATAATAGCGCTATCAATCGAGCCTGCTGGGTCGCTGAAAACGCTTGGTATGCTTGGATATGCATCTTTTTCATATCTTACAATGTTACTTTAACGCTCTATATCCTTCGATTGTGTAGGTCTTGGAGGCTTAGGCTTTGGAAGAAGGATACGAACTTCTCATTTCTTGCCGACAGTCATTGGTTCTCATCTCATTGCTGAAAATGATGGGCTTCCTGCATGCGTGAGTGGTTACCATCTGCTACTTGGTCTTAATCGTGCGTTGTTACCATCACCATCCGCGCATACGAAGAAAACAAGGAAGGGAAACACCGTGATTTGGACGGCTTTTCCAGCGACAGAAATGGCAGAACGAGAAGCTGGGTTTTCCACTCCAAGAATTACCTCAAAGGACAAGTGGTGTAGTGAGAACTATCTCCGAGCCTATCTTTATTTGAAACGTACAGGCTTTTTTGTTATATTAAGACTCGGTCACATGATATCAACGCCGGAAGTCCTATCTCAAGTCTTGTTGTTTGGTGAAATCTTGTTGTTAACCAACGATCTTGGACTGGAGGATCCTGCAATGAATATGGCTCTCCTTTTCTTCTGAATCATCAGACGTACGGATTCAGATTTGCGTTCGCTGGATCTGTTCCGAGTTTCTCCGCTTCCATGGAGCAACCGAGACCACTAATATTGCTTTTCCCTTCACACAAGATACGATGTCACGGCGCAGGCTCAGCATCTGAATGCAACCATTCGAGGATATTTCTGGCTTTCTTATTTCAGTGGACGTACTGCGGGCACGAATTGTACTTGACCGCTTTTCTATATTTCCAATACAAAGCCCCAAGCGAGCATGGGGAGCACTGAGCAAGCCATAAGGTTCGAGATTCGTGTATGTAACAAAAGCTTATTGCACGTGGCCAAAATTCTCTTATATTCTACTTAAAATTTTTGACTATTTTTGCACATACGTTATCCCCGTTATGAAGCCCTAATAAATCTTGCAACTTCCTCCACTTCATTTCAGCCACCGCCTCACCAAACACGAACATCCGACGACGGCCTCTTCACCAACACCTGAAACTCCCCGTCCCCAATTCCCACCACCCCACCCCTGAAGCCATGCGGCGCCTTCTCACACTTCTCGAGCACGCGGTGCGCCTGCGTCAGGATATCCAGCCTCGAGAACTCATCCCTCGGGCTCTGCGCATTCGGCACCACGGCGATGGCGCAGCTGCCGTATCTCCAGCGTTTGCCCTTTTCCCAGGTGATGGGCTGTGTGATGGAGGGGCTGATGCGCGTGTCGGTGGAGATGGCGTGGTCGGTGTAGAGGCAGTCGTTGGGGGTGATGATGGGGATGAAGGCGTCGATGAAGCACCAGGGTTCGTGGGAGGGGGAGACGAGGGAGGGGGTGTAGAGGAAGGGGGTTAGCGATGAGTTGCTGGCGGGTAGGAGGGCTCGACTGTTTCTCGGCGGGGTGTGATCTGCTGGGAGAGCACTCGTGAGGGTTAGATAGATCAGCGTTGCTAAAGCTAGTGGTAATATTGAGAGCATGTTTGCTTCAAGACCCGGTCGGTCCTGGGCGGGTAGGATTCCAGGTAGATGAGCATCGTTTGATATTTGTACTGTGGGTAGATGGGTCTAAAAGACCTGCGGGTGGGGTGTTGCGTGCGCAATGAGTGATATCTTCCATCGACCAATCGATCGCATTCCGAGTTCCCATCGGGTTCCTGCATTGGCGACAGCCGACCGAAGCCATGGAAGCCCAACATCCCTGAAGAATTGTGGGGTTGAATTCGCAAACAGAATCCTCTTAGTGTCGGCCTGAACTGGACTATTGGCTCTATTAAAAGAAACGGGTGAGTTGTTGCGCGAAGCGTTGATCCCCGCAGACACCCCACAGAACCAGGATAGCCTTACAATACTGAGGCGTTCGCATAGGCCATGTTTGCGGGGCGAAATCGGATTTCGTGGGGTCACGAAGTTAACGTTCGTCGGCCACTGTTGCCGTATGAGAGAAGACGAGGCGATGCCCGGTCTTGTGACAGACAAATGACAGCGCTTTACCATGGAAGCGATGACGTCCTGAAATTTGTCCAATGCACTTTCTGCTTCGTTCAGATGCGGCAAATCGCCGGTTTAATCTCGAGCCGTTCGAGTAATTCGTAGAGCATTCGGAGAAAACCGAGGTGTGACTGCGTTGAAAGATGTTGGACACCTCTCGAGCGAATTATCTTGTTCCCTCCTCGCCCAACCTGATTTGACCGCCTGTTCGAGATCGCCTCTGCCGCCAATTATCCTGTAGTACAAAACTCCAATGAGACAGCATACCAGCCAGGAAGCCCATAGCGTCATTCTTGAAAGCCAGAATTCCTCCAACAGTGATTGCCATGACTGTCCATCGCCTGCGCTGTTCTTCGTCAGTAATGTCAAGCATCGTTTTTGAGCTCTCTTGGTAGACGTTTCTTTCCCCATTAGTGTCGTTCGGTGACGTTTCTCTAAGATCTAAAGCTCCTACAGTATTGAGACTCTCGCCAACATTGACGAGCTCCAGCCCTGCAGCAATGACCATAATGCCAAGCAGATGACTTGGAAAATGATTGAAGAGTCCCTTCGCCAAAGGTCCCGCAAACAAGCCTAGAACGAGCTTGACAAGGCCAAGAAAGATGATGCTTGCACCGGAACGAGCCCCAAAGCGGTACTGAGCCGCAAGACCACCGCTCCCATGGCACACGGGCATGCTGCCAAACCAGCAGGCTACTAAGTTGATCGCCATAACACTAAAGCCGAGAGACGTAGTAGACGGTGCCTGGACCTGTGGAAGGAGGTCGGCAGACAAGAAAGAGACAGCTATCACTGAATTTAAAGCCGTAAGCGGGAGTTGTCCCATACCAGCGTTCGTTACGCCAATACGAAAATCGTGAGGTGAAGGAATATCAGGGTGAGGCTTCCATGTACTGAAATGTAGTGGCGAGTTGACAAAATGAACGTGATTGAAGATCATTATGAGAGCCCAGACTATCCCTACAAGTACCACAAGGAGAGCATAAGGTAGCCGCGGATACATGGGATTCCACAGCAGAACCACAAAAGCTAACAACGGCACAAGAACTTGTGTAGGCTTTAGCAGAGATTTCGTGACCAAAGTCCCACCGTACATGATCAGGGAGAAGCCCACTCCGAGCTGAATACCTTTGATCACAGGTATCGGGATCCTTCGGGAGAACCATTGCAGTAGGCCGGTAACACTGAGAAAGCCGATAGCGCCTGCCACAAATAGACCAGCAGAGGTAATCTCTCCTCGATTGTAATGTTGGACCAGTGCTACCGAAGCAATAGCTTTCATAGGTTGCACGGGCAATGGTATCCCGAAGCAACAGCCAGTGAGAATATTGGCAAGACCTCCAAAGACAAGCGTACTGGCAAGTGAAATGGGAGCTTTGCGACCAGTATTGTCAGAGTCCGTAGCCAAAGCTATGATGATAGGCAGTAGTGTCCCAAGATCGCCCATCGAGCCGGATATTTCCTTCAGTGGCTGTTCGCGGAATGTCTCCAAGTTGTAATGTTGCACATCACGAAGCCTTCGCCTTGTGCGGCGAAGATAGTACATGGCCCAGCCACCGTACCTACCTCTGCTGCTGTCTAGCTCAGTGACCTCCATTGTTGATCTTCAAATTTAGATGCTCCAAGACATAAAAGGTTCGTCATGGTTGTGAGAAACCGCTAGGAAGAAGGGCGTCCGGAGATAAGCAATTAAGGCCCGGCGCCTGCGCTTAGGGCGTCTACTCTTTGTAGGCACCGTCAATCTCGAGGTGTTGAAGTTCCGAAATAGACTTCAGATATTCGTTGTTGTATTGCGGCCGCGTTGTGGTAATGAGCCTGTCAACTTCGTCGCGGATGGCGGCTCGAGCAGGTATATCTCGGCTATCAGTTAGATCTCACACTCCTCGTACTGAATTGAGCTTCTAGCCATCACCCGTCGTCCCTTCAACCCCCAGACCCACTGCACCTGTCTCCTCCCTATATTTGCCCCCTCGTCACAGCCCCGCCGTACGATCCTCGACCGTTTCTTCGGCCGCGGCAAGAAGAAACGCGAGATCCTCGACCCTCTCGATCCCAAATTCCTGAAAGGCAGCAAGGCCAAACCACCCACTCAAGAACCTCCCAAGCAAGGAGACATTGCCCCAGGTTCCATCATCGACGATGAGCCCGCTTCAAGCACCAGCACAACCCCCACTCCTTCCACAGGAGCCCTCCGTCGCGACCCTAACGTTATGACTGTCGCGCTGGACCCTGTACCCAGGAACCGAAGGCGGTGGCAGCGAAAGATGGTGATACGGGATATACGGAGACGAGGACGGTTGAGCAAGACTGAGAGAATCATGCGGACGGAGCGGGTGTCCTTGGCAAAGAGTCCGTTTATCAAGACGAGTATCAAGAAGCTATACCCCTTGGCCCGACAAATAGCGGGAAAGCCAATCGAGGAGGCTATAGTGCAGATGCGTTTCAGCAAGAAGAAGGCAGCGGTGGATGTCAAGAAGCATCTGGAGTATGCGAGGGATGAGGCGATGGTGAAGAGGGGAATGGGTCTAGGGGTGGTGAAGGCTGTCGATGTGGAGGGTCAGATAGAGGGAGAGGCGAAGGAGGGTAGTACCATGCCGCAGGGGACAGTGGTGATTGATAAAAATGGGAAGAGGAGATGGGTTACTGATAAGACAAACATGTATGTGGATCAGGCGTGGGTGGGACGGGGGACGTATCGAGATTCGCCATTGTTCAGGGCAAGGGGGAGGGTAGATAGGTTGAGGCATCCTCAAACTAGTAAGCGATATGATACCGAGAAAGGTGATGCTCCCTTAGAATTATGGCTGACTATATCAATAGGTATATCGGTCGTCTTGAAAGAAGAGGCGACGAGGATCCGATTGATGGAGGAAAGAGAACAAAAGAGGCAGAACAGGAAGGTCTGGGTGCATTTGCCTGATCGACCAGTCACAGCGCAAAGACAGTATCCGTTATGGTAGAGGCATCTGCCTGTGTACCTATGTCGCATTATTCTAGGCGCTTGTGGATAATACATGTATTGAGGTGAGCTCTGTAAGCTTTTGAGATATAAAAAAACTCATGGTCATTGTCACGATCACGAGCTGCATGTTAAAATGGTAAAGGTGTCACAGTGGTTTCGCTTGCTACCTACTACATGCCTTCCAAGAACAAAGGGCATGTACAGAATCAACATTTGGAGCCACCAATCAGCCACCTCTTCCATGTACACGATTGTCGAGATACAGCGGCTAGCGCAGTAACAATCTTGTGCCAAGTGGCCACCGCTTTGTAGCCTTCATTGATGCTGGTACCAGAGAGCTGATAGTGGAGGGCATGCTTCGAACAGAAGGAAATAAAATACGAGACTTTAGGGGTATTAGGGCAAACACACCAATAGTCCAAGAACCTGTCAAAGGAACGAACTGGCCAGTAATGTGTTGGCTGGGTAGGACTTTGGCAAACCAATAGAGATCCGAGGATAGCACAGTCATCCGATCCAACTAATCGTCGTCTCTCTCGACTTTGGGCTCGACGTGGCTAGGACCTCGGCGGAATACCACGTTTCGAGCTGTATCGATACGTAAAGCACTCGAATACTTCGACACCCAGGGCGAAGGAGTAATATTACCAGGAGGCGTTCTGGGGGTTGCAGGCCGGTAGACTACCCCCCTATGAGGTGCATTGACTGGCTGAAAGCCTGATGATGATAAGCTGGAAGCAGCTGCTGTAGGGATCGCTGGCTTAGTCTTCGGAGGAGGCGAGGGAGTTCTCGGGACTGGCTGCCGTGGATAAGCCACACCTTTCTTACGAGGAACCATCATGGCTGTTCGAGCGCTGAAAGCGGCGGTTCGCGAAGAGGTTGCGATGGCTGGTGACGAAGAGTCTTTTCGGACAGAAGCTACTGCTTTTCTATGAGATGCCGTGGATGGTTCGGAGCGTTGGGGCGTCGTGCTCAACGAGCTTGCGGGCAGTGGTGAGCTATCTGAGTCATCTTCGAGCTTCAAGTAGCGTTCTGATGCTCGTGTCAGTCGTCGCACCCTTGTCGCTTTCTCTTTTTTTGTTGTCGGCTTCGAGATACGGCTCGGCGTGCTTGAAGACCGCTTGTAAGACTGAGTCTTTCTGGGGTTCACGGATGTGGCTGGCGATCCTTTCGAATCAACCTCGTCCTTCAAAGCTTTGTTGTCTCCACGAGGCGGATAGGCTACAGGGTCAATGTCCGGTAGAAGCTCAAGGCCAGGCATGTCGTCGAAGATGCCGCGCTGGACCTCGCGCTTGACAAAGGTGATGAGCGTTCTGATATCGTCGTAGGTCTTGTTGGGGCCACAATGACCAAGGAACCTCCTCTCCTTACACTTGTGAACTTGGTTCGAGGTAGCTTGGTTCACGGCACCACCCGATGATCGGATCTGGACCATTCGGTCGTCCTCCCTCTTCAATACATCCCGCTCTTTCTTTCGTATGGCGATCTCCCAGCTCCGTACCTCGCCCCAACGTTCCAACCTCGTCAGCTGCCGACAGAGGATGTCCAACTGCACACCAACCCAGTTTTTGCGTTCATCCTTTGTTGTGCGATATTTCGTCCGCTGGTAGTGCTTCCTACAGTATTCGATCCAGCACTCTTCAGGTATCTGGGTTGTACATTTCTTGTTTCTGCCGAAGAGGTGCGAGACGACCTTACGGTAGTCCTTAGAGTCAGTGTTGCACATTTTCATGAACTGGCATCTTGATGTTTGCCCCATAGGCATAGCTTCAGTTTGTTCCTCTTTGCAGTCGACTTCGGTTGAAGAAAGAGCCTCCTGATCATTGTCATTGTCATCATCGTCATCGGAGTCCATAGCATTTCTCTTGAAGCCGTCGACGAAGAGCGAAGAGGCCATGACCTCGTCATCTCCGCTTCCGAGTCCTTCCTCGATCTCCGTGAGCGAGCCAGTGGTGGTTATTGAGGATGTTGGAGATGGCATGCTCTCATCATCCGATGAATAGGTAGCCATCTCCATGGTCGAAATAGTGACGGGTAGTGTGGCCATCTTTGCTGAAGAATGGGATGGTTTTGGAGGGATGAAGAGTGGGGACTGGGCTTTTATAAGCCTTCCAGGTCTTCCAGGGAACTCATCAAGTCGGTGATGACTCTCTGTTGGGTTCAAGATGAGATGTAGATCCATGACTCTCTAAGCTCGGATGAATTCGTCACAGCAAACTTGGCCTGTGATATGAGCCAGGACCAGTCGTGTGTAACGTTGTGTCGTCAAGCTGCTCTTGCAATCCAGGGCCTCTCCACTTGTGTCCGTATTCCACCAGGGAAATTTAGACGAATGTTGAACAGTTGGTACAGCTGAGATGGATTGTATGACCTGAATTTGGGAG
>JAABUJ010007312.1_pt1 | contig 10365 bp, 13 predicted proteins | sample 5559131 | NCBI WGS metagenome assembly JAABUJ01 (sample SAMN10711875, study PRJNA513366) | rock metagenome | isolation source: Antarctica rocks | place: Antarctica: Victoria Land, Mt New Zealand nord | collected 2016-01-07 | reverse complement strand
CAAGTGAAGTTCTATAGCCCTGGTCCCGGAATAACTTTAATACGATTGGCACTAGCACGTGCTAGCGTAGTGTGCACGGAACTTCAGATAGGTAGTTATTGTCAAACATAGGAGGAGTGGCTAGTGGAAATGAACGTGTAATCATAAGTGTCTAGCTACTCTATGGAAATGTGGCCCTATAAGAAGGCCTTCAATCAGCAAAAGAAAAAACTTTTATCTGTAGCAAACTGTTTGTCTTAGCAAACTCTGCATGTTCCTGAAATCTCTGTAGGACTTTGAAATCACTAAGATAATGAAACAAGACTGAAAGTTTGACACATCTTCTCAGCATATTTTGATGATGATGAGATAAAAAATGAAGGCACACTTTCTTTACTCATAGAGTCAAAAAAGATGTGTTATATCTCTAATTCAATTTGAACAGATATCTCTTAAGTTTTGAACTTAAGTGTCATATCATTAGATCACAAGGTCTTTCACTGACTGATAAGACTCATAAGATTCATAAAATGAATAAATTTCAGTATTAAAAGTGACTTTGTAAGCTTGTTGATGACTATATTGCTTGTGAGAACATAATTGAAATAAATAAGTCTGTAAGATTTGACTTTTCTTATGAAGTGATGATGTATATCAATGTGCTTTATATAAATGTGAAATTCAGAGTTTTTAATCAAGACTATAGCTTTCTGATTGTTCATTTAAATTGTAACTGTCTTAAATCTCTTTAGCTTTAACTCTTTAAGTAATCTCTGCATTTACACTGCTTTCTTTGTAGTCTCTGTTAAGATCATATACTTCACTTTATAAAAGAATAAGATAACTGTTCTTTGTCTTTTTAAACTTCAGAATACTGATTCATTAATTATTTTGAATATGTATTCTGATATAAATCTTCTTAATTCAAGATCTTTTTCTCAGTCTAAATCTGAATATTTTAGCAATTTAAGTTAATTACTCAATTTATACTCAAGAATGATGTTTAAAGTTCTTTACACATATTGAAATACTCACTTTAGAGTCTTTCAATGTGTGTTGTTAAGGTTATGTGCAAACTGACTAAGAGTTGACACTGTATATGTAATGTTGAGTTGAGTTTGTATTATAATATATATAAAAGATTCTATAATCTTCTAATATTAAGTTATTAACTCTGATTCAGCTGTTCTGATAGTCTTTATAAGATAGATTTTGAATTTCATTGAAGTTATAACTATCTTGACATTCTGTAGACTGAAGTCTTTAAGCATCTCTGTAAAATAGATTTTCTGTAATAGAATAAATATTTGTAGAGTTCTGTTTTGTGTAATTAGCATTTTTAAGTAATGCTTATACATCTCACAGTCAGTCATTTCAAAATAATTACTCAATTTGATCTTAAGATCTAGAATTTTGTTCTTATCTGATCTGCATATAAAAATATTATTGACATAAATAACAACAATTAAGATTTTCTTTCTAAACACATTATTGTCTGCATGAATCTGTGTGTATTCAAGACTGATAAGAAAGCAGTATATCATCTTATATTATAGATAAGATGACTATTTTAATTCATATAGAACTTTCTTCAATTTGTATATCTTATCTTTCTTTTTTTCATATTCAGTAAGTTAAATCACATAGACTTCTTCTTTCAAATCACTGTATAAGAAAGCTGTTTTGACATCTATTTGTTTCAATTTGTAGTTGTAAAATACAACTATGACAAAGATAACTTTATAAGTCATTGATTTAATAACTGTTGCAAAGATCTCTTTGTAGTTAATTTTAAATCATTGTTTAAATTCTTTAACTACTCATTGAGTTTTATGCTGTAGAATTAAGCTGTTAGGTTCTCTTTTGTAATGATAGATTCATTTATTCTTTAAAGCTTGTTGATTAAATGACAACATCTTTAAAGTTCATGTAAAGTTAGTCATTAACAAGTTATACTCACTATTCATTGCTTTCTTTCAATCTTTTAACTTGTGACTTGCAATTGCCTGTTTAAACATCTAAGATTTATCTTTAAAGTTTTCTTTCTTTTTTATGACATTGACAATCACATCAAACACAGTCAGATAGATCATGATTGCTTTGAGCTTTAGCTTTATAAAGAATTGTCTTTCTCTTTCAGAGCATCAAAACTCAGCTGATACTGATCTGTTAATTATAAAAGAAATATTTATAATATCTTTTTTTTCTTTTTTCATTTCTTTTAACTGATTTGACAATATCAGTATGAGAGAGTATGATGATATGTACTTCAGAGATGATGACAATGATAAGAGTTAAAAAGAAAATAAAATAAATAGCTGTATATCTTCTTGTTCTGCATTAACAGTGTGAAGTTGAGTGACTTTAAAAATTGAGACTGCAACTTTAACATTATAGATTGATGAATCTTCATTAAACTGTACATTTCTTGCTCTGATTACTCAGTCTATCTTTCTCTTTTCAGAAAACTATATTTTATATTGATTTCTTTCTTTATATTCAACAAGAATTCTCTTATTGCTCTGAGATTCAAATTTAGTTTTTGTTGTTTGAATCTTCTTTGAAATATGCATGTATGCTGTGCATTTAAAACATTGAAGATGTCTAAAATCAATGAGATTCATTAATCTATTCTTATTAAGAGATTTAAACAGTAGCTAAATTAAGATCTTGTTGTTCTCAAGAGCTGATATTGAGAATTAATTAAGAAGATAGCATGCTGTTTTGACAGTCTTTAATCATAAGATTTCAGAGACTTCATTATTCAGAATCATAATTTTAGCTTTTGCTGTCAAAAATTTATTACTTCTTTCTGTCATTTCATTCTGCTTCAGTTCATAAGAAACTGTTGTTTCATAGATAATTCTGAGACTTTATAATCATTTAATGATGAGCTCATCTCTGAATTTCTTTCTGTTATCAAGTTGTACTTATGCAATTTGTAAATTCATCTGAGTAAAAAGCATATTAAGAAATTATTCAATTTCATCTTTTGCCTAATCTTTCATTTTCATATTACAAATGTATTGTCAGCAAATAAGATCATTCATGAAGACTATATATTATAAGAATCTGTCATATACTTTTGATGTAACAAGATCAACAATATTGATGTAAATCAGTTCAGTCATCTTTGTAACTTAGTTTTGCAGTTTTCTTAAGATCTTCTTCTTTTGATTTGCTCTCATACAGATATCACACAAGTGTGACAGTGTTTTTATAAATTCTTATAAGTTAAGTCTCACTATTCTGAGATTTTTTGACATGTTGTCAAGACTTAAATTCTCTATATAATTAAAATATCAATGTCAAGTAGCTCTTAAGATCTTGTTATCTTTAATGACTGACATGATCTTATTCTTGTTCACAGATTTTCTCATCATTAAAATTTAAAGATAATATAACTTGTTTTTGTGTACTATGTAATCAAGTATACCTTCTACTTTGTTCTTTAAACATAGTAATCTATCCTTAATTTTAACTGATATCTCTTTTGTTTTGATCATTTCAATTGAGAAGAGATTGAGCCTCATATTAGACATAAGATAAATATCTATTAAAGTAATATTTTAAGACTTTTCATCACTGTTCTTTAGCTGTAAGTTAATCATTTCTATCTCTTAAGCATATATCACTTCAGACACTTTCTTTATAGAAGATTCATTGTTGAATGTTTTGATCAAGCTAAATGCAGAGAGATTACAGCACATATATTGTGTTGTATTAAAGTCAGTTATTTATAACATCTTATTAATTACAAGACTATAGTTCTTTACTGCAGTCAAGATTACTGTGTTCTTATTATACTGCTTGTCTTCAGAACTCAAGAATTTCTTTTTTTCTTTTTCTTTCTCTTTCTTCTTTTTAGTCTCTTGCTTCTTCTTTAACTCTTTAGACATCTTTTCTGAGTGTAACTTTCAGTAATTATTCTTGAAGTGAACTGCTTTCTTACAGTAAATACACATCTCATTCTCATTCTTACTCTTATCAGCATTTCTCTTCTTATTCTTTTTCTTTTTGTCTTTATGATTTTTCTTTTTACTCATTAAAACAAGCTTCTCATTTCTTTCTTTGAGATATTCTTCATCAATTAGTTCAGCAATCAAGTTATTAAGAAATAAGATCACATTACAGATCTTAGAGCATTTTGCTGTCACTTATTAAGAATAGAAGAATTCTAGATTCAATAAAAAAGTAATGATCTTCAGAATTTTATCAATGATGAGATTGAAGGCTGCAATTTCTCATAAGAGTGTCTTATACTTCAGAGCATAAGCATTAACAGAGAAGTATTGATTGAGTTGACAGACATATAGATTGTTGAATAAAATATATTTGAGATTAAATCTATAAAATAAATAAAGATATACAAGATGATTTTACATCTCTTTTGCTGTTTTTATGTCATCTATGACAACAGTGATCTTCAAGCTGACAATAAGAACAATAATAACTGTGATCTTGTTGTTTTGTGTAATTTAGTCAGCTTAAGTAATGTTGATTAAGACTGTCAATGTAGTTGTTATTGTTTCAGATATAAATTCTTCAGTCATTACTGACTGACTTGAAACATCTGACTTTAATGAGATTTCAATGTCATCTTTTACTATTAAATCTCATAATTCAGCACTCATCAAACTGTATTTAATCAATGTTCTTCATAATGAATAGTTTGCTGATCTCTTAAGTTTTGTAACTTTTGAAAATGTGAGATCATATGACATTGTAGTCATTTTGTATAGTGAGAACATCTAAATTAATGATGAAGTTGTTTTCAATGTAAAGATTTAACTTTTTGTAATGATTGTGAGAGTTGTTTTTGACTGTTTATTCATGAATTTATAACAGTTTGATGTGAATAACTTCTCATTATACATCAAATTCACTTTATTTCTTAAGGCTCTTTCTAGCATTCATGAAATAACAGTGATGATGAGATGTTTTTCTTTCACCATTTTGAATAGAAACAAATGACTTAATGAATAAATGAATATCAATATACATTTGAGCTCATAACCTGTCAAACATAGGAGGAGTGACTAGTGAAAATGAATGTGTAATCATAAGTGTCTAGCTACTCTATGGAAATGTGGCCCTATAAGAAGGCCTTCAATTGGCGAAAGAAAAAACTTTTATCCATAGCAAACTGTTTGCCCTAGCAAACTCCGCATGTTCCCGAAACCTCCGTAGGGCTCCGAAACCACTAAGGTAACGAAACGAGGCTGAAAGTTTGACAGTTATGAAGCGTTGACAGAGCGCAATTTCTTAATTTATCAACTTCGCACAGCCCAGCTTTACAGTTGTGCTTCCAAGACAACTTTCACACTATCTTGTAGTCAACAAGTTAACTGCTTCCATCTCAACAGCCGTCGTCATGTCTCGCCATCATCCGTAAGTGCCTTGTGCCTTCCACCCCTGTGAGATTCCTACATTGACAATCTGACAGCGATCTTGTTATGTGCCGAAAGCAATCTGGTATCGCCATCGGCCGTCTCTGTGACAAATGCGATGGCAAATGCCCAGTCTGCGACAGCTATGTTCGACCAACTACGCTGGTTAGAATATGTGACGAGTGCTCGTTCGGCAATTATCAAAATAAGTGTGTTGTGTGCGGTGGCGAGGTACGTGCGTTCCTGGCTATAGCTATCTGGTAACCCGTTCTGATGGAGTCGGATTCTTACAGGGTATATCAGACGCTTTTTACTGCTTCGAGTGTACTCGCCTAGAAAAAGATCGAGATGGATGTCCAAAGATCATAAACCTCGGAAGTTCGAGGACGGACTTGTTTTACCAGAAGAAAAGCTTTCGGAACCACTGAGCCCTGGAGCATTGCTACAATGTACAATGACGAAAGCCAGCTCTACTCAGTGCTAGTAGCGACGTACTGTGGCTCAGGCATGCTTGGCGCCTCTGGAGGACGGGACCGGAGACCCGACATGAGAGAGTCTCACTGAGCCCAAACGTTACCAGTCGATCATCATTCGGTATTTCTCAGGTGACCTTGCCACCACTGATGCCAGTGCGCAAGTTACCGGCAGCGAGTTATTGGACTTTTATGGGGCCAGTCTGCCTCCGATGGCCGTCTATGCACTTGATGAAGATGCCATGCTCCAACGAGATCTCAAAGGGACAGGAACTGGTAGTACTTACGGTATACTAAACTACTATACCTTCACCAACAGAAGTATGGAGGGGTGCTCAATGTCTTTGTTTCATAGAAGAAGGGGTGGCAAATGGTGGGGCTTCTCTTCGGTGTGGTAGAAGAGCACCGTAAGAGCGATCTACCTGGGTGGTTATATATCTTTGGTGGGATTGAGTTGATGGAGACGTGCGATTTAACCGGTAGCTGAAGGGTGCTTGTATTGGGGCGTGCTTTTAAATAGAAAACCAACATGGAAGAATCATTCATATTTTTGGACTGATTATTATATAAACTCTCAATGGATTTCAGGTGATCAAGGTAGTGTGCTATTAGCAGTCGTTAGGGTAGCAGGGGTATTACGCGTTCGCTGCACGTCCATTTTGGGCGTAGTGGTGGTTCAAACGCGTCAGAGGGTTATATATCAATATTGCACTGAATTCTCTCACCGAGGGTAATATGGCAGAACTGGATGACCGTCTGATCGTTACTGCGGGCCGGGCTCCGAGAGCTCTATCTACCACGTGAAATTCGTTGGGCCGGTGTTCGAGACACCCTAAGGCAAGTTGGTTTTCAGATTTATCTGAAAATCAGCTTGAGTCCTTTTGTTTAATTATTGAACCTCACGATGCCAATATAGCTAGGATTGTAAATTTTAAAGCATGATGAACCGCCGTCTCAAGTTCCCGTGGTGAACCAAATACCAATGAGCCAACCCAGTAAACGCCGCCAAAGGGATTACAGCTCTTAAATGTAGCTCACTTTAACACCCATACCAACAGTGCCTCTCACCTTATCCCACCCAGCAGACGTGATCCTGCGGATCCTATCCCGAACATCACGTCTGCTGAACGCCAATATCAAGCCCATGAGAAACAGCACCATCCTCAGGAGCACCATCGGATTGTGCGAGATCGACTGGCCCACGAACCGAACCAGGTGCTGCAACGCCGCCATGATATGGCCGGCGCGACTGACCACGCTCGACGATCCTGCTGACCGCTTCGCAGAACGAGGCGAGTGTGGGGTCGGTGGGAATTGCGATCGATTTGTCGCTGGGGTCTTTGCAGCTTTGCCGTTGGCCTTCAAAGACCGTGTTTTCGAGGAATCGTTAGGGTTCGAACTCTCGATTCCGTAGTCGAGCTCGCTACTCGTTCTCTTGTGCGCCTTCCCGTCCTGCCTTGACATTCGCAACCGCTCTTCCTCCTCCATCGCTACTTCTGCCCTCCTCTTCTCTTCTTCCATATTCTGCCTTGCCAGGTCTTCGTCTCGCTCGCGCTGGATCTGGGCTTCTCTCTCGCCGCTTCGGCTCTGCTCGTCCCAGAGCGCTTGCAGTGTCTGCTGGAACATCTCCCGTCTCTCCTCGTCTAGGACTTCGCTCATGCTTATGAACTCCTTCGCGTAATCCCATTCTCCGTTCCGCGGCAGTACGTGAAGAGTGTAGAGCTCCAGGATCTTGATGCGGGAGTTGAGGTCTCGAGGGGTGTCGGTTCCATTGCCGTTGGTCTTGGACCGGGGCGTAATGGTCTCCAAGCTATCGGAGGAGAGTAGGCGGGATGATATGTCGAGATTGGGTTGGCTGGAAGCCGATAGGTATGACTCGAGGCACTTTTGGTTCAGAGTCTGCGATGTGGACTGGGCAAGTAGAAGAGTTGCTCTGTAAGGTATCAGTACCATAGTGTCGGTTTGGATATGGTCTAGAAAAAGGACTCACAAGTTGATCACAACGTCTGAATCAACATCACCTTCCACACCCCCATAACCATCTCGTACTATATCTCCCCAAACTGTCCCGTCTCGAACGTTTGATGTAATCGATCTCCACTCCTTACTCCCAATTGCATTCTTCCCATCTTCTGGTCCCAATTCGATGATTGCATTGAGGATGGTCAGATACAGATTCCATATCTTGATCCTAGTGCTTTGCGAAGCTGTGGCTACCGGCGCAAGCTCAGCTGACTCGGTGTCGTCGTCGATGGGCTCGGAAGGCGAACGGGCGGTGATTGCGGGTTCTATAGTAGCAAGAGCCTCAGGAAGACGGCGTGTGAGAAAGAGAGTGGAAGCTTGGCGGTAGATCTTGGTGAGTTGAGGAGTTCCATGTCGTGTGGAGGAGAGGGATGATATCGACGATGAAAGCAGGCGGGACGATGGCAATGCTTCTTCCGTCAATGTCGCCGATGGAGTAGTGGTCATAGAGCCATTCATGGTCATTGAGCAGCAATCTGTATAGGATTGGATCGTGCGGAGCACCTCGTAGGAGCTTGTCTGAACACACTTAGACAACGAGATACGCTATCCAGATCGGCGGGTTGGCTTCAACCTCGGTAAAAGCGGGAAGTCTAACCGGATGTGAAAACTACCCGCAAGGTGCATCATCGCGAGGAAAGCGTCCGCAATTGTAATACAACAAAGTGAGGAACGTCAAACTCCAACAATGATGGCGTCGCTTGTATCGAACAAGCTGGCGATGAGTTCTAGACGTACAAGTTATCCTGATACCACATATTCCGTGCTAGCTGTGAAAGGACTAGCTTTCAGCGTGCGCTTGAGTCTCGCTATGCGTGTTTATGTTTGTGTTGCAGGAACCAAACCACATCGCGCTTTTGAGCTCTTCGTTCCTACCTGTTGAACGTTCCTGAGTGCTTTGTTTATCATTTGTCTCACTTCACAAGTTCCTACATTCTCTTACGTCTTGGAATCCGCCTCGACCGACAGGCGTCATGGACGTCGACCGGTTCTCGTTCAGCTCACTACTCCCTGCTATGCTGGAAGCGATTGACAAATCGGACTTTATTGCCTTTGATCTCGAGTTATCAGGTATTCAAAGCAGGCAATTCAGCTCAACCAAATCGACAGCCCTTCCACATATGGGCAAGCACACCCTTCAGCAACGCTATGAAGAGCTGAAAGCTGCGGCTGAGAGGTTTCAGGTCTTGCAGGTGGGATTCACGTGTGTTCGAGAAGATAATGAGAGAGGTGCTGTGAAGCGATGTGTACTACTTGATGTTGCTCTACTCACATACCTCAGGCATCTACACTTTACAGCCTTTCAATTTCTTTCTTAATCCTGTCCTAGCGGAGAGATTAGATATTGAACGAATCTTCTCCTATCAGAGCGGAGGTCGGTTGCCCGGGTCATTGAGTATCACGGCAGAAACTAACAAGAAACAGCCATCGAATTCCTCTTGAGTCATCGGTTTAGAATGGAAGCCCCTTATCTCGAAGGAGTCCCGTACTTATCACGAGAAGAAGAAGCATCAGCCAGGCGTATATTGCTCGCGAGACAGGACAAAAACGCTATCGCTGATATTCAAATTAACGCTGATGATCTCGACTCGCTGGAATTCGTACGAAGAGTCCGCCACGACATTGAACTTTGGTGGAATAGGGATGAGGTTGGTATCACAGTCTCAAGCTGCCACTTCTAGCTAGGCTAATGAAGTTGTAGGAAGAACCGAGCTTTCTGAACGTCGCTGCAAATGGCCACGAGATGATGAGTGAAACCAGTCGTGGGCTTAACAACTACCAGAAACGACTGGTTCATCAGCTTGTCCGTGCGGAGTTCCCAAAGCTGGTCACCGTCAGCCGACCGACCTTCATACAAATTGTAGCCTACGATGCAGAGCGAGAGGATGCAACTCGCCAGAGTAAAACCACGAGATTTGAGGAACAGCTGTCTCGGCAGATCGGACTGAGATGGCTTGTGGAAGCTATGGTGGGTGGCGATCTCTCAGGCATCGATGCCAGAAAGCTTGCTAGAACTACCACCGGGGAGCCAAAGTTCGTGGATCTCCGAGCCATAGAAGGTCACCTCGTCGCATTGAAAGAACAGTTAAAGGGCCGCCGAACGGTTCTAGTAGGGCACAATCTCTTTACCGACCTGTTGTATTTTTACCGATGCTTCTTCGGACAGTTGCCGAATAGAGTTGAAGATTTCCAGACGACAATACACAGCCTTTTTCCTCTCATAATAGATACGAAGTACTTGGCGACCCATAAGTGCGGCTCCATCAACCCCAAGTCGTCACTGGAGGAAATCGAGGAGAACCTACGTTCGGTCTCTGTACCCCTTGTCGGTGAGTCGTCGAAAGCCCCTCACATGTGTACTTCATGTTAACGGTCATGTAGAGACACATCCCGACCACGGGAAGTATAGTACTCTTTTTGCGCCCCACGAGGCAGGATACGATAGCTTCCTTACAGCCAAAGTACTCATTCGGCTCTCGGCCCAACTTGAAGCTGCTGGT
>JAABUJ010007311.1_pt1 | contig 10366 bp, 6 predicted proteins | sample 5559131 | NCBI WGS metagenome assembly JAABUJ01 (sample SAMN10711875, study PRJNA513366) | rock metagenome | isolation source: Antarctica rocks | place: Antarctica: Victoria Land, Mt New Zealand nord | collected 2016-01-07 | reverse complement strand
TCAGGCCTTCAGTTTGCCGCAATGCCAGCTTGAACGCCGTGCGCAGCATCAGGCTGGCCTGGATGGCTGCGTCCTTAAACCGGGCCTGACCACTTGGCCCAGAGGTCTGCCAGCATTCCACAGCGGCATCCTCGATCCACAAAGTGAGGCTGCCGCGCCGGCGCAGGCCTGCTTCATAGGCCGGCCAGTTCTGCACCTTGAACGACATCTGCGGGATGTGGTGACGGCGATCGGCGTTGTGTTTGTGCGGCATCGGGGCGGTCAGAACCAGAAAGGGAACCGCATCCTACCACCACTTCAGATTATCTGAATGCACCAACGCCATCAGGATCGACTCGCTAGCCGATTTTCGGGTTCTCACGTGGACGGAGTATACTATCAATTTTGTTATTGTTAGATTTGTGTTTCCATCGACACGAGCGAGGTGTCCGGGCAAGACATCGTCTTTTCATCAATTTGTCATAAAAATAAAGACGCGCCTGATGGCCTGATGTCTGTAATGAGTGGAGTAGCACCTTACGGCCTCACCACTGGCGACAGACCAGGCCAGCAATTTGCACAATAGCAAACGTGGTTTGTTCTGTATTTTCAAGGAAACGAGACGAATGCAGTATCGACCCAAGGCCAATCAGTTGCGGCGGGCGCTGTTCGCGGCGACGATGATCGGTGCTATGAACGTCCCGGCCTTCGCCGACGTTGATGACGGGCAGATGGACAACGAGACGACCTCTCCTCCCCTGCCCACGGGCCAGCACATCGCGCCGACAGCCGCGACAGGCGCCTATTTCACCGGCCTTAACCCGGGCCTGCCGAATTATCCCAACCATCTAGTTGGCCAAGCGATCAAGACCGCGGTCAGCCCTGACGGCAAGACGTTGTTGGTGCTAACGAGCGGCTACAATAACCTCAACGACGCCATGGGCGCGTTCGACCCGGCCGGGTCGAACGAATACGTTTTCGTTTTCGACATCACCGGCGGCAATCGCAACCAGCCGAAGCAGACCCAGGTCATCCAGGTTCCCAACACCTTTGTCGGGCTGGTCTTCGCCCCCAATGGCTCCACTTTCTACGTCTCGGGCGGCGTGGATGACGTCGTGTACGCCTACACCGGCGCGAACGGGCAGTGGGCGCAGAGCGGCTCGGTGAAGCTCGGCCACACCACGGGCAACGGAGTGCTCGGCTCGCAGCAGCCCAGCGTCTCCAGCCTGGCGATAAGCAAAGACGGCACCAAGCTGGTTGCGGGCAACATCTACAACGACTCAGTCTCGCTCATCAGCCTCGCCGACCTTACTTTGCTCGGCGAACTTGATATGCGCCCCGGCATTATCGACCCGGCCCAGTCCGGCCAAGCGGGCGGCGAGTACCCGTTCGGCGTCGAGGTCAAGGGGAATACGACCGCCTACGCGTCCAGCCAGCGCGACCGCGAGGTCGATGTCGTGGATATCACCACGCCCAAGCCCACCCTGGTCACCCGCATCGCCGTCAACGGCAGCCCGAACAGCATGGTGCTGAACGCCCAGCAATCGCTGCTGTATGTGGCCGAGGACAACAGCGACACGGTCGCGGTGATCGACACTCAGACCAATAAGTTGGTTGAGGAGATCCCCACCAGCGCTCCCAACGGCCTGCTTGCCAACCCCGAGTATTTCACCGGCGCGGCACCCAACGGCCTCGCTCTCTCGCCCGACAGCAAAACGCTTTACGTCACCAATGGCGGCGCCAATTCGGTCGCAGTGATCGACGTCAGCGAGACTGGTCCGCACCGTACCGTGGGGCTGATCCCGACCGGCTGGTATCCACAATCGGTCAGCCTCTCGCTCGACGGCGGCTCCATGTACGTCGTCAACGGCAAGAGCGAGCCGGGACCGAACACCCAGAATTTGGCCGGCGACACCACCAACCTGAAGCTCAACGGGCAGACTGCAGACCAGAACGTGGCTGCTGCCGCCGCGGCCAAGGCGGCCAACCAGTACGTTTTCCAGATCCAAGCAGCCGGCCTCCTGGCTCTTCCAGTCCCGGGCAGCGCTGACCTTTCCAACCTCACCCGCATCGTCGCGGCCAACAACGGCTACAGCCTAAAGCCGAACGCGCAGGACGAAGCGGTGATGGCCGCGCTGCGTGAGCGCATCCAGCACGTGATCTACATCGTCAAGGAGAACCGCACCTACGACCAGGTGCTGGGCGACCTGCCGACCGGCAACGGCGACCCGGCGCTGGCCGTGTTCGGCCAGACGATCACGCCGAACCTTCACCGGCTTGCCAGCAACTTCGTCAACCTGGATAACTTCTTCGACTCCGGCGAGGTGAGCGGCAACGGCTGGCCATGGTCCACCTCGGCTCGCGAGACGGACACGACCGTCAAAGGCCTGCCGCTGGATTATGCCTCCAGCCCCATCAATCCGAAGTTGAACCGCGGTGCGCCCTACGACGCCGAGGGCCAGAACCGCCGCGTGGACACCGGCTACCCCACCGTCGCGCAGCGGCAAGCGGCAGACCCGCGCTATCCGAACGACCCGAACCTGCTGCCGGGAACCAACAATGACGGCGCGCCGGACGGCCCCAACGGGCAGAAGCAGCTTGGCTATATTTGGGACAGCGCGTTGCGTGCCGGGCTGACGGTTCGCAACTACGGCTTTCTCTGCGACCTCAACCGCTACCCTGCCGGCCCGGCGCAAATCCCGCAGGATTTGATGCCCGCCTTGAACAATCCGCCGACGCAGGTCGCCTATCCCGTCAACCCGACGCTGATCCCGCTCACCGATATCTACTACCGCGGCTACGACAATGCTTTTCCCGACATCATCCGCGAGCAGGAGTGGGCGCGCGAGTTCGACGGCTACGTTGCGGGCAAGAACCTGCCGAGCCTCTCGCTGGTTCGGCTGATGCACGACCACATGGGGGCGTTCTCCACCGCGATCCTGGGGGTGAACTTTCCGGAGGCGCAGCAGGCCGACAACGACTTCGCCGTCGGCACGCTGGTCGACCGGGTGGCGCACAGCCCCTACAAGGACAACACCCTGATCTTCGTCATTGAGGACGACGCCCAGGACGGCCCGGACCACGTCGACGCGCATCGCAGCACCGCCTACGTGGTCGGCCCCTACGTCAAGCAGGGCGCCGTCATCTCGACCCGCTACTCGACGGTCAACATGCTCCGCACGATGGAGGATGTGCTCGGCATCGACCATCTGAACCTCAACGACGCCTACCAACGCCCGATGACGGATATCTTCGACCTGAACCAGAAAAACTGGACGTTCCACGCCCAGGGTTCGGCGGTGCTGAACCAGACACAGGTGGCTCGCGAGGTTCCGGTCGACTTCGCCAGCACCGCGCCGTTCCACGTCGCCCACCCCGCCGCCTACTGGACGAACGCGACGCGCGGCTTCGATTGGTCGAAGGAGGACCGGGTGCCGGCGGAGCTGTTCAACCAGGTCGTCTGGGACGGGTTGACCAACGACGCGCCCTATCCGGCAACCCGTAGCGGCGCCGATTTGCGGCAGAACCGTGAGAAGCTGATCGCCGAGCGCGGCCTGCACGTCGGCGATCAGCCCGGCGAGTGAGCCTCGACTGACTAACAGGGGGTGGGCCGGCGACGTTCCACCCCTTTTTCTACAGCGACGCGGACACGGTGAAGAAGACGCTGCGGCCGGGGTTGGTGTAATATAACCCCCGCTCCCGCCGCGGTCGTCCCGGTCACGTTCGTCAGGCCGTGGTCGTCGAACAAGTTGCTGGTATTGATGCGGGCGTCGATCTTGCGGCCGTTTAGCATCGGCACGGTGGTGCCGATCGCGACATCGACGTCGCAATACGACTTGATCGGCAGCGTGTTCCGCAGCTGGCCCGCCAAGGTGTCCAGCCCATATTGCCAGGGCTGTTCAACGCTGTTGTTTTGCCGTCACTGAGTCCGCCTTGCAACACCTGAGGGGTGAAGTGCGTCGGTTGATCGCAAAGGGGGATTCCCGAGCCGGCCATTGTCTGACCCTTGGGGCGGCAACTGGGTCGGAGGTTGCTGTGGCTGTGTTTTCACCGTTGTTATACCAACCGCCCTATGTGATGACCGCTTTCTGCCTCTGCCACCACTGGGATTTTCAACGTAGCAAATCTAGCAAGACCGGTCATTACATAGGGCGGTTGGTATTAGATGTGCTGGCGGACGTTCCCGACCCACGCAGGGCGCAGGGACAACTCTACAAGCTGCCCCACGTGCTGCTGTTCGCCATCCTCGCCATCGTGACCGGCTGCCACTCGTATCGCGGCATCGTCACCTTCATCGCTGTCCACCGCCGCAGGCTGAACGCGACCTTCGGCCTGAACTGGCGTCGAGCGCCCGCGCACACCGCGGTCCGCTACATCCTCCAAGGGCTCGATCCGGTCGCGGTGGAGGCGGCTTTCCGCCGCCATGCCGCGCTGCTGCAGACGACGCGTGCCACGACTGGGCAGGGCAGCATCGCCCTGGATGGCAAGACGCTGCGCGGCAGCTTTGATAAGTTCAACGATCGTGCCGCGGCGCAGGTACTGAGCGCGTTTGCCACCGACACCGCGCTCGTGCTCGCTCACATGGACATCGCCGAACGGTCCAACGAGATCCCGGCGGCGCAGACGCTGCTGGCCGAACTCGGCGTTGGCGATGGCGCCATCGTCACGCTCGACGCGCTGCATTGCCAAAAAACATTTCGAGATCGCAGCAGACGCCAACATTGCCCTGATCGTCGGGGTCAAGGACAACCAGCCGACCCTGCATCAGACAATCCAGGACATCTCGGCCACCACGACACCGCTCGGGTCTCCCTCCGCCACGACAAGGGCCGCAACCGCGACGAACGTCGCACCGTCACCGTCCTCGATCCCGCTGACAAGCTGGCCGATACCGACTGGCATCCGCACGTGGCGACCATCATCCGGGTTGAACGCGACGTCTACACCCGCAACGCCAAGACTGGGCTGCTGCGCCATTCCACTGAGACGGCCTTCTACGTTTCAAACACGCCGATGACCGCCGCCCGCGCTGCCGAGGCCATCCGTGCGCACTGGAGAATTGAGAATACCTCCCACTACAGCCGCGACGTCACCTTGGGCGGAGTTGCTCAAGGTTCCAGCCGCGACAGCGGATGGAATAGCAACGGAGGGGAGGACCGCTCGCGCATGCGCACCAACCCCGGCGTGTTTGCCCGCCTGCGCAGCTTTGCCTTCAACATCCTCAAGGCCAATCAGACCGATACGCTCAGTCAGGACCGCTACCGCGCCGGTCTCGCAGGCATCAAGAGCCTGCTCTCATACCAGTTGCCATAAGTCTCGACCTGACCGTGCCGGCGTTCGCGGCCCAATCTGGTCCACGCATTACGCCAAAGGGAGGGGTCAGCTTTTACGCCAACGGGTATCACTCACCGCCATTCGTCAGCGTTGAACAGCCCTGCCCATATTGCGGGCCGATGAACTTCGCGAGCAGCAGCGACATGCAGGCTGTGAATCACGCCATCGTCCTTACCGCAACCACCTCGTCCGGGAATCTGCCCCGGTTACAACAGCAGCACGTAGGGCAGCTTGTAGAGTTGCTCCTGCGCCCGGCGCGGATCAGGGACGTCAACACAGCCACAGCAACTTCCGACCCAGTTGCCGCCGCAGAGGTCAGACATTCTCTGATTCGGGTATCCCTTTTGCAATCAGCCGCCTCACTTCGCCTCGCATGTCTGGCAGGGCAGACTCAGTACAGCCGACCCAACAGCGTTGAACAGCCCTGGTTTACGAAGCGTTCACGCACCCATGTGCTTCGCGAGGTCATGAACGGCATTCGTTATGTCCAGCGCTATGGCATCCCGTGGAACGCCATGCCCAAGGTCGCGGTGCGTCAACTCATTTCAGGCCGAGCGTTCGACCGGGGAACCCCGCTGCGTCGAAATACTTGGTTGCGCCGACTGACTGCATGCGGATGACGGTGCGCACGCCTGCGACGCCGGGCATCGACCGCAAGTAGGACGTGCGGAAGTCAGGAACATCATGGTTGCTTAACGATTCTGTTAAGATCCGGCCACTCAGGGATCCGTTGCTAGCAAGATCCAACCCGAGAACTTGCGCGACTGTCTTGCCAATATCGGCGTTGCTAGCGGGCGCCGGATCTTCGAATTCACGCTTGAAGTCAGGTCCGACGGCTGCCATGAAATTAAAGGTGTCGGCGCGGCTGAAATTGCCGTGCATCCCCTGGCCCTGCTGCAAGCCACTATCGGCGATCTCGACCCCGCACTGCTCATCAGTCGTTGCGGCGCAGCCGCGCCCCAGTGTGGACGCGCTGGCGAAGTTCACTACGATTGTCGGAACCGGCGTGATGGCCTTGCCTTCCAGGTTGATCGCGCTGAGTGGCAAGGTGCCTTCGAATGAACCGAGCGCATCGTCCACAAAGATGCCGCTGACGTAGTCTTGCTGCTCAAGGAACGGGATAATATGCTGAGCGATCGCCGCAGCGGTTGTTGCGTTTGGCAAATAGACAAGGTCCGAACCGCCATTTGCCGCCACCACGACGTCGGGATTGGTTGGGTCGCGGCCAATCACACCGTTGCCGTTCGCAGAGCGCTGTCGACGGCTGCCATCCGCGGCCGGAGGCTGGGTGGCATCGACCGGCGGATAAGAAACCCCCGAGACCGGCTTCGGCGCTGACGCCGGAGCGGCATCAGGGTCAAACAAAGGAACGTCCAAGGCATGCGCCAAATCGATGGCAAGAAAGCCTGGCGGCAGGTATCCGGCCTGCACCTCTTGTGCGAGCTGTATGGCGCCGTTAACCATGCGATACGTTTGATAGCTCTGGGTTGCGGCGTAGCTGGTGCGGCTCTGGGTGAAGTCCGGCCCAGGATTTTTCGAGATCGTCGAGAACCCATGGTCCGCCGTGACAATGATATCGGTGTTGTCAGCCAAGCCGAGCCGGTCCAGAGCCTCCATCAAACGGCGCAGGTCGTCATCGGCGTTGGTTACGGACGCCTGCGAGGTCGGCCCGTTGATGCCGGGGACGAGCTGGTTGAGGCTGTCGCCCTGATTATGCTGCGTGCCGTCCGGGTCACGTGACCAGAACACCATGACGAACGGTCGGCCATCCTGTTCGAACTGCGGCAAGATCACGTCCGACGTGACCTGCACGAAGAAGTCCTGCTGCACCAGGTTAGGAAGCAGGGTTCCAGGGGTGACGTTATTGCCCGAGACTCCGTTCGCGCCGCGGCCGGGAGCGGTGGTCGGCACGCCAGCTCCGGTTAGCGCCGCGGCGAAAGCTGGGTCGAGTGGGATGCCCGTGGCCGAGCCAGTGGCGTCATCAACGATGATGCTCGCCACCCCGCGAGCGTCGCGCGTGGTCGGCTGCACCAGGGCACTGTTGTTGTGGTCAAAGATAGCGGCCGGCCCGAGCTTGCCGATGGAGGCGGTATGATAGCCGGCGGCCCGGGCAGCAGCGAGAATGGTCTCCTCGTCGAGATAGCCGACGTTGATCGCGTCGCCGTCCCCGTCGGCGACCGTGCCCAAGAAGTGATCGTCGATATCGCCTAGAACTTGATCGTTCTCCAGGAAAGGGGTGACGGTGCCATTCCCGAACTGCTGCGGGTAGCCGCTGAAGATCGTATTGCTGAACTGTCCGGTGTCGCCGAGATAGTGGCCGGTCGCCATGGCCGACGCGTTTGGCATGGTGAACGTTGGAAAGATCGAGTGGCTGTTGCGGAACCAGACACCATCGGTCTTGATCTGATTCATTGCCGGCGTAAGCTTTTGATCGACATTGCCCCCACGCAGTCCGTCAGCCACGAACAGAATGACGTTGCGCCCGCGAGGCGACGTCTGGGCGGATGCGGCGCATAGTCCGATGCCGGTGAGCGCCGTCGCGACGAGCAGACCTTCAATCAAACGCTTCATTACAGCAACGCTCCACTCTATAAACAAACAAATCACTATTTTGGTAGTGGGTCTTTGGTAGTGGGTCAGTTTGAGTTTCTGCCGGTAATAAACTCAAAAAACATCAATACATTCAAATGGCTCCAACTCAATGCTGATCCACTACAGCTAGCGTATCAGAAAACTCTTCACGATTTATGTCTGTTTAAAGAAGATTGAGTTACAATCGTGAGATTTCTGCTGTGGAACGCTTTGCGTTTTTCGGATATGGTGTGATTTCGCGGATCCTCAACCAGGCGTGCGAGCGTTGCCACCTCCCGCAGGAAGAATACGACAATCTGGTTTGGGATGGCTGGCTGGGCGGTTTAAGGCAGCGGTCTTGAGAACCGTTGAGCTGAAAGGTTTCGTGGGTTCGCATCCCACCCGAGATCCGCCACGAGAGCATTCAAAATCGTGGGGGGTGATCACGCCGCGGCTGTCGTCGAGATGTGGTCATCGTTGGCGGGCCGGAAGCCCGGATAGCGATGGCGGAAGGCGTCCTCGATCGTGTCGTTCAGCACCGCCGTGCGCACGTCGAGGAAGGGCTGCACAGTGGCCCTGTTCCAGCGCATCTGCTGCTTTTTGTTCATGCGCTTGGCCACGATCTCGTTGACCGCGCTTTCCACGAACGCGGTCGAGATCGGCTCACCACGCCGACGCCGGGCGGCGTAGGGCACCAGGGCGTCCTCGTTGCGCTCGAGGTAGCCCAGCAGCTCGCTTGCGTGTCGCTGAAGACGACTGATGCCGGCCACCTCACGCAGGGGCTTGCGCTCCGTCCAGCGGCACAGGGCCGCGAGCTTGCGGCGGCACCCTGGCCAGCGCCCGTGCCACAAGCGCCACTTCGCGCGCTCCAGGCCGCGAACGGCCTCGTCAGCGAAGTGCGTATCGGCCGTACCGGCGCCGAGGCCGCGGGCGGCCTGCAGCGCGTGCTCGAAGCGCACGGCGGCGTGCCACCAATCCAGCACGACCATGGCACCCGGCAGCACGGCGCGCTGCAGCCGCCACAGCCCGGCATCGCCGTCGCACAGCACGGTCGCCGGCGTGTCCGCGTGCACTCCGGCCGCGGCGAGCGCCTGCTGGAACGCCTCGGACGCAGTTGCCTGGCCGTTGCGGGCGAAGGCGAAGCGGTGCTGGCTGCCGTGGGCGTCGATCACCTTGCCAGCAACCACTTCGAAATGGCGCTCGTCTCGCCGGTGACGGCTGCGCACGTAGCCGCCATCCAACCCAACCACGACGGGGCTGGGCGCCTGCACCGGGGGCCGCTCCACACGGTCGATGGCATGCTGCTGCACGATACTCTCACCCACGCGCATCGTCCTGTTCCGGACCGTGCCCGTGTTCTGCGCCCCATCCATCGGCAGCAGCTCAGACAGGAAAACAGCGACCTTGCCGAAGGGGACCAGCGCCGCATACCGGGCCGTGACATAGGCGAGCTCGGGTGCGACGGCATCCTTGCCCAGGTCCAGGACCGCAAAGCTCTTCGCCTCAGCCGTGCCCTGGCAAGGGCAGACGTGCAGCCGGCGGACCCGGACCGGCACGTCGCCGAACAGGGAGCGAAACCTTGCCCTATAATGGCCCTTGCTGGCCAGCACGCGCCCGCACGCGACGCATGAGCGACGGCGCTCACCCAGCACGGCCACCTGGGCCGGCACGACCTGAGCCTGCAGTGCTGCCGTGAGTTGCTTCACCTCGGCGAGCCGGAGCCCAAGCTCGGCCAAGCCGGCCTGCTCATCGCGCTCGATGCGGGCCACCTCAGTCTCTGTTGTCACCCCAGGCCGCAGCTCCGCAACTAGGGGTAGGTTCGGGATACGCGCGAAAAGTAGTCACAAGGCGAATTGTGGCGAGTGTCCAATAAGGCTCACCTTGCTGGACGCGTGCGCGGTCCCGCTATCCAATTGAAGTAGCAAGATTTGATTGCCATCGGCGGCGGACCCCTTTCCGGACATGAGGGCGGTCGCTGACGCGAGCGTCCGAATACGAAGGCACCGTTCGGACCACGGCGACATGCCAAGTGGTTGACCAATAAAGGCTTTTTGGCCGACGGGTCCCTTGTGACCACTTTCTACCCGTATCCCGAACCTACCCCAACTAGCGTCACCCGCCACACCAGCTTCGGCACCAGCCCACCCTCTTCCCGCGAGCCCGAACCCTAACCCGACCCGATCAGCACCCCACGATTTTGAATGCTCTCATTGCATCACGCCTGCCGCCCTCATGGTCAGGCATCAGCCAGGCCGATCAGCCCGAGACGGGCAAGCAGCCTGCCCCAGGTTTTTGACACTCCCAGAGCAGAGGCAATCAGCCAGTGCCGGATCACGGAACCGGTTGCGATCCATCGGAACCGGGCACCGTGCTGCCGCCTGTGCTCTGTGCCAGAGCCTGATCGATCATCTGACCGGCCTGGGTGGTATCTGGCCGCAAGTACCTCCGGTGACCTAACGCTTCGCGCGCCTGTTCGATTACG
>JAABUJ010007308.1_pt1 | contig 10370 bp, 4 predicted proteins | sample 5559131 | NCBI WGS metagenome assembly JAABUJ01 (sample SAMN10711875, study PRJNA513366) | rock metagenome | isolation source: Antarctica rocks | place: Antarctica: Victoria Land, Mt New Zealand nord | collected 2016-01-07 | reverse complement strand
TCTAGGCATAGCTCACACAATCACTCAAATATGTCGAACAAAAAGCATCACATAATTGCTATAGATGTCTTTGTGAATTGTTGTCATCGTCTTCATCGTACTTTTTCTCTTTATCTTCATTCTCGTTTTAAGCACTAAATTAGCGTTATATCGATATTGCAACAAGATACGCTAAAGGATAAAATAAATTAAGGCGAACATCTAGTTAGCTATTGCCCAATAATTTAATGAACGAAACCTTAATCGAGTCGCCTTAATGATCGTTATTATCTTTATTATCATTATCGTTCTTGTCTTTATTCTCGTTACGTTATATCTATATTGCAACAAGATGTGCTAAAGAATAAAAAAAACGAACGATCAATTAGTTATTGCTCGATAATTTGATAAACGAAATCTTAATTAAATCGCCTTAATCGTCGTTATTATCTATATTGTCGTTATAATTATTGTTTTTGTCTTTCTTATCATTGTATGTACTAGATCGTTTCTATATTAATATTGCGACAATTTACGCTAAGAAATGAAATGAAGTAAGGCGAACGAACGACTAGCTATTGCTCAACAATCTAATGAACGAAATTTTCGTCAAGTCGTCTAAATGGAATTTCGAGAACGACGAAATCCCATCGAACAATATCATAGATTGAAATAGCACTATCATAGATAACAATAACTTCATGTGCGATATAGTTAAGAAGTTCTTTCTCGTGAAAGGAAGTCAAATAGACGTGAAAACGAGTCATCTTATCGCTCTTTTTAAAGAAGGAAACGTGAATTTGGCGTTCTTTTGCTTAAAACGCTCATATGATGTAGCAATAAATCTTTCTCTTCTATCTTGACAAGATTTACGTACGCCAAGTTCTTTGTCGACGCCATTCTATATAAATTTGCTATTAGATGAGTCTTTGAATACACGCGCTAATCGTCGTAGAGCGAAATTGCGATCGCGAGGGTTTATAGGCGACGAATGCTTCTACAATAGAGCACACCCTAGAAAGAAACGTAAATTTTGATAATTGTTATCAAGAGACAACAACGACGACTCAAGAATTCGAGTGACTCTTGTACGAGACAAACGAAAAGAGTGAATACATATCGAACGAGAGAAAAGAGATAAGATCGCTACGACGAAGAGCAAAGGCGCCCCCATATATAAATACTCTTTCGCTTTGTCACATCTTGCTTTATTAAGATATATGTGTCATAGTGCTTGCTATGAAGCGATCTACTAAGAACAAGAAGTTAAACTAGATGAGATCAATCTAATTCGTAACTAAATTAGTCTTTCAATGTCGTTCGAAAATGTAAATTAAGATTAACGAGTAAAAAAGATATATATGATCTAGTGACATTCGTCAAAGAATTAGATACTTTATGTCAATGCTTAACATGTTTGTTGTGTTTAGAAATTTAATTAACTAGAAACGACTAATTCTATATAAAAAGACAACAACACGTTCACGCGTCTTTAGCTTCATTCCATGACAATTATATGTTTTAATACTTCGTTAATTAACTATATGATGTTGACTAATCGAGCAACAGTTAATTCTAAACTCGAGATCGATCATTATTGTTGACTTAAAGATTTTGCTTTCATTACGAATCTTAAGTAGTTAACGTGTGATTCGAACGTTTAGCAAGAATTCGCGAACTTTGAAGTAAATAACATGCGACAACTTGACGTCAATACTTCAATGTTCTCTTATGCAAATATCTTCTTCCAACAATTATAGAAAGAGCAAGAATTAAAGTTGCATTATCAAGAGGTTCAGAAGCTAATAAATAATCAAATTCGACTTCGCCTGCTATTAGACAACGAGGAAAATCATACGCGCACTAGATTGCAAAGGCGTCTACAACTTCGACAATAAAACGTAGTCATCAACTATATGATCGCGCGCATGCTAGACATACGCGATTTCTATCTATCTATCTAATTTAACTACGAACTTAATAGACAACTTAGACGATTAATAGACAACTTAGACGATTAATAGAAGATGTGCAACAAGAAAGACTTGAGTGGCCTGCGAATACAATAGAGAATAAAGAGAAGAATCAAGTTGCTACATTACTCGCTTAGTCAATCTAGATTAGACTAACATTTAAGTTATCACAAGAGCACGATAAGATATAGTTGTTTATAATGAAAAATTACGCCAAATGATCTAGAGCAATAGCAACAATGTTACGATAAATAATTTTTCGAAAGCGCAATTTTTATTGGGAAGCAAGAGACGATACATATAGTTTACTCGATACAAATTTCATTCAAACTCTTTTTCTAAGGCGAAAGAGATAGCAACTTAAGATAGTGGCAAATTATCTAGCGCGAGTTGATTTAACTTAATCTAATTTGACGAACATAGATAACAACGATCACATACTTCTTGATATTTGCACGAGTAATAGCTTCGATCTTCATGACGAACGTCATACTTAAGGCCTTCGTTGCAATACAACTTTTATTTAAGGCGCGACTTTTTAACAATTCTCTTAGACTATCATCGTTCGTTGCCTATAGAAGTCTAACATTAACTCAAAAGCTTGCGCGCAAGATTAAAGAAGCCTACTAGAGAGTGAGTTTCTTTGCAAACTTTCATGATAAAATTAAGAATATGTTGATCTCGAAAATGTTGTTTATAAACTTTTTGCTTTGCATTATTTGCAATCGAACACACGACGCTTTGATCGCTATTTCGTTCGTTTGCTTCTTCTTCGTATAGATTGAGAGAAAATACTAAATCATAATACTTTTTATAGACGATCTAGACTTGATTTTGTGATACACTTAATCGCAACGTTCGAAGTCGAATATCTTGTTTTTCATTGCGTAATATTGGCGCAATCGATTTATCGTCAAGTTTTGTAGATTGTGCAATCCTCTTGCTTTTGTCATATAATATAGATTAAGATAGAGATTCGTACTATTAATATGATCGTCTTCGAAAGTATCTCTTGCTCTTTGCATCTTTTCACTATAAGTTTGAGCTTCTAAGAGTATAGTCAAATACGAAGAACTTAAAGATCTTGACGTCGTCGTTAGAGCAAATGAAAATTCGTATTGACGTCTTCACTTTGTTCGATGTTGCTCATACGTCTCTTAAAATATGCGCACGACTAACAAAGAAGTGTTGCGTGAACAACAAGGCTCATTTTTCTAAATTGTACAAAAATATTGTTTGTCGAATTCAACAATAGTCTAGCACTAAAGATCATTATTAGAACAAAATCGATAATATCGATATAATATTCGCTTATGTTTTTACACGTTATATTCGACAATTACTTTTAATGAATCTAGTTGTTTAGAAGAAATGTGAAACAATGTTGTATTGTTCAAGATCTAATAATGTTCGAACGAGGCATTTCGAGAGCGTCAACATCTCTTAAGCATCTCGATTAGAAACATAAAAGATAATTAAAATAATGCGAAAACTAAACTAATAACATGTTGAGCAAATGCGAAATAAATCAAATGCGAATTAAATAAAATGCGAATTAAATAAAATGCGAATTAAATTAATCTAGAATTAGATTAATCTAGAATTAGATCAAATGCGAATTAGATTAAATGTGAATTAGATTATACACACTTATTATTAGAGACACATCACGAATATAATATATACTTGAAAGACTATCTTGAATATCTTAGCGATTTACTCTTTTGTCGTTGTTCGAATTTTACGAAACTATCAATTATATAACAAGTTAATTGGCGAAGATGTCTTTACAAACTAGATTAGTCATGTTAGTGCGTCATTGTGAAGTCTATAAAAAAGAGCTTACTTCATTGTCGCGAACGCAATAGCACATGAAGACATGTCTAATTAGATTGAGCAAGAGACAACGACACGTGCGACGACTTTTTATTGGAGTGTTGCTTCAATCGAATAATAAAAACAACGAATACGCTACGTTGTTTAATAATACGACAATCATAAAGATTGCATCGAACGATGTCAACAATTATGAACTCGAAAACTAGATCTTTATGTAGCTATCGAACGACTTATACGATGAGATTATTGAGTCTTTCGTCAAGATTCTCTTGCCCATTCGATTCAAATTAGTTGCAAATAATTTGGCTTCTTCAAGTAAATCTATGAATATCAAAGAATTATCTTTAGACATTCTGGCTCATCGATTCGAAAATCTTGACTCATTCGACGACAAAACGCCTAGTCTAAAGAATCTACACAAAGAAGACGCGAATAAGAGCGAGACAATAGATAATTGCGTTCGTCAAATGAACATAGTTGAAAGAAGCGACGCAAGTCGATCTAAAGATTCAAAAGCGTCTTCTACGATCACGAGAACATTTATTTAGATTAATACGTTTAAGAAAGTTATAAGACAACTTGTTGAACAACCAATTGCGCATATTTCTAGACATGTACGCACGTCTCTAAATGTAATAGATGCGACGATCTATTGATCATTTAGTAATTAGACTAATTATGTCATGATTAACTAATTTATGCAATTCGAATGTACGATCAATAACATAAATAAATTCTTTAATAACGTGAACTTGAAGCTCATGTACAATTTGCTAAGCTTCAAGAGCTCGAGAAAGTGAAAAAATCGCTTGCATCATATAAGTTATGCCAAAAACAATCACGTCTAGATTTAGTATTCGTTTGAGCTAATAAAACTAACGCGAGTCTCGCAAAGTCGTATATATACAATGTAATATCGAGACGTCATGAGCGTCATCTAGTTTTTGATTAATTATTCGACGTTTATCGACAATCTAGTCTATTAGTTTGTTCGACAATAAAATATAGATAGCGAGTCACAAGTTTACAACAAGTTTTATATAGAAGATTAATAATGACGAAAACAAAAATTGCTCTCGTTCGAGACAACAATAATATTAATGCTTATATCTATAGACAAAACGATTCTAACGCGCATGCACGATAATAAGCAAATCTATCTCGTGTATCTTACTATAGACAATCTTGACGACAAAACAAGAAAAAGTTAGACTCGTTTAGATTTCGTTCAACTTAACTTTCTATCAATGATGAAATCGAGAAACTTTCATACTAAGGCAAACGTTTATCATTGAGCAATGAAAGTTATATTCAAACGTAAATAATCAAATTACAAGAAAGAGAGAAGAGCTAATAGAATCTAGAATATAGCTTTAGAAATCTTGATTGTCGAAGAAACGTCTATCTTGTGTGCGAACGACTATACTCGTTATTGTCACTCTATTATAGCTAGTTTTAAGGTGAACTATAAAGAGCAAGTTTTGATTACAAGCGTAAAGAGCGAACAACATTGCATCATATGCATAGTTTCATCGATCAAACGAGAGAATCTTCGAACGATATGATCAAGTCGTACTTACGAGAGTACGATCAATTAAATACGTTTATAGCACGAAAAAGAGAATTCGTTAAAGCATTCGAATTGAGTGCATCTTGTCAACAATTTTGCATAAAAACATTCTTTTTTAAATGTACATAACGCTATGTTGATAAACATTTTGCATCAACTACATAGTAACGATATTGTTAATTATTTTCTACAATTAGTTCGTAATCTTCTTGACGAATACGTATTCGTATTTAAAAGATTCGTTAACGAGAAAATTCTTGCGAACAAGATTGTCGCAAATCGACTAAAGCGTCGATTTTAACTCGTTACGACGTTTGTAAAGTTAAAATACTTTAATCATTTTAGCGAGATCAAGCAATAAACGAGCAATGAGCAAAAGTTAATATTGCGTCAATTAGTGTCTATTGTGACTTCGTTGTTGACGTTAATCGCATTATACGCTATGCTTTGCGTGCGAACCTTTCTAAACTTCGTTATGTTAACTCATTATCGAAGTCACGATAATTAAACGCTTGAATATATGAATTATGTCTTATATCGAATTAACAAGTTGAAGAACGTCTTTCGCGAATTTCGAGTCAACAAGAGGAATTAGGAAGAGCATTTTAATTTTCTTAAGTATTACGTATTTGCTTACTAGATCGATCACATTAAGCAATATGGCAATTCTATTAAATACGACAATTTGATCAAAGAAGCTATGCATAAGAAGATAAAATCGCAATACGAACGAACGAACAAATAGAAGAACTATTAATCACAAATACTATAACATAATAAGTGAAAAATTAATTTTTTGATTATGTTTAATGTGTTGTTGCACGACGCGATCAACGCTAAGTCTATGACGAGCAAGAACATACTCGTAAGAACAACAAAGACTTCGAAGTCATAAAAGTTGCAATCGCTTCGCTAAAGTATGTCTAAGACAAAGACGAACATATTGAAGAAAATCAAAGTAGATTTCAAAAATTGAAAACTAGCGATCGACGTCGCCCAATTGCTTGATATGCCCAATCTAATAGATGCGTTCGATTTCTTTATTTGACGAAGACAATTCGAAAGCGATCGCGAGACAAAAGGTCAAACGACGCAACAACAACACAATGATGATGAATTTAAGATAAGAAAGAAAGACTTTTCTTGAGTGAGCGAATGCCTAATTTGCATTCATTCTTTCATTACGTGTTGAAAGCGTATTGACAAGTTCATAGATATAAAGGCGCTTATTCGCGAAATAATGCGCTGTTCGCACGCTTAGAGAAGTCAAGAGAATGCTAGTCGTCGAGACTAGATGTGACTACAAGACTATGTTCCCAACGTTTAAAAAGAAGTTAACACTTAAGAAGAAAGACAAAAGGCTCAAAGCTACGTTGAAAAAACACTTGTGAATCAATTGCTAATTGTGATGAATGTTCAAAATCTAGATAGCAATTGATACGACGTGAACGAGAACTTCGTGCAATACACGAACGCATTAATAGATGTCTTGAAGTAAAGACGTGATAGCAAGTCTCATAATATACATAACATAGTTAAGACAAAACGTATGTCTCGAAGTCGATGACCAAATTTATAGCGACTAGAGTCACGACAACTCTAGAATCTAGCTACGATTAAACGAAGCGCACATGTAGTATTCACAAACGATTAAGACAACAACTTCTACATCAATAACTACATTGACTAAAAAATGTACAATACTTTGTATCGTGATAACTAGAAGATTATTGGAACTTGCCAAGCAAATAAGGCAACGAAGATAATGGTCGCTAAGAGAGAGACGCGCAGGCGACAACAACAAGAATAAGAATGATAACAAGTAAACATAAATGATCAAGTAATAATTTTTTGACCATAATCAACGCAACTAAAGACGAGAGATGTATGATAAGATTTTTTACTTTTGCAATTCGCATAATTGCAATCTAATGCTAGATCAAGTTAATTCATGCTAGATGATGTCAAATCAAGTTATTTCATGTCAAATCATGCCTAGTCAAGTTAGATTTAACTAGATTCGATAATATAGTCTTAAGCGAATCGAACGACTTCGAACAATTGCACAACAATCTTGTTCTAGATAGCTACAATCTCTAAGCTTTCGCAATTAACTTAAGAAGACGATTTTCGTTGCATCATAATATTCTTAACTTGTCGCAAAACTATTTTCTTCTTAGTTTTCGTTCGTTCTTTGAACACTTTTTCGAGAGTTGCTAAGATCGTAAAGTCTATAAGATAATTCTTTTTCGAATTGATCACGACGACTTAGAAAGAATTACGACGAATTAATGTTGACGTGATCGAAACGACGAACATGTAAGACGATTAAAGTGTCAATAGTTCTCGATTATACGAACGTCGAATTGAAGAAGCTCTAGTCTTTATGCTTGAAGTAGTGTCGATGCCTAAAATGGCGACGAACTCTAAAATAATGCTAATCGTATATTTCTTTTCATTAACGACAAAAGAGTCAATCTTGTTGCTTGCTAAACTTATAGGTCTCGCATCAAAAGTAGCTTTAGAAGTCTACATCGACAATGTCATTGCGTTTGCTATGAATAAATCTAGCACGAAAATCTAGACGTCGAGTGAAATAATTAGAACGAGATTTACAACTTTCATTAAAAGTACGAGGTCAATATAGATTGTCTACGTAATACGAGCTAGAACGTTCGAAATAAAGTGGAATTTCAAATGTGTCGAGAGAGCATAACAACATGTTGCTTTTGCCATAGTAGAGAGACGACAATAACAAGATGCTAGAGTTGAGTGTAAATTAAATAAGAGACTAAGGATAAAGAAGATTAAATTGGAGACGAATTTTATTCAAACGCATGTGTCAATTAAGTGACAAATATTTCAAACATTAAGATATTACTTGAATAGCCACTTAATCGCGCAATCGACTATTAATTAATTTGTAGATAAAACTATTATCTTGTAGAGTGAACGAGCATGACGAAAATGCGATCGAAGATACTAATAGTAGCTTATTATTCGCTAATGAAAATATTGATAGAATATTAGAGCAATTATCTTTGCTATCTCGTTTATTCGACGATTATTCGATCTTATCAAGGCGAATTCGCTAGAAGAATCGCGAATAATTTCTCTATCGAGTTAGATTGTAAATATAAAGATTGTTTACATGATATTATAGCGTATTAATTGATCGAAATTGCAAATATTGTTTAATACTTTAGATTTGCTTACAATACAATTCTACGATTGTTATTAAAAAGTATTGTCGCAATAAATCGAGATAATTGCAAAGATTTATATAAAAGATTTCTTAAGTTAAATATACAAATTATTAACGTTTACAAGATTAATTGTCTATTTAATGTTAAAGTTAAAGACAAAATTGTAAACTCTCTTGTTAAGCAACTAATATAAAACAAATCTACAAAGATGGATCTACTTTTTTACGATATGTATGCTAATATTAACAACTTTGGCAACGCAATTTGACTACAACAAGTAATCGACAATAACAATCTTAAGAGCAAACAATAGTCTTGCGATTTTACAATGCTTTTATCTTAGCGTATTGCAATTCTTTTCTACTTTTATTTAAGAAGTTCTTTGCACAATACGTTTTCTTATTATTTCTTCGATTATAACTCTAAGAAACGATTGCTTTATTTTTATCATTCTTATATTACAATTTCTTTTTTTATGTTACTTTATAATTATATTACTTTATAGTTATTCTACTTCTCTAATAATTCTTATATTACAGTTTCTTTTCTCTTATTATCTTATTTTGACTAGTCGATAGTAGTTTTACTTTGAGGGCGAGAAGGTGTTACAATAGCTATTAAGAGCGTTGATATTGCGATAAATTGCAATAAAGAAGACAATAGCAAGTACAATAGAGAAGACAATAACAACTACGATTGCACGACAATTTTATTTGTATTTAGTCTAGCATCTTTTAATAGAAGAAATGCATACTTTCTACAACTTATTTTTCGCATTATAGTGTTTTGTCTATAATAGTTTTTACGTTACTATTTAGTAAAAGATATATTAATTTTAGGCGTTTTATTATATTTTAAGAATTTTCTTTATATATATATTAATATTTAAGAAAATTTTATTAAATTAGGCTCTTATAATATATAAATATTAATATAAGTTAATTTCCAAAACGTTTATTAGTCAAATAATTAGTAATTTATTTTAAATAAATAGTTTTTCTTCTAATTATATATATATTCTCTAGACTATATATAAAGGCGAGAGTATTAGCTATAGCTTATATTTAAGCTATTATTTATAGTAAGCAAAATAAGTAGATAAGAACTTATTCGATTATAAAATATATAATATTTAATTCTAAATACTATTTTCGACTTATTTAGGTCGTCGATGCTTAAATATTTCTTATAAAATATATTAACTAAATTCTAAATATTAGCGAACTTCTTGCTATTAATATTATATTAAATAAAGTCTAAAGAATATTTAAACTAAGTTATATAATACTATAAATAATTATATTATTTAATTCTTTATAAGTTTAAAATATTATTTAATTAATATTTATCTTCGTTGTTAATTAATAATAGTTCAAGTATAAAGTTTATTTAACTTAGGAAAAGATTCTTTATAACTTTTTTTAAAAGAGAAAAGTAAAAGATAAAATAAATATAACTACTTTTAAGGAGCTAAACTTAATAGAAATATCCCTCTTAGTGTAATCGTTGAGTCGAGTCGAACACTTTTTTCTCAACCCAATTTATTCTCTTGGGCCTCGTAGGGTTGAGTTAGGGTCAAGGCGCGAACTCGATCTTAGAATCGAATTTCGTCGAGTTAATGCCAAGAATTTAAGCTAACTTCATCGCGTTAGCATTTGCTTATCTTATCTTATCTTATCTATGCGCTAATTCGATTGAGCTAGTGCAGGATCTACGCTAATCGCATATAATTAGCGCGTCACGTGACGTTACGTAATTGGATGGGTCGAGTTAAACACTCGACGCGCATTCTTCGCTCGTCTT
>JAABUJ010007307.1_pt1 | contig 10371 bp, 19 predicted proteins | sample 5559131 | NCBI WGS metagenome assembly JAABUJ01 (sample SAMN10711875, study PRJNA513366) | rock metagenome | isolation source: Antarctica rocks | place: Antarctica: Victoria Land, Mt New Zealand nord | collected 2016-01-07 | reverse complement strand
GGTCAAGTGGTCGAGCCCGCAACAGGTAGCGGCATTGCTCCGTGAGCGCGGCCACGCCGCCGTCACCTCGACGGAAGAGGCGGTGTTGCGCCAACTCGCCGACGAGGGGGAGCCGTTGGCCCCGCTCTTGTTGCGGCACCGTGAGGCGTCGAAGCGGGCGAGCACCTATGGGCTCGACTACCTCAAGCATGTCCATCCGCTCACCGGGCGTATCCATGCCAGTTTCCGTCAACTCGGGTCGGAGGCGGGCCGTATGAGCGCGACCGATCCCAATGTCCAACAGGTGCCGCGTGATAAAGCCTATCGGGCGTGCGTCCGTCCCGGACCCGGCCGTGTGCTTGTTAAAGCGGACTACGCGCAGATTGAGTTGCGCCTTGCCGCACAGATCGCGCCGGATGAGCGTCTGGTCGAGACGTTCCAACGTGGGGATGATCTGCACACTGTGACAGCGCGCACGGTCCTGGGTAAGACCGACGTCACCAAGGCTGACCGACAAGCGGCGAAGGCGGTCAACTTCGGGCTGCTCTATGGAATGGGGGCGAAAGGGCTACGCCAATACGCGGCCGAGGAGTACGGCGTGCACTGGACGGAGGAGGAAGCGCAAACCGTCCGGGGGCGCTTCTTTGCCGAGTACCGTGGCTTGCAGGCGTGGCACCGTAGCCAAACTGATGGCGAGGTTGAGACACGCACCATCGCCGGTCGCCGCCGCCTGGGGGTCGAGCGCTACACAGAGAAGCTCAACTCCCCCGTTCAGGGAAGTGGAGCGGATGGCCTTAAAGCGGCGTTAGGCCGGTTGTGGGAAACCCGTCATCGTGTCCCCGGCGCCGCGCCTATCCTGGTCGTGCACGACGAGATCGTGGTGGAGTGTGACCGTGAGCAGGCCGAAGAGGCGCGGGCCTGGGTCATGGACGCGATGCGGAGCGGTATGGAAACCGTCTTACATCGTGTGCCGGCCGAGGTCGAGGCGACCATTTGTAGCGATTGGTCGGGAACGGCGCTCGACGGGGGTGCGCCGTAATCTGAAACCCAGGCTGTTCGCATAACCATTGTCCCCTACAGCTATCGGCTTACCCGTAGCTGTAGCGACCCAGAAGACCCGCCAATTTCGGCGGGTCTTTTCTATTGGAGACCTTGTCATGAGATTAGGAGCAAGAGCTGCGCGCGTCTTGGTGTGGGAAGAGCACGGACGCATCTATCTGGTGTGGCGTAGCGCCGCGCACTGGACGGACATCAAGCAATCGCTCAAGGAGACATTCCCGCGTCATAGTCAACTCAGCTACGACGCTGGCCGCCAACGGTGGAGCGTGCCGGCGACAATGCGCCAACAGTTGGAGCAATGGCTGGCCTGGACGTTCATGCGTGATGTCGTGAATTGGGTAGATGAGGAGCCGACGACCTTCTCGCGGCACGGTCGGGTGTCAAAGGGTAACGCCGCCACCGACGGCAGAGCGTTAAAGGAGGCTTCATGAGCGACGCCAGCGACCACGCGGAGCCCCTCAAGCTGCACAGCCACCGCGACCTTGCCGACGACGGCGCCCCGCGCATGACCGGGGCGATGGAATGCTACATTTGTCGGCCCCAGGCCCGCGTCGAGCCGTCCGATAGCGGTGAGGACGTGCGGCTGGACGATCTCCAGGACGAACAGCGGGAAGCGGCGCTTGCACGGCTCCAGGTCGAGCATGCCAGACTTTACGGCGTCATCTTCTTGACCGACATTCGTAAGCTGTCGCTACGAGAAACAGGACGTCACCTTGGCTTGGACCACAAAACGGTTAAGCGGCATCGAGTTAAAGGTGTCGCGCATCTGCGGGCGTGGTGTACGGACGAACGGCACGCAGGCTAATCCTAGACGCCGCCCGCACGCTCGGATAGCGGTCCTCCTTCATGCGGTCGAGGATGTCGGGGCGGTCACGGGCGATGCGGGCGGTCAGGTAGGCGGCGTCGGTGCTACCCCTTGTAAAACGGGTGCTGTTAGCACCCGTTTTACGCCCGCGCCCTGGCCCAGCCTTCCCCTTCCCAATCTCTTGAATAGGTTGCGGTTGCGCCTGCTCGGCCCTTGCCGCCACAGCGGCCGTTGAGGACGTCGCTGTTTCGCCGATCTCAGCCACGAGCAGCGCATCCATGCTGCCATAGGGCTTCTCCGGCCGAGCGTAAGGCCGACAACCCGTCGCGTATTGCACCCGACATATGCCATGTATCGTGTGTACTTGCCTCAGGTGTCCCCATATGCTACACTAAGGGCGTATTAGTGCGCCTTAGGCGTTATTGACAGCAGCACCGACACGAGAAAGCCCGGTACACAGCGGTTGTGTACCGGGCTTTCGCATGTCCACAGAGGAGGCGACCATGGCAGTGGAGACGCGTGACGGGCGTGTGCGAGGACGCCTGACGCCGGAGCGGCCGGTGAAGTACAACCTCAATTTGACGCCAGCGGAGCGCGACGAACTCGACCGACGGGCCATAGAAAGCAACTGCACAAGCGCCGCCGACTATGTGCGGCGGCAACTGTTCACTGGCGACGGTCCGCGCTCGGCGGCCTAAGAGGAGATGACCATGCCCCCGCGACCCACGCCCATGGAAACGTTACCCACGACGGCCGCTGAGGTTCGGCTGGCAGATGGTCGCCTCACGCGTGTGCGCGCCGCCGATCCGGCCGCCGATCGGCGCGCGGATCTCTTCGCGCTTCAGGCGCGGCTCTACAAGAGTGGTCGCATCAACCCGATGGACGGGGCGACCGTGCGCGCGGTCCTGAGCATTGTCGAGATCGACGGCCAGGCTATGCCATTCCCGCCCTGTCGGCCCACGCGTGAGGCGCTGCAGGCGTATCTCAAAGGCTTCACGCGCGCGGACCTGGATGCCCTCGCCACAGCCTATGACAACGCGAATCCGGGGCAGGTGCAGCAGCTTCTGCGGCCGGGCTCCCACGCGGCACCCCGTGTGATGGCCTAAAGGAGGTCCGATGGGAACGTTCTATGACATGGCGATCCGCCTGTCGATGACCACGACGGGTATGACTGCCGGGGCGAACGCAGCAATGGCCATGATACAGCGTCTGCATACGCAAGCAGGGCTTACCGGCACGCAAATCGACAAGCTTGGCAAATCATTGGCGCTGTTCGCCACCGGCGCCGCGCTGACCGGCGCGGGCTTGGCGGGCGTGGGCATCCTCAAGACGTGGGCTAAAGCGGCGGCTGATCTGCAAAGTGCGATGGAAGGGATCGCGCTGGCGACGACAGGGACGCCAAAACAATTGGCGGCGCTCCATCAGCAAACCTTTATCACGGCCAATCGCACACAGTTCAGCGCCCCACAGGTTGCAGACATCGAGAAGATCGCCGCGACCAACGGCCTCAACCAGCGCGACGTGCTTCTACGGGTCGTGCCGACGCTGGGCAACTTGGCCGAAATCGACCAGCGGCTACGGAATATCCCGATCAGCCAGAGTGTGCCGGCGGCGATCACGGTGGCTCACGACTTCCAGAGCTACCCCAAGAACGCGGCGCAGGCGAAAGGCTTTAACAGCCTACTGGACCTCTTTGGGCGTTCTCAGCTCGTGGCCGGCACGTCGCCCGATCAGATGGCGCGTCTCATCACGTATCTCGCCCCGGCCCGTTCCGCGCTGCACATGTCGCCGCAGGACATCATCGCCACAGCGGCGCTCGCCTCCAATGTCGGCCTCGCGGGGGGGCATGGCGGCGGATCAACTGTCGCGGCGCTATTCAGAACGATCGTTCCTATGCTGAGTACACGCGGGGCAGCGCACAACCGTGCTTTGATGAGCGTTGAACGCGCGGGTCATGGCTCCTTCTTCGATGCGAAAGGCCAGTTTGAAGGCGTCGCCAACATGTTGAACGTGGTGATGAGGGCCATGGCCGCGACACCTAGCCAGGAACGGCGACTGTCCCTGTTGCAAGCCGCTTTCCAGACGACCGGCATGCGGGCCTTCAGCCTGTTGGCGACACCGGGGGCCATTGGGCGTTATCAAAGCATTCAGGGCTTGTTAGGGCCGAACGGCTTACCCTCCACCCAGGCCATGCAAACGGGTCTGAACAGCACGATACAAGGGCAGCTGACGACGTTCCAGGGCAACCTAACCAGTATCAGAGCGCTGTTCGGCCAGCAGCTCCTGCCAGCCATCGCCCCGGTCCTCCACGCGTTCGTTGAGTTGACAGGCTCCATCGTCACGCTCCTGCGGACCCACCCCCAGGTCGCCCAATTCGTGACGACGCTCGTGGCCGTGACGACGGCGGCGGCGCTGATCGCGGGGCCGGTGTTGATGGCCGCAGGCGCGTTCGGTATCCTCTCGGCTGCCGGATTGACACTCGACCTTGCCATCCTGCCCTTCACGGCTATCGTCCTGGGTATCGTCGCCGCCGTCACCGCCGTCACCCTAGACTCCTAATACAGGCAAACATGGTGCGAATGAGTCAAGTTTTCGCGTCATGTCTCGTCGGTCTGAGGCGGAGTCTCGCTAGTTATTACCCATTGGTCAGACATCATGGCGTGGGCAAGCAAACATGCGACGCTGCTGCGCAATATCGTGCTCGGCCTGGCGATCATCTTCCCGCCCCTTGGCATCGTCATTGGCGCGGCCGTGCTTGCGTTCCAGCATTGGGGCGACATCATGCGTGTTGTCCAGACGATCCTCTCAGCCTTTGGGACAGTCCTGCGACCGTTCGCTGCTGTGTTTGGTCCTCTCCTTCAGGCAATAGGATTGCTCGCGGGTGGATTATGGACGGTCTTAAACACCACGGATATGCTCAAGAGTAGCCTGTCGTCCCTGTCCGCGCCGTTCGTTGTCCTGGGAACGGACATCAACACGGCGCACAAGGCGCTCGATGCCTTGCTCGCCAAACTCCCCCATAGTGGTGCTAGTAGCGGGAAGGGCGGGAAAGGCGGGAAAGGCGGCAATCCTCTCATGCAAGATTTCTTGCATGCGGTGGTTCCGACGCTTCCGGGCGGTACGATCCTTAATCCGATCCTTACAGGGTTGGGGATCGGTGGGGGGGGCTATGTCCCACATACGCCTGGTACGGCTTCTGTTCACGGCATGCCCCTCGTGCAGGGCCGTCACGCCAATGGGGCGCTCGTCGGCGATGGCGTGCGTCACACCATCACGCTCAACGTCCACCCCAACGCTGTCAACGTCCACACTGCGGCCAAAGACCCGCACGAAGTAACCAAGGATGTGGCCTTGCATTTGGCTGACGAAATCATGCACACGCTGACCTCCGGCGCTCCGTCCGTGTTCGGGCTCTCGCCCGTGCTTAACACGCCGGCGCCGCGCTAAAACGGCCGGTGAGAGCCACAGAAAGGACCTATCAGAGATGACGCAAATCACAGATGTACCACCCGTCAGGCAGGAGCTGGTTAAGCAGTGGCGGGCCGCGCTAGGCCGTGGCGACTGGCAAGGGATGCTAGCCGCCAAAGAGCAACTAGTGGTCAGGGTGGAATACGACCTGGCCATGGCGATTCGTCAGGCACAACAAAATCTCGACTGGGCGAGGACGCGATTGGAGGCCGGGCAGAGCGAGTTAAGTCTAGCCAAGCAGGCGCTGGAGGATGCGCGTGAACGTGCGCTGCTGGCGATCGAGCAGGCGGCTGCCAGCGGCGACCCGCGCAAGACGGCAGTGGTGCACGCTGCGGCGGCATGGTGGCGCGACCAGATACCGACGCGCGAGGAAGCGCTCTAGGCCGCCGAGGGGCGGTGTCGTGACGCGGACCATATCGCGTCGGATGCCCAGGTGACCCTCGATCAGCTACTTGCTACAGCATACGTTCGCGTACAGCCGGGCGCGGACGAGGAGGAGACTAAGGCATGACCACGATAGCACAGACCCAGACGCCGTTTGAACGATTTATCACGCGCCTGGTCGTTCAGGTCAAGCAGGGCGCAACCTTCGCGCGCCCAGAATTGCACCGTCTTATGGTGGCCTTTGCCTCCACTGAGGGTGTGAGATTCACGCGGGACGAGGTGGACGGCGTGATGGCCACCTTCTCGTCCCATGACCATGAGGGTGCTCCCGCGACCGTCACCTTCGCAACTGCGACGGGAGCGCAACCGCGTGACGACCAGGGGCCGTATCGCGGTAAGGAGATGAGCCCCGAGGCCCGGCGGCAATTGGAGGACCGGCGGCAATTGCTCGATGCGACACCGCTGGGTCGCCAGATCATGGTCCTGGAAAATATGGTGGAGCACCTGGCGGTCGAGGAGCATCTGCGCGACACCCGGGGACCCTACCGCGGCGAACCCCTGACGCCGGCCTATCGGCGGCAACTACTCGGCTCGTCGCCGATCGGGCGGAAGATCCTGGCGCTTGAGGACCTCGCCCTCGCCGCCTCCCAGACCAAGGAGTAGCGATGCCCCGTATCTGTACGGTCCGCGCCCACTCCGTTCGCGCGCCCCATTATGGCGGCGCGGCGGTCCACACAGATCGAGATTAAGAACACAAAGAAAGAACAAAGAAAAGGAGACAGACAATGGCACAAGGTATTATCCAGAAGTTGATCGGCGACCACACGCGCGGCGTCCGCAACGGCTTCATCCGCCCTACCACCCCGACCGGGGCCGTGATCGGTGGAGCAAAAGACCTCTTTTTTAATGGCGGACAGGTCGTGAGCCTCGGTGAGGACGAGGCTCCTCTCGCCGAGGGCGAGGTGGTCAGCTACCGGCATACACAGCCGCTCAACCGTGGCGTCGGGACGGCGGCGGGGAGGCCGGTCGCGGTCGAGATCGCGCGCATCGAGCGCGCCCCCCAGGGCGATGAGCCTGAGCAATCGGCCAACGCAGCGACGCGGGCACCCGGAGAGGCCGCTGGCCCCAGCGTCGAGGAGCAACTGCGGGCCACGGGTATCTACGCCGCCATTTGACGGCCTGTGGCAAGCGGCAAGCGGGGGTAGCAGGGAGGTCTAGCACAACATGGGTTGGGAACAGCGGGCGCGCGGTGGCCGGTACTACGTCAGAAAGTGCTGGGTGACCGGTCGCTGTGTGTCTGAGTACATCGGTGCGGGAGAGGACGCCGTGCTGCTGGCCGGCCTGGATGCTGCCGCGCGGCGTGGACAGCGACAGGGACGGGCCGTGCGCCGGCGAGAGGAAGAGATCGACGCGGCGCTCGACGAGGTGACAGAGATCATGTCGATCCTGACTACGGCGACGTTGCTTGTCGCGGGGTGTCACACGCATAGAGGGCAATGGAGGCGACGCCGTGAGCATACCTGAGACCGTGCACACGGTCCGGCTGGTCGAGCGCGAGGGGGAGTTTGGCCGTCTACGGGACGCCGTGAAGAAGGTAGATCGTGAGAACCCCGCTCCCCAGGATATCGCCAACTTGCGGGCAGTGCTGCGCGCCGATCCCATCCTCGGTCGTGTCCTGTTCGATCTCTCGCAGGTGAACACTGACCGGCTAATCGAGTCGCTGGCTCCCGACTCGGTGCTGGTGCGTGAGGCCATCAGCGTCACGGTGGAGACCATGCGTAACGACCTGGGCTATCGGCAGGCGCCGGAAATGGAGCGCCTGCTCATCGAGCACGTCGCGCTGTGCTGGCTTCGCGTGCAGAAAGTCGAAGGGGGCTACACGGCCTTTCTGACGCAACCAGAGGTCGTGATCGCGCAGGCTGATTGGTGGGAACGCAAGCTCACGGCGGCGCATGCGCGGTATGTGCGGGCCGTCGAGAGTCTGGCGCGTGTCCGGCGTATGGCGCGGCCGTCCGCTGTGCAGATCAACGTCGGCGACCAGCAGGTCAACGTCGGCGGCCGAGTTGTTGTGGAGTAGCGCTGAACGAGACAAGGCGTCGCCGACTTGACGCGTCGTGGGGACGTGTAACGGCTATGTAGCGACTCCAAACGCCCGGCCAAAGTGTTTCGGTATGTTCCGACATAACGCATCATCGCGTGCCAACGGGATGCCAAGAGCGACGCGCCACGGCGGTGCCGTGACGCGTGTCGCTGTCATACATGCGGATAGTCGCAGATAGACGAAGGGAAGACGGATGGAGACACAGTGTCAGGCCATGACGAAGAGTGGCGTGCGTTGCAAGGGGACGGCACGGCCGAGCGGCTTCTGCTTCGCGCACGATCCCGACTTACAGCATGCCCGGCGGGACGGACAGGCGCGCGGCGGCCAGAACAAGCGGACGGAGGCGCGCATCACCCGCCTCGTGCCGGCGACGCTCAAGCCGGTGCTGGAAAAGCTCATGGCCGGCGTGGATGAGGTCTACGATGGCACCCTGGAACCGCGCCAGGCGTCGGCCATGGCTAGTCTCGCCGGCGCGATCGGGAGGATCTATGAGGTCGCGTCGCTCGAAGAGAGGCTTGAGGCGCTTGAGAGGAGCGGGGATTATGGGCACGCTAGCTAACCGGGTCGGCCGCTTGGAAGATGCCATCGACCAACGCGCGCTTGCCATTGTCAGGCGGCCGGGCTTCCCCGCGACGGCGAGCGAGGCCGAGCAACACTGCGTCGCGACCGTGGCCTATGCCCGCCTCGACCGCTCGGGCATGCGCGCGACGCCGATGACACGGGCGGACTTCGACGCTTATCTGGCGCGCAGCGACGACGACACGCGGGCGCTCACCGTCGGTTGGCTGAAAGTCGAGCGTGCGCGCCTCCGGCAACGCTCCCCGTTGGCGAGCGTCTAGTAGAGGACATGTTGTGTGATGGGAATAGAATCGCGCGTGCGACGTTTGGAGGATCGGGTGCGTAACCCGTATGCGAACGACCCGCGTCTGGCTGCCCTCGCGGCCCAACTCCAAGCGGGTGTGTCCATCCGCACGTTTGGCGACGACGACCTGGACTACATGATCGCGTGGCGGCGACGACAGGGCGGGGACGGAGGGATCGACGTGGCGGCGATGACGGATGAGGAGTTAGAGCGTGCCGCGGACGGTGACGAGACCGTGCTGGCACGCTACCGGAGGAAAGCTCGATGAGCCGCCTACAGGGGCGTGTAGCACGCCTGGAGCAACGTGAGGGCGCGCTGGCGAGGCCGCCACGACACGATGACCGTCCTACCCTGGATGACCAATTTAACGCCCTGACGACCATACAGGAGCGCGAGGGGTTCATTACCCTTGTGGGGGATGTACATGCTATCCAGCAGCGTGAGGACGAGGCAGTTACTGCGGAGCAGGCGATCCCGCTGCGGAGTGCGACCGAGCAGGCACGCATGGATGAACTCGACCGACGATGCATTGAGATACAGAGGGCAGAGAGATGGCTATAAAGGGCCTGGAGTTGCGGCTGGAGCGGCTGGAACGTCGGTGGCGCGACCAGGCGGCGGGGCTGAACCGACAGTCGGCCATGATGCTGGAGCACACACCGGAACGCCAGGCCGAGGTGCTCCACATTCTGTGCGCGTGCGGCGTCTTCGCGTTGCCTATCGACCCGCATGACCCCGACGCGCACCCGTTGCAGGCTGCTGGCCGTACAGTCCTCCAAGCCCGTGGCGTCCTCGACGACGACGGATATCTCGTGCCAGGAGTCATGGCCGATGCCCTCATTGCGTAACGTGCATAGCCGCCTCGCGGCGCTGGAAGCCCGTTTCCCGGCGTCGGCCGTCGATGACGCCCCCCCGACGCCGGCGCAATGCGCGGAATTGGCCAGGCGTGTCGCGGCGATCAAAGCGGCGACGGGGGACGACCTGATCCCCCTCATGGAACGGTACGCCCTGGCAGGAAACGAGGCCGACAGAGAGGCGGCGATACGCGCGTGTACGCTCCGTGAACTCCACCTATGTGTGGTGTTGCGGGGAGAGGCCCTTGACGACGAGGGGGGCTACACGCGCGGGGCCTTCACGGATGAGGAGCGCGTGGCCATCGCCGCGGCGTGCGCTGGATGGGACCCGTTATAAGACGGGGACGAACCGAGGCGCACGCACGCCCTGGTGACGGAAACGACGAAAGGAGACAACACAATGGCAGAAGGCATCATACGGTCGCTGGTGAGCGGGCGGGGCTTCGGGTTCATCCGGCCCACCGCCGGGACGAACACCACGCGGAAGGATCTCTTCTTTCACGCCTCGCAGGTCATGGGCATCAGGTTCGAGGACCTGCGCGAAGGCGATACCGTGAACTACGCCGAAGAGCAAGACCTGCGCGGACGGGGGCTGGTTGCGACCAGCATCGAGCGCACGGCCCGCGTCGTGATGAACGGTGACGCCACACCTATGAGCCTGTCGTCGTCCTCTGCTAGCCCGCTAGCAGAGGACGACGACAACGTGTACGACTGGGGCGAGGCTGGGTAACGCTGGCGTCGGTCGCGTAGAATGGGGGTGTCGCGTGGAGCTGCGCGGGTATGCGCGGCCACTGGGAGCCCCCCTTTTGGACGCCCGCGCCAGCCGTTAAGCCCCGTACCCCTGGCCTTTTCACGCTGTGGC
>JAABUJ010007305.1_pt1 | contig 10373 bp, 5 predicted proteins | sample 5559131 | NCBI WGS metagenome assembly JAABUJ01 (sample SAMN10711875, study PRJNA513366) | rock metagenome | isolation source: Antarctica rocks | place: Antarctica: Victoria Land, Mt New Zealand nord | collected 2016-01-07 | reverse complement strand
ACGCGCCCATGGTCATACGAGCGTCCCCGCACGCCCCGCTTCCCCGGAGTAAGATAGTGTGGCGCGATGCTGGCGTTATTGTTACTCTAGTGGTACGCTATCACATCCGCGCATGGGCGCTCACCTGCGTTCGCGCCGATTGCAGATCAGGCCACGAGACGAGGCTCCATGACCACCGAGGCCGATACCTGTCGCACGTACGTCGTGCCCAAGCTCGACGCTGCGGGCTGGGACACGCCCCCGCACTCCTACACCGAGCAACGGACGTTCACCGACGAGCGTATCGTCCTGGCGGGAATGCGGTCCATCGACGACACGATTAGGACAGGGACGCAAGATCGTCGCTTTCCATGCGCCCGCCGAATCATGGGAACGGTTGTGGCGACGGCAGGGATTAACCGTTGGACGTGTGATTGTGTCAGGGGGTGCGCGTGGTAACGAGTGAGGGCAACAAGGCGAAGAAGACGAAGAAGGACGGCAACGGCGCGACGGTTGGCTTCGAGGAGAAACTGTTCGCCGCCGCCGATCGGATGCGCGGGCACATGGACCCCGCCGAATACAAGCATGTGGCCCTCGGCCTTATTTTCCTCAAGTACATCTCCGATGCCTTCGAGGAACGCCACGCCGCGCTTCAGCAGGAGCAGTACGCTGACCCCGAGAACCCCGACGAGTATCGGGCCGAAAACGTCTTCTGGGTGCCATCAGAAGCGCGCTGGTCGCACCTCCAGGCCAACGCCAAGCAGCCCACCATCGGCAAGCTCATCGACGACGCCATGGTCGCCATCGAGCGGGACAACCCTTCGCTCAAAGGGGTCCTGTCGAAGGACTACTCACGCCCGGCCCTAGACAAGCAGCGCTTGGGGGAACTGATCGACCTCATCGGCACCGTCAGCTTAGGGGGCAAAGATGGCCGCTCGAAGGACATCCTGGGGCGCGTCTACGAGTATTTCCTGGGGCGCTTCGCCAGCGCCGAGGGCAAGGGTGGCGGCGAGTTCTACACGCCGCAGTCCGTGGTCAGGCTCCTCGTCGAGATGATCGAGCCATATCGCGGGCGCATCTACGACCCGTGCGAGGGATCGGGCGGTATGTTCGTGCAGTCGGAGAAGTTCGTCGAGGCCCACGGCGGCGCCGTCAACGACCTTTCCGTCTACGGGCAGGAGTCGAACCCGACGACATGGCGGCTGTGCAAGATGAACCTGGCCATCCGTGGCATCGAGGGCAACCTCGGCGCGCACAACGCGGACACCTTCCACGACGACCTGCACAAGGACCTCAAGGCCGACTATATCCTGGCCAATCCCCCGTTCAACATCAGTGTGTGGGGCGGCGAGCGCCTGCGCGACGATGTGCGCTGGAAGTACGGCGCACCGCCGGTTGGCAACGCCAACTTCGCCTGGGTGCAGCACATCATCCATCACCTCGCCCCCAACGGCGTCGCCGGTTTCGTGCTGGCTAACGGCTCCATGTCCTCCAATCAGAGCGGCGAGGGCGACATACGCAAGGCCATCGTCGAGGCCGACCTGGTGGACTGTATGATCGCTCTGCCGCCGCAACTGTTCTACAGTACGCCGATCCCGGCCTGCCTGTGGTTCCTCTCCCGCAACAAGGCCGAGGCGCGTTTCCGCGATCACCGTGGTGAGACGCTCTTCATCGACGCACGCAAGATGGGCAACTTGGTTGACCGCACCCATCGTGACCTATCGGTTGATGAGATTGCCCACATCGCGGGTACGTACCACGCTTGGCGCGGGGAGCGGGATGCGGGCGTCTATGAGGACGTGCGAGGCTTTTTCAAAAGCGTTACCATCGCCGAGATTGCCACACATGGTTATGCTCTAGTTTCCGCTAACAGGATGGCAGCAAGGGAACGCCTTTGGTAGAGTGCGGGTGCTGAGACCGTACGATCCAAAGGAGTTCCCTGATGCCAGAGGCAGTGTACCGGATGATGACGTTGTTGTGTACCCTCGTCGCGCCGTTGCCGGTGGGGACGAACCTGGGGCTGCTGCACCTGCTGTGGATGCTGGTGAGCGGGCAGTTGCTGGCGGCGCGCGGGGCGGTGATCCCGGGCTTGAGCGCGTGCGGTCTCTCGGATCGGGCGGTGCGGCGGGCCTGGGCGGCGTTGGGGCAGGGCGAGTGGACGTGTGAGCAGTTGCTGGCCCGCTGGCGGACTCTGGTCGTGGCCGAAGGGCGCTGGCAGCCGCACACGCACGGGGGCTATCACCCGCTGGCGGTGGACGTGACCGCCTTCTGGCGGCCGCGGTTGCGGAACTGTCCGACGGTCCACTATCATGCCGAGGCCGGCCGGGCGTTGCCGGCGATCCCGCTGGGCCTGATCGGGCGCGTGGGGAGCGTGGGGGGCCAGCGGCTGGCGCTGCCGCTGACGCTGGTCCGGGCGGCGGTGGACGACCGGCGCCCCCGTACCCAGGAGCGCCTGCTGGTCCGTGCCGCGGTCGCGCAGTGCGGAGCGGACGACGCCGTGGTGCTCGACGCGGGCTTCGGGCTGGCGCTGCTGCAGGAGGAGGGGGCGACCCGCTACGTGGTGCGCTGCGCCAAGAACAGCGTCTTTCGCCGCGCCACCCCGAAGCCCTACGGGGGACGCGGACGCCCCGCGACGCGTGGGGAGATCGTGCGCCCGCTGCCGCGGACCTATAAAGGGCGGGCCATCCCCGCCACCCCGCCGGACCGCACTGAGACCTGGGACGAGGATGGGGTGACGTTGCGCGCGGAGGTCTGGACCGCCCTGGTGCGCACGACGGCTGCGGCGGAGGCTACGGCGGAGGCCACGGTGGAGGCGGAGACGAAAGGTCCCACCTTCACCGTGGTCGCCATCTATGACCCGCGCTACCGCGAGCCGTTGCTCCTCGCCACGTCGCTCCCCGTCACCGCCCGCGTGCTGCACGACCTCTACCGCGACCGCTGGCCGGTGGAACAACTCCCCTTGGCGGCCAAGCAGATGATCGGTGCCGCCCGTGCCTTCGTCCACGCGCCCGAGACCTGCCAACGCCTGCCGGAGGTGGCCCTCCTCGCCGGGGCCATCCTGTCGTACGTCGCGGCCACCGCCCCGGCCATCCCCACCGGCTTCTGGGACCGCCGCCCCCAGCCCACGCCCGGTCGCCTCCGGCGTGCCCTCACGCGCCTGCCCTTTCCGCATGACTTCCCGCTCCCAGCCCGTATTCGCACGAAAAAGGCCCGTACGGACCATCTACCCACCGGTTTCTGGGGCCAACGGCGGCGGCGCGCGGCCCCAGAAGCCCCTGCGCCGCTTGACCTAGCCGCCTGATTCAGCGGGAACTAGAGTTATGTGCTTACGCCTGGTCGGTACGTTGGTGCGGAGGAGGCCGAGGACGACGGTGAGCCGTTCGAGCAGAAGATGGCTCGACTAGTCACCATTTTAGAAGATCAATTCGTCGAGAGCAATCGGCTAGAACAAGCCATCCGGCAACGTTTGAAGGGGTTGGGTCATGGAGCATAAGGATTGGCCTTTGTACAAACTGGCTGATATATGTGACTCGATTGATTACGGCTATACACAGTCTGCATCGAGTACTCCGATTGGACCTCAGTTCCTCCGTATTACCGATATAGTAAGTGGTTCAATTAGATGGGGTGAGGTGCCATTCTGCGCGGCTGATGGACCAACCGTGAAGCGATATCAGCTTCACAGTGGTGACATTGTAGTTGCCCGTACTGGAGCAACCACTGGTGCGAGTGCCTACATAGATAGTCCACCTGAAGCCGTTTTTGCATCCTAATTTAGTGCGGCTTAAGATAGGGACCCAAGCCGTCTCTCGCTTCATCTCGTACTATCTGAAATCACCCGATTACTGGACATATATTCGTGGTGTTCTCGGCGATAAGTCTGCGCAGCCAAATGCAAGTGCAAAGACACTGACACAAGCCAAGGTTCGTTTGCCCCCTCGCGCGGAACAACAAAGCATCGCTTCCATCCTCAGCACGCTTGACGACAAAATCAACCTCAACCGCCGCATGAACGAGACGCTGGAGGCCATTGCCCGCGCCCTGTTCACCTCATGGTTCGTGGACTTTGACCCAGTGCGGGCCAAGATGGAGGGACGGCAGCCAGTAGGGATGGATGCTGAGATTGCCGCACTGCTTCCCGAAGGGCTTGAGGAGTCGGAGATCGGAGCGATACCCGTCGGATGGCAAATAGCGCCCTTTTCTTCCCTTGCAACGTTGTCGCGGGTCACGATCAACCCATCCAATTATCCTTCCGAAGTTTTTGACCACTATAGCCTCCCGGCGTTTGATCAGGGGCAGATACCGGCTTCGGATCAGGGAAACACCATCAAGAGCCAAAAGTTTGTGGTGCCGGGTAGCAGTTTATTACTCTCGAAACTCAATCCACGTTTTCCACGCGCCTGGATACCGACTGTGAGTCCATTGCGGAGAGCAATTGCATCGACTGAGTTTCTGGTCCTATTGCCACACTATGAAACCCCGCGAGCGTACCTGTACAGTCTTTACCTGTCATCTGGTTTTATGGAGGATTTCGCCAGTCGCGTTACCGGCACATCCGGTAGCCATCAGCGCGTCAAACCCGACGACCTGCTTTCAATGGTAGTTGTCTTGCCCCCTGGCCCGTTGCGCAGGGCCTTCAATGACCGAACCGGGCCGTTGCTCCGGCGCGTATCTGCCAATAGGCAAGAGTCGCTCACTCTCGCCACAATCCGCGATACACTCCTGCCAAAATTGCTCTCAGGCGAGGTTCGGGTGCAGGACGCCGAGCGGGAGTTGGAGGCCGTCCTATGAGCGTTGTATCGCTCGGTCGCCTTGAGAAGGTCGATGTGCGCGACGTGTGGACGCACGAAGCCGGTGACTTCACCCCGTGGTTAGCCTCAGACGAGAACCTTGCGCTGCTGGGGGATACTATTGGCATCGACTTGGAGCTAGAGGCGCAGGAGCAGAGCGTTGGTCCCTTCCGCGCCGATATCCTCTGCAAGGACACGGTGAACGATACCTGGGTCCTCATCGAGAACCAGCTTGCGCCCACCGACCACTCGCACCTGGGACAGTTGCTCACCTACGCCGCCGGGCTCCACGCGGTCACCATTGTGTGGATCGCGGATCGGTTCACCGACCAGCACCGCGCCGCCCTCGATTGGCTCAACACAATCACCGCCGAGGGCGTCAACTTCTTTGGCTTGGAGATCGAGGCGTGGCGCATCGGCTCGTCAGATCCGGCCCCCAAGTTCAACATCGTCTCGCAGCCGAATGACTGGAGTAAGACCGTTTCGGGTGGCGCAACGGGCATCGAAATAGGCAACTTGACCGAAACGCAGCAGGCGCACCTTGCCTATTGGTCGGCTTTCCGACAATACATGCTGGAGCAGGGTAGCCCCGTCAAGCCGCAAAAGGCGCAACCACAACACTGGATGTACTTTGCCATGGGGCGAGGGGATTTTCGGCTGTCGGCCCTGTTGAACACCCAAAACAAGTCTATCGGTATCGGACTAGAAGTCCTTCCCCCCAATGCCAAGCCGCTCTTCTATCTGCTCCAACAGCACAAGGCAGAGATAGAAGACGCACTCGGTACGGCTCTTGAGTGGCAGCTTCTGCCGGAACGAAAGCAGAGCAACATCTTACTGCGCAACACTACACTTGACCCGACAAATCGAGATCAATGGCCCCTACAGCAGGTGTGGTTGAAGGAGAAGTTGGAATCCTTCCGCACCGTCTTTGGCCCACGGATCAAGACGCTAGATACCAGCGCCTACGTGGCTGCTGTAACGGAGGATACGGACAGCGGCACGGATGGCCTCCAGGACGAGGTGGCAAATGGCTAAACCCTTGACCGAATCGACCGTCGAGGAGGCAACTCTCGACTGGCTCGAAGAGTGGGGCTACAGCGTCCTGCATGGTTCCACTATCGCCCCCGGTGAACGTGACGCCGAGCGCACTAGCTACCGCGAGGTCGTCCTCCTGGGTCGCTTGCAGGCGGCGGTCGAACAACTCAACCGTTCCATCCCGACACCGGCCATCGATGAGGCCATTCGCAAGGTCACGCGCCTCGATAGCCCCAACCTCGTCGAGAACAACCGACGCTTCCACGACTACCTGGTCAACGGCGTGGACGTGGAGTACCAACGCTCCGACGGCACCATCGCCGGGGACAAGGTGTGGCTCGCGGACTTCGCCGTGCCGCAGGCCAACGACTGGCTCGTGGTCAATCAGTTCACCGTCGAAGAGACGCAGAACCGCAGGCCCGATGTGGTCGTGTTCGTCAACGGCCTGCCCCTGGCCGTGATCGAACTCAAGAACCCCAAGGACGCCCACGCCACCATCCAGGGCGCGTACAACCAGTTGCAGACCTACAAGAAGGATATCCCCGTCCTCTTCCCCTACAACGCGGTGCTGGTCGTCTCCGACGGCACCGAGGCGCGGGTGGGCACCCTGACGGCGGGCTGGGAGTGGTTCATGCCCTGGAAGACCATCACGGGGGACGACCTCGCGCCCAAGGGTCAGGCGCAGCTTGAGGTACTGCTCAAGGGCATCTTCGAGCCCAGCCGTTTCCTCGACCTGCTGCGCAGTTTCATCGTGTTCGCCTCGGACGGCGCGACCATCAGCAAGAAGATCGCGGCCTACCACCAGTTCCACGCCGTCAACAAAGCAGTGGAACGCACGCTCCAGGCAACTGGAGGCGACGGCGACAAACGTGCGGGCGTGGTCTGGCACACGCAGGGCAGCGGCAAGAGCCTCTCGATGGCCTTCTACGCCGGGAAGGTCATCGCCCATCCCCGGATGACGAACCCTACCATCATCGTGCTCACCGACCGCGATGACCTGGACGACCAACTCTTCGGCACCTTCGCGGACTGCCAGGCCCTACTGCGGCAGACGCCGGTCCAGGCCGAGGACCGCAAACACCTGCGCGCGATCCTCCAGGTCGCCTCAGGCGGCGTCATCTTCACGACCATCCAGAAGTTCTTTCCCGATCCGGGCGAGGCGTACCCCTGCCTGAGCGACCGCCGCAACATCGTCTTTATCGCCGACGAGGCCCACCGTTCGCAGTATGGCTTCGGCGCGCACCTCGTCAAGAGCAAGGGCGGCACCGAGGGGCACATCGCCTACGGCTACGCCAAGTACATCCGCGACGGCCTGCCCAACGCTTCGTTCATCGCCTTCACCGGCACGCCCATCGACCTCACCGACAAGAGCACGCGGGCTGTCTTCGGGGACTACATCGACACCTACGACATACGCCGGGCGGTCGAGGACAAGGCGACGGTCCCGATCTACTACGAGGCGCGGCTGGCCAACCTCGCTCTGGACGAGGCCGAGCGGCCCCGGATCGAGGGCGACTTCGAGGACGTGACCGAGGGCGAGGAAGAGGGGGCCAAAGAGAAGCTTAAGAGCAAGTGGGCGCGCATGGAGGCGATGGTTGGGGCCACCAAGCGCCTTGACCTCGTGGCCAGGGACATCGTGGAGCATTTCGAGCGCCGCGAGGAGGCGCTGACCGGCAAGGCCATGGTCGTGTGCATGAGCCGCCGCATCTGCGTCGAGCTGTACGACGCGATCACCGCGCTGCGCCCCGCCTGGCACACCGACGACGACGCGACCGGCGCGCTTAAGGTGGTGATGACCGGCTCGGCGGCCGACCCCGAGGCGTTCTATCCCCATGTGCGCAACAAGGCCCGCCGCGAGGCCCTCGCCAATCGCTTCAAGGACCCCGCCGACCCCTTCAAGCTCGTCATCGTGCGCGACATGTGGCTGACCGGCTTCGACGCGCCCTCCTTGCACACCATGTACCTCGACAAGCCCATGCGCGGGCACGGGCTCATGCAGGCTATCGCCCGCGTCAACCGCGTCTTCAAGGACAAAGAGGGCGGCCTGATCGTGGACTACCTGGGCCTGGGAGCCGACCTCAAGGAGGCGCTCAAGAACTACACCCAGGCGGACCAGGAGAATACGGGCATCCCCCAGGAGCAGGCCGTCGCCCTTATGTGGGAGAAGCTGGAGGTCGTGCGGGCGATGTTCCACGGCTTCGACTACGGCAGGTTCTTCGACGGCACCCCCGCCGAGCGCGTCAACGTCATCCCCGCCGCGCTGGAGTTCATCCTGGAGCGGGACGCGAAAGATGGCAAGAGGCGGTTGCTGGACGCCGTGACGGCCCTCTCCCGCACCTTTGCCCTGGCCGTCCCGAGCGATGAGGCGCTCGCGGTGCGCGACGAGGTGGGGTTCTTCCAGGCCATCCGCGCGGCGTTTACCAAGATCACGGGCGAAGGGGGTAAGGACCAGGATGAGTTGGACTCGGCGGTGCGGCAGATCGTGTCGCGGGCCATCACCTCGCCCGAGATCCTGGATATTTTCGCGGCGGCGGGCCTGGAACGTCCCGACGCCTCCATCCTCTCGGACGAGTTCCTGGAGGAGGTGCGGGGCCTACCGTACAAGAACGTAGCCCTGGAGGCGCTGAGGAGGCTGCTGAGCGACGAGATCAAGAGCCGGGCACGCCGCAACGTGACGCAGACGCGCTCGTTCGCCGACAAATTGGAGGAAGCCATCCTGCGCTATCAGAACCGCGCGCTGACCGCCGCCCAGGTCATCGCCGCGTTGATCGAAATCGCCAAAGAGGTGCGCGCCGCCGCCAAGCGCGGCGAGACGCTGGGCCTGAGTGACGACGAACTGGCGTTCTACGACGCCCTGGGGGTCAACGACAGCGCGGTGCAGGTGCTGGGCGACGACACGCTCAGGCAGATCGCCCGGGACCTGGTGGCAACGGTCCGCGCCAACGCCACTATTGACTGGACCGTCAAAGAGACGGTCAGGGCGAAACTGCGGGTGATGGTACGGCGGCTCTTGTCACGCTACGGTTACCCGCCCGACAAGCAGGCGACCGCCGTCCAAACGATCCTAGAGCAAGCCGAGGCGCTGGGGCAAGAATGGGCGGCGTGACCGGAGCGCGTCGTCATCGCCACTCATCGGCCCGTGTGTCGCGGCCTTCTTTTCCAACCAGCCGCGTCCCCTGTGCGCGGGTCATAGAAGCGCCTCACGGGCGCGTAGAGGGGCTGTAGGCATCGGGACACAGAACCGCCTACCGTCGTTCATCGGCGCGGCTCTCGCGCGCCCTGGCCCGCTCTGGCGTCTGCTCCTGACCGCACTCGCGCTGCTGCTGTAGGGCCTGGTTCCAGTCCTTGACGCCGGCGGCCGGCCGGTCGCGCTCGATGGCGCCGGCGTCCGGGTACGCCTCACGCACCTTCGCCCATAACTTCTCGCCGTCCTCGTCGTTGTCGAAGGCACAGCGCACGAGCGCGCCCATCGCCAGGCCCTCCGCGATCTGCCGCGTCGGGAGCGCCCCGTGCCCATCGGTGGACACGAAGACGTACTCGCCCGCGAGCGGCCCCCGGCGCTCGGCCACGAGGAGCGCGTGGCGGCTCATGGCGTCGATGGCCGACTCGGTGATGATGTACTGCGGGACCGTGTAGGGGGCCGGCTCGCCCACCCGGTAGGAGAAGTGCCCCGCCTCGCGGCGCGTGCCGGTGGCAAGGCCCGTGAGCGTGCTCCCCGGATCGGTCCCCCGCCAGTTCGCCCCGACCGCCTCACCCTGGGCATCCTGCCGCACGAAGACGGCGTTGGTGTGGGCCTGGCCTGTGGCATCGACGTGGCGGGCGGCGTACACGGTGCCCTCGGCGTGCAGGCGGTCCACCAGCGGGGCCGGGATGGCGCGCTCGCGCGTGAGATAGGCGCGGACCTGCGGCCACAGCTCCTCGGCCCGCTCGGGCATTTTGAGCGGGGCGCGCTCGACACCCCGCTCGACGCGGGACGCGATCACCTCGCCCTGGTGCGCCCCGAACTGCGCCGCCGCCGCCACGGCGAGGTCGCGCCCGCCCTCCTGGGCAAGGTAGGCGACGGCCTGGCGGAAGTCATAGCCGGTGACGTGCATCACGAGGTCAATAGGCCCCTGCCCCCCCTTCTCCCGGTCGTGGTTGTAGAAGACGGCCGCGCCACCGTTGCGCGCGGGGTTGACGCTGATGTGCTCGCCGTTGACGCGCCACAGCTTCTTGTCGTAGCGGTCCTGCTGCCCGCCGAGGGCGCGCATCACGTCCGCCAGGTCGATCCCCTTGACCTGCGCGATCAGCCGCCCATATTCCTCCCTCATGGTCTTGTTGTCCTTTCGCAACTCCGCGACCTGGCCCTGCGCGGCGGCGAGGGTCGCCTCGGCACGGCGGGCGCGCTCCTCGGCCAGGCGGGCGCACACGGCGGCCTCGGACAGGGGCGCGATGATCTGCTCGCGCACGCGCGCCTCCTGCTCGGCCTTGTACCGCGCCGGGTCCATGATGATGCGCGTCGGCTGCTCAATCTCGACGCGCGCGGCGACGGTCTCGCGCGCCTGCGCCTGGGCCACCTCCGTCCGCGCG
>JAABUJ010007304.1_pt1 | contig 10373 bp, 8 predicted proteins | sample 5559131 | NCBI WGS metagenome assembly JAABUJ01 (sample SAMN10711875, study PRJNA513366) | rock metagenome | isolation source: Antarctica rocks | place: Antarctica: Victoria Land, Mt New Zealand nord | collected 2016-01-07 | reverse complement strand
CCGACTGCGGTCGAGGGTCAGCCCGGTCGGGGCGCCCGCCATGCCCCTCGTTCCAGCACCGCAGTGCCCGTGCGCTGCCATGCGACCGCAGTCGCAGGCTCCATCTCACAATCACGGGGCGCACCCGCCGCGAACCGCCGCTTGATCTTTGGTGTAGTATACTGATGCCATGGCATGTGGCGTCGCTCGTCGACGCCGCGGCCTCGGTGGGGGGGCGTGGTCTGATCACGCATCCCCCCACCTTTGGCCTAGTCTAGCGTTTTTGCTGAAACGCTAGACTAGCCAACGGCCGCCACACAGAGCGGCCCACCGCGCTGCCTGGCAGCCGCCCCGCCGCCGATAAACCGGCGACGAGGTACAACAGGGCGATAGTGGATAGCACCGCTATCGCCCTGGCCGTTGGTTTCGCCATAAGACACCCCCTAAAAGGCGCGTTAGCGACCGTGCGGGTCGAAGCCCTTCCCGCACGCGCCTACTATAACATGACTGATACCGATACGGATGTATAGATAGCCGCATAATGAGCAAGATGAACACGGCGCCGATGAGCGGCACGCGCGATTTCCTGCCGCTGGACGTGCTGCGCCGGGACTATGTGATCGCTACGATCGAGCGCGTCTACCAAAGCTACGGCTTCGAGCCGCTGGAGACGCCCGCGCTCGAACGCCTCGATACGCTGCTGGGTAAATATGGCGAGGAGGGCGATCAGCTGATCTTCCGCGCGCTCAAGCGTGGGCAGGAACTTCAGCGTGTCCTCGACAGTGACGGGGCGCCCACCGAGAATACGCTCGCCGACGCCGGCCTGCGCTACGACCTGACGGTGCCGCTGGCGCGCGTCGTAGCCGAGTATCGCCATCGGCTGCCGCGCATCTTCAAGCGCTATCAGATTCAGCCCGTCTATCGTGCGGATCGGCCGGCCAAAGGGCGCTACCGCGAGTTCTACCAGTGCGACGTCGACATCGTGGGCTCGGCCAGCCAGACCGTGGAGGCCGAGGTGATCAGCGCGGTCGCCCAGATCCTGCGTGACCTTGGCTTCGCAGATCCTATAGGGGTGGGTCTCAACCCAATGGAGCAGTCGGAGCGTTCGGCGGGGTTCGCGGTGCGGCTCAACCACCGCGGCGTTCTGCGCGGCCTGATGGAGATCGCGGGGGTCCCGGCCGACCTGGAGGGCTCGGCGTTGGTGGCGATCGACAAGCTGGACAAGATTGGGCTCGACGGCGTGCGCCGCGAACTGGACGAGCGCGGGCTCGATCCCGCGGCGGCCGCGCTGTTGTTGGGGACGATGGCCGAGGCCCCGGACACGAACGCGGCCACGCTAGCATGGTTGAGTAGCCTGTTGGAGCCATCCGAGGCGGGCCGGCATGGCGTCGCCGACCTGCGCCAGGTCGTGGAGTACGCTGCGTACGGCCCCGCCGCCCCGCATCTGCGCGTCGACCCTTATCTGACGCGCGGACTGAGCTACTACACCGGCGCGGTCTTCGAGATCGCGTTCCCCGGCTTCAGTGGGTCCGGCGGCGGCGGCGGGCGCTACGACAACTTGATCGGCATGTTCAGCGGCCAGAACGTGCCCGCCTGCGGTTTCAGCCTGGGTCTTGAGCGTATCTTGTTGCTGATGGAGGAGCGCGAGCTGTTTCCGGAGCGGTTGGCCGGGCAGCCGCAGGCTCTCGTCACACGGGGCGACGAGAGCACGACGGGGGCGAGCCTGGCCCTGGCGCAACGGCTGCGCGCGGGTGGCCTGCGCGTCGATCTCTACCCTGACGCGGACGGCTACGGCAAGCAGTTCAAGTACGCCACGGGGCGCGGTATCCGCTACGCGCTGCTGCTCGGCGCGCGTGAACTGGAGCGGGACGTCGTGGCCGTCAAAGACCTCGACAGCGGCGGCCAGGAGGATGTCCCGTCCGGCGCGATCGTGTCCTGGATGAGTGAGCGGGTTTAATCCATGTCGAGTAGGGTCGCGGTGAGCAGCATTGTGAGCAGGGCCATGCGCACGAAGAGGCCGTTGCGCGCTTGTCGGAAGTAGGCGGCGCGCGGGTCGGCGTCGACCTCGCGGCTGATCTCGTCGACGCGCGGCAGGGGATGCATCACGATGGCGTCCGGCTGCAAAATATCCATCAAGGCGCGGTCGACGATGTAGAGCCCCTTGGCGCGGTTATACGCGTCGGCGTCAGCGAAGCGCTCTTTCTGCACGCGCGTCTGATAGAGCACGTCGACCCCGCCCGCGACGGCGGCAAGATCGTCCGACTCCTCGTAGGCGACGCCGCGCGCCCGTAGGTACTCCAGCACATCGCGCCGCATCCGCGTGGTTGGGGGCGAAACGAGGGAGAGCCGCACGTCCTGGAAGAGCGGCAGCAGGCGGCACAGCGAGTGCACGGTGCGGCCATTCGCCAGATCCCCTACGAGGGCGATGCGCAGCCCGTCGACGCGGCCTAACTCCCGCAGCATGGTGTAGATATCGAGCAGCGCCTGCGTGGGGTGCTCACCGGTCCCATCACCGGCGTTGATGACCGGCACGGGCGAGGTCGCGGCCATGCGCGCCGCCGCGCCTTCTTCGTAGTGGCGCACGACGATGGCGTCGGCGTAGGCGCCAACGATGCGTGCGGTATCCTCCAACGTTTCGCCCTTGGTCCCCGACGAGTGCTCACGCGCGTTCTCGGTGCTGATGACGTTCCCGCCCAGCCGTACCATCGCCGCCTCGAAAGAGAGACGCGTGCGCGTGCTCGGCTCGTACAGCAGCGTCGCCAACACGCGTCCGCGCAGGTCATCGGTCCCGCCGCACTCGTGTACGGCATCCTCCATCTCGCGCGCCCGTGCGAACAGATCATCGAGGAAGGGGCGGTCGAGGTCCGCCGCCGAGATGAGATGCTTGATCATTGACTACGCCCGGTTGTCCCGCGAGGCGTTGGGGTCCTCGATGAGCGTGTCGGCGTCGCTGTTAGGACCAGCGGCGGTAGCGTCGGCGCTCTGGATACCCGCGTCGATGGTGAGCATATCGGGGGCGGGCTGACGGTCATAACCGCCAGCGTAGGGCGTATTCTCACCCATCTTGCCGCCCTCGTCGGGGCCCGTAAAGCTATCGTCGGACCCCGACTGCGATCCCGCCTGGGCCGATTGCTGGGGCGACAGAGCCGTATCGTCCGGCGGCGACTGTGTATCAGGTTGATTCGTCATTGGCGTTATTCCTTCAAGGGCTGATAACTGGCAACTGGCAACTGGCAACTAATACTGATTATCGACCACACCCTCACCGACTGAGTCGTCGAGCGTGGCGTGGTTGGGGCGATCGGGCGCGAGGCCGGAGTCGCCCATGCCCACGCTCGGAGAACCGGGGGAACTGGACGTGTGAGGATACGGCGACACCCCCTCCTCAGCAGCGCGCGCGGTCTTAGTGTGGGTCACGGTCAACTCACCTTCGGGGGTGTCGTTGTCGTGTTGCAGCACGGCGTCGTCGGTGATCGGCTGGCCGCCGCCGCGCGGCACGGTTGGCACATCGGCCGAGGGCGCCTCAGGGGCGTGGACGCGAGTGATGTTGTCGTCGCTCATCATATGTTCTCCTTTATGCGTGGTCTACGGACTATAGGCTGTGCACGCCTTATGCCAGGGGGACGGCCCTCACCCCCACCCCATGCGGATCGGGCTCTCTCCGCTGCGCTCCGGCAGCCCAACCGGCTCGCCCTGACGCGGGAGAGGGGAGCGTCCTACGTGTTGTGTCTCGTCCTTTGCCGTTTCTTTGATCGATACGGTAGCGGAAGAAGCGCTTATACGAAGGGAGGTTCCCCCTCTCCCGCGCCAGGGAGAGGGGGTTAGGGGGTGAGGGCCGCATCTACCAACGCCTCAAAGCGGTTGATGTCGGCGCGCACGATATCGAGGCTGGCGCGCCAGAAGTCGGGCGTGCGGATGTCGATGTCGAAGCGCGCGGCCAGCGTCGCGGCGTCGGCCAGTCCGGTCGAGGAGAGCAGGTCATCGTAGCCGGCGACGAAGCGCGCGGGGTCCTGCTGGTAGCGCGCGTACAGCCCCAGCCCGAAGAGTTGGCCGAACATGTAGGGATAATTGTAGAACGCACGGCTCGCGCTGTAGTAGTGCCCCTTGACCGCCCACATATAGGGGTGCAGCTTGTCCTGGTCCAGCCCATCGCCATAGGTCTCGCGCTGCGCCTGCAGCATCAGGTTGTTGAAGTCGTCGATGGAGAGTTCGTGGTCCTGGCGCGCCGCGAAGACGCGGCTCTCGAACAGGAAGCGGCTGCTGATGTCTACCACGACCTGACTGGTCCCCTGTAGCGAGACATCGAGTAGGCCCAATTGCTCGTCGGGCGCGGTCGCGGCGGCGAGCCCGGCCTGCCGGATGATCGTTTCGCAGAAGATGCTGGCCGTCTCGGCGAGCGTCATTGGCGTGGAGCGCTGCAGCGGGGTACGGTCGCCCAGGTTGAGGTTGTGATAGGCGTGCCCGAGTTCGTGCGCCAGCGTGCTGACGCCCTCGAAGGTAGGCGCGAAGTTGGATAGGATGCGCGACTCGGCGCCGCGCAGCAGCATGCAAAAGGCGCCGTCGCGCTTGCCGGGGCGTGGCTCGGCGTCGATCCACTTCTCGCCGACGGCGCGCGACGCCAAATCGCGCATCTTGGGCGCGTAGCCGCCGAACGTGTCGGCAATGAACGCCGTGCCACGCTCGTAGCTCCACGCCTCTTCGCCGCGGCCCACCGGCGCGAACAGGTCGTACCAGGCCAGCGCGGGGACGCCGAGCGCGCGCGCCTTGGCGCGCAGGTAGCGCCGGAAGTCGGGGAACGAGGCGCGCGCGGCCTCCATCATAGCGTCGAGCGTCGGACGGTCGATGTTGTTGCCGAACAGGGCGGCGTCGAGCGGAGAGGGCCAGCCGCGCCGCGCCGCGAGCGCGTTGCCCTCACCCTTGATGCTGTTGAGCGCCGCCGCGAGCGGCAGGGCGGCGCGACCCCAGGCGGCAAGTTCGGCCTCATAGGCGCGGCGGCGCGTCTCGCGGTCGGGCTCGTAGGCGAGATTGCGCACGCGGCTCATGGGCAACTCTTGCGTGACGCCGTCGAGTTCGACCGGGACCGACAACTGCGAGGTCCAGTTGCCGTGCAGCTTACCCCAGGCTGTTCCACCGGTCACCTCCAACTCGGCGGCCAGCGCCTCCTCGTCCGGCGACATCTGATGCGTCGCCTCGACCCGCGCGCGTTGCAGCGTATAGGCGTGGGCGCGCGCCGTTTCCGAGCGATCGAGCAGCGCGTCGACGTCGAGCGATCCGATCCAGGCGGTCAGGCGCGTGTCCAATTGCGCGAGGAGGACGGTGTGCCGCTGCATGGTACTGAGCAGCGACTGTGCGTGATCGTCGCGCGAGTTCGTGGACACGAAAGAACTGATGTAGGCCCCGAGCGTCCCGATCTCTTTGAGGACGTCGTTGTAGCGCGCGATCACTGTGTCGAACGCCCGCACGGTCGCCTCGTCAAGGGGCTGCCGGTCGCGCGCGCCAACCGCGTGCGCGTCGAATAGCGCGGCAAGGTCGGCGATATGCGCGACGGCGGCGGCAAAGCCATTCTCAAACTGTGGGGAGTCCAGGTTCGGGTAAATCACCGTCATGTCCCAGTGCGGCAAGGCCTGCGTCGGCGTCGCGGTCGTCATCGCTGTTAAACCCTCTTCTAGTTTTCTAGCGGGAAGCATCCGTCCTGGCGATAATGCGCCCATTGGATGTGCGGATAGCCTAGTCTATCACGATACGCGCGCGACAAAGGGCGCCGCTACATGCATGGTCAGTCCTACATACCGGCCACATCGCGGCCGATAGTACTATTGGACCCGGGACTATTGGCCGCATCGTGGCCGGTTACCGCGGACGTGACGGCTTGATCGAAAGGCTAATGGATGCGCGAGTTGCACAAGTTCATAACCATGTGGGCAGCTAGGGTGGAGAAGATCATCGCGAAGGCGCGCGCATGCGTCAGGAGCAAGCGTGAGGTCGCGGAGTACGCCGAATATATCGCCATCGTCGCGCTGATCGCCGTGGCGCTTGGCGTCGGGTTGCGCCTCGGCGCCCCCTTCGCCGCGGACGCGCTGGACAACGTTATGAACACGATCTCCAATAGCTTGTAACGCGGCCCTAAAGAGAGCGGGGAAAGCTGCCGATACAGATAGTATGAGGCCATCGTGGGGGTTCGGGCTGTGCCCCTACGATGGCCTCTTTTTTATATTGTAGCGCCTGGCTCTGTGGCGTTCAGGGTTTATGATAATTCACGAACCCTACTGCGTCGTTAGCGATGGGCTACGACGGCCCTCGCTCCGGGGCCTGCGTCGTTGCGGGCGGGGCCTGCGTTGGAGCCGACCGTGGCGCGCTAGGCTGGCGGCGGACCGGCGCGGGGCCGGGGGCCATGATCATGGTAATGGTGCGGCCCTCGGGTAAGACATCGCGCTCAATGTGCCCGACATCGGTCACGGTGGCGGCCATATCGGCGAGAACCTTGCGCGCCACATCCGGGTGCGCCTGTTCGCGGCCGCGCATACGCACGGTGAGTTGGACCTTGTTGCCCTCACCGAGCCAGCCATGCAGCCGCTTACGTTTGGTGTCCAGGTCGTGCTGGTCGGTGTCGGGATTCAAGCGCAACTCTTTGAGTTCGACGATCTTCTGCACCCGCTTGTTTTCACGCTCTTTGCGGTCTCGATCGTAGCGCATGCGCCCGTAGTCCATCAGCTTGCAGACGGGCGGATCGGCGCCCGGCTGGACCTCCACGAGGTCGACATTCGCCTCCTGGGCGCGGCGCAGCGCCTCCTGCGTCGGCATTACACCGAGTTGCGCGCCGTCATCGCCGATCAGCCGCACTTCGCGCACGCGGATAGCGCCGTTGATGCGTTCACGCGGGGGACCGCTGCGGTCGCGGTCACGGTTACTCATGCGCGCCTCCTTCGCGCCGCGCGCGAACCTGGCAAAGATCGGACAAGGGGACCGCGAGTTGAGAACATATCGTCAATGATGCTCCTTAATTGGTTATGCCTCCGGTTACAGGGTCGTCGCCTCGGCCCACACGCATGGGTTCCGGCAACGTGCGATTGATGTTGATTATGATAGCACGAACGACGTATCGCCACTACTAGTGTACCGCGTCCGCGCGTCCGTAGGGTCATGTCGTTTCCCCCTCACCCCCACCCCATGCGGATTGGTTTCTCTCCGCTGCGCTCTGACAGCCCAATCCGCATGGGGTAGGGGTGAGGGGGAAAAGCCTCCCCAAAAGTATGGGGCTCATGTAGCCTACAAACGGAAAATGCGCGTAGCTATTGACAACACCCTCGCTTTTTTGTTACTATCGCACCGACCTTAGCGGCACATAACGCCGCCCGTTGACCTTGGCGAATTCGTCAGAGGCGCACACGTTTTGAGAAGGGATAGACTATTTTGAGGAAGGCCGCACTAGCTATAGCCATAACGCTCCTGCTTAGCCTTAGCACCGCTCCCGCGCTCCTCAGCACAACCCCTCCCGGCTCATCCTTGCAAAATACGTACCCGAGCTATGCGCCGCAGGCGACCGACTTCATCTATCCCGTCGGCGACCCGCGCGTCGCCCCCACGTTCGACAAGGGCAATGCCAACGGTTTCTACATCTCGCAGATGTTCAACAACTCGTGTGACCCCTCGCTCGGACAGGGTTTCTATCTGAACGGCGAGTATTTCTGCGGCCATACCGGCGTCGATCTGTCCGACATGCAGGAAGGCGACACCGTACGCGCCGTCGCCAACGGCCTCGTCGTCTTCGCCGGCTACAACTCGACCTACGGCGTGATGGCGCGCATCCAGCACCTACTGCCCGACGGCAGCTACATCTACTCGCAGTACGAGCACATGATGTACGGCAGCCTGCTCGTGGCTCAAAACCAGATCGTCACCATGGGCCAGTCAATCGGACGTGTCGGGAGCACCGGGTTCGTCACCGGCGCGCACCTGCACTTTGAGATGAAAAGCGTCAACGAGGACGGTCACGGCTACACCTTCGGCAACCCGGCGCTCATCGTGGGCTACGACGACCCCATCCAGTACATCGCCACGCACAGCCAGAGTCTGCTGCCAACGGCGACGGCCACGCTCGCTCAATCGACGCCAGGCGCCACCACGACGCCGGACGCTTCGCAGGCGATCTCCAGCGCTGTCCCCCTGAGTGGGACCTCGCCCGTGAGCCCGACGACTGCTGTGAGCGCCACGGTCTCCGTGAGCCCGACGACTGCTGTGAGCGCCACGGCGTCGACGACCGTCACAGCGCCCGCGACCACGACGATCCCGATAAGCGGGACCGGCGCCTCCGATGGGGAAGCGCAGGGCACATTGATCAACTTCACGAGGGCCTACACGCAGTACGTGAGTGTGACCGCCGACCAGGTCAACGTGCGCGCCGGCTCCGGTTATCGCTTCGCACCCCTCAACTCGGTTACAAAAGGCGCGCGGCTGGGCTACCTCGGCATGAGCGGCGATGGCTGGGTCCACGTCGTGTTGCCGGGCAATGTCACCGGCTACATCGCGCGCCAACTGGTCGAAGGCGCGTTACTGCCCAAGTTGCCTCCGGTCGAGCTGGCGCCCGTGCTTCATGCCCCCGTTGTCACAGTCATCGACGCGCGCTACCCGGCGCGCAACGGGCCACTCATGCGCGACATGGCCCTCGAGCCGCTGTGGGTGGGCGAGAAGCTCCCATATCTAGGACTGGATAGCCACGCGCCCAGCTGGGACAAGGTCGCGCTTCCATCGGGCCGCGTTGGCTACGTCCTCAACTGGTACCTCAAGGCTCCGGTAGCGCTGCCGCACAGTGTAGGGACAGTAACGCCGCACAGCGTAGGAGCGGTTAGGGCGCGACGGACCGACGTCCGGCCACGCACGACGACGCGAAGTACGACGACGCGGACGCAGGCGCGGGCGCACGTCACGCTCAACGGGCCTTTCGTCGTGACCACCGTGGATGCGCTGAATCTACGCGCGGCGCCGCGCCTGGGCGGGGCGCGCATCGAGACGATAGCGCTCGGGGCCAAGCTGCACCTGCGCGGGTACCATGTCAGCTGGGCCGCCGTGACGGCGCCCGACGGCGCTACGGGCTACGTGCTCGGTCGCTTCGTCGCCCCTGCCTCCACCATCACTGCCGCGGCGCATACAGAGCGAACCCCCACACCGTCGCGGACACATGACGCCCGCTCCACGGCGTCGTCAAAGACCGCTTCCCGCGCGACGACACACACGACAACCATCAGGCCGCACACGACAGCCATCAGGCCGCGCGTGTCGAGCGCGGCGACGACGCGCTACGTCGTTATCTCCGTCGTCGCGGCAAACGTGCACACGGCTCCAAGCCGCACCGCGCCGGTGGTAGCCTCCGCTCCTCAGGGCGCGCGCCTGGCCGTGCGCGGCGCTACCTCGACAGGTGAGTGGATGCTCGTCGATCTGGGTAAGGGCGTGAGGGGCTGGGTCATGCGCGCGCTGACGCGCTGATCTCCCCTCACCCCCAACCCATGCGGATTGGTCGCTCTCCGCTGCGCTCCGACAGCCCAACCGGCTCTCCCGTGCGCGGGAGAGGGGAGCCACCTATCGTGTCACGCCCGTCTCCCCGCGCCCTCAAGGGGTGCGGGGAGAAACCCATGATTTGACGGGCAGCCCCCCTCTCCCGCGCACGGGAGAGCCGGTTGGGCTGTCGGAGCGCAGCGGAGAGCGACCAATCCGCATGGGTTGGGGGTGAGGGCCGCCATCTTAGTGCACGAACACAGCGTCGGCGCAGGGCGGTTGCGGCGTCTGCGCGCACATGCGCGGGTCGAGCAGCCGCACGCGGTAGACCCCGCTGCCGTCGCGTGGGAAAAGCCGCGACACGAGCGGACCGACGGCGGGCAGGGTGTACAGCCCGTCGGGCAGCGCCCGCACCAACCCCGCCACGGGTGGATAAGCGCCCGGCTGGACTGACACGGTCAGTTCCTCCATTGAGTTGGGAGAGTAGACGAAAATCCTGGTGACCGGACCCCAGTGCAAGGATGGACCACGCGCCGGAAAGAGGCGCGCCGGCCCGGTTAGCGGATGGACGCTCATGGCGCCCCTACTCACAGCAGTGACAGGAAGCTGGCCGATGACGGGAAGCCGAATGGAATAGGACGGCACTCGCACGGCCGATCCTATCGCGTTAATGGTTACCCACGACTGTTGCGGCGTGCACGCGCTACCCACTCCTCCGGCCATCAACGTACATGTACTCGTCGAGTTGACACCCGACACCACGCCGCGCACCAACACGGCGCGGCCGACCCATTGTCCCGGCTGTTCTTGCAAGCCCGCCTTGACCTCCGCCGCCGTATAGATGCGCTCCGGCGCGGCGTAGCGCCCAACCAACACGTCCGCCAAGGCGGCTACGAGCGCCGCCG